>JGI20214J51088_10000707_pt1 | contig 22998 bp, 20 predicted proteins | sample WetSurMetagenome_FD_51088 | JGI IMG/M metagenome (IMG submission 51088) | reverse complement strand
TTTATCTTCCATCTGCCTGACTTCTTCAATGCCTGGTCGAGTATATACTCAATCTGGCCATTAGTGCTCCGAAATTCATCAGAAGCCCATTTTTCCAAAGCTTTCAGCTTTTCCTGATCAATCCTGAGAACAAATGGTTTTTTCTCACTCATATTATGAATTCAAAGTTCCGGTATTTACTATAGGAGTGGCATCTTTATCACCGCATAGTACAACCATGAGGTTGCTTACCATAGCAGCTTTCTTTTCCTCATCGAGGTTGACAATTTTTTTGACAGATAATTGCTCGAGAGCCATTTCTACCATAGAAACAGCACCTTCAACAATTTTGAAACGGGCTGATACAACAGCTGAAGCTTGTTGTCTTCTAAGCATTGCGTTTGCAATCTCTTCAGCATAAGCAATGTAGTTTATTCTGGCTTCAATTACTTCGATACCACATATCTGAAGTCTTTCCCTGATCTCCTTTTCGAGTTCATTATTAACTTCCTGGCCTCCGCTCCTGAGAGCAATAATAGCTTCGTGATCCTCAAAATTGTCATAAGGATATAAACCTGCCAGCTTACGTAACGCCGCGTCGCTCTGAACTAAAACAAAGTGCTGGTAATCATCTACTTCAAAAACTGCTTTATAGGTTTCTGCAACTCTCCACACAAGCACTAGTCCAATTTTTATTGGATTCCCGATCTTGTCATTAACCTTTATAGGATCGCTGTTAAAGTTTCTGGCTCTGAGTGATATCCTTCTTTTAAAATAAAATGGATTAACCCAGAAAAATCCGTTCTCTCTTACTGTGCCTTTATATGCACCAAATAAAACCATAACACACGAACCATTTGGATATACCACTGTAAATCCCACAATAGTAAAGACAAATAGCAGTGTAAGGATGATACCAAGCCAGATTATCTCATAAGCAAATCCGGTAAGAGCTCCGCCAATAAATAAAATTGCCATCAGCAGTGCAATGTAACCTGAAATAGGTTTTACTGTAATCTCATGTTTCATAGGAGGTGATATTAGTTTAAATTGTAGTATTAANAAAAGCAGTACATTTCACTAACATTTATAATTTTCTTGTTAAAGAGAAATACCAAATAATTTCTAATCCATAGAAAGAATAATATTTTCCTCCTCCATCATCTTCCTCAGATTAATAAGAGCATATCTCATCCGTCCCAGGGCAGTATTAATACTTATGTTTGTTATTTTGGCTATTTCCTTAAANGTAAATCCAGAAAAATGCCGTAGTATCACCACCTCCTTCTGATCATCAGGCAGACGGCTGACCATATTTCTGATATCATTATGCATTTCTTTTTTAATTATTTCATCTTCAATGTTTCCTTTTGAATATCTTTTTGAATTAAAAAGATCAGATTCATAATTATCAGTAGAAATTGTATTCATTTGTTTCTTCAATCTGAAGTGATCAATAATAACGTTATGTGCAATACGCATCACCCAGCTAAGAAATTTACCAGTATCGGTATATTTACCTGCTTTAACACATTGAAATACTCTAACCAAGGTATCCTGCAAAATATCTTCAGCTTGCGCAAAATCGGGTATAAACCGTCGTATATAAGTGAATAGCTTCTTTTTATCACCGCATGTAAGCTGCCCCACCCAAGACTGATCATCTCTTGAGGATTCTCTGATTGTGATGGTCGAATTATTTGGCTTCATGGTATATGATATTATTTTAATATCACAAAGATATTATTTTAAATCGAGATATCCAAAAAAAACACAGGAATTTTTCCTGTGTTCTTTGTAATTTATTAAACTTTCTTCCTGACCTTCTTTATCAGGTTCGTTGTCAAACATCTCTCCGGAACAGGATTCACCTGCCGGAGTAGGGCAATCACATCACAGAATTCAGAGTTAATACCCCACGCATCTTCCAAAAGATCTATCTCTCTAACTTTGATATCCTGGTATGTAATAAAGGGAGTAGAAATTAATACCATAGGCTTCATGTTTTCATTTTATCTGAAAACGGCCATCTGATATATATTATTGTATATTTTATTACATAAATGTTACTGCTTCACATTAAGTCTAATTAAGAGTAAGGCTGATCTTTTTCTCAACCATAATCCTCCTCATATTAATAAGTGCATATCTCATACGACCAAGGGCTGTATTTATACTGACATCTGTGATATCNGCGATTTCCTTGAAACTTAATCCTGCATAGTGCCTCAGGATCACAACTTCACGCTGGTCGTCGGGCAGATGGCTTATCATATTCCTGATATCCTTTTGAATCTGACGCTTAATCATATCATCTTCCACATTATCTTCAGCGAAAGACTTTGAATTGAACAGATCAGATTCATAGTTATCATTTGAGATAGTATTCATCTGCTTGATTCTGCGAAAATGATCAATAATAAGGTTATGAGCAATCCGCATCACCCATGAGATAAATTTGCCATTATCGGCATATTTACCTGACTTAACTGACTGAATAACCTTAAGGAATGTATCCTGGAAGATATCTTCAGCAAGAGCCTGATCGCGTATATAAAGGCTTATATATGCGAATACTTTGTTCTTATGACGATGGATTAGCTTTTCAAAGCAAGACTGCTCACCTTTTATGAACCTCAGGATCAGCTCATAATCGGAAATCATTTTATTCATAACTCTCTCTTTAAATTAAATCGAGTAGAGATATTCTATAGGCAGCCTGTTTTTAGTTAGTAAACATTACAAGTACAAAGAAAGCAATTTTTTTGATTTGAAAGTGTTACTTTTGGGCTTTAACAGAAAATTAACAAAATTTCTAAAGGATCAGATATGCAGGGTTGTATTGAAATCAAGGGGGCAAGGGTACATAATCTGAAAAATGTAAGTCTCAACATTCCAAGAAATAAACTGGTAGTCATAACAGGTGTTTCGGGTTCAGGGAAGTCTTCACTTGCTTTTGACACCATTTATGCTGAAGGTCAGAGAAGATATGTGGAAAGCCTCTCCTCTTATGCCCGCCAGTTTCTTGGCCGGATGAACAAACCTGAGGTTGATTTTATTAACGGCATCCCTCCTGCTATTGCCATTGAACAGAAAGTAAATTCCAGAAATCCCCGTTCAACTGTTGGAACATCAACAGAGATATACGATTATATGAGACTCCTGTTTGCCAGAATCGGAAGGACATATTCTCCTGTTTCAGGCAAAGAGGTCAAAAAACACAGTGCAGATGATATTGTTGATTATCTGGCATCACTGCCGGAGGGAACAAAAGTCATTATTACATCCTCTGCAGAGATTCCTGATAACATTAAGGTAACTGATTATTTTTCATTCCTTGAGAAACAGGGATTTAACCGTATCGAATCGGAAGGAAACCTTATACGAATAGACGAGTCGGTGAACCTGAGTAACTTCCATCCCCGGCAAACGATAAATATAGTTATTGACAGACTGGTTATTGAGCATTCTGCTGATAATTTCAGCCGGGCTGCAGATTCAGCTCAAACAGCATTCCAGACTGGGAAAGGATATTGCCAGGTGGTGGTACTTTCTGATGATGGTTTAAAAAGGGAAAGTTTTTCGAATAAATTTGAGGAAGACGGTATCCTTTTTGAAGAGCCATCAGAATATCTATTCAGCTTTAATAATCCGCTTGGAGCCTGCCCGGTATGCGAGGGATATAGTAAGATTATCGGAATTGATGAAAATCTTGTGATCCCAAATCAAAACCGTTCAGTTTACGAGGATGCTATTGTTTGCTGGAAAGGTGAAACAATGAAAAAGTGGAAAGAGAGACTTATTGCCAATGCCGGGCTGTTCGATTTTCCAATACACAAGCCTTTTTATCAGCTTTCACAGGATCAAAAGGAACTGCTATGGAAAGGGAATAAATATTTTTATGGCATTGACAGGTTTTTTCATCACCTCGAAGAGAAAAAATTCAAAATTCAATACAGGGTATTGTTAAGCCGATACCGTGGAAAAACAGTTTGTCCAGAATGTAAAGGATCGAGATTAAGAAAAGAGGCGGGATATGTTAAGGTTTCCGGAAGAACTATTCAGGAACTTGTTGCACTTCCAGTTGATAAACTTTATAAGGAATTCTCCACCTTAGAGCTTAATGAAACTGATACCAAAGTTGCCGAGAGATTGTTAAAAGAGATAACAGTCAGACTGCGTTTTCTGATCGACGTGGGTCTTCCCTATCTTACCCTCGACAGACTATCATCATCTCTGTCAGGAGGAGAATCACAGAGAATAAATCTTTCGACTTCACTGGGAAGCAACCTGGTAGGTTCAATGTATATACTCGATGAACCAAGCATTGGACTCCATCCACGCGATACTAATCTATTAATCAAGGTATTGCAAGAACTCAGGGACATGGGTAATTCAGTACTGGTTGTTGAGCATGAAGAAGAGATAATCAGAGCTGCAGATGAAATAATTGATATGGGTCCGGAAGCCGGCAGACTGGGAGGCGAGGTAGTTTACCAGGGAGGACTCAATCTTACCACTGAAAATAAATCCCTTACTGCGGGTTATCTCAGCGGGAGATTAGTTGTACCTGTTCCACGGGCAAGAAGAAAATGGAATAGCTACCTCGAAATAAAAGGTGCAAGAGAGAATAATCTTAAAGGTATTGATGTGAAATTTCCTCTTCATACTATTACTGCGGTAACGGGCGTGAGCGGCTCAGGCAAGTCAAGCCTGGTTTCTGATATTTTATACAAAGTATTATCCGACAGGATAAACGGTACCAACTTAAAACCTGGTCAGCATGGTGAAATAGCAGGTGACATTTCAGTTCTTACAGGAATTGAACTTGTCGATCAAAACCCAATAGGAAGGTCGAGCCGATCAAATCCTGTAACCTATCTCAAAGCATATGATGAAATCCGTAAACTGTATTCAGAATTACAGGCTTCGGTACAGAATAACTTTAAGGCTTCGCATTTTTCTTTCAATATTGAAGGAGGAAGATGCGAGGAATGTCAGGGAGAAGGTATAATCCGGGTAGAGATGCAGTTTATGGCAGACGTAGAATTAACATGTGAAAGCTGCAAAGGTATGAGGTTTAAGAAAGATATACTTGATGTAAGATATCATGAAAAGAATATTTATGATATGCTTGAGATGACTATCGATGAAGCAATTGAATTTTTTAATTCCCATCCCGGCAAAACTGAAAAAAGAATAATTGAGAAGCTAATGCCTCTTTCAGATGTAGGGCTGGGTTATATTAAAATGGGGCAGTCGTCAAGTACCCTGTCGGGAGGTGAAAGTCAAAGAGTGAAACTGGCCTATTTCCTGGGTCAGGAACGTACCGGAGGTAATATCTTGTTTATTTTTGACGAGCCCACAACCGGCTTACATTTTCACGATATAAATAAACTTTTAAAATCGATTAATGCACTTGTCGATCACGGGCATTCTGTGATACTTATTGAACACAATCAGGAAGTTATAAAAAGCTCAGACTGGGTAATCGACCTTGGTCCCGAAGGTGGTGAAAACGGTGGATTGGTTGTATTTGAAGGAAAACCTGAAGATCTGGCAAAATGCAAAGAATCGTATACGGGCAAATATCTTGCGCCAAAACTTGTGAAACATTAATAAAACACGTAGGGACGTTGCATGCAACGTCCCTACTACAGATAAAATCGATATATTGAATATTATTTCTTGATTTTGAAGCCAAACATAATAGCAACGCATCCGCTTGCTGGTGTTTCTCCGGGTTTATTAAATGAATTAACTTTAATTACAAGTTTAAGTTGCTGACTGGATTGCAGTTTGAAATCCCATGTTTTAGCATAATTCGCGTCCTTATTCGAATAGAGCACATTTTTATTTGCATCGAGAACCCGGAATTCAACTTCCGGGAGTTTATCCTCACCACAAACCGAAACACGGTATTCCATATCGGAATAAAAAGTTTTGTATAGTTCTGCTTCTTCTCCTTCCACAAGTATTGCAGCGTGATAGTTCCCATCGTGTGTGTATGCTCCCAGTTCAGGTATGCAAACCTTCTTGGCGAATGCTTTGCATTGAGCATTAGCATTAAATGCATTTGCAATTAATAGAAATGCCAGTATTGGAATTATTCTAAATATTCTCATGGGCTTAGTTATTTACAAATGTCTTTCTAATCTCAGAAACTGATGTGGATAGTTCTTTAAATACTTCAGGTGTCATATCAGTTTTAATTTCTGATTTTAGAACTGTTGTATTTGATGTCTTGTCAAACTCAGGTCGGATTTTTGAGGTCGTTATTTTAATTTTGTCAAAAACCAGTTTAAGTTTTTTCACTTGAACAATCAGGTCATCTACAGCTGGATTCCCTTTACTGCTCTCAAGCAGGTTCAAAAGAATATCAATTGAAAGTTTCTGATCNATAATTCTTCCGACAAGTTTATTGCCATTAAATTCTTTCATATCCACAAGCTGAGTGGAGATATATAAACCTTCGAACCATCCTCCAACGAGTACCATTGCTGCAATAGCAGGCTGGCCATTATCAGAGAGATATGAATTTGANTTCATGAAAGTCTCGCTAACAATCTCCATAATAACCTCGCTATTGTTGATGTTTTCTTCGAGTTTGTCGATCTGTGACTGTTCAATTGCTTTAAGGATACCTAAACCATCAGCCATCTTTTTGGCTGCATTCATATAATCAATAATAAGCTGTGTCTGCTCATATAAACTTGCAAAACTCAGGTCGCAGGTATAAATTCCCAGATTAAGAGCCATGCTTTTATTTGTAACATAACTGTTCACATTGCCGATAGGATTGAGCAGAGTCTCATCAAACCGTGCACCGGCCGATTTAATCAACATTGCCGATTCAAGAGGTGAGGGCAGTGCATTAAATATCTTTTCTGCCTGCTTAATATCTTCTACCACAGTTGTATTGTCTTTCGGTACATTTATTTTTACCTCTTCCTTTGCTGTCTTAGTACCTCCCGACTTGCAGCCAATAAGCAGACTTGCAAACATTAAAACTACAATAAGAATTTTTGAACAAATTCCATATTTTTTATTCATGATCTAAATATTTAATTGTCAAACCTAATTCACGACTAAATTAGTATAATATTTTTATTTTTCAAAAACAGCTTTAACTAATTGCTGGTATTTATAACTTTGAAGTAAATAATCCTGAGATGATAAAATCAGAGAAGAAGAATAAAGAACTGGCTGATATACTCAATAAAGATAATAATATAGTAATTGCTCAGGCAATTGAATTACTTCGTAAGGAAAAACCATTTGAAGGTGCAATTNGTTTACTGACTGCCTTTTATAACAAAACAGATGATTTTTCAGTCAGAAANTCAATTGCCGGTTTCATGAATGATCTCAAGGATCAGTCAGCCTGTAAAGAGGTTATTGAGCAGATCAGNAANAAATGGAAATCCGATACAATAAGCATGCTTGTGTCATCATGCTGGCAGTCGGGACTCAATTATTCAGAATACTCCTTAGATTTGGTCAGAATTTTTCTGGATGGCGATTATGTAACTGCAATTGAATGCCTTACAGTAATCGAAGAATCCGCACATACTATGAGTGAGTCAGACAAAAATGAAATTATTAAGATACTTGAGGAAAGTCCGGTTACTCAGATTACTGAAAAACAGTCTCTGACGCTTGAATTAATTTCAATTCTGGAGAGGTAGCAGACTAGTTCTAAGGTTTTTAGTTAATAAAATCCATTAACCGCAAAGTTCGCAAAGGTTTACGCTAAGTGCGCAAAGAATAAAGCAACATGATTTGTCTTTGCGTGCTTTGCTTTTTCTTTGTGAGCTTTGCGTTTAAAGGATCTCCCAACCAATGTTTAAATATTATCTTTCACCGAAAATCAGGCTGCCAATTCTTACCATTGTGCTGCCTTCTTTAACTGCCAGTTCATAATCTCCTGACATTCCCATGGAAATCTCCGTAAATTCACTGATCGAGCTGAAGTAATTATTTTTCAGTGAATTAAAACATTTTTTCAGGTATCCAAATTCCTTTTTAACCAGAGCAATGTCGGAAGTAAACGTGGCCATTCCCATTACACCACATAACCTGATATTTCTGAACATCGATATATCTTCCGAACGAAGGCTTTCTGCAAGATCGCACATCGAAAATCCAAATTTTGTGTCCTCACTGGCTATATGAATCTGAAGAAGGCAATCTATTACCCTGTTAATTTTTTTAGCTTCCGAATTGATTGAAACCAATAATTTAATTGAGTCAACAGATTGAATCATACTTACAAATGGAACAATATATTTAACTTTATTGCTTTGAAGATGGCCTATAAGATGCCATTCAATATCATGTGGCAGAAGATCCTTTTTATTCAATAGTTCCTGAACCCTGTTTTCTCCGAAAATTCTCTGTCCTGAATTATAAGCTTCTAAAATATCAGCAACAGGTTTTGTCTTTGATACTGCAACAAGCTTAACATTTGAGGGGAGCTGTAATTTGATATGGTTGATATTACTGGCAATATCTGGCATCGAATATGAATTAAATGAAATCCATTAACCGCAAATTCCGATAGCTATCGGAACGNAAAGATTTTTCGCAAAGGACGCAAAGAGCTTATTAATAATATTTTGACTTTGCGTACTTTGCACCTCCTTAGCGTGCTTTGCGGTTAAGAAAAGTATTATCAGTCAAGAAGATGGATAACCAAACCACTTCGCAGTTTTGGTTCAAACCATGTTGATTTTGGAGGCATAATGCTACCTGAATCTGCAATCGTAATGAGCTGATCCATAGATACCGGATATAATGCAAATGCTACTTTCATCTCACCTGAATCAACTCTTTTCTTAAGTTCCTTAAGCCCTCTGATCCCACCTATGAAATCGATCCTCTTCGATCGTCTCAGATCCTGAATATCAAGTATCGGACTCAGAATCTGATTCGTCAGAATTGTTACATCAAGTACACCAATTGGGTCATTGTCGTTGTAAGTGTACGATTTTGCTNTAAGGCTGAACCACTTACCATTTAGATACATAGAAAAATTATGTAGCTTTTTTGGCTTATACATTTTCGAACCTTTGTCTTCGACAGTGAATCCCTTTTCCAGCCGGCAAAGTAATTCATTAGAGGTCAGTCCATTGAGGTCCTTAACAGTTCTGTTATAATCAATTATTTGCAGCTGATCAGCAGGAAAGTGTACGGCAAGAAAAAAGTTATATTCCTCGCTTCCATTGTGCTGTGGATTTTTCTCACGCTTTTCTTTGCCTACCAGCGCTGCTGCTGCAGTTCGGTGATGACCATCGGCAACATAAGTATAAGGAACCTTTTCAGCAAAAAGTTTTTCAATCAGTTTATTAGTCTCTTGTTTATTAATTACCCAGAAATGATGACCGAATCCATCTTCAGCAATAAAATCATATTCGGGTTTTTGAGTAGCTACAATTTTATTAACGATTGAATCAATTTCTTTTACTGCCGGGTAAGTAAAAAAAACAGGTTCAATATTAGCATTATTCACCCTTACATGTATCATGCGATCCTGTTCTTTATCAGGACGGGTGAGTTCATGTTTTTTAATAATCCCATTAAGATAATCGTCAACAGATGCGCACCCTACTATTCCGTACTGGGTGCGCCCTTTCATTGTCTGGGCATAAATATAGAAGTGAGGCGTTTCATCCTGGACAAGCCAGCCATTTCTTTGCCATTTTTCGAAATTTTCAACTGATTTACCATATACCTGGTCAGAATGAGAATCAATTTCAGGTGGTAAATCTATTTCTGATCTGGTTATGTGGAGAAGAGAAGATTCTTTCCCTTTCGCCATTTTTAAGGCTTCTTCTGTATTCATCACATCATACGGGAGACATGCCAGATCTTTTGCAATAGTGCGTGGGGGCCTTAACCCTCTGAAAGGTTTAACAATTGCCATTTTTCTGAATAAGATTATTACTTGTTTAACCTGTACTTTTCTTTTCCTGAGTTAAAATATTCAACAATCTGCCTTGCAGCGGCCACTCCTGCATTTATATTAGACTCTTCGGTCTGTGCTCCCATTTTCTTATCTGTAAAGATGAACCTACCCTTATATTTTTCTAAGACTACTGATTTACAATCAGGTTCAATATCAGTCAGATAACAGAAATCAGGACGACTTTCAAACGTCTTCAAAAGGCCTTCTTCATCAATTAATTCTTTTCTGGCAGTGTTTATAAGGACTGCATTCGGGGGCATTTTTTTCATCAGATCATACCCGATAGATTTTTCTGTAATTTTATTGCTGGGCAAGTGAATCGATATATAACGGCACTTCGTATATAATTCCTGAATGTTAATACATTGTTTAGCACCGTTATTTTTCATAACTCTTTCACTCACAAAAGGGTCGTAGGCGTAAATATCCATTCCGAATCCATGGGCAATATCTGCAACATATTTTCCCACGTTCCCGAATGCGTGAAGACCAATTGTTTTTCCTCTTAGTTCACTTCCCTGTCTGCCGCTGAACCCTCCGCGTACCTGGTATAGTAAGAGTTCGAAAACAAGTTCAGCTACAGCATTGGAATTTTGCCCGGGGGTGTTCATTGCCACAACGTTGTGTGCAGTGCACGATTCAATATCAAGATTATCATATCCTGATCCGGCACGTACAACGATTTTTAATTTTTTAGCGGCATCAAGAACTTCGGAAGTGATCAGATCACTTCTGACAATAATGGCATCGACGTCTGCTACTGCTTCAAGCAATTCAGATTTGTTCTTATAATTTTCCAGAAGGGCAAGTCTGAAACCTGCAGCATCCACTACCTCACGGATCTGCCTGATGGCAATAAGAGCAAACGGTTTTTCAGTTGCAACCAGGACTTTCATAGTGTTAAAATATTAGTTTAAGGTAAAGACAACATTTAAAAATGTTATCTGCATTACTTTTTCAGATTAGTTCTTTGATTCGAACTCTTTCATTGCACTCACAAGGGCTTCGACACTTTCTTTTGGCAGAGCATTGTATGTAGAAGCACGGAAGCCGCCTACTGATCTGTGGCCTTCTATACCAAGCATCCCTTTTGATTTTGCAAAATCTGCAAAGGGTTTTTCAAGATCTTTGTATTCAGGCTTCATTATAAAGCAAATATTCATTAGTGATCTGTCTTCGATATCAGGAATAGTAGGCATAAATAACCTGTTTCTCTCAATCTCATCATAAAGTATTTTTGCTTTTTCAATATTTTTCTTCTGCATAACACTCACGCCACCCATATTTTTAAGCCAGGTAAGAGTTTGTTGTGCCGCAAAAATCGTAAATACCGGAGGAGTATTGAACATTGTTTCACCTTTAATATGTACGCGATAATCGAGCATTGATGGAATTGGGCGGGTTACTTTACCAAGTACATCTTCCTTTATGATTACAAAAGCCATTCCGGCCGGAGCCAGATTTTTCTGGGCACCACCATAAATAATCGAATATTTTGACACATCAACAGGCCTGCTGAAAATATCTGAAGACATATCAGCTACGAGAGGGATCTTTACATCGAGATCTTTCTTTAACTCAGTTCCGTATATTGTGTTGTTAGTTGTAATGTGGAAATAGTCAGCATCTGATGGAATTGAATAATTTTTAGGAATATAATTGAATAGCTTTTCCTTTGATGAAGCAACTTCATCAACCTCGCCAAAAAGTTTTGCCTCTTTAAGTGCTTTACTGGCCCATTCTCCGGTGTTAAGGTAGGCTGCTTTTTTCTGAAGCATATTCATTGGCACCATAGCAAACTGCAAACTGGCTCCTCCTCCCAGAAAGATAATCTGGTAACCGGAAGGTACATCAAGCAGTTCCTTGAACAGAGCTATTGTATCGCTTACACAGGCAACAAATTCTTTGCTGCGGTGAGAAATCTCAAGCACAGAGAGACCTGTACCCGCAAAATCTTTTATTCCTTCAATCGCTTTATCTAATGTGTACTGTGGAAGAATTGAGGGACCTGCATAAAAATTGTGTTTTTTCATAAAAGACATTTTAACATTTAGTATTTGATATTTCCGGAAATAATATACAAAAATATATAAATAATCAGATCATATTATATTTAACTTTCATCTGAGATCATTATTGAATAAGTGATACAAGGGACCCGTTTTTCATTACGGGAATTTTATCAGTAAAGTCAGGTGTAAGACAAAACTTAATACAATCATCGAGATTTTTGTCTCTTAAACGGGTTCGCTGGGCAGCTTTTTCGATATAACCAAAGAGATCAGGACGCGCCAGTGACCACAGATCAATTGATGCGAGTGTTGAATCGCAATATGTAGTAAAGAAATTGCTTGCCATAAGTAATTCTGCCAGTGAGCCAGCACAAACGGTATCTTCAATATTGAATCTGTTTTTCCATCCTGCACATACCAAAATAACGTTCCTTTCCTGTCTGCTGAGCCATCCTGAAAGGGCACTGATATTAAGGAAAGATCCTATGACGGTCATGTAAGCCGACCGGGTAAGATTAATGAGTGAAGTCCCGTTTGTTGTTGAATAAACAATTGTTCTGCCTTCTACTTTTTCCCTGGTGAAATTAAAAGGGGAATTCCCGAAATCAGCAAAATCCAGCACATAACCATCACGTTCGGCAGCGACCAGGTATCCTTTCGATTTATAGAGCTTTGCCTCCTCAATTTCCGCAACAGGAATGATCGAACCTACTCCGTTAGCAAAAGCGGTACATATTGCCGATGAAGCACGTAACACATCAATTATCACAACAATTGAGTTTGTGTGACAATCAGCTTCATAAAGAGCCGGTGAAAAACATGTTTCTAATTTACTTGTAATCATACAACATCATTGTCGTTTCATGTGCTATCTGCGAAAATCAGCGATTCCGATAGCTATCGGAACAGCGGGAAATAAAAGTTAATTTTCCCGCAGATAGCGCTGATAGGCGCAGATCTAAATCCTGACTCTAAGCTTCCTTATTATAAATTGGCAGATCAACGATTTTAGCTTTCAGATCTTTATTACGGATACGGATAAAAATTTCAGTCCCGGTTCTCCAGTACCCTTTATTCAGGTATGCCATCCCGATCCCCTGTTTCATCATGGGAGACATAGTACCGGAGGTCACCTCCCCAATCAGTTCTCCGTGATTATTTACCACTTCGTAATGTTGCCGGGGTATTCCTCTGTCAATCATAACAAAACCTCTTAGTTTCTTTTCTACTCCGTTTTCTTTCTGTTTTAAAAGGAAAGCTTTATCAATAAATTCCTTTTCGTCAGTAAATTTGGTAATCCATCCCAATCCTGCTTCAATAGGTGACGTCTGATCATTAATATCGTTGCCATACAGACAAAAGCCCATTTCGAGACGAAGAGTATCGCGGGCACCCAGACCAATAGGCCTGATGTCAAATTCCTTACCAGCTTCAAAAACTGCTTCCCATAGTCTGGGCCCATCTTCATTCTTAACATATATTTCGCATCCTCCAGAGCCTGTATAACCGGTAGTTGAGAATAAAACATCTTTAATTCCCGCAAAATCAAGGACCTTAAAAGTGTAATATTCCATATCCTCTATTTGAGTTTCTGTTAGTCTTTGCATTGCCTTAAGGGCTAATGGTCCCTGGACGGCGAGCTGAGCAATACTATCCGAAGCATTAATGATATCCACTCCTGTTTTGAGTCCAAAATACCCTGCATTTTTAACACACCAGTTCCAGTCTTTTTCAATATTAGCCGCATTCACAACGAGGAGGTATTTTTCAGAATTATATCTGTATACCAGGAGATCGTCGACGATACCTCCATTACCATTCGGGAAACATGAATACTGAATCTTGCCGTCAAAAAGAGCAGATACATCATTTGAAGTTATATATTGAAGAAATTTTAAAGATGAAGGACCGGTGACCCAGAATTCACCCATATGTGAAACGTCAAACACCCCTACCCGGTTTCTTACTGTTACATGTTCTTCATTTATACCAAAATATTCTACAGGCATATTATATCCGGCGAAAGGAACAATTTTAGCTCCTGCTTCCTGGTGAAATTTAATAAATGCAGTATTTTTCATTTAGTTGATTTTTGAGTAATAAGTTACCACATGCAATTTGTGGATTGCAAAGCAAGGAAATACTTTCCTTAAAAAATCTGATGAAAATCAGAATTCAAGGATTTTAAATTCAACTCTCCTGTTCTTAGCCCGTCCTGCAGAAGTAGCATTATCTGATATAGGCTGGAGCGATCCATAACCTCTGAATTCTATCCGCGACTGCTCTATACCTTTTTTAACCAGATAATCTACAACAGCTTTTGCCCTGGCCTGCGAAAGTTTGAAGTTAAGCGGTTCACTTCCTGTCTTATCGGTATGTCCTGAGATTTCAATTTTCATCATGGCATTTTCTGTCATGATATTAAATAGCCTGTCAAGTTCGGTATAGGAGCCTTGTGTAAGAATTGATTTTCCGGTTTCGAACAGGATATTATTAAGTACAACTTTCTTTCCTACCTTAACCTTAATCAACTCAATATTCAGATTATAAACATCTTTGGACCAATTGTCAGGAACGTCAATCCGTCGTACTTCAGACAAATATCCAGTTGCCCGTAAATCTATCAAATAAGACTTTTTAACAGGAAGGTTCACCCTGTAACTCCCATCAACATCAGAGCTTGCGGTAGTACCTACAACTTCACCTGAAGCAATATCTTTTAAATCAACCTTTGCCAATACCGGTTCACCTGATTCTGAATCTCTAATTTTTCCTGCAAGAAATACCGATTGCGACTGTTGAATAACCGGAGCCGGAGGTGGAGGTGTAACCTCTTTTACAATCAGAACTGTATCTCTAATAATGACAGTATCAGTTTTAGGAGGTGGTGGTGGCAGTATAATTTTTTTGGGTGGTTGAATCTGTCCATGATAAATATCTAATCCACCAGACCCGCCACTTCGGTTCGACACAAAAAAGAATGAGCTGTCGTCGCCCGGTGATGGATTATAGAAGAGTTCATCCCATGGTGTATTTATAGGATAGCCAAGGTTCTTTACAGAGTCCCAGGCTCCTGATTTGTTTCGTATACAAAGAAATATATCGAATCCGCCTATGGAATTATGTCCCCTGGAACCAAACCACAGTGTATCTCCTGTTTTTGAGAGGCTTACAGACTCTTCATCGTATATAGTATTAATAATTGTGCCAACATTCTGAGGTTTTGACCATTTTTTGTCGTTCAGTTTTTTAATAAAATAGATATCCTTCCCGCCTATATTTTGTTTTCCATGATCTGAAACAAAATATATTTCGTTTCCTGCAGGGCTGATTGTGAATGCTGTTTCCGATCCTCTTGTATTTATCGGATATGGAACCGGTTTTGGAGCTTTCCATGTTCCCTTTTTGTTTNTTGACACATTTATGTCGCCATTGTTTGAATAACCCGTGTAGACATAGAGCATATCGCTGGTTGAATTTATGAACAGCGGTGCTTCACAGTATTTTGTTGTCAGTTCATTACCTGCCAGACCAGCAGGGGCCCATGAACCATTCATGAAATGAGAAATAAAAATATTTTCATCAAATTTTGAATCGTGATGCCGATTACCCGATTTCTGAACCTGCCTTCGTGAGGCAAAATACATCATCTTGCCATCAGCTGTAAGAATTTCGGAGTAGTCGTCAGCATTCGAGTTGATATTAGGTCCGGCATTTTCAATAGAAATCCTCAATGTGTCCTTTGTTACAATAATAGCAGAATTACATTCCTGAATGTACTGGCGAGCGAGCAAAATATTCTTCTGAGTCTTTTTAAATGGAGAGCTCAGATATGCTGTAAATTTTTCGATTGCCTCGGTGAACCTTCCTGCAAATTGAAGTGATCGACCTGCCAGTAGCAAAACATCTTCAGTAATATCTTTATTAAGTTCAATTGCTTTCATTAAGAAGTCCGCTGCCTCTTCTTTTCTATCTGAAAAGAGAGCTGATACACCGGTCTTGTAATTTAGCTCAGCATTTGAGCTGTTATAGACAAGAGCCAGTAAATATTCATTATAGGCTTCATTATACCAGATGCCTTTTTCTCCATAATAGGCATCCCCGTTAGCAACATGCTTCCACGCTTCAGCAAATCCGGGCTTTTCAGTTTTAAAATCCTTCCGGCGAACAGATACATCGGTCTGTGCATCCAGTACAAATGAGCTCAGGAGAAATACCGTCATCAAAGAGTATAGAAAATATCGCATAACATCGGATTTATTATAACTATAAAAGTAGCACTTATTTCCTTTATGCAAAAAAAACCTTCTTTGTTAATTAGTTAGACAGTGTCCTTTAAGAGACTAAAATATTGCTATATTTGTTTATAATTCATTGGAAAAAAATTAAACTTTATCTGACAGTAAAGCATGGATTACAAATTCATTAACATGGAATATCTTGATTCAGTATCCGGAGGAGATCCTGATATTATCAATGAAATAGTTGTAATTTTTAAGGAACAGTCACTCGAAATATACAATGAGATGAAGTCTCTTCTGATAGCAAAAAACTATGTTTCACTGGGATTACTCGCGCATAAAGCAAAATCTTCTGTTGCAATTATGGGAATGAGCAAACTTGCGGAAATGCTAAAAACCTTTGAATTACAAGCCAGAGAAGGGAAAGAGCCTCAATTATACGAATCGTATATTGAAAGATTCTTTAGCGATACCCAGGAGGCAATAAAAGAGCTTGATGATTTGATCCTTAACAGATTAAACAAGAACTGAATGATCAATATTGAAAAAAAGGATAAAATAGATATTATAACCTTCTCTGTTACAAAAATCAATGCTCTGATTGTTGATGAAATCAGGGATGGCATCAGCAGAGTATTTGATAATTCAAATTCGAGGGTGATCATCGATCTTAAAGGTGTCGAATATATTGATAGCTCAGGTTTTGGCTGTTTCCTCTCTGTTATGAAAACCGCTAGGAATAATTACGGTACATTAAAGTTTGCCAATCCTGAACCAAGAGTTTACGAATTATTTGAAACACTTCATCTTAACACTGTTTTTCAGATCTATTCCAATATGGAAACATGTCTCAGATCATTCGCATAAGTCTGTTNCAATTATACACCTTTGCTAAACGAGAGATGATCTCCCGCTGTATCAATTACAATTGTGTCCTCTTTTGAAACTTTGCCACCAATAATCTCTTTCGACAATTCATTTATTATCTCTTTCTGGATAAGTCTTTTTACGGGTCGTGCTCCCAGTTGGGGATCATAACCTTTTTCGGTGAGCCAGTTAAGTGCTTTCTCTTTAACTATAAGTTTCAGGTTATATTCAGCAAGCATATGTTCCATGATACCAATCTGAATTTTAACAATTTCCTTTATCTGCTCTTTGGTTAATGGCCGGAACATTACGATTTCATCTACCCTGTTAAGGAACTCGGGTTTAAGTGTCTTTTTTAATAATAAGAAAATTTCTTTCCGCAGGATATCTTCCTCTTTTTCAGGCATCTTATTGTCCCATTTATCCATTCTATCGCGTATAATTTCTGATCCAAGGTTAGATGTCATAATGATAATGACATTTCTGAAATTCACTGTGCGTCCCTTGTTATCAGTAAGTCGTCCTTCATCNAGAACCTGTAGAAGCAGGTTAAACAGGTCGGGATGTGCTTTTTCAATTTCATCGAGCAGCACTACTGAATATGGCTTATGTCTTACGGCTTCAGTAAGCTGACCTCCTTCATCATAGCCGATATATCCCGGCGGTGCGCCAATAAGTCGTGATACCGAATGTCTTTCCTGATATTCCGACATATCGATGCGTGTTAAAAGATTTTCATCATTAAACAGAAACCCGGCAAGTGCTCTGGCAAGTTCAGTTTTCCCAACACCTGTTGTACCCAGAAAGATAAAGGAGCCCAATGGTTTTTTCTGATCCTGTAACCCGGCCCTTGATCGTCGTACTGCATCAGCAACAGCTTCAATTGCCTCATCCTGCCCTACTACCCGCTTGTGCAATTCCGATTCCAGTCTCAGTAATTTTTCTTTTTCACTCTCGAGCATCCTTGATACAGGTATTCCTGTCCATTTAGACACAATAGCTGCTATGTCTTCCGACCGTACCTCTTCCTGAATGAGGGAGCCTTTCTTTCTTTTCTCTTCGATAAGCTCTTTCAGTTCAGAAATTTCCTTTTCGAGTTGTATAATTTTACCATAACGGATCTCAGCCACCTTTCCATAATCTCCGCTTCGCTCAGCCTGATCAGCTTCGAAGCGAAGAGCTTCAACAGCCTCTTTTTTAATCTGGACTTTATCAATCATCTCTTTTTCAGATTTCCAACCGGCTTTCAGTTCATCTCTTCTTGTTTGCATATCAGCAAGCTCACGCGAAATTTTTTCTGTTTTTATTGTGTCTCCGTCACGACGAAGAGCTTCTTTTTCAATTTCAAGTCGTGTGATTGTTCTTTCTGCTTCATCGATCTCCTCGGGAACAGAATTCATTTCAAGCCTCAGGCGTGAAGCGGCCTCATCAATCAGATCTATCGCTTTGTCGGGTAAAAACCTGTCGGTAATATAACGTGTTGAAAGATCTACGGCGGCAATTATAGCCTCATCTCTGATAATAACTTTATGATGCGTTTCATATTTTTCGCGTATTCCTCTAAGTATTGAAATGGAATCAGTTCTGTCGGGTTCATCAACCATAACGACCTGGAATCGTCTTTCCAGAGCTTTGTCTTTTTCAAAATATTTCTGGTACTCGCCTAAAGTTGTTGCACCAATAGCTCTCAGTTCGCCTCTCGCCAGGGCAGGTTTCAGGATATTAGCCGCATCCATTGCTCCTTCAGATTTACCAGCACCAATCAGAGTATGTATCTCATCAATAAAAAGTACTATTTCCCCGTTTGAGCCAATAACTTCGTTAACAACAGATTTCAATCTTTCTTCAAATTCACCCTTATATTTTGCACCAGCAATAAGGGCTCCCATATCAAGTGAGTAAATTACCTTTGATTTAATATCTTCAGGCACATCTCCTCTTATAATACGGTGTGCCAGTCCTTCAGCAATTGCTGTTTTACCCACTCCGGGTTCGCCTATCAGCAGAGGGTTATTTTTTGTCCGGCGGGTAAGTATCTGCAGTATCCGACGGATCTCCTCATCACGCCCTATAACCGGGTCGAGCTTTCCTGATCGTGCTCTTTCATTAAGGTTTATTGCGAATCTGTTCAGTGAATTAAATGTATCTTCTGAGGTCTGACTTTCGACTTTTGCTCCCTTTCTGAGTTCATCNACGGCAGCTTTCAAATCTTTCATTGTAACTCCATGATCTTTAAGTATATGTGCTGTCCTGTCTTCAGTATCCAGAATACCCATCAGCAGATGTTCTGAGGACACATATTTATCCTTCATCTTCACAGCATGATCATTTGCTTTTCTGAATGCCTCTGATACGGCAGATGACACATAGGAATCTGCTCCACTGACTTTGGGAAATGATTCAATAAGCTCATCTATTTCCTTTGAGAGNGATGGAATACTGACTCCCATTTTACCAAAAAGAAAATTTGTTATGCTTTCGGCCTCGCTCATTATTCCTTTCAGAATATGGGCACATTCAACTGCCTGCTGGCCATTAGAAGATGCAATGCTGAACGCTTTCTGAACTGATTCCTGAGCCTTCAGAGTGAAATTATTTAAGTTCATTTTATTGTGTTTAAACTTATCTATGCAAAATTTCTGCCAGTTATGATTATTGACGTTTTGGCATCTTATAATCAAGCGATTGTGCCAAACTGACAAAACATCTGACTATGGCAATGCAACATTGAATACTTAAACAGTTTTGCACATGTAGTAAACAACAAGAGAATCAGTAATACCTGGTTGGGTCAGGTAATATTGGCAAGGTTGAAATAATAAAACTATTTTAATTTATACCTTATACCTTATACAAATATTGAGGCATATCCTTTAGAATGACAGGCTTACCTGTTTCAGCAGCCTCGTATATTTTCTTGATGAGATAAACATCCCTCATTCCAAGTTCGCCCGGCACTTTACTTGACTTATTTTGTTTTACACACAGAGCAAAATCATCCATTTGAAGTGCTTGCTGGTTTACAGCATTCAAATTCATTGGACCCTCTGGTGTTTTTCCGTGAAGTCCGTTATATGAGAATGCAGAAGATAATTCGAATGTTCCCCGCTCTGCTTCAGCTCTAAGGTAATTAGCGTTATCCTCATAACTTGTGATACATTTACTCGAGTACCCTGAAGGGAATACCATTTCCCATTCCAATGAACCTTCTACTTGTTTGAAAAAGTCTTTATTTTTAGTGGTATTTTTTGCAGTTATACTAACAGGAAGCTCTCCTGCTGTATAAATAGAACCCTCAAAACAATAAATACCAAGATCAACCACCGGGCCACCACCAGCTAACTCCTTATTTATGCGCCAGGCATTGGGGTCAGTTAAATGAAATGCAAATCCGCTGGACAATCTGGTAAGTTTACCATACTTCTGATGCTGACCCAACTCCATCATTTTATTATGAAATGGATCGAAATACAACCTGTAACCAATAGATAGTTTTTTACCAGCCTTTGTACAGGCATTTATCATTTTCTGGCAGTCTTCAATACTATTAGCCATCGGCTTTTCGCAAATGACATGTTTCCCAGCCTGGGCAGCCCGTATTGTATATTCTGCATGCATACTATTTGGGAGTACTACATACACAATGTCAATATCCTTATTGTTAGCTATACTATCGAAATTCTTGTAATTGTAGATGTTCCCTGAAGGAATATTATACTTTTTAGCCCAGTCCTGTTCCTTTTGGGGCGTTCCGGTTACAATTCCGGCCAAATAGCAATTCTGAGTTTGCTGAAGGGCAGGCGCTAACTGTCCTGTAGAATAACTGCCTAAGCCAACGAGGGCAATTCCTAATTTGCCTTTATCTTTTTGTACTACAGCTGCATTTAATATGGAGGGGATATTTGNGGCCATTACCAACCCGCCTCCTGCTGTAATAATGTTACCTAAAAATTGTCGTCTTTTCATGGTTTAAATTTTATTAAAATTACGAAATAAATGACCCTACCATGGGTAAAAGCAGCAAATTTTTTTGTTATTAAAGTAAAAACATCAGAAATAAATGCAAATTAACTCTAAGAAAATATATAAAATAAGCTACCGAAGCTTTTTGAATAATAACAAATAGATCAACTGCTTGTTCATGGAAGTTGAAAGCAAACATTATCTTTGGCCAAAATTAAAATTATGAGCAAAGTATTATGGAAACCGGGAACGATGATTTATCCTTTGCCGGCTGTTATGGTCAGCTGCGGATCTGTAGAGGAAGAATACAATATTATTACCATATCATGGACCGGAACCATATGTACAGACCCGGCAATGTGTTATATCTCAGTAAGGCCGCAACGCCATTCTTATAATATTATAAAGAAGAACGGGGAATATGTAATTAACCTCACAACGAAGTCGCTTTCATATGCCACCGACTGGTGCGGTGTGAAATCGGGAAANGATCACAGGAAGTTCTCTGAAATGGAACTGACACCTGTTCCTGCTTCGNTAATTAAAGCTCCAATGATTAAAGAATCACCGGTCAATATTGAATGTGTTGTAAAAGAGATCAAAGAGCTGGGATCGCACCACATGTTCATATCCGAAGTGGTAGCGGTAAATGCTGATGAAAAATATATTGATAAGAACACCGGTCTTTTTAGATTAATTGACTCAGAGCCTATCAGCTATGTGCATGGAAAATATTATGAAACAGGAAAATTATTAGGCAAGTTCGGGTATTCAGTTGAGAAAAAAAACAAGAAGAAATAATACAAAACATTAATTAGGATTCTTTGTACCAAATAACTAATTTCATATCTTCAAAGCCTGAATCTTAAAAGTGTTGAAACATGAGTGAGAAGATCCTGGAAACCCTTATGCAGTTGTTTGCAATTATTGCAAAACCACAAAGCAACGCTAAAGAAAGACGGGTTGTGGTGGAGCTCTTTCTCAAACGTCTGATAAATCAGGAACTGGTTAAAAAATATCTCTCTACTTACGACGAGAAATTTGAAGAAGCCAGGAAAAAGCTTGAAAGAGGAGGTGCAGATAAACGCGAAGGAGCGATTGCAATAAGGATCCAAAAACTATGTAAAGAGATCAACGGGCAGGGTCAGCTTGACCAGGAGCAGAGAATTGTTGTGGTTATGCAGGTTCTCGAATTCTGCAAATCGGGCGGACAGGAAGTGAGTCAGCTGGAACTTGGCTTCATCAGTACACTTGCAGATGGACTGAATATAACAGCGGAAGAATATGAATACATAGAGAGATTTGTTTTAAACTCATTCAGCAATATTCCTCAGACCTCTAATCTCCTGGTGATTAACGGCATTAAAGATTTTGAACACAATGAGGCAAAACATGCTTATAAGGATTTACTTAAAGGTCACATCTGGATTCTCTATATTCCGTCTGTAAATAAATATTTTGTAAGATTTATAGGGTCTGGTGAACTATCGATGAATGCACAGTTATTGCAGGAAGATAAAGTTTATCCTTTCAGCCAGGGTTCATCTATTAAAGGATATAAAATCAGTCCCATTTATTATTGGGATGTTACAATGCAATTTCTGAAGGAGGAGTTCCAGTCATCAAGAGTTGTCTATGAAGTTAATAATCTTGAATACAGGTTCAGGAGCGGAACCGTTGGAATTCATCATATGAGCTTCAAGGAAGAATCGGGGAGAATGGTTGGTATAATGGGNGCCAGTGGAGCCGGAAAGTCAACTCTTCTTGGNGTTCTCAACGGCTCCTGTGATCCATATGACGGTGAAGTGCTTATAAACGGGATAAGCATACATAAGGATAAAGAAAAAATCAAAGGACTAATCGGGTATGTTTCACAGGATGACCTCCTTATTGAAGAGCTTACAGTTTTTGAAAATCTCTATTATAATGCGAAACTCTGCTTCGATAATCTGACCGAAGAGGAAACAGT
>JGI20214J51088_10000706_pt1 | contig 23008 bp, 16 predicted proteins | sample WetSurMetagenome_FD_51088 | JGI IMG/M metagenome (IMG submission 51088) | reverse complement strand
TACCGTCTCCCGCTCACTTTTTGAGGCCAGAGTAGCTCAGGGGTAGAGCACTTCCTTGGTAAGGAAGGGGTCGGGGGTTCAATTCCCCCCTCCGGCTCAACGAGACAAATGAATTTTAAACTGATATAATAAACCTAAATTTAATAAGCTTGGAGTTATGGCAAAAGAAAAATTTGACAGGTCGAAACCACATGTGAATATTGGTACTATCGGTCATATCGACCATGGTAAGACCACCCTCACAGCAGCCATCACAATGGTGCTTCACAAAAAGGGTCTCTCTGACATCAGGGATTTTGACTCAATTGATAATGCTCCCGAGGAAAAGGAAAGGGGTATTACTATTAATACAGCTCACGTTGAATACCAGACAGCATTACGTCACTATGCGCACGTGGACTGCCCCGGTCACGCTGACTATATTAAAAACATGGTTACAGGTGCTGCCCAGATGGACGGAGCAATCCTTGTCGTTGCTGCAACTGACGGACCAATGCCACAAACACGTGAACATATCCTTCTTGCGCGTCAGGTAAACGTTCCTCAGGTTCTTGTTTTCATGAACAAAGTTGATATGGTTGATGATGAGGAACTTCTCGACCTTGTTGAGATGGAAGTCCGTGACCTGCTCAATTTCTACAAATATGACGGTGACAATGCTCCTGTTATCCGTGGATCAGCTCTCGGTGCAATGAACGGAGAACCCAAGTGGGAAGAAAAAGTAATTGAACTGATGGATGCAGTTGACAGATATATCCCCATACCTGTTCGCGAAAACCAGAAACCATTCCTTATGCCTGTTGAAGATGTTTTCTCAATAACAGGACGCGGCACTGTAGCAACCGGACGTATCGAAACAGGTGTTGTTCTTACTAGTGATGAACTTGAAATGATTGGACTTGGCGCTGAAAAACGCAAAACAGTATGTACCGGTGTTGAAATGTTCCGTAAGATCCTCGACAGAGGTGAAGCCGGCGATAACGTTGGTCTGCTTCTCAGAGGCGTCGACAAGAAAGAAATAAAAAGAGGTATGGTTCTTGCCAAACCAGGCTCAATTACACCTCACACAAGGTTCAAATCCGAGATCTATGTTCTTAANAAAGAAGAAGGCGGACGTCACACTCCATTTCATAACAAATACCGTCCTCAGTTCTATATTAGAACCCTTGATATAACTGGTGAGATCACTCTCCCTGAAGGAAGAGATATGGTTATACCGGGTGACAATGTCACGATTACGGTTGACCTTATCTATCCGGTTGCCATAAATGTCGGACTGCGTTTTGCGATCCGCGAAGGTGGCAGGACAGTGGGCGCCGGTGCTGTAACTGAAATTCTTGTGTAATTATTCACCACACGGGTGTAGCTCAGTTGGTAGAGCACTGGTCTCCAAAACCAGGTGTCGGGAGTTCGAGTCTCTCCTCCCGTGCAAATTAATGTAGTACTATGGATATAAAAGGATATTTCAGGGAATCATATACTGAGCTCGTTCATAAGGTCACTTGGCCTACCTGGAGCGAATTACAGAACAGCGGTGTGCTTGTTCTGGTGGCAACATTGATAATTGCTGTTATTGTTGCTCTCATGGATTTGGGCTTCAGTAAGATTATGGAATCCATTTACAGTTTGTTATACTAAACAGGAGATCAAATCCGATGAGCGAGAATATTAAGAAGTGGTATGTGCTTCGTGCTATTGGAGGGAAGGAAAAAAAGGTAAAGGAGTATATCGACAATGAAGTGGCCCGCCTCAAACTTGAAGACTTTGTCACCCAGGTTCTGATTCCTACTGAAAAAGTTTATCAGATACGGTCAGGNAAGAAAATAAGTAAGGAGAGAACTTTTTTCCCGGGCTATGTGCTCGTCGAAGCTGTTCTCACGGGGGAAATACCACACCTTTTAAGAAACATTCCCAACGTAATAGGATTCCTGGGATCGCAGGACGGAGAACCTGTGCCGCTGAGAAAATCGGAAATAAACAGGATACTGGGGAAAGTCGATGAACTGAATGCCAGCGATGAAGAACTCAATGTNCCTTTCTTTGTCGGCGAATCGGTAAAAGTTATCGATGGTCCGTTCAACAGTTTCACAGGTATTATTGAAGAGGTGAATGATGAAAAGAAGAAACTCAAGGTAATGGTTAAAATTTTCGGAAGAAAAACGCCGCTTGAGCTTAGTTTTATGCAGGTAGAAAAAGAGAATTAACAGAAGATATTGACGGTTGTAATATTTGTAATGCTTCCTGAACGACTGTCAAGCTCTCGCAATAAACACGCAAATTTTAAATTATGGCAAAAGAAGTTGCTGGATTAATCAAATTACAGATTCGTGGCGGAGCAGCTAATCCATCCCCACCTGTAGGGCCTGCTTTGGGTTCTAAAGGTGTGAATATTATGGATTTCTGTAAGCAATTCAATGCGAGGACTCAGGACAAGGCTGGAAAAGTAATACCGGTTGTTATAACAGTATATGCTGACAAATCATTTGATTTCGTTACAAAAACACCACCGGTTGCCGTTCAGCTCCTTGAAGTTGCAAAATCAAAGAAAGGTTCAAAAGAACCAAACAGAGAAAAGATTGCNACTGTTACCTGGGACCAGGTCAAATCAATTGCAGAGGAAAAAATGGAAGACTTGAATTGTTTTACACTCGAGTCAGCCATGAAGATGGTAGCTGGTACCGCAAGAAGTATGGGAATAACCTTGAAAGGTGCTCCCGAAAAATAATTAATTAGGAGAAAAAAATGACTAAACTTACCAAAAACCAGAAGCTTGCTGTCGGGAAACTCGACAAGAACAAGCTTTATACGTTGACAGAGGCATCGTCGCTGGTAAAGGATATTACCAAGACGAAATTTGATGCTTCCATCGACCTGGATGTAAGGTTAGGTATCGATCCAAGNAAATCCAATCAGATGGTCCGCGGTGTTGTCTCCCTTCCTCACGGAACGGGAAAACAGACACGGGTGCTTGTTCTGTGCTCTCCCGATAAGGAGGCAGAAGCAAAAGGCGCCGGAGCAGATTATGTTGGTCTTGACGATTATGTCGAAAAGATCAAAGCTGGCTGGACTGATGTTGACGTTATCATAACCATGCCATCCGTGATGGGTAAAGTCGGTCAGTTAGGTCGGATACTCGGTCCCCGCGGACTGATGCCGAACCCAAAAAGTGGTACTGTTACTATGGAAATTGGTAAGGCTGTTAAAGAAGTGAAGCAGGGTAAGATTGATTTCAAAGTTGATAAAAGCGGAATCATTCATACCTCAATCGGAAAAGTCTCTTTCGAGGCACAAAAGATCGTCGAGAATGCAAGGGAGTTTATCCACATGGTAAACAAACTGAAACCGGCTGCGGCAAAAGGAACCTACATCAAAAGCATGTTCCTTTCAAGCACAATGAGCCCGGGAATTAAGATCGATCCTAAAGGTCTTGATGATTAATTTTAAAGTTAAACTCGAAAAAGAATTATGAGACGGGAAGAAAAAAATGCTATCATAGACAGCCTTGCTGAGAAACTAAAAGAGTACAGCCACTTCTATCTGACTGATACTGCTCAGCTGAATGCCGCTGACACAAGTGATCTCAGAAGAAAGTGCTTTGAAAACGATATTAAGCTTATCGTTGTAAAAAACACTCTTCTTAAAAGAGCACTCGAAATGTCCGAAGGTAAATTTGAAGAACTCTATCCGGTTCTTAAAGGTACCACGTCCATCATGTTCGCACAAACCGGAAACGGTCCTGCTAAATTAATTAAAGAATTCAGGAAAGGACATGATAAGCCTGTTCTTAAAGGCGCTTACGTTCAGGAATCTGTTTTCATCGGGGAGTCAATGCTCGACACACTTATCTCAGTGAAAACAAAACAGGAACTGATCGGAGATATTATTCTCCTCCTCCAGTCTCCTTCCAAAAACGTTATATCGGCTTTACAATCAGGCGGAAATAAATTGCATGGTGTGCTAAAAACACTATCCGAAAAAGAACAATAATTAAGTTATAATCAAATTTAAATTCTATAAAAATGGCAGATCTTAAGAAATTTGCAGAAGAACTGGTAAACCTGACTGTAAAAGAGGTAAACGAACTGGCAAAAATACTTAAAGAAGAGTATGGTATTGAACCCGCTGCANCAGCAGTAGCTGTTGCCGGACCGGCAGCAGGAGCTGAAGCACCTAAGGTTGAAGAGAAGACAAAATTCGATGTTATTCTCAAAGCAGCAGGTGGTCAGAAATTACAAATTGTTAAACTGGTTAAGGATATCACCGGTCTAGGACTAAAAGAAGCCAAGGCAGTAGTTGATGCTGCTCCTGGTCCTGTTAAGGAAGGTGTATCAAAAGATGAAGCCGAAGCGATTAAAGGTCAATTAGTAGACGCAGGAGCCGAAGTTGAACTTAAATAAGTTATACCTGATTTTTGGGTTATAGGTTTAGTCCCGATTTATCGGGACTAGGCCTTTTCGTTCTTTTAATTATAAGTTCACTTAATCCTTTTATAAATGTCTTCAAAAAATACTGAAAGAATTAGTTTTGCCTCCAGGAAAAATCTGCTTGATTATCCCGATTTTCTGGAAGTTCAGTTGAAATCATTCGGAGAGTTTTTCCAGCTCGGAACAACTCCCGAAAACAGGAAGAAAGAAGGACTTTTTAAGGTCTTTACAGAAAACTTTCCGATTACAGATACAAGAAATAATTTTGTTCTCGAATTCCTCGACTATTATATCGACCCTCCGCGCTATACGATTGAAGAGTGTATAGAACGCGGACTTACTTTCAGCGTTCCGCTCAAAGCAAAGCTCAAGCTCTATTGTACCGATCCGGAACATGAGGATTTCGATACAGTGATCCAGGACGTCTATCTTGGCACTGTTCCTTATATGACCGAGAGAGGTACTTTCGTCATCAACGGGGCAGAAAGGGTAGTTGTCTCACAATTACACAGATCTCCCGGAGTATTCTTCGGACAAAGTATCCATGCTAACGGAACAAAGCTCTATTCAGCAAGGATAATCCCCTTCAAGGGTTCCTGGATAGAATTTGCCACTGACATCAATAATGTAATGTATGCATATATCGACAGAAAGAAAAAACTGCCGGTAACAACACTTCTCAGAGCGATCGGTTTTGAAAGCGATAAAGAAATCCTTGAGATTTTTAACCTTGCCGAAGAGCATAAGGTTTCGAAAACAAATGTCAAGAAACTTATCGGCCGTAAACTTGCTGCAAGGGTTCTGAAGACTTGGGTGGAGGACTTTGTTGACGAGGATACAGGAGAAGTAGTTTCAATTGAGAGAAATGAGGTGATCCTCGACAGGGAAACAGTCATCGAAGCAGAACATGTCGACATGATTGTCGATTCAGGTGCAAAAGCAATTCTCCTTCACAGGGATGACTCAACCCTTTCGGATTTTGCAATAATATACAATACTCTTCAGAAAGACCCGTGCAACTCTGAAAAGGAAGCAGTTATATATATTTACCGCCAGCTCCGGAATGCTGAGCCGCCCGATGAGGCAACTGCCAGGGATGTTATCGACAAACTATTCTTTTCGGATAAAAGATATGACCTTGGTGAGGTTGGCCGNTACAGAATAAACAAAAAACTTGGGNTAAGCACCGAAATGAATGTTAAGGTCCTTACCAAAGAAGACATTATNAAGATCATTGGTTACCTGATTCAGCTTATAAATGCAAAGACCGACGTCGATGATATCGACCACCTGAGTAACAGGAGAGTCCGTACAGTAGGCGAACAATTATATGCACAGTTCGGGGTTGGCCTTGCAAGAATGGCACGCACCATCCGCGAAAGAATGAATGTAAGGGATAACGAGGTTTTCACACCGGTGGACCTTATCAATTCAAAAACACTTTCATCAGTAATTAATTCATTCTTCGGAACGAATCAGCTTTCGCAGTTTATGGATCAGACAAATCCCCTGGCTGAAATGACACACAAACGTCGTATGTCAGCACTCGGACCAGGTGGTCTCTCGCGCGAAAGAGCCGGATTTGAAGTAAGGGACGTTCATTACACCCACTACGGACGGCTTTGTCCTATTGAAACTCCTGAAGGCCCGAATATCGGACTTATTTCTTCACTCTGTATCTATGCAAAAATTAACGACCTGGGGTTCATCGAAACACCTTACCTCAAAGTTAATGAGGCAAAAGTCGATTTAACCGGCGAAGGAATAGTATGGATGAGTGCCGAGGAAGAAGAAGAAAAAATGATTGCCCAGGCAAATGCGCCCCTTTTGAAAGACGGGCATTTTGAAAATGCAAGGGCAAAATGCAGATATGAGGCTGATTATCCTTTCGAGGAAGTTGCAAAAGTGGACCTCATGGATGTCGCACCCAACCAGATAGCATCAATAGCTGCTTCCCTGATACCATTTCTGGAGCATGACGACGCCAACAGGGCCCTTATGGGTTCAAACATGATGCGTCAGGCTGTTCCGCTTATTAACCCCGATGCACCGATAGTAGGAACTGGCCTTGAAGGTCAGGTTATAAGGGACAGCAGGATCCTTTATGCTGCGGAAGGTGATGGCATTGTGGAATATGTCGATTCAAATGAAATTGTTATAAGGTATACCCGTACCGATGAGGAGAAATTTGTAAGCTTTGATGACGACATCAAGCGATATACCCTTCCAAAGTATAAGAAGACCAACCAGAATACCTGCATCAACCTTACACCAAGTGTNAGAAAGGGAGAGAAAGTAACCAAAGGTCAAGTGCTTACAGAAGGATATGGTACTAAAAACGGTGAACTGGCTCTCGGACGTAACCTTAAGGTGGCATTCATGCCATGGAAAGGTTACAATTTTGAGGATGCAATAGTTATTTCGGAAAAAGTTGTTCAGGAGGATATGTTCACATCAGTGCATATCGATGAGTATCTGCTTGAAGTACGCGATACAAAACGTGGTCTTGAGGAACTGACTTCCGACATACCCAACGTCAGTGAGGAAGCTACAAAACACCTTGATGAGAACGGTCTTATAAGGGTCGGGGCACATATTATACCTGGAGATATCCTGATTGGAAAGATCACACCTAAAGGTGAGTCAGATCCTTCTCCTGAGGAAAAACTTCTTCGCGCGATCTTTGGGGATAAAGCAGGCGATGTTAAAGATGCCTCACTGAAGGCCGGACCATCGCTTGAAGGTGTCGTAATTGATAAGAAACTCTTTACAAGAGCAATTAAAGACAGAAAAGCAAAGGCAGTTGAAAAGCCTCTCCTCGACAAGATCGAAACCGATTTCAACAGGAGTACCGATGAACTTAAAGCCAGGCTTGTTGACAAGCTTTTTATTCTTGTAAACGGCAAGACTTCCCAGGGTGTCAAGGATTACCTCAATGTTGATATAATACCGAAAGGGAGCAAATTCACGCTTAAGCAGCTCCAGGAAATAGATTTTCTCAATATCAATCCAAATAAATGGACCACTGATAAAAAGAAAAACGACAGCATTAAACAGCTCCTGCACAACTACATAATTAAATATAAGGAGGTCGATGGCATCTTTAAGCGCAAGAAATACAATATAACAATTGGTGATGAGCTGCCAGCAGGAATAGTCCGCCTTGCAAAAGTATATATAGCTAAGAAACGCAAGGTAAAAGTAGGAGATAAGATGGCCGGTCGCCATGGGAACAAGGGTATCGTTGCAAGAATAGTACGTGCCGAAGATATGCCGTTCCTGGAGGATGGAACTCCTGTTGACATTGTTCTCAATCCGCTTGGAGTACCTTCGAGAATGAACCTCGGACAGATTTATGAAACCGTTCTTGGATGGGCCGGACAAAAGTTAGGCCTGCAGTTCTCAACTCCTATCTTCGANGGTGCAACTATCGATCAGATTACCGAATACACCGAAAAGGCAAAATTGCCTAAATATGGCAAAACATACCTTTTTGACGGCGGTACCGGTGAGAGGTTTGACCAGCCAGCCACTGTGGGCGTGATTTACATGCTTAAACTGGGACATATGGTTGACGATAAGATGCATGCCCGTTCAATCGGACCTTATTCTCTTATTACACAGCAGCCGCTGGGAGGTAAAGCTCAGTTCGGAGGTCAGAGATTTGGTGAAATGGAAGTCTGGGCGCTCGAAGCTTTCGGTGCTGCACACATCCTTCAGGAAATACTCACAATCAAATCGGATGATGTTATTGGACGTGCAAAGGCTTACGAGTCGATTGTAAAGGGAGAACCAATGCCACAACCAGGTATCCCGGAATCATTGAACGTATTGCTGCATGAGCTAAGAGGGCTGGGATTGAGCGTAATACTCGACTAACCAGCCTCATTTTTAATTTTTAAATTATTGAATAAATAAATTTCAGTATATGTCATTCAGAAGAGATAACAAAACAAAAACAAGTTACTCAAAGATCTCAATTGGTCTTGCTTCACCGGAGGAGATCCTCGATCGTTCAAGTGGTGAAGTCCTGAAGCCTGAAACAATAAATTACAGGACCTATAAGCCTGAACGTGACGGGTTATTCTGCGAAAGGATTTTCGGACCTGTAAAGGATTACGAATGCCATTGCGGGAAGTACAAGAGGATCCGTTACAAGGGAATAGTATGCGACCGTTGCGGTGTTGAGGTTACCGAAAAAAAGGTACGCCGNGAAAGAATGGGTCATATTTCCCTTGTCGTGCCAATAGCACATATATGGTATTTCCGTTCGCTGCCTAATAAAATCGGATATCTGCTGGGACTTCCTACCAAGAAACTCGATTCAATTATCTATTATGAGAGATACGTGGTTATTAACCCGGGAATAAAAGCTGTTGATGGAGTTAAGTACCTTGATTTCCTTACGGAAGAAGAGTACCTGGAAATTACAGAATCATTACCGAAAGAAAACCAGTACCTTGAAGAGAATCATCCCGATAAGTTTGTTGCTGATATGGGTGCAGAGGCCCTTTACAAGCTGCTGAGCCGTATCGATCTCGATGATCTTTCATATTCACTCCGCCACAGGGCAAATACAGAAACCTCACAGCAGCGTAAAAATGAAGCACTTAAGCGACTGCAGGTTGTGGAAGCTTTCAGAGATTCGAAAAACATCAACAAACCTGAATGGATGATTATAAAGGTTGTTCCGGTTATCCCTCCTGAACTTAGACCTCTCGTCCCTCTCGATGGTGGACGTTTTGCCACAAGCGACCTTAATGATCTGTACAGAAGGGTGATAATAAGGAATAACCGTCTTAAACGTCTTATNGAGATAAAAGCCCCTGAGGTAATTCTCAGGAATGAAAAACGTATGCTGCAGGAAGCAGTCGATTCATTATTCGACAACTCAAGAAAAGCAAATGCAGTCAAAACTGATGCAAATCGTCCTCTGAAATCGCTGAGCGACAGCCTTAAAGGCAAACAGGGACGCTTCCGCCAGAANCTTCTTGGTAAAAGAGTTGACTATTCAGCCCGTTCAGTGATTGTTGTTGGTCCGGAACTCGGGCTTCATGAATGCGGGTTGCCAAAAGATATGGCAGCCGAACTCTACAAGCCATTCATTATAAGGAAACTTATTGAACGCGGCATTGTAAAGACTGTCAAATCGGCAAAGAAAATTGTCGACAGAAAAGATCCTGTAGTCTGGGATATCCTTGAGAATGTTCTTAAGGGTCATCCGGTACTNCTTAACCGTGCGCCTACTCTTCACAGGCTCGGTATACAGGCTTTCCAGCCAAAGCTTATTGAAGGAAAAGCTATACAGCTTCATCCCCTCTGCTGTACAGCGTTCAATGCTGACTTCGATGGTGACCAGATGGCTGTTCATCTTCCTCTTGGAAACGGTGCCGTCCTTGAAGCACAGATGCTTATGCTCGCATCACATAATATTTTGAATCCTGCAAATGGTGCACCAATTACTGTTCCTTCACAGGACATGGTACTTGGCCTTTACTATATCACAAAGGGAAGGAAGAGCTCTGCAACTGACAAGGTGAAGGGGGAGGGTCTTGTTTTTTATTCTCCCGAAGAAGTAAATATTGCATACAACGAGGGTCAGGTTGACCTTCATGCTCTTATTAAAGTTAAAGTAAACGACAGGGTTGACGGTGAATTTGTAAATCATCTTGTCGAAACCTCTGTCGGCCGCGTGATATTTAATCAGTTTGTGCCCGAAGAGGTAGGGTACATAAATGAGATCCTTACGAAGAAATCGCTCAGGGATATTATAGGACGGGTACTGAAACTTGCCGGAACGGCAAAAACTGCAGATTTCCTCGACGCTATAAAGAACCTTGGATTCTATTCAGCATTTAAGGGAGGTTTGTCTTTTAACCTCGATGATGTAATTATACCTGAGGAGAAAACGAAATTTGTCACCGAAGGTTATGAGCAGGTTGAAGAGGTCCTGAATAACTACAGCATGGGTTTCATAACCAACAACGAAAGATACAACCAGATCATTGATATCTGGACACATGTAAATGCAAGGCTTACCCAGTCGCTGATGAAACAGCTTTCAAATGATAAGCAGGGTTTCAATTCAGTTTATATGATGCTCGACTCAGGGGCGAGGGGATCAAAGGAACAGATCCGTCAGCTTTCAGGAATGAGGGGTCTTATGGCCAAGCCTCAGAAATCAGGTTCAACCGGATCGGACATCATCGAAAACCCAATCCTTTCGAACTTCAAGGAGGGTCTTTCAGTTCTCGAATACTTCATCTCAACACACGGTGCCCGTAAAGGTCTTGCCGACACTGCTTTGAAAACTGCCGATGCAGGTTACCTTACACGCCGTCTCGTCGACGTTTCCCAGGATGTTATCATTAATGAGGAGGACTGCGGAACACTGAGAGGACTTGTTGCCACGGCCATCAAGAAAAATGAGGAAGTCGTTGAATCACTTTACGAAAGGATTCTCGGACGTACAACAGTTCATGATGTTTTTCATCCTCTTACAGGTGAGCTTATCTCGGAAGCAGGACAGGAGCTCACTGAAGAGCTGGCTGGCAGAATCGAAGATTCACCGATTGAACAGGTGGAGATACGTTCGGTTCTTACCTGTGAGTCGAAAAAAGGTGTATGCGCTAAATGTTACGGGCGTAACCTTGCGAACGGACGTATGGTCCAGAAAGGCGAAGCAGTCGGAGTTATTGCTGCCCAGAGTATCGGTGAACCCGGTACACAGCTTACCCTACGTACATTCCACGTAGGAGGTACAGCATCAAATATTATGTCAGAATCGAGGCTGGTTGCACGATACAGCGGTATTGCTGAGATTGAGGAGATCAGATCGGTACCGAAGAAAGATCCTGAGAAGGGCGATATTGACATAGTTATCGGACGTCTTGCCGAACTAAGGATAATTGATAAGAAAACCGGAATAGCCCTTACTACTCACACAATTCCATATGGTTCAAAATTATATGTAAAACCCGGCCAGGAGGTCGAAAAGGGCAAGCTTATATGTGAATGGGATCCTTTCAACGCGGTTATTATTGCCGAACTTGGCGGGAAGATTGCATATGATTACCTTATTGAAGGTATAACCTTCAGAGAGGAATCGGATGAACAGACAGGCTTTAAGGAAAAGGTTATAATCGAAAGCAGGGACAAGACCAAGAACCCCGCGATTAAGATAATGGGACCCAAAGGTGAGGAACTGAGGTTATACAACCTGCCCGTCGGTGCCCACCTTGTTGTCGAGTCCACCAGGATGGTTGAAGCAGGCGATGTTCTGTCAAAGATACCAAGAGCTGTCGGTAAGTCAGGCGATATTACTGGCGGTCTGCCCAGAGTTACGGAGTTGTTTGAAGCACGTAACCCGTCAAATCCCGCAATTGTATCCGAGATCGACGGTGAGGTTACTTTCGGTAAAATCAAGAGAGGTAACCGCGAAATAACAATTAAGTCCAAAACCGATGAGGTTAAGAAATACCTTGTGCCTCTTTCAAAACAGATACTTGTTCAGGAGAACGATTATGTCAAAGCTGGTGTTCCTCTTTCCGACGGAGCAATTACTCCTTCTGACATCCTTGCTATTAAAGGTCCGACAAAAGTCCAGGAATATATTGTAAATGAGATACAGGAAGTATACCGTTTACAGGGCGTGAAGATCAACGACAAGCACTTTGAAATCATTGTGCGCCAGATGATGAGGAAAGTCGAGATTATTGATCCGGGTGACACTAAGTTCCTGGAACGCCAGGTTGTGGATAAACTCGATTTCATGGATGAAAACGATTGGATCTATGGTAAGAAATACATCGTCGATGGCGGTGATTCCCAGACCCTTCGTCCCGGAATGATAATTACTGCCCGTAAATTACGGGATGAGAATTCTGTCCTTAAACGCCGCGACCTTAAAGTTGTTGATGCAAGAGATGCTGTTCCGGCTACATCAAACCAGGTACTCCAGGGCATAACAAGAGCCGCACTCCAAACTAACAGCTTCTTCTCGGCAGCCTCCTTCCAGGAGACAACCAAGGTACTTAATGAAGCTGCAATACTTGGCAAGATCGACAAGCTTGAGGGACTGAAGGAAAACGTGATTGTTGGTCACCTGATACCTGCAGGAACAGGACAACGTCAGTATAACAGTGTAATAGTCGGTTCTCTCGAAGAGCTCGAAAGCCTTACTGAGACCAATGTAACTGCTGAAGCCGATTCCAGAAGGTAATCCTTTAAAAGTGCAAGATATGTCAGATCCAAAAAATCCAAATCAGATCAATATCGAGCTGAATGATGAGGTGGCCCAGGGAACCTATTCAAACCTGGCCGTCATTACACATTCAGCTTCAGAATTTGTGATCGACTTTGTGCGTATCATGCCGGGAATTCCAAAGGCACAGGTGAAATCGAGGATAATCCTTACACCGGAACACGCAAAACGGCTTGTTGCGGCATTGCAGGATAACATCGCAAAATATGAATCGGCTAATGGTATCATAAAGGAAGTCAAAGGGTCAACACCTGTTTTGCCTATGACATTCGGTGGCCCGACCGCCCAGGCCTGAAGAAGAATATATCAATTGTTCTGTGAAGCAATACAGAATATCTTTTATAGGTGCAGGAAAAGTATCAGGTGCCTTATGCCGCCAGATGCATCAGTCCGGCTTTCGTATACAAAAAATTATCTCAAGGACCCGGGAGTCCGGTCGTGCTCTTGCCCGTTCATGCGATGCGATATGGTCATCAGCTTATGAGTTTTCAGACTCGGAAGATGTGATAATTGTTGCAGTTCCGGATGATAAACTTCCTGAAATACTTTCACAAATAAAAAGCCCCGGCAGTACTGTGATTGCTCATACTGCAGGAAGCCTGGGACTTGATATATTCCCCGCCTCCCTCAGACACACGGGTGTTTTCTATCCGCTTCAGACTTTCTCTGAAAACCGAAATATTTCGTTCGATGAACTCCCTCTTTTTCTCGAGGCATCGGATGATTATTCTTCTGCGATACTGAAAGCTATAGCTGAATCAATAGGCTGCAAAGTTTTTTTCACTGATACGGGACACAGGAGGTTACTCCATATTGCTGCTGTTTTTGCATGTAATTTTACAAACCATATGCTTACTGCAGGAAAACAGATTGCCATGGAAGCTGGATTCAATTTTGAGGTTCTCAGACCTCTCATAGACGAGACAATTATAAAAGCTCTGGAAGAAGGTCCTGACCATTCACAGACAGGTCCTGCGATTAGATCTGATATTGGTACTATAAAAAGACATATTGATTTGTTATCTTTCTCACCTGAATTACAGGGAATCTACAAAGAGGTTACAAAATCAATAATGAAATTCTATAAAACAGCATCTGATGACCAATTTTAAGGAAGACCTGGGAAGGGTAAAAGCATTTGTCTTCGATATCGACGGAGTAATGTCGTTGCAGACAATAAGTCTGAACGCATTTGGGGTACCAAACCGGACGGTAAATCTTCGTGATGGCTATGCAATTCAGCTTGCAGTAAAGAAAGGCTATCGTGTGGCTGTAATATCAGGAAGCAATGCGAAGGAATATATTAAACGGCTGAAGCTCCTTGGTGTCAGGGATATATATCTGAACAGCCGGTCCAAGGTCGAACATTTTAAGAGCTTCCTGAATAAATATAATATTCAGAAGTCAGATGTCCTGTTTATGGGTGACGATATCCCTGATTATGGGGTTATGAGACTCGCAGGAATACCTGTCTGTCCGGCCGATGCTGATAGCGAAATCAGACAGGTGGCATTGTATATTTCCGATAAAAGAGGAGGTGAAGGATGCGTCAGGGACGTTATTGAACAGGTTTTACGGCTTCACAACAACTGGATGGATAATGATGCTTTTTCATGGTGAGTGATGAAAACATTTCTTAAACTTATTCGCTGGCCCAATCTTATCATTGTTGCACTTACGATGATTCTGATGAGATATGCTGTTATTGAACCGGTTATAAGTAAGATAAGCATTATTCTTAATGGGAGTACAGGGGTGGCGGTGCCAATGAGTCTGAAATTTCCATGGTACGATTTTATTATCCTTGTTTTTGCAACATTGTTTATAACCGCCGGAGGATATGTTATAAACGATTATTTTGATATAAAAACTGATCTGATAAACAGAGGAGAAGTGATTGTTGGAACCAGAATCCCCCGGCGCCTGGCAATGAAATGGCATAATATCCTGAATATAGCAGGCGTGGCTGCAGGATTTTATATCTCATGGAAAGCAGGGTATTTTCTGATGGGGATTCTGTTCCTGATCGTTTCCGGATTACTTTATTTTTATTCGGCAAGCTACAAAAGCCAGTTTCTTATAGGAAACCTGATTGTGGCTTTGCTTACAGCAATGGTCCCTATGCTGGTTGTCTTTTATGAATGGCCCGCACTTTACAGGTTTTATGCCGTAAATGCAACGGCACCTCCCCAGCTNAGCGTCATTTTCTACTGGGTGGGAGGNTTCGCGCTATTTGCCTTTTTTACAACCCTTACCAGAGAGATAATAAAAGATATTGAAGATTTTGAGGGCGACAATGCCTATGGAAGAAGTACTATTCCGGTTGTTACCGGTATCCATACAGCAAAAATAATCTCGGTCATACTTATTCTGACAACTATCTTATTACTATTTATCGTCTGGAATTATTTCCTGCATGATAAGATAACGATCATTTATTTATCAGTTGTTCTTGTATTCCCATTGCTGTATGTTATATATCAGCTAATTATGAGCACGGGCAAAAGAGAGCTTCACAGCGTAAGCAGGTTAATGAAGATCATTCAGATCGCAGGCGTCCTCTATTCAATAGTAGTCAAAGTGATCCTCGACCAAAATCTGATCTGATATGATAATCAGGGATCTTGATAAATACAGGATAATCCTTGCCTCTAGGTCACCTAGGAGACAGGAGCTGCTCAGAGAACTCGGACTNACTTTTGAAGTGGTGGTCAGAGAATGGCCCGAAGTGTATCCAGGACNTTTGAAAGGGGAGGAGATTGCTCTTTATCTGGCATCAGANAAGGCGGTTACATTCCGGCCGGAAGTTCAGGATAATGAGATAGTTATTACTGCAGATACAATTGTCTGGTGCGATGATCATGTTCTCGACAAGCCGGTTGACAGAAAGGATGCCCTTCGTATTATCCGTGAGATTTCAGGTAATACACATCAGGTTATTACAGGTGTCTCTCTTCTTTCATCAGTTAAGCAGACCACTTTCTGTTCACTNACGAAAGTGACCTTCTCAGAACTGTCAGATGAAGAAATTGAATTCTACATCTATAAATGCAATCCATACGATAAGGCTGGAGCCTACGGTATTCAGGAGTGGATAGGCCTGGCAGCCTGCACCAGGATAGAAGGTTCTTACTTTAACGTTATGGGTTTGCCCGTCGAACAGGTTTACCACGAATTACAGAAGTTTATAGCCCCAACCATAATGCAAAATAACATTTCAGAATTGATTTAATTAATCCATTATGAGAAAAATACTTTTGATCTCCGCTCTTTTATCGNTTATCACGACCTGCTTTTCTTCCATCCCCGATGAAGGNNTATGGATCCCTCTCCTCATAGAAAAATACAATATTAAACTGATGCAGGAGAAAGGATTTAAGCTTTCAGCCGAGGATATATACAGTGTTAACAAAGCATGTATGAAGGATGCTGTTGTAAGCTTTAACGGTGGCTGTACNGCAGANCTTATTTCAGGTGAAGGACTTNTGATAACAAACCACCATTGTGGATATGATATGATCCAGGAGCACTCCAGCCTTGAAAACGATTATCTCACTAATGGCTTCTGGGCTATGAGCCGTAATGAAGAGCTTGCAAATCCGGGTGCTACAATTACTCTGCTCAAATGGATGGAAGATGTCACCGACAAGGTTCTGGAAGGTGTTACCGATGAAATGGAACAAGCCGGTCGTGAAAAGCTTATCTCATCCAATATTGAAGGCATCCAGAAGAAAGCCACGGAAGGANCCGGNTACAGGGCTGTAGTGCGTCCATTTTTCATGGGGAATCAGTATTTTCTTTTTGTCAATGAGACTTTCAGGGATATCCGTCTTGTCGGTGCACCACCTTCAGCCATAGGGAAGTTCGGAGGTGATACCGATAACTGGATTTGGCCGCGCCATACAGGTGACTTCTCCCTGTTCAGGGTTTATGCTGACAAAAACAATAAGCCGGCCGATTATTCCCCCGATAATGTTCCATACAAGCCTGCTTATTACTTTCCTGTTTCAATCAAGGGTTTTAAGGAGGGCGACTTTACAATGGTTTTTGGATACCCTGGTTCCACTTCGGAATATGTACCCTCTTACCATATCGACATGGTCAAGAACTATATCGATCCGAAAATGATAAGCATCAGGACCAAAAAGATTGAAATAATCGACAAAGCCATGAATGCCGATCCGCTTATCAGGATTCAATATTCGGCTAAAAAGGCCGGCATATCAAATTCCTGGAAAAAATGGATAGGGGAGATACAAGGGCTTGAAAGAATGAATACGATAGGTAAAAAACAGGCGTTTGAAGGAGATCTGACAAGATGGATAAATGCTGATGAAGCAAGAAAAAAAGAATACGGTGATATACTCCCCGCCTACAGGGAATTATATTCCAGCCTTAAAGACTATACATTGGTAAACAGTTTTACAAATGAAGTATTCAATGGCATTGAAGCCTTCGGCATTGCCCGCGGTATAAGGGAACTGGCAGCTCTGTTTGATGATGACAAACCAGCCAGCCTGGAAACCGTCCAGAAGGTAAAAGATCGTTTGATCGAAGCATCGAAACAGTTTTTCAAGGATTACAACAAAGCTACTGATTTGACCCTGTTTGTTGAACTGATGAAGATTTATGGTGAATCGCTTGACTCAAAATGGCTGGCACCCGGGTATTTAAGGTTGAAAGATCAGTGTAAAGGCAATTTTTCAGATATTGCTGTTGAGATCTATGAAAAATCAGTTTTTGCTGATGAGCAAAAATATGCTGCTTTCATAAAAGGATTCAAAGGACCTTCGGTTAAAAAGCTAAATAAAGATCCTTTTTACTCTCTGTCAGCCGATGCAGGTAAATTCCTGTCAGAAAATGTCAGGCCAAAGCTTACAACTCTAAATGCGGGGCTTCAAAAGCTCAATAAAAGGTATATGAAAGCACAGATGGAGTATCAGAGCAGCAAAACCTTCTATCCTGATGCCAACTCGACCCTGAGGGTTTCATTTGGAACTATTCAGGGATACGATTCAAAGGATGCTGTTTATTTCAAGCCTGTCTCGACTCTTAAAGGAATTATTGAGAAAGACAATCCCGACATCTATGACTATGATGTTCCGGATAAACTGAANGAATTATATGCCAAACGGGATTATGGTCGTTATGCCCGGGATGGTGAGATTCCTGTATGTTTTATAGCAAATAATCATACTACAGGGGGGAATTCAGGCAGTCCGGTAATTAATTCTGAAGGATATCTGATTGGCGTAAACTTCGACAGGGCNTGGGAAGGAGTCGCCAGCGATATGGCTTTCAATCCTGAGCAGAGTCGCAATATTAGTCTGGATGTAAGGTATGCCCTGTTTATTATCGACAAATTTGCCGGGGCCGGTTATCTCCTGAATGAGATGACGATAATAGAGTAAACCAGGGGGTCTATTTAGTATGATTTGATCTTTTTCAGCTTATCGGCAAACCTCTGGTAGACAGCTTCCTGTTGAATGATCTGCTCTCTGACTTTTTCCTGCATTCTTTCATTCCTTGGGATATCTCCGGTTGCCTGGTTTATATCCGAGTCTGATTTATTTATCTTTTTCTGAGAAGATTCAATAGCATTCTGGGCTTTCTTCTTTCTCTTTTCAAGATCCCTGATCTGTACAGCCTGTTCTTTTTTGGCAGGGCCCTCTTCCATATTGGCGAGAAGGTTATTCTGTTCGATGAGTGCAGCATTGACTGTATTCAGTTCGTTGTTCATCAGTACGATATTCTCCTTTTCGGTAGCAATTGTACTGTTGTCAGATTGAATTCCTTTCTGCATTCTGGATTTTTCGTTCTCAAGCGAGGATAATTCCTTCTGCAGATCCCGGAGCTTCTTCTCTTCTGCATCAGCCTGTCCTTTTGCTACATCAATATATTGGTTTTTAGCAAATTCCTTGAGGAATTCCTGTGCTTTTGCATATTCTGGCTCCCCGGANGTTCTTTCGATATACTGATCCTTTTTTGTCTCAAAAGATGCAAATAATTGCAACATCGAATCAAGCCTTACAAGCTTGCTATACACATTTATCTGATTTGGGCTGATTGATTTTATTTTAGCACCGAAAATCGACATTTCCCCGTTCTCGGTTACAACTTTCGATTTCGTACCGCTCTGGAGGTCTCTGATCCATATCTTCAGTACTTTTTCATAGTCAACCTCCGGTATCGTAACCGACATGCCTGGTAATACGCTTTTACCTATTTGAAGCGTGTCATCAGAAATAATGATAGGTTTCTGGGCATCCATTCCGAGAAATGGAAACAGGCCTAAAAAAATAAGAGTAAGCTTTAATTTCATAGCCTCGATTTTATTAATCAAATTTGATGATCTGTCTAAATAAACAATTAATAAGCTAAACAGTTCTAATTAAAACAAAGATAAGAAATATCAAAAATAGTACCAATTACATTTGGTCATTTTGANGCTTCGATTCTGATTATTACAGGATGATCTCCCGGCAGCAATTCCGGGATCTTGCTGGTGCGAATTTACAAAATCAGATAAAATACTTTTTTTCATTCTAAATAGTATCAAATTTTATTACCTTTCAGCAGATAATCTGAACAAATGATCAGGATAGTTGCAGATGATAAAATTCCTTTTTTGAAAGGTGTTCTTGAGCCTTACGCTAAGGTTACTTATTTGCCTGGAAATCAAATTAACAGAAGTTCAATATCCGGTGCAGATGCTTTACTTGTCAGGACCAGGACTATATGTAACCGCGAATTGCTTCATGGCACACCAGTTAAGTACATNGCTACTGCCACTATCGGATTTGATCATATTGATACTGAATACTGCGGTAAAAATGGAATCAGATGGACAAATGCACCAGGGTGCAATTCATCATCGGTCCAGCAATATATTGCTTCTGCGCTNCTGCGAATTTCAGGTGAAACCGGTTTCAGTCTGAAGAATAAAACTCTCGGCATTATCGGTGTTGGAAATGTGGGTTCGAAGGTTCAGAATCTGGCCGGTATCCTTGGGATGAATGTTATATTAAACGACCCACCCAGGGCAAGGATGGAAAAGAAAAAGATATTCTCAAACCTGGAACAACTTCTTGATGAATCGGATATTATTACCCTGCACGTCCCGCTNAATATGGATGGTCAGGATAAAACCTACCACCTTTTTGACAGTGAAACATTCAGCAGGATAAAAAAAGGGAGCTGGTTCATAAATACTTCAAGGGGAGAAGTTGTGGAGACNGAAGCGCTTAAAGATGCNGTTGGCGGTGAAAGGCTTGCAGGTGCTGTTATTGATGTCTGGGAAAGNGAGCCTGAAATTGATATTCCGCTTATGCACATGTCATTCATCGCAACTCCTCATATTGCAGGATACTCCGCCGATGGAAAAGCAAACGGGGTTTCCATGATAGTGAAGAAACTTTGCGAGACGTTCGATATTCAGCTTGGTGAATGGTATCCATCTGAGGTTCCGGCTCCTCCGGAATCTGTGCTGACCATTGACTGTAACGGAAAAAGCTCCGAAGAAATTTTAAGAAGGGCGGTGTTTCATTCCTATAATATCGTGGAAGATGATATCAGATTGAGATTCGATCCNACGCGTTTCGAGAAAGAGAGAGAAAACTACCCTCTCAGACGTGAATTCTCGTGTTATACAATTGACCTTAAGGATGGGAGTGAAGAAATTGCAAAAATCCTTAAATCTTTAGGGTTTAAAGTTGTCCAATAGGGCAATAGGACATTATTACGAGCAATAATCATTTTACAATTTTACCCCCCAACCCCCCCAAGGGGGGCTTAAGATCGGTAGATAAACAAGTCCCCCCTGGGGGATTTAGGGGTAAAAACCCAAATAGTACTTTTTAGATTATTCTGCGGGCACCAGCTCTTTAACCGTTGCTGCTGCTGCATATTCCTTAACCTGGAAAACAAATGCCTGAAGCCTCGTATCGAGCGAAACAGAATCCTGNCCGTCGTAAGCGATGTTAATGTAAGGAATATTATTATGATCTTTCCTGAATGAATCGCTTAATGATGCAACCAGGGTTCCCGGCATGCATGTGAATGGAAGAATTGCNGCAAATCCCGATACTCCCCTTTTTGTAAGAGCTACCGAAGTACCCATAGCAATNGGAGGATCACCATCGTAGAATTCATTTACATAAGTGTTGCATAGCTTAAGCATGTCATGAAGCGATACATCTTTTTCGTGATCTGTAAGTTTCTTTATCCCCCGGAGTAATGAACTTGCAATTACATCCTGTCCGATTCCCTGGATCTTGGATTTGATAACGCCTTTGGTATCGTTTTTCCACCGGCTGTCACGGGTAAAACGATGTGTGGAATAATATATCCATTCTGAGAATGGTCCGATAACTACTTCTACACCAAGATCTTCCAATCTATTGGCAATATTCCCGTTGCAGGCTGCATTATCNCGCATGAAAATTTCACCTATAATAGCGACTACCGGCCTTCTTTCACTTTTATCTACTTTTATAGCCATGAAATCGGATGCTATTTCTGTCAGAACTTTGTGAAGTCCCCTGGCCCCCTTCTCAATACAGCGTTCCAGCCTGTGAAGTGAATCCTCATAGAGGCGGTCAGTATCGCCTTTATTGATCTCGTAAGGTCTTGTTTCCCTGTAGATTTTNCTTAAATAATCAGCAACAACGAAACCCTTCCAGGCATTGATCCTGAATTTCTGGCCATGCTCTCCGGCAACATCTTCATAGGATGTGTCATTTGAAGGAGTTATTAATTCTGCATCTTTGAAACCCAGCCGATCAAAGAGGATCCTGTGAAAATGGTTATACTGTCCAAAACGGCATGGACCGTTATGATCAGGCATGAAGAAGCTCATTTTTGAAGGATCAGCNCCGGGTTCCTGTAATTTTTTTACAAAGCTCCCCGTGGTGCAGATCATCGGGAAACACTCTTTTGATGATGTATACTTTCTGCCAATAGCCAGATCCTCTTCAGTCTGCTTTGGCAGACTTTCCGACGGAACACCTATGCTCCTGGCTGCTGCAGCAAGCATGTAACCGCCATCGTTCATGTAAGGAAAATAGAGAATCCTGTCTTTTGGAGGTGATGCCGGACTTGGTCGGGGTCTGAAGATGGTGACATCTTTTTTTGCATTTTGTTCCGATCCCTTCAGACTGTCGAGNAATGCTTCAATTCTTGTTACCATCCCNGCATCAGCGGAATGTTCATCAATCTCAAGATGAAGGAAGGGTTTTGCTTTCAGCTCTTCAGTGACATAATGCCAGATGAAGGAATCGGGTCCGCAGCGGAAATTGCTCAGGTAAACTGCATACAACCCGTCAGTTTTTGCCACATGCTGGGCAGCAGCAATTATTTTCTGACCATTGGGCCAGTACATATTCCTGTAATTCTCAAAAATATTATATGGTGTCAGGTCAAGCATGTCAACAGGGATCGGCATCACATTCTGGGCAATAAGTTTTTCAACAAGTCCGAGATTAAGATGCTGATCGGTACTGTTATATGGTTTCCCAAGCAATACAACCGGTCTGCAATTTTCCGGGATATTGCTGAGAACATCTTTACCATAATCAACAAGACTCTTTTCGAAAGTAACCTGAAATTCGTCAGCTTTGTAAATTGCTTTCCTGATTTCTTCTTTGCCAATTCCGAACTTTTCATTGAAAAAAGAAGTCATCTCTTTAACAAGGGCTCGCTCAAAAAACCTGAAATGAAGAGTAGGGATCAGTAGTTTCGATTCATCAATTTTCCCCTTTAGAGCTGCACTGACCATAAAGGGATAAGTTTGAATCCAAGGACAGTTGCAGTTGAATGTTTTATTTCCTTCACGGGCCTTGCCGTTTACGATAAAAGGTAAAAAGATATAATCAACGCCCTTATCCAAAAGGTCTATTACATGACCATGCATAAGTTCGACAGGCAGGCATGTTTCAGTGGTTATAGTCTCAATTGACTGATTGACAAGTGACTTGTCTGATTCTCTTGAAAGGACTACTCTGAATCCAAGCTCTTCAAAAAATGTACGCCAGAAAGGGAATTGCTGATAGAATACCATCAAAGCACGTGGAATTCCAATAGTCTTACCTTTTCCAGATGCATTTTCCTTATATCCGTCCATGAGCATCTCGGTCCTTTTGATGAACAGATTGGGGATATTATTTGCNGCTTTCTTACGGCTGTCTGTCTCATATTTCTCGCACCGTCCGCCATAGAACAGNGATTTCTTTTCTCCGGCGATCTTAATCCTGCTGATTTCACAATGGTTGACACAACTCTGGCATGTAAACCTGCTGTTCTCATATATCACATTTCTGACTCC
>JGI20214J51088_10000705_pt1 | contig 23025 bp, 23 predicted proteins | sample WetSurMetagenome_FD_51088 | JGI IMG/M metagenome (IMG submission 51088) | reverse complement strand
TTTTTTTTTTTTTTTTTATCACCAAAAAAACACCATCCGGTGAGCATAATTGATATAAAACCGGATTCTATCGTCTTTTCCACTGTTTATGAACCCTGAGTTACAGAAAATTCTCACCAGACAGCATTACGCGATCATCGGTGGACATTCCGGGGTGAAACTCTGCCATTGGATGAAACAAAGCCTCCTTTTCGGAAGACAATGTTATAAACAGACCTTTTACGGCATCAGCTCCCATCGATGCCTGCAGATGACGCCTGCGATCACCCACTGTACCCAGATGTGTCTGTTCTGCTGGCGATCCCAGAATTTTACCGAAAAAGAATTACACGATTATGATGATCCAAGCTACATCCTGGACCATGCGTTGGAGGCACAAAAAAAACTGATCACCGGATTCAAAGGAGACCCACGCTGCGACCAGAAAAAATGGAAGGAGGCAAACGAACCAAACATGCTTGCCTGCTCGCTTTCTGGGGAACCAACTCTGTATCCTTTGCTCGGAGAATTATTCGAACTCTGCGACCGGAAAGGCATCACGACTTTTCTGGTCACCAACGGGACAACCCCCGAAGCGTTGGAAAAACTCGAAACCCTACCGACACAACTTTTTGTTTCGATTGTCGCTCCAAATGAGGAAATCTACAAGAAGCTCTGCGCCCCTCTAGTGTCAGATGGGTGGAACAAGATACAACGCACGCTTTCGCTTCTACCGTCCCTTGGCACGCGGACCGTTATCCGCCATACCCTGGTCCATGGCTGGAACATGGATGACCGCTACATCGAATCCTACGCGAAGCTCGATGCACAGGGCTCGCCCATGTTCATCGAACCTAAAGGCTATGTTTTTGTCGGCTCATCACGAAACCGGCTTCATTTCTCCAACATGCCGACACATGAACAGGTCAGAGCTTTTGGGCAGAAACTTGCTGAACAGCTTGGTTACGAGCAGATCAATGAAAAAGCAGACTCACTGGTCATGCTGCTTGCTGCGGATCATAAAAACAAAAAAGTAAAATAAGAAAAAGAAAAAAACAGGATTTAGAATCTTCCTTTTAACTTCCGGCGTTCAACTTTTACGCCGTTGGGGGAAACGACCATGAGGTTGTTGCCGATGCCTGCGACATCGCCACCGATGTCATCGGTAATCCGCTTTAACTCATTGGTGACTCTTTTCAGTAGGACTTCTTGATCGGAAATCGCAGTGAAATCAAGGATCAGCACATTTCCACCGTAGACATAGTCTGTTAACTCCTTTAACTCTTCATACCGTTGAATCTCACCAATGGCAACATGCATCCGTGCGGCAGACGCGCCTCCGACCTGTGCATCTGCGTATTTTTCAAGATCGACATATCCCTCTGTTGTTCCGGTTTTTTTCTCACCAAAAATCTTACTTGTTATTCCCATTCTGACACACTTCTCCTAATTTTTGCCAGTATTCTAAAATATATTTCGCTTTAAAAGGATTTGGGTTGAAATATATTTATTGCTTTCTTTATAAAGAGACCTCTCTTTACAATCAATGGTTTTGAAACGATGCTTCGTTGTTGGTAGTTAGCAAAGGAACCCACAAGCACTACATAAAAATATTTGTTCATAATCTAATGATTTTCTCCCTGTTGGAACCGTCCAAATCGATATATTATCTACCTTAATTCAATAAAAAATGATGGTTTGGGGAAGAATTTTCCTGAACGATACTATTAATAATGGGTCCGAGGATTATATTACGTAATTGATAGGGGGCTAATAATTTGAACAATAAAAACAAAAATAAGACAATCGTACACGCATGTGTATTAGCTGGTGTTCTGCTTTTTGCATCCGCTTCGACCTTGATTTCTGCAACAGTGCCAAAGGCAGAAAGCGAAGTAGTTGCACACTACATCCTTGACCAACTCTCCATTAACGAAGAAAGTGTCCTTAGTTATGTCTGGGGACCCATCTCCACAGGAGATCAAATCCTGGCAACAAAACAACATATTTTTGATGTCTCAAGCCCAGGGTACGTATTGTATATCGATCTGTATCCAACTGCAAATCTGTTTCACCCGGTGAAATACGTGTTTTGCGCTGAACCATCAAAGGAACTGCTCGTCTTTGACGCACAGAGCCCCCCACAAAATTTTAATGACTATCATGTGGTGGACACCGCGTTTTCACAACTATTCTATTCCGCAGAAAACAGACGAGCTCCANTCCCTGATAAAACAACACCTAACCCCAACAAAGGTGCCAGAGATAACCGCTGGGCGGTCCTAATGAACGGGGGATATGATTCAGGGAACAATCATGTCCGGTACTGGAATGATCTGTCCAACATCTATATCACCTTGAATAACGTCTATGAGATCCCTGATGAGAACATTATTGTCCTGTGTTCTGATGGGTTAGATCCAGCTGTTGATCAATCTAACGGTCAGAATTCAAATCCTGACTTAGACGGTGATGGCGATGCTGACATCATGTACTCATGTGTTCTTTCAAATGTCGATGCGGTGTTTGCAGGCCTTGCCGCAAATTTTACTGGAACTGAAAAGTTGTTTGTGTTTACGACAGACCACGGGAGCACAGCTGGTGGTTATGATACCATAGAGAACCTTTGGAACTATGAGGAGCTCACGGATGCTCATTTCGCAGAACTCTTAGCAGCGGTGCCTGCGTCTGAAATAATCTGCACACTTGAACCATGTTTCTCAGGAGGGTTTTTAGATAATGTTGTCGTCCCACCAGGCCCAATTGTCGCGACATCCGCCTGTCGCTATGATGAATACTCATGGGCAATGCCTCCCGATTATGTCTACGATACCTATGTGTTTCACTGGACTGCCGCAGTGAAAGGAGAGGATGCCTATGGTGTTCCAGTTGACGCCGATGCAAATCAAGATGGTCTTATTACGATGGATGAGGCATATGCCTACGCAATAGCGCACGATACAGATAGTGAAAGCCCTCAATACGGAGAATACCCTGAGGGCACCGGGGCGTCACTGTCGCTCAAAGTATCGAGCAATCCACCAGCACAACCAACAAAACCTGTTGGCCCATCACTTGGAATCTGGAACATAGAATATAGCTATACGAGTTCTACCACAGAGCCTGACGGTGAACAAATCTTCTACATGTTCGACTGGGGCGACGGCAATAACAGCGGATGGATTGGACCATACTCCTCCGGGCAAACTGGGACAGGGTCCCACATTTGGAATGCACTGGGGAACTACACCGTGAAAGTAAAAGCTCGAGACATCTGGGGCTCATCAAGCAAATGGTCTGAACCATTGACCGTAACAATCACTGATAACACACCACCAGAGATACCTCAAATGACAGGTCCAGCGCAAGGAAAACCAGGGAGCCAGTACCTGTACAATCTCCAGACGTCCGATGGACAAGGACAAAACATTTACTACTATGTAGACTGGGGAGATAATACGACGACAGGGTGGGTCGGACCGTATATTTCCGGCACTCAGATCCATGTGACGCATTCCTGGGCTGAACAGGGAAACTATACTGTTAAAGCCAAGGCAAAGGACACGTTCGATGCTGAATCCGACTGGGGCACAATTAACGTGGTGATGCCGACAGAATACAAAATCACGGTCAATGGATTCCTCCAGCAGCTTTTAGGGATGTTCCCGCACCTTTTCCCCATACTACGACATCTCATGGGGTACTAGAACCCCCTATCTCTTTTTCTTCTTTTTTTATTATACTAAAATAATCACAGGTTTTCAGTTTGTCCTTTCTATCGATTTATAAGGTTCTCTCTGTACCAGTGTACGATGGATTGAATCTGTATGGTGATAATTCTCCCAAAGTCTTCAGGAAAAAAGAAAACGTTATAAACGGCAACCGCGGATACTGGTGCGGGTGTGAGGCTGAGCCAGAACGGAAAACTCGTTGAACGAATTACTTTAAAAATTAAGATGTTCGACACAGGGAAATGGGAATGGACTGTCCGTCAACGATTTATCAAAGAACCACGCATCAAACTCCATGATATGTTGACGATACTTGATGAGGTCAAGGCTGAAATCCTTGCGACTGAAGCAAAAGAAGAAACAAAAGAAGAAACCCACCAAGAAGGACCTCATCTATCAACCGAACAATAAACATTGTGGAATTCCCAAAAAATAATATACAAAAATTTTTACTGAATTATTTTACATCCTTCAAGAGAATTGAGGAAAAATCTATGATCTACTATATCCATGGTTATCAATCCAGCCCCTATGGTGAAAAAGCAACTCTCTTCAAAAAAACATTACAGGCTATCCCAATCACCTATCGCAATGGTGCTCCTGAAGACATTGTCATATCCCAAGCGCTCAGCTGCATTTCTGATGTCATTAAAAATGATACTGCTGTCGTATTGATTGGTTCGTCTCTTGGAGGATTTCTCGCAGCATCTGTTGCTCTTACCCATCCTGCGGTCACCCGTCTTATCCTTCTTAATCCTGCGATCATCCCACCAGAAACCGATCTGCAAACCATCCAGGGGATGCCTCTAAGGATTCTTGAGGAAATGAAAGATCCGCGGCTGTTTACCGAGAAGATCCCTGCCGCTATCACTATCCTGCGAGGAACTCAGGATGATATTGTCCCTGACCAATGGATCCTCAGCTTTGCACAAGCGCAGAACGCAACATTGCAGCTCTTCAACGATGATCATCGACTCTCAAAAAACCTCAAGGAACTCCCTGGGCTCATCTCTGCACTGATATAAAAATAAAGCCTTGGCCATCTAGTGGGTGAGGGTCCACAACCTGTCGCCTACGTAATGGAGGGTCTTTACCGCTTTTCCCGGTTTTTTTGTTTTCATCTCCTCCCCGGTCATCAGCGCTACCCCGACCGCTAAAGCCTTCCGATGCTTCTCATCGCAGATCCACACAAGATCATCTTTCTGGATCATCGGGTCCACATCAGTAATCCCTGGAGCCATGACATCAGCTCCTTTCGTGATAAAAACCACTGCACCCATATCGATGACCACGAAATTAGTTTTCGGCTGATACTTATTCAGACCATGCAGCGTGAACACAAGCTTGTTGTTATGTATCATAAAATCAATGCTATCATCCACGAGCAGGACCGTAAACTCCTCAAGAGTTCCGACGTCGACAATGGTTTTGGCATCAAAAAAATCATCATGGAACCTAGTTTTTAACTCGTTGGTCAGCTCCTTTACTTCCCGTTCTTTCAGACGATGTCGGTTCTTGATTTTCACGGCCATTATAGGAGATATTCCAATGATCGTTTTAATAGTTATCCTGGAGAGCCTGGCCCAAACTGTTATAAATGCTATCCCCATTTCGTCTCTCCTAGGTAACCGCTATGGAAAAACCATTAAAACTCCTACATGCAAGCCTGAACGCTCGAGTCATTGTTGAGCTGCGCGGCGGCGTCGAATACCAAGGCATCCTAGATGGCTATGATGTTCCTCATATGAATCTCGTGTTAAAAAACGCAGATGAAATAGTCCGTACTGAGAAGAAAACAAAACACGATAAAGTCATCGTAAGAGGAGACAATATCATTTATATATCACCTTAGAATAAGGGGTACCTACTATGACCAAAGGAACAACCTGCAGAGCTGGTAATAAAACCACCCACATCGCCTGCCGAAGGTGCGGAAGACATTCCTTCCATATGCAGAAAAGACGATGCGCTTTCTGTGGATTTGGGGAAACCGCCAAGATGCGACACTACAACTGGGTACGAGAAAAAGTATAAAAATTTTACATCTTTCTTTCTTCACTTGTGGTTTCAGAAGGTTTTTTGTATTTCTCAATGGACCAACGTCCTTTTTTTCCCCAGTATGAATTGTACAATCGGAATTCTATGTATAAAAAGATACCTAGGACGACGAGAGATACAACAATGTTGAAGGGAGACAGGATATCTCGATACATCTCCAGGGGAATCAACGTGTCGATAAGGAGAACTGCGACAAAGAAAAGGCTTTTTAATGCTTCCTGATACAGTGGTCGAACTAAACTGTTCTGAATACCGTCTCTTTTTTTTCTGAGAAGAAAACGGAATAGATTTTCTGTTTTTTCTACCTGAAAATCCAGTCGACTCTTTCGTGATACCATTTTGAACAATCCCTTACATGATTCTTGTGTATAAAACTCTGGTGGGNACGATCAATACAGGAAACAGGCAACAAAATGATCTTTATGAAACTCCTGAAGCATTGGTTCTGACTCAGAACATTTCGGCATAGCCTGAGGGCATCGTGGGTGGAACCGGCATCCTGACGGCGGTGAGATGAGACTGGGGACTTCTCCTTTAAGGTGCATGTGTTTTCTTTTTATCCGCGGGTCAGCGACCGGGATTGCAGAAAGCAGCGCCTTCGTATACGGATGTAACTGCTCCCAGAAGAGATCCTTAGTAGGGGCGTATTCCACGATCATTCCAGCATACATCACGGCGACACGATCACTGATATATTTGATCACACTCAAATCATGGGTGATAAACAGGTAGGTGAGCTGGAATTTTTCTTGTAGATCTTTGAAGAGATTAAGGATCTGCGCTTGCACGGAGACATCAAGCGAGGAGGTTGGTTCATCAAGCACAATGAAATCAGGGTTCAATGCAAGCGCCCGAGCGACGCCGATGCGCTGCTTCTGCCCGCCGCTGAACTCATGAGGGTATCGATACATGTGTTGTTCATCAAGCCCGACTGTTTTTAATAATTCAAGTACTTTCGCGTTCAATGCTTCTCCCTTGAACCTCTTGTTAATTCTCAAGGGCTCGCCGATGATGTTCTTTACCGTCATCCGCGGATTTAAGGATGAGGAGGGATCCTGGAACACGATTTGCATATGGGGCCGTAGCTTCCGAAGCTCTGACTTACTAATTGCGGTCAGGTCAGAGCCCATAAACACTAAGGTGCCAGCGGTTGGCGGGATAAGATGAATAAGGACACGACCAAGCGTTGTTTTCCCACACCCAGATTCACCCACAAGACCAAAAGTTTCCCCTTTTTGTATCTCGATATTCACATTGTCGACTGCTTTGATGTTCTCTTTTGTTGAGGAGAATAATCCTTGCTTTATCGGAAAATATTTTTTCAGATTAGTCGCGCTTACAATAATCTTTTCCATCCTCTTCCCTCGAAGTTACCGAATATTTCACGGTTTCGTAATGATGACACGCAACTTGATGGTCTTTTTCTACCTCTCTGAGTACTGGATCGCATTCTGTACAAATTGTAGTACGATATTTACAGCGGGGATGGAATCGACACCCTGATGGCGGTTCAATAAGATTGGGAACATTCCCCGGGATGATATCAAGCCATTTTCGTTCTTCGGTTATCTTTGGTATGGCCCTCATCAATCCCCTTGTGTATGGATGATCTGGGTTGTCAAAGATTTTCTCTGTTGTGCCTATCTCAACGATGTAGCCAGCATACATGACGCCGACTCGATTGCACATCTCTGCGATTATCCCTAGATTATGAGTTATCAACCAGATTGCGGTGCCTACACGTTGTTGTAATTCTTTCATCAGATCAAGAATCTGCGCTTGGACTGTGACATCAAGTGCGGTGGTGGGTTCATCCGCGATCAATAAATCAGGGTTGCACGCAAGCATCATCGCAATCATCACCCGCTGTCGCATCCCACCAGAGAGCTCATGCGGATATTGTTTTGCAACCTTTGTTGGTTCAGAGATTTTCACGAGATCCAATGTGCTAATTGCTTTTTCAAACGCTTTTTTTTGTAGTGCCTTTTTTGTTTTACGTTTTTTCCATAGATTATACCAGGGGATCTTCTGGTCTTTCTCTGGAAACAACTCATGGAGTAGTATGACTTCTGCTATCTGATCTCCGACCGTATAGACCGGGTTTAATGCAGTCATTGGTTCTTGAAAGATCATCGAGATTTTGTTCCCACGTATCCCTTGCATTTCCTTTTCTGTTTTTTTTAGAAGATCTTCACCTTTGAAAAGGATGCTTCCTTTCATGATTTTTCCAGGGGGCTGAGGGATTAGACCCATCACGGAGAGCGCNGTTACGCTTTTCCCGCATCCCGTCTCCCCGATCAACCCAAACGTCTCACCCTTCCAGATTTGGAAGCTTGTCTCCTCCAATGCTTTGACGACTCCTTCGTAGGTGTAAAAGTAGGTTTTCAGGTCTTTTATGGCGAGTAACGGTTCGTTTTCTATGAAATCACCTTCGTAATTTAGGATCGGTCACATCTCTTAGGCCATCACCAAGGAGGTTGAATCCGAGGACAACAAGGAGTATTGCAAGGCCTGGGAAGGTCACATACCACCAGGCATGGAACATATGGATACGACCAGAGGATATCATCAGTCCCCATTCTGCAGTCCCTGGCGATGCTCCAAGTCCTATAAAACTCAATCCCGCAGCTACCAGGAGAACTGCTCCAAGATCTAAGGTGATTTCTACCAGTAATGGTGCGAAGGAATTTGGAAAGATATGGCGGAAGAGGATACGTGAGTTACTTGCACCCACGCTTCTGGCTGCTTCAACAAATTGTTGCTCACGAACCGAGAGTACCTGACCTCGTATCAAACGAGCGTACGTGGGCCACCAGACGATGATCATCGCTTCCATGATATGATCAATGCTTCGACCTAATGCGGCTGCGACTGCCATTGCTAAAATAAGGTATGGTATTGCGAGGAAGACATCGGTGATTCTCATTAGTGTCTCATCAATGATTCCACCAAAATAACCAGCGATCCCACCTAGGATTAGTCCAATTAACGTAGAGATGGCAACGACGATAATACAGATACGGAACGATGTCTGGGATCCGTAGATAACCATGCTAAAGATGTCACGTCCATAGTCATCGGTTCCAAAAAAATGCTCTGTGCTGGGAGGGAGTAATGATTCATTAAAATTGATATCCCATCGTTCCTCGGTGACTGTCGTACCCTGGTCAGTACTCACTTGAACATAGGCAGGGTGCTGACTTGCGATAAACGGGGCAAACAATGCAACGAATATCAAGATTAGAATAAGTATCAATCCGATCATGGATAACAGACTTTTCCGGAAGAGATGAGCCATGAATCTGAGGTCTTTAATCCTTGATTCATGTTTTTTTAAAAACTCATCTAATGCTTTAACCTGGGGTCGAATCTTATCCACCTCCCAGTCTCACTCGTGGGTCAATCACCGCATACAGGATATCAACGATGAGATTTGCTACAACATAAATGATTGCAACCAGTATTGTAAATCCCATCACTGAGTTGAAATCAAAACCCAGAACCGCTTGTGCAGCAAACCGTCCCATCCCAGGCCAATTGAAAATCGTTTCTGTCAGGACAGCACCACCAAGAAGCGCACCAAAAGACAGACCGGTGACCGTAACTGTTGGTATCAAAGCGTTTCTCAGCGCGTGTTTATAAATAATAGTCCGCTCAGAAAGACCTTTTGCTCGCCCTGTACGAATATAATCCATCCCCATGACTTCAAGCATACTTGACCGAGTCATCCTTAGGATTAATGCAAGGGTTGCAAATCCTAAGGTAAACGCTGGCATGACGAGATGATATAAGGCTGATCCTAACGTTTCGAGATTACCNGTTAAAATACTATCAAGGACGTATAATCCTGTGATGGACTGTGGTGCATTCATTCCGATAGCTAAACGTCCCTCTAACGGCAAAATCGGTATCTGATACGCAAAGACATATTGCAACATGAGTGCCAACCAAAAAATCGGTAACGAATAACCGACAATAGCGATGATTCGTGTGATATGGTCTGATAATTTATTTCGTCGTATCGCTGAAATAATCCCTCCAACGATTCCTAGCGGAATTGCTATTAACATTGCAAATATCGTCAGCTCTAACGTCGCGGGGAAATATTGAGCTAGGCTTTCAACCACGGGTCGACTTTCCAGATATGACCTCCCCAGATTGAAATGAATGATATCGTTCAAATAATAAAAATATTGGACCCAGACTGGTTGATCAAGATGAAGTTCTTTTGTTATTCGTTCGATGACATCAGGTTGTGCTTTTGGTCCACCTGCTAAGGCTCGTGCTGGATCTGCTGGAATGACATGGGAAACAGTGAATGTAATGATGGTAACTCCAATGATTACGGGTATCAGTAGCAGGAGTCTTCTGACTATGAATTCCCATGTCTTCATAATTTAAAAAAAAAGAAAGAAAGGATGGGGTTATACATAGGCTTTGTAGTAGTCGTAGTAGTACCATTCACGCACTGGGTTGTATGAATAGTTTTGTACCCATTCTCTCCATGGTCGGATGTATTGTCTTTGTACGAGGAAAATGAAGGATGGTTCTTGTATGTAGATGTCGAATGCACCTTTATAGGCCGCTGCCCGCACTGCAGGGTCTGCCGAGTATTTTCCCTGTAATATATACTTGTCGACGGTTTCGTTCTTCCATCCTGTGTTATAGGTATCTTGACTGATGTTAGCGGAGCCCATGAAGGGTGCGATGTAGTCATCAGGATCGTTATAATCTGGTCCCCATCCGATGAACATCGTATCCCAATCATCTGTCGTATACATACGATGCAGAAGCTGTGGCCATCCTTCTGCGATGATCGATGAAAGGATACCGATCTGGTCGAGAGCTGCCCGGTACATGACCGCCATCATTTCTCGTTCTGAATTCCCTGCGTTATAGAAAAGTCGTATGGTTGTCCCATTGAACCGATAGAGCGTTCCACTTAAATCAAACGATTTGGTGTATCCAGCTTCATCAAGTATTTTTTCTGCCATGGTCAGGTTATAATTATAATATGGCTGACCATTATTTTGTGTTTCATAATACGGCATTCCGCTTGGTATTGCGCCGGCTAGCCTGCTTGCATAACCGCTCCAGGCGGTTTTAATCGCGGTATCGTAGTCGAATGCATAACTTAATGCTTTTCGTACTCGACCGTCTGCTATATACTGGTTATTACTCGCTTTCGTGTTTAACGCAAGGAGTCCGACATCATAGCTGTCGAAGGGATGAACAACAATCCCGGTCTCACCGATCACGTCCTTAAGGTTTGCATAGGGAACATAGGCAAAATCAGCATCCCCGTTTTTCAGCGCCAAAATTCGTGTTGCCGCTTCNTCAGCATATTTTATCACTACTTTATCAGCGTGTTTTCCTTCCCAACCACCCCAATACGTCGGGTTTTTGTTTAAAACAATTTCCGTCGCCCGTGTCCAATGGTCAAGGGTATAAGGACCGGTGCCCATCGGGTGTTCTTTCATCCAGACGTTTTCTTGTCCTGCGACAACACCACCGTTTTCCTCCACGTAATCTTTGTCGACAATCGCAGCTACCGTATAGGGCATCAGAGCCAAAAATCCACCATACGATTTTGTGAGTTTTATTTGAATGGCATAGTCATCAATGATGGTGGTACTATTCGTATCCATACATTGCCCGAGAATCCAGTCCACACCAGATTCTGGTGCGCCCATGATCAACACTCGATCTAAAGAATATTTCACATCTTCAGCCGTAAAATCATTTCCGTTGGAAAATTTTACATTGTGGCGGAGATTAAATGTCCATGTCAATGAGTCGTTTGATACCGCCCAGTCTGTCGCAAGGCAAGGATAGAATGTCTTGGTGTTGTTTCCCTTATAGGTAACAAGTGTGTCATAGATCGAAAAGATTGGCTCAGAAGAAGCAGTATCATAACAATCTGCGGGGTCAAGGGTCTTTGCATCTCCGATATCATACCTCACAAGCGTTGTGGGATTCTTTATTGCAGGTTTTTCTCCTCCGTTCCCCTGCTGTTGTACACATCCGCTAAATGAGGTCCCGATAAATATTGCACAGATAATGATTGCAGCAACACCAGCCTTCATCTCTTTCTTTTTAAAACTTCCCATATTTGCGTTCCCTCTTTCACCTCAATATAAGATTCAAAATTGTATACTCTGCACTGTTTAATTACTTTTTCATTAGGAAAAACACGCAACGAAATGGTCTTTTTTCACTTCATGCAGTTCCGGTTCAATGTTCGAACATTCCGGTCGTGCCTCGGTACACCGTGGATGAAACCGACATCCTGGAGGCGGATGGATGAGGCTTGGGACCTCACCAGTTAACGGAATATATTTTGTTTGGCGTTCAGGATCAGGAACAGGTATTGCTGACAATAAAGCTCGTGTGTACGGATGCAGCGGTTCGCGGAACAGATCCTTTTTTGATGCCAATTCCACGAGTTTTCCGGCATACATCACCGCAATCCTGTCACTGGTATGTTTTATGACACTGAGATCATGGGTGATGAACAGTAGCGTCAAACCGAAATCCTTTTGTAAATCCTTCAGAAGATTAATGATTTGTGCTTGGATGGAAACATCAAGGGCAGATACGGGCTCGTCTGCGACGATAAAGGTCGGATTTGTCGCTAGCGCTCGGGCTATCCCTATCCTTTGTCGTTGTCCCCCGCTGAACTCATGAGGGTACCGGTTGATCTGATCCGGTGTCAATCCGACTTTTTCCATCAGCTCGACGATTCTGTTTTCTTTTTCCTCTTTTGATGTAGCTAGTTTATGGACCTCTATTGGCTCAGCGATTGCGGCACCGATAGTCATCCGAGGGTCTAAAGAACCATACGGGTCTTGGTAGATGATCATCATTTTTCTGCGGACCTCGGTCATCTGCTTTGGTTTCAGATGCGTGATGTCCTGTCCATCGAAGATGATGGTACCAGCCGTCGGATTTATCAGGCGGAGGATCAACTTTCCGCAGGTTGTTTTTCCGCATCCGGATTCCCCGACAAGACCGAGAATTTCATTTCTTTTTATATAGAAGCTCACATTATCCAGTGCTTTGATTGCATCTTTCTTCTTGAACGGTCCGCCACCCTGGTAAAAATATTTCTTAAGCTCTGTTACTTCTACCAATTTATCCATTTATTGCGAACCTCCGACTAAGTAGCAGCGCACCAAATGATTTTTTCCTACTTGAACCAACCCTGGTAATTGTTTCGTGCATGGCTCAAAGCAGAACTCGCATCTGGGATGAAACGGACATCCTGAGGGAAGATCAAGGAGATTGGGGACCAATCCTGGGATGATTTTTAAACGATCTTTTTCTGTATCGAGCCGTGGTATCGATTTCAACAATGCTTGTGCGTAAGGATGTAGCGGTTCCCTGAAGAACGTATGAACATCGGTGTATTCGACCATGTATCCTGCGTACATCAACGCAACGTTATCGCACGTTTTTGCTATCACCCCAAGGTCATGGGTTATCAATAACACCGAGGTGTTGAATTCTTTTCGNAGNTCATCGATCAGTTTTAGGATCTGAGCCTGAATGGTCACATCCANCGCAGTAGTCGGTTCATCAGCGATAAGAAGGGCAGGGTTGCATGATAGCGCCATGGCGATCATCACCCGCTGTCGCATCCCACCGGAGAGTTCATGGGGGTAATCATCTATCCGTTTCTCCGGGTCCGGGAACCTCACCGTATATAAAGATTCAATTGCTTTTTTCCGAGCCGCATCCTTCTTCAAACCATGATGCAGTTGGATTACTTCCATTATTTCAGATCCGATGGTAAACATGGGGTCAAGAGAGGTCATCGGCTCCTGGAAGATCATGGATATCTTGCATCCTCTGATGTTCCTCATTTCTTTTTCACTGAGCTTTAAAAGGTCTGTTCCTTCGAAAAGGATTTTTCCACCCACGATTTTTCCAGGAGGGCTTTGTATCAATCGCATGATGGACAGCGCAGTTACGCTTTTCCCGCACCCTGATTCTCCAACAAGACCAAGAGTTTCTCCTTTGTTGATGGAAAAACTCACACCATCGACTGCTTTAATGGTTCCTTCATGGGTAAAAAAGTATGTCTTGAGATCTTCAACTCTGAGTAACTCTTCCATTTTTTTCGTCCTATTCTTTTAATCTTGGGTCTAAAATATCCCGCAAACCATCTCCTAACAGATTCAACCCTAACACCGCAATGATGATAGCAATCCCAGGGAATGTTGCTGCCCACCAGGAACCACTGACAATGTAGAAACGACTATCAGAAAGCATCGCACCCCATTCTGGGCTTGGAGGCTGTGCGCCAAGCCCTAAGAAACCGAGTGCTGCTGCATCAAGAATAGCACCTGCCATCATCAACGTCCCATAGACAATGACCGGTGAAAGACTGTTCGGCAACACATGCCGAAAGATGATCCGTGTGTTGCTGGAGCCGATCGCTTTCTGGGCTTCGATGTATTCCATCTCTTTAATATATAACACTGAACCTCGCATGACCCGTGCCATCTGTGGCGAATATTCAATGCCGATGGCAATCATGGCTTTATCCAAACCTTGTCCGATCACCGCGACAATGACGATAGCGAGTAATAAGGAGGGAAACGCAAACAAGATATCAGTTATCCTCATCAGAACGTTATCGATCCATCCCCCGTAATACCCTGCGGCGACCCCGATCAAAATACCAAGCCCGGTCGCGATACCAACTGCAATAAAACCCACAGTCAAACTAATGCGGGACCCATAAATAATTCTACTCAAAATATCTCGTCCCAACATATCGGTTCCCAGGGGGTACCCTGGTACACTTTCGTTGCTCCAAAACCCGGGTTTAAGACTATTTTCAAGTTGTGGAGGAGACGGTGTTGGATCTTGAGGGGCGATGAATGGTGCAAAGATCGCGATGACGACAAGAAAAAGGATAAGGATGAGCCCGAAAACCGCTGATTTATTGTAACGGAAACGTCTGATCAGTTCATGGGTTTTAGTCTCTCTTTTTCGCGTCATTCTTCACCTAATCATAATGGATTCTTGGGTCGATGTAGGTGTACAAAAGATCCGTAATCAAATTGACAATAACGAACACCAGCGCAAAGACAAGGATACAGCCGATTACAAGCGGATAATCCCTAGCATATACTGAATCTATAACAAGTCGACCGACCCCCGGCCAGGAAAACACAGTCTCTGTTAAAATCGCTCCTGAAAGCAGCAGCCCAAAATTCAATCCGATGACGGTTACAACCGGGACCATCGCGTTTCGAATGGCATGTTTATAGATGACTTTACGTTCCGATAACCCTTTGGCTCGTTCCGTTCGTATAAAATCCTGTCGCAGCACCTCAAGCATACTTGATCGGGTAGTCCGGGCTATGATCGCCATGGGGATGGTGCCTAACGCGATCGCAGGGAGGATCAAATGACGCAGGACACTAATCAGCGCAGCACCATTGACTGTGATGATGCTATCAACTACCATAAAACCAGTAACCCGTTGGAACGGGATGAGAAGATCGATACGTCCCCCTATAGGCAGCCATCCGAGGAAGACCCCAAAGATCATCATCAGCATGATCCCCAGCCAGAATACCGGCATGGAAATCCCAAAAAGTGCGACTCCCATCACCGTATAATCCGCGGCTGAATACTGTTTCGTTGCAGAAATAATACCTGCGACCACACCGATGATGACTGCGAAGATCATCGCAGCGATCGCAAGCTCAATAGTGTTTGGAAATCGTGCGGCAATCTCTGTGGTGACCTGCTCTCGCGAGAGGATAGACCGACCCAGGTCACCATGCAGGACGTCACCCAGCCAGATGAAATATTGGACATACANCGGTTTGTCTAATCCGTATTTCACGGTGATTTCATCGATTTCCTGTTGCGTGGCATGCTGCCCCAGCATGGTTCGAACAGGATCTCCAGGAGCAAGATGGATTAATGCAAACGCGATGAGGGTGACTCCCAGGATGACTGGTATTATCTGCAACAATCTTTTAATGATGTACCATTTCATTTCTGATCAACAGAATGTTTTCTCATCGCACTCTTTTTCTTTCTTTCGCATCAGAAATCGGAGAATGTCCTATGGTGTCTTAGGTCATGTCGACAGGATAGAAGAAATACCTGGCTGTTGGATTTAGTTCAAATCCGTTCACATTCTTCACAAAGACAAGGTTTTGATTCGCATGTGCCAAATAGACAAAAGGTGCGTCTTGGTGGATGATCACCTGTGCTTCTTCGTAGAGTCGCGCACGCTCGGAAGTATCGTAGGTTTGTAATGCAGATGATAACAAATCCTGTACCTGGGTGTTGTTGTAAAACGCAACATTTCCCGCAGTACCCAGTGTACATTGGTTCGCGCCGTACAGCACGTTCATGAAGTTATCTGGATCCCCGTTATCTCCGGTCCATCCAAGCAGACACATCGGGTGTTCCCCTGCCTGGGTCTTTGCCAGATAGGTCGCCCAATCGATCTGATATATTTGTACATTAATATTGACTGCAGCTAGATAGCTTTGGATAGCTTCCCCGATTTTTGTCGGATCGAACATATATGGTCGGCTCACCGGCATGACCCACAGGGTGGTGTTAAACCCGTTTGGATATCCTGCTTCTGTGAGCAGCTCCCGGGCTCTAACCGGGTCATAGGGATAGTCAACGATTGCATCGTTATAACCTAGCATGAACGGTGGCATGCCGTTCTTCGCAACGATCGCTGTCCCTTTATAGAGGTTCTTTACAATCGATGATTTATTGATCGCGTAATTTACTGCCTGTCTTACTGACCTATTCGTGAATGGTTCAAAGTATCCAGGGGTTTTCACCCAGGATTCATTTGTATCGTGCACACCGTTTTTATTGGTATCATTATATCCCCACCCATTGTTCATGGCGATATACCCGACGTTCATCCCGGGTTGTGTGAGAAGTTTAAGGTTCGCATCAGCGGCAATCTGGGTAAAACTGGCGGGATCTGGGAACTCCATCCCATGAATCTCACCAGCTTGTATCGCAAGCAGTCGTGCAGAAGGGTCCTTGATGACCCGGTAGATGATTTTATCTAGTTTTGGTGCCCCACGCCAATACTCGCTGTTCGCCTCAACGGTGATATGATCATCTTTTATCCATTCCACAAACTTGAACGGGCCGGTACCACAGGGGTATTTGAACGCGTCTGCGCCCCATTTTACTGCGTTGGTTGGGCTGACAATGGAAACCGTAAACATCGCAAGACTTGTCATCATTGCCGCGTTTGGTCTCTTCAGGACTATTTTGACTTTATAATCATTGATTTTTTCAACAACCTTAATATCACTGAACATGTAGCCCCAATACGCCCACTCACCATATTGATTATACAGATTACTGGAGTTGTATTGGCGTTCAAAGGAAAAAACAACAGCACTTGCGTTAAAGACTGTTCCATCGTGGAATTTTACTCCCTGTCTGAGGTCAAAGGTTATATTTTTTCCGTCAGGCGAAACGGTCCATGTTGTCGCCAAGCATGGTTGTATCTCTGTAGTCCCTGATTTATATTCAACCAAACCTTCAAAGATGCTGTCGGTTCTTGCGGTAGACTCCTGATCCGTGACATCTGCGGGATCGAGTTTATCAGCGTCTCCAGAGCACCCAAATATCAGGGTCTTTACTGTTGCAGGTGGAGTGTTTTGTACACATCCGCTAAAAGATATCGCGATTAATAGTCCACAGACGATGATTGCGATGACGCCAGCCTTCATATGGTTTGGATTATCTCTCCCCATAATTTTCTAACCTCGTTAACTACCTTCTCTCAAGGAAGGTATAGATTCGTATCACGTATATTGTTTAATTACTTTTTCTTTTAAATAGATTTTATAAAGGATATTTCTCGTAAAAGACGTTTCATCACAGGAGTTCTTCAAGTTTTTCTTTTGTGTACCCGAAGGGGACCAGAAGGCTTTCTGCGCATTTCGCAAGCTGGCGAAGGTAATAGCTCACATCGATGTTTTCGATGTCTTCTTTCCTCTCCGCAAGACACACCCGTTTTTTGTAGTCCCGGGACGATTCATCGGTGACGATGTAGCGAACCGATTGACCGGGCCGAACCTGCACGCCGAGGTCCTGCAGCTGCAGCAATGCTGATCTGGGGAGCGTATTGACCTTGTAGGTCGCAATATCCTTTGAGATGGTTGTCGTACACACCAGATCAGCCTGACGTACGGTGCGGTCTTTTAGTGCTGCTGCCGATCGTCTGAGGACCTCAACAGATCTTGGCATCAGCACATGGAACTCCTCGGCGGTGCGTGCTTGTTTGAGGACCGCAAGCATCTCTTGCTGAGCGTTTTTCAGGAACGCCGGCGTGTTATGCTGCCGGAGCTCCACGCCGCGTATCTTCATTGCCCCGTTCTCAAAGGCCCCATAGTACCTGGTCAGTGCACCAACCCCGGTTTGTTTGCTGGGGAGAAACACGATCCATTTGTAGCGGCCTTCGACGTCCATGCGGATGCCGGTACGATTACTGATCATCCGGGAGAGATGAAACGGCCTGGTGCATCCCGGGGAGCCTTTGATCCATAACGAGTCGACAATACCATGGAGCACCTCATAGCCTGCTTGTTGCGCAACCTCAGATGCCGTCAACAGGATGTCGCGACTGAAGGCGGTGATGCTCTCATGACATTCGATGCGACCATACCGGGCGTTTCGATACCCGGTGTACCCGAAGCAGACCACCAGGACCCATTTCCATGCTTTCTGCAGCTCCGTGTAGACCGCTGAGTCGTACTGGTTGTTTTTCGCTCGTGCTTTGAAGCAGAACCTACGCTGTAAGATCGGCTCCAGGACCTCCGGGAGCAGTCCTTTCTGCCTGTTGCAGATATGATAGCCCAGCTGAGGGACACGATTGGTGGAGTCAGGGCAGCAACAACAGAGCATGGTCTCAGGGCTGATGTTATGCAGAACCATGATGTTAGGGTATAACGAGGCGTAATCCAGCTCAACAACATTCTCATGAAGACCAACCACAGGCTCCAGGACAAGTCCTCCCCGGTCCGCGATGAGCAGATCCTCTGCAGTCTTCCAGTTCTCCGGCATGTTCTTCTTCCAGGGGACCGGATAGCCTTTTGCCAGTGCGGCGTTCATCTCGATCTGGCTGATTGCGGTTCCCGGGCCGAGCCGTGAGAGCAGCTGCAGAGGGATGTTTGCGCATCGTGCGATATCAAGAATNCCCCGAAGCCCGCTTTCCCCGTAGAAGAACGACTGCGCGGTATCCAGATGAATCCGCCCCTGCAGCGTGTAGAACGCAGGTCGGTACACAATCCGTCCGTAACTGAAATACGATTTTGCTTTTTTGACGGGTCGCAGAATGTTTTTTTTCTGATTTGCTTCACGTCCCAGGTTCATCAGATGTTCAATGCCGCAGATCTTCGCACGATGATACAACAGCGGAAACAGCAGGCTGTCTCCGTTCACGGTTGCAATCACATCCGGGTTGATCTGCTGGATACGATTAAGTGCGGAAAGAATCATGTTTGTTTCGTTGTCTTCTTTGATTTCTTCGTCATTTACCGTGATCCCCGGGAGCGGCTCCTGAAACGACGGGACTCCTTCTTTTTTTGATGCTATCCCAAGATGTAGTATCTTTAGTGAGGGCACCTCGTAGTCAAGCGCCCATTGTTCATCATTCAGAATAAATCGTTTCCCGTCCCAGGTCACCTGCGCATGACAGAACACGCCGCGCTCCAGGAGATACCTGGTTGGAAGGCGCACATCGACGTTGAACAGCTGATACTTGTGAAAACCGCCCCAGCCGTCCACCAGGCTTGCCAGCGTATGCAGTGCGTTGAGGGTCTTTGGTACCACCTCTAAGACCATGGTGTGTTTCGGTGAGCCAAGCGTGAGTTTTGCAGGGGTCAGCTGCAGTCGTTTCACCTGAGGTAATGGCTCTAAGGCCTTGACGACTTGGGAGATATCTTGTGACGGCGTATGCACATAGAAACAAGGTTCGTAAGGTTCTTGAATCCTGGTTGCTTTGCCGTTCTGCAGCAGCCAGGTGACCATGACGTTTTTCTCATAGTCAGGGTACACGTCAAGGATGGTCCCGCTCAACATACTCTCGGAGCATCCGCAGTGCTTTCTCATGTTCCACTAAGATAGACATCACGATCGGCTCAAACGGGTTGGGGTTGCTGATGTTGCTTCCCGCTGCCGCGTGTTTCCGGGCATGGTTGATGAGCTCGTCGAACGCCTCCTGGTCGATGTTGCGCAGCGCGCGTTTGAAATCGTTCCATTCCCAGCCGAATGATTCAACGACCATGCGGAACGTCGGGACCGTCCGGCCCATCAGATCACCATCCCGAATGCCTCAAGGCGGAGCTGCCCGTCTGTGCCACGAGTAATCGTCGTGTGTTTCTGCTTCTTGACCAACTCAAGGGATGTGTGCTGCTCGAACTGTTTCATTCTGACGATTTCAGTGACGCGGTCGTAGAGTGTTTTTCCCAGGCCTTTCGAAGGTGTGAGCGGCATTGCATCAAGATTCGTACACACCGTGATGAGGTTGTATCTGGCGGTGAGCTCCTGGGTCTTTTCCAGGTCCTGTGAAAGCAGGGTCTGGGCTTCTTGGGATGAGAGCTCAGGGTCGCAATAGAGCGCCGGCAGCATCCCGATGATAAGAGTACGGGGGCTGCGTTTCTGGATCATCGGCTCAAGTAGCTCCTGCAGCAGGGTAGAGAGCTGGTAGACGGTGAACGCTCTGCTCAGCACCACATTCCGGAGCACATCCTGCTGGTCCAGCTCCAGCATCCGTGCGCACCGGGCGATCCGATACGGGTTGGCGCACATCCCGCCATCGATGTAAATCGTTTCACTCTGAAACGTCCGGTAGGTGTTGACGCAGAGCTGGTTTGGCAGATCTGCGATAAGACTGCTGTTCCCATCGACCAGGGTCATTTCCCCTGCTTTAAAACCACCACACAGGCTGTCCAGTTCTGCTATCCCTGACGAAACGATGATGTCAGGTCGTGCGACATGGATGAGTGATATGTCGACATGAGCAATCTTACTATCTTGTGTTGAACGACTGTTTTTCATGGAATCTGCCTCCCGTACAATAGATGTAGGAAAGAAAGCAGAGGCGGTTCTGTTTTAAAAAGCTGAGATGGAGGTGAGTGAAAGTATTCGTTGGCCTTGTCTCAAAAGTCATCATTGGTCCATTGTCAATCAATCTGCTCATTAATCATGATGGTCTGGTTGCACATACTGCAGCACCGTTATCCACACGATATCTGATGATGTATTGCCTTGTGTATCGGTGATGGTGAGGGTTGCTGAATAACTTCCGGTGTACAGAAATATCATTGTTGGGTTGCGTTCTGTCGATTCATACTGGCTGCTGGCTTTGTATCGATGATTGGAGATGATTGCGTAGAGAATCATATACGCAAAACTTAGAGGAAAAAAGACAAAACCAAAGAGAAAAAAGAGGGCGACGGAAAAATGCACTCGCTTGTATTGTGCTTGAGGGATGATCGGCATCGTTTTTGGGCTGAACTCCCAGTGGTATGACACGATGTTTGGATCATCCTGCGGATTACCATAAAAAGAAACTGCGAGCGGTTCATATCCGGTGAGCGGACCTGCTTTTATCTGTGCTTGAACGGACGGTGAGGTTTCATCGGTAGTCTTTATCGTATCTTGGATGACGGTATCATTTTGTTTGTTTTTATTTTTGCCAGTTGACAAGCCCTGTCTTGAAACGATGATGTAGCCGACAGATCCGGAGACGATAAGTATAAGGACCATTTCAATAGCAAGTATCTTTTTCTTTGTCCGGAGCTTCATCGATGATTTTCCTCCCTTTTTTATTAGTATTTATGAATTTGTATACCATTTTGTAGGAATGAGGTGAATTATATATCTGTGTTGAAGTAAATAAATATTCCTAACAATAGATATTTACACGATAATAAGTATGTGGGGAGGATTTTTCGTCATATGCTGATGGAACAGCACCACTTTTGAGACAGCATTCTTGAATACTTTCACTTACCTTGTATTGAACTATAAAAATAAAAATGTGTATTGCCGGGTATGACTTCGTTTGGGCNGCGTGTGAAGAACGCATGGAAGAACATCTACCCGCTTCAGGAACCAAAATCGGAGAAAAAGGAAAAAAAGAAGTAATACTATACGACATCACGGAGTACGATATGTGTTACCGGTATTCGGTTCCAGGCCCTGATTCACTCGTGAAACGATTTTCTGCGCTATTTCTGCAGAACGTAACGTTCAAACGGCAGTATCATGTCTCAGGTTTTGATCTGCCAAAACTGCCGGTGATCACGAACGAAAACCCACGACAGATCCAGTTGTTCAGCTGGGGTTTGATTCCTTTTTGGGTAAAGGACCTGAAAACTGCGGAGGAGGCGCGGTTAAAGACAATGAACGCCCGGGCTGAGAGCATCTTTGAAAAACCGTCCTTCCGCGCTGCTGCAGAGCAGCGGCATTGCCTTGTGCTCGCCGATGGTTTTTTCGAGTGGCAGGAGTACCAGGGGAAAAACTACCCGTATTATATCCGCCTGAAGAACCAGGAGCCGTTTGCGATGGCAGGCTTGTGGGACATCTGGAAAAACCCAGAAACCGCTGAGGAGCTTTTTACCTATACGGTGATTACCACGAAGGCAAATCCGTTGATGGAAAAGATCCACAATAAAAAGAAACGCATGCCCGTCATCCTTCGCAGGGAGTATGAGGAAGAATGGATTGGGGGTTCGATGAATAAGGAGCAAGCTTCCTCTTTGTTATCCCCGTATGCTGAGCAGGAGATGGAGGCGTTTACTATTTCGCGGCTGATCACCGCAAAGCAGAGAGATCCGAATGTCCCTGAGGTGCTGGCCCCGTTTTGCTATCCTGAACTTCAGATGAAGACCGGGCAAAAGAGTCTGTGCTGATCGTTGGGATTCGTTGTTCTTTGTTCAGGGGTCTTTCAGTTACCTGAAAATTATATAAGGACCCTGCTTATTGTGGATTCGTCGGCCGCAAGGTTCAAAAGCGTCTATAATAAAAAAGAATAGGGAGTAGAAAGCATGGGCTTCATTGAACGATTGGAAAAGAACATCGCAAAGCTAGAGAAGAGAATCGAAAAGGAAGAGCTAAAAATCGTGGCATTGGAAGCCAGATGTGAGAGTAAAAAGATCACGAAGGCTGAGTTTAATCTAAAGAAACGACGTCATGATGAGCACATTCATGCGTGGAGCTCTCGCATCCGTGT
>JGI20214J51088_10000702_pt1 | contig 23059 bp, 26 predicted proteins | sample WetSurMetagenome_FD_51088 | JGI IMG/M metagenome (IMG submission 51088) | reverse complement strand
GTCGAGCGACGGCGAACTATTGATTCACAAGCTCACGCCGTTTAATTATTGGCATGGCTAAACGATTGCGATCCAGCGGGGAGATCACTGCGCCTGGATCAATTGCATGGGTATAGCCCATAGTGGTCTTGACATCCTTATGTCCTAGTAATTCTTGGACAGTCCGAATATCACAACCAGACTGAAGTAGATTGGTAGCGAAGGAATGGCGAAATGTATGTGGACCAACATGCTTATTGATACCTGCTTTAATGGCCGCATCTTTCACAGCTCTCTGGATACTACTCTCGAAAATATGATGGCGGCGAATATGTCTACTTCGTGGATCTGTCGAGAATCCGACAGCAGGAAAAATATATTGCCAGCCCCACGCATAAGCCGCCTTAGGATATTTTCTCTCCAGAGCATAAGGGAGTTCTACTTCCCCATATCCTTTGGAAATATCTTCTACCCACTGAGCACGGACCTTTTCCAAATGCAATTTCAATTCAGGGATAACCGCTTCTGCCAGGCAAGTCACGCGGTCCCGATTGGATTTAGTATTCCGTAGGGTGATTGTTCGATTTTCAAAGTCGATCTCTTTCACTCGCAGTGTTAGACATTCGTTCAAGCGCAAGCCGCTTCCATAAAGTAGCTGGCCCATAATATGATAAACACCGCCCAAATAGTTGATCACTCGCTGAGCTTCATCATCCGTCATTACAGATGGAATATGGCTTTCTTTCTTTGCTCGATAAGAATTCGTATTTCCGAGATCTGTTCCAATTACTCCATACATGAACTTGATCGCAGCCAGGGCTTGATTTTGGGTAGTGGGCGATACATTTCTTTCTTTTGCCAGGTAGATCAGATATGCTTTGACAGCTTCAATTCCACCAGGACCATCGGAATGACTATAGCGATATTGAATGAATTGCTTGCACCAATGCAGATAGGTTTGCTCAGTGGCATAAGAATAATGCTTGAGTCGGATCTGGTCTCGAACCTTTTCCAATACTTCTGATGATTTCATTTATCCTCCACCAGGTAGACCTGAATCGTAGCGGCCTGTAGATACTTGATCGTATAGAGTGATGGATATCCTCGAATGATTTTATTCAGCTCGTTCCGTTCCATGGGCGTGATCAGAATATCATCAGGAATGACTACCCATTCACGCAGACACGGACCATCACATGGAATATTTATCTTTTGCATGGTTGGAAAATCTAGCCAGGGATGTTTGACAATGTTCAAGGTTGCATGTGGCAGATCGTCTAGGTAATAATCAAAGGGAAGTCCAACGGTCTGAGTCGCATAGATCAACTTATCTCCTGTTCTCCATTGAGAACGGATCTGTGCTGCCACCCGATCAAGGCTAGCTCCACGAGCGGACGGGTTCCAAAAAAGAATTCCACACAGGAGAAGCCATATCCAGATCCCGGCCAGGATAGTTCGCAGGATGATCGGCTTCTGCATCAATCCAAGCTCCCATCCCAACCATAGGGAAAATGGGAACAGGATCGGCTGCAGGGTTCTGTAGAGAATGGCGTTATTGAATAGCAGGCTAAATAAGATTAGACCGGTCAGTGGGTAAACCCAGGCGGCGATCAATGCAATTCTGATCATGGCTTTTGTCTTGATTGTCAATAGGATCAAGGACAGAAATAGTGTGATCAGGATGGCAATGCAAAACCAGGCATAGGCGTAACTTGATCCAGTCCACATGGCTGCTAGTATGCTGTTGATCATCACGGTAACAGTCAGCTTTGGTTGCCAGGGTTGTGAGATCGTCCAATGCAGTAAGATCCTTATGATGGCCGGAACCCAGGCAAGTAAGATCGCCAACCAAGACCAAAGGATCTTCTTGTATTTTCGCGGATAAAAGTACAGAGCGATCATCACGATCGATAATCCATAGATTGCACCGGTACTGTGGCAGTACATCATCAGCCCGCTTGCTGCCACCATCCCGAGCCAACCACCTTCCAGAGCAAACCAAAGAGCAGCAAGGATCAGGATGGACAATAGACCATAGGCCCTTGCGTCCTGGCCGATCCAAAGCAATCCCGGTAGGAAGGCCACCAGAGCCGCTGTAAGGCATTGTTGGGGAAGATTGAACTCCAGGCGCTTCATGATCTTCCATACCAGACAGAGCACAGCCAAGCCAGCCAGCAAGGATGGAAGGCGCAGAAACCATAAACTGTGACTGATTGCCATCAATGGCCGCAGGATCAATTCCAGGAACAGATCGCCAGAGTTCTCTGATTGTTCTGTGAATGTAGTCATGAAAGGGATCGTGGTCCGATAGAGGCTATTGGCTTCGTCAAACCAGATCGCCGATGAACCCGTTCCGGCAATGCGCAGAATAGCACCCAGGACCAGGATAAAAGCAGGGAGTTTGAAATAATATTTGTTCACTTNTTCCTCGATGTCAACCAGAGAGACAACCATACTATTCCAGCCAAGACCAGCCCAACGAAGATCACTGAAAGGACGATCACCAGTGGATAGTTTTGACTGGCAACTCCAGAATAATAAACATAGGCGGCTTGATAGGTAGCCGTCCCGGGGATGGTGGTCTGTGTCGGAGTGTTCGTGATGGTAGCAGTATTGGATGGTGTATAGGTTGATGTTGGAGTATTGGTATCGGTCGCCGTATAGCTGGGAGTGAATGTGAAGGTGGGTGTAAATGTCCAGGTAGAAGTAAAGGTAGGTGTATAAGTTTTGGAAGCGGTAAAGGATGGTGTGAAAGTAAATGTTGGCGTATCAGTAACGGTGGGCGTGTTGGTAACGCTGGGAGTATTACTGACGGTGGAAGTGGCAGTATTGGCGGTATTGCTGACTACATAGAAATTATCGAGTGAATTTCCGCTATAGGATGAGAACATACCGGCCAGAGTGTTATCGACAATACCGGCATCTGCGACGGTTTGCTGAGTTCCCACGGTCGCATTGTTATATTTCAGGTCCAGTAATAGGTTGCCGCCTGAGCGAGTGCTGGTGACCTGTAAGGTGGCGCCGGCGACATAGGTGATAGTTGTGGCATTGATCAGGGCCGTGTAAGATCCGGCTACATATTTCCCAAGATAAGCCTTGGCACCATCTTCGTAAGCGACAATGAAGTTTAGCGGACTGGAGGCCGAGTCCATGTTCAGGATCAGACCGGCCGCGGCGGTGGAAACTGAATTAGTGATGTTCACTTTGGCAATGACGTTGGATGTGGAAAGTGGGACCGTAGCGAATAGGGACGCGAATGTCAGCGGCTTCCGGATGATGTTGTCGATCGAATAGGCTGACGTGGCGTCCGCAATAGCCCAGACACGATTTGCGAACAGGGCTCGACCGGTGAACAGATACGATCCATTGGTGGTCTTGGCAACATCACTGGCACCGCCATCTAGGGTCATCAGCAGAGATCCGGCAGAGTAAGCCGATAGATCATATGTCTCTTGATACCATTGCCCAACAGTGGCCAAAGTACCGGTTGAAGATGTCAGGTTGGATGTCCCGCCTGGCGCTGTGATGTTGGCCGTCCCGCCGCTGATCAGCCAGTTCGTGCCCTTGGTCCAACTGGCATCCGCATCGAAGGTTCCGTTGGTGACATCGTTATTCCCAACCGTAGGATATCCTACTGCTGCGTTGGACGATATCAGCCAATTGGAATTCGACCAGGCCCAGGTCAGGGAAGGGCAGGTAGTCCCAAATGGGCCAACTGTTTCGGTGACGCCGATACTTCCATTCGATCGATTGAAACTATCATATGCCAGGCAGCTTGCGTAAGGGACCGCCCCGGCCGGTTGATTGATAATAGTCATGCATATCCCCCAGAGCAACAGGACGATCATTGAGATCGATACCAACTTTCTTTTCATGCTATCTCCTCCTTGCCTATGAATTCAACTCGATAGGGATGCCCGACCCTCAAAGCCAACCGGGTAAGTTTGAGCTGGCCTTTCTGTTCCGCACGGTGAGCGCACATACGCGCATACCAGGGCGTGATCCCTATATCGCGAGCCCATTGGTCCAGGCTGACGATACATCCGTGGATGCGGGTGTAATTGACCAGGTATGCTTCCACCCCATATGAGATCGATTGGCTATCACCGTGGATGGAAACGAAAACGGTTGTCATGCTTCCTCCATGACCACAAAAGTAATTGTTACATCGGGTTGATTGAAAATACCGGCCAATAACCGCGAGAGCGTCTTATTGAATCGGCTATCCAACCAATCGCATGTCTGTTGATCCTTTACGCCAACAATGAATTTGTCATCACTTCTGGAAATCAATACTGCACTAGCCAGATATTTATCAAAGTTATTTTTTGACATATCCAGGGCTATCTGATTCAAGGCGGATTTGAAGAGCTGCTCATCCTTGGTTAGTCCCTTTTCAGAAATTCGTATAGCCAAGTTTCCCTGAGTTTCTTCTTGAACTTCTTCACCCTGAATTGACAAACCAAGTTTATTGAGCAAGACATCGGGCAGAAAGGCTATCCATTGGCTTTCGTCATACCATTCGAGGGAGGCTTTCTCTGGTTTCTCTTTACCGAGTTTTCCGGTCAGGTTCATTCCTGTTATAAGACCTGGATTGCTTACCTTCCCTCTACCGGTTCCCTTACGCGAGAAATTGCGTGTCAATTCAGAAAGAATATCCTTTTCATTGATATTGGGATCTTTGATCAACCAGTCAGAATATTTTGAAGGAATTCCGCCCCATTTACAGATGCGTGTTTTTTTATCAGTCATGGATCGGTCGTCGTCTGTCTGATACCCAGATGGATTGACTGACGACTCTGACTCTATATCTGACTCTGACTCTATATCTGACTCTGACTCTATATCTGACTCATCCGACCCGGTAGGGATATCCAGTAGGATAGTCTTGCTGGATGGTCTAGTAGGGTGGTCTAGTGGGGTAGTCTTACTGGATGGGCTAGTAGGGTGGTCTAGTAGCCTGCCTATTTCGGGAGTAAGTTCTTTGTGACCATTCCAGTTCTCAGTTAGAAATCCGGTACGCGTCTGAGTTCGAACACGATCGACCCAATTCATTGGAGCCAGATATTTCGATGCCATGGCATAGGACTGACTATTCCCTTCCCACCATGAATTGATCTGGATCAGCTTTATGCTCCTGATTTCGTATCGAATGATCCAGCGTGCGCGTGCCAGTACGGAAAGACTCTTGTTGATCATGGCCGGAGTAATATCGTTGTCGTAAGGAAAAACCTCCCCGATGATCAATCCCGGTAGGTCAAGCAAGCGGCCCTGATTGTCGGCGCAGCATAGATTGATCCCCGTAAATAATTCTCGCGTGAAATAATCGAGCTTGGCATTCGATGGATGTTTGAAACGTTCTTCCAGTAATTTATAATTTGCCATATTACATTTCCTGTCGATTCTCGAATGCCAGACGAAGGATTAGAGTAGGCATGTCCTGGATGGGAAGCTGCATCAACTGATTGATCGTGACCGGCTTAGGAATCCGGGATGGAATTCCGAGTGCATTTTGAATTGCCTTATTGTTAGGAACAATTCCGTTCGTAACAAAATCCCACGGATAACGAACGTTGATTTCAAATCCGGCTTGATCACTTAGATCCAATGCAAGAGCACGCCAAGAACCAAAACGGCGATATTTTCTATATAGCCTTTTGCGGGGCTTTTCAAGCATGGACGATGTAGTTATCGGATTATCCATTTTCGTCTCCTAGCGTCTTGTTATTTGGCATAACAAATGGAATTATTTGGCTTTCCGTAATTCAAATATGACATTGCATGAACAAGAGTCCGGCCAGGATCGCCAGAAACGTTACGATCGCCAGAGACCAGAATGGAAGGCCCGCCAATTTGCGCAGGAACTTGAATGGGGAAATGCTCATGACCCAATCCAACCCAATGAATCCAACCGTGAACGTGATCACAGATCTGGTGATCGTGTCACCCTGGGCCAGATACTTCAAGAACAAGATCCAACGCTCAGTCATTGCTTTCCTTTTCCATTGGATGATGTTCCATGATCTCAAGTCGCCAGACGCGCACGATCTTCCCATCTTCCTTCGTCTTAGTAAATTCCACTTTTGGATATCGCCTGGCCAATCGCATTGGAAGATAAAAGGCTACCAATCCCAGGATGATGGGAACGAGGAAAGACAGACAGCATGAAAGCCAGATCAGGACGGTCGGGTTTTTCATAACTGGATCTCCAATGGATCGATCCCTTTTTCATGACGATAGAGATTGACTTCTTTCAACAACTTCAATCCAGTAACATAAAGCTGATTGAAATGTCGAACTCGTTGTTTGAAAGGGAAACTGGCTGAGACGATCGCCATGGTCTTGGCGGTCTTGACTTGCTCATCGTTCAACTCGATGATCGGTGCCAGCTCGGAACTTACTGGACCAGTATCCGGGTCCGCTTCGACCAGGCCGTATTTCTTCTGCAGGAAAAGATATTGCTCTTCCGTGATCAGTTGATAGGTCCGGCGCAGATCCAGGACATAGGCGCGCCGCTCCGGCCGAATGTGTTTGAGTTGATAGTCCACCCATCCCACTAGCTTACCTTTCTTGGCAAGGAAAGCGATCCCAATCCAGGCGATTGGTACGATGATCATGATCAGGCAAAATATATTCTGGCCAGTCATATTATTCCTTGTTGATATCGGAAGGCAGACGAACATCGAAGTTGCCGATGCGCGGTAGGAGCTCATTGTCAAGCGTATTGTTGGTCGAAGCGATCTGGACCTGGATCTCATCGGTCCGCTGATCAAGTCGGTCGAAGATGCTTTGTGCTGATGGTTGATGGAAGAACTCCAGGGCTATTAGAACGATGAACAGAAACCAGGTAACTGTGGAGGCAATGACGATGTTATAGGCCTGCACGAATGGCAGACCGCTCTTGACGATCAGATTTGCCAGGAATTCTGCAAATAGATTGACATTGCTTAGAAGGTAGAAAGTAATCCCGCCAATGATGGTAATGAAGATGCAACCAAGTGTCATCCGAGCAAAACTATCCAAAGAATTTTCAACATAATCATCGGCCATTCGTACATGTATATCGGTGGTGATCTTATTACGTCTGGCAAGGAATATTCGGAATCTCTCCCAGGATGGCATTAGCTTGCGGATTTTCATGGAATGTTTCTGGATATGATGTCTCTGATCCAGTTCATTCTTTTTATCCTGGCGTTGGTAATAAGCAAGTTCCAAACATAAACGCACATGCAGATAGAAGAGTGAAGGCATCAGAATATTGGTGGCCGTAATCTCGACATCCGGATATTCCCCATAAATATTTTGAGCCTTTCCAAATACTCGATGATCTTGCCAGACAGCCTTTACAGTTTGGAGAAGCTGCATGGTTTTGTTCTGGAAAGTGATGGTGAAATCTTCGATCATCTCGTGCCGTGAAAAGAGCGGCATCAAATCACAGCGCAGCTGGGCTTCCAGCCAAGCCAATCCGAGGACAAAGCGATCGAGCAGGGAAGGTTTATAAGTGAGTCTGGTATTCATTGGATTTTCCTTTTTTGATATTGTGGAGATCTTCATAGAAATTTTGGAAGAGAATAAAAAATGCGCCGACTAACATTGAGAACATTCCCAATACACCAAGAACTTGCTTCGAATTACGAACGATGAATAATTTCAAAGATATAAATAAACCCGATAATGAAATTGAAGGGAAATACAGAATCGCTGCAGCTATAATGGGAATAAAGATCAAAGACCAGCCGATAATTTTGTATTTCATTCTTGATCACTTTCCCGGGCGGGTCCGGTTTCTATGCTCTGGGCAAGGAGGGTGCCCTGGGTAAACCGGACCCGTTGACCGGAGGAGAGAGAGCCGGGAAAGAAGGGGGACTTCCCCGGTTACCAGTAAGTGCAGACCAGGACCGGCCTGCTTTGTTCACGCGGATTCGGCAGTAGATTGATCCGCGGAGACAACGGTCTTACCCTGCCCACGAACCTGGCGCAATACCAGCTCGGGTGTGTGGCCATCGTCGGTGGGCAGGGGAAAAACTTCTGGAAACATGGTGTGCAAAACTTCCATGGCGAAATTCAACCGCCAATCGGTGAACTCTTCCCGACAGTTCAAGAGGTAAAAGATGCAAGGAACATCTTTACCGCTAATCCATTTCGAAACCAAAGAGCGCTTTGTGCGAAGTACGGTCGCAAATTCATCCCTTGAAAGGCCGGTTGTTTTGAGATATCTTTTTATGATCGGTTGGGCAGAAAATGAAGTATTCATAATGAGCCTAGGACAGTTCTTCTGGACTGGTTTCGTCCTGCGTTGTTATGTTCGGTTTGTGTCCGTTCGGAATGGGCTGGGCTAGGATCAGATCGGAAGCGAAGTGTGTCATGGAAATAACCCTGCCAGTTTTCTTCAGAGCATTTACGATATTGCAAAGATGCTCATGAGCTGCGGGTTCTAATCTGATTGGAGGGTGGTAATTTTTCTCAGGCATATCTACAATTTATCTCCTGTCTACATTGTAGATTTTATAACAATGTAAACAAAATGTCAATACCCATTTTATAAACCTGACATATTTGTTATTATGTAATAATGGGAACGGGAACATCTAAATTACTGCTTGAACACTTTTTAGCATGGCAAAGAGAACAAGGGGAAAGACGAACACTAAAAGAATTCGCTGACTATATTGGCATCAGTGATAAGTCTTTGAATCATGTATTTACTGGAACCAGAGAACCGACAGAAAGACAGACCCAATTATTCGCAGTGGTTTTTGATGATCCCAGGTTTTACAAAGTGACCAATCGTAAACCCGAAGATCCCAAGCTGATTTATATCAATCGGCATTGGAAAAATACCCCCACCGATATCCAGAAGAAGATCGCCGAAGAGATACAGAAATACACTACCGAAAAAGCTCCCACCGATGAATGACATATTACCGCCAACCCCAGAACAATGGGAACGGCTTCCGATAACTTCTCAAATTTATATCTATTTGCTGGTCTGGTATTCCTGTTTTTTACCCAGGCTGGTCAGACCCCCAATACCGGTTCATTATGGATTGCTTTCTTCCCTGTGTATGTTCCTCCTTATCCCGATCATGCCTCATGTACCTTTGGCCATCCCAACTGTGATAGGAGGGGGCTTGGCTGGTGGATTGCTTTTGATGGGAGGATGCTATGCAAAGGCCACCCAATCCAATTGATCAAAGAGTTTCAGATATCTTCTATTCGAAAACACTTCGGACCTGTGTCTTGATCCTGATCGGGATAATATTTATGATGCTAGTTTGTTTGATCATATTTTGGGGCGGACCAATCCTGTCAGGACTTAGTGAAATAAATAGATCGCTTCCAAGCAGTCCCCAGATCTCAGAAACGAATCATCAATTATCCTTCCCTACATCCACGAATATTCCTCTACTTGTACCACCTAAAACTATTCAACCTATTCCCACCCAGCCTATAAATCCAACCCCAACATTATCCCCATTCATTATCTGGTCCCAGAATAGAAACGATGTAAGTCCCGAAATATTGAATGCCATCACAGATCTTATCCTTACTTCTCCCCCGGCAGAAAGCACCACGAGCATCTATGGGATCGTGGATGTAAATCAGAATAACAATGTCTGGAATATTTCAATTGTCAATGTTACTGATACCATTCCACCTTACGATGATTGGAATATAGAAAGAAATATCGATTGGGCAGGAGCTGTTGTCTGTATTCAAAATGGCTACTGGGCCTGTAATTATTTTGTTCCATAACCCCACATATCTACCACGTATAACCGCCACCCATCTATGAGAAATGTCTAACCATGTGATAGTAAATATCACTATCCAGTCAATTGATTGAGGGCCATGTGCCGCAAGGCGTGGGGGTTCAAGTCCCCCCCAGCGCACACGGTTGGTCACATACGAGAGATATGTGACCAACCTACTTTATCAAGAGATGGGATAGTCACATGGTTGGGGAAATGCAACAGTCATGTGACTCGTAGGATATCGGCGGCGGTAGTGGACCAAGGAGTAAGCCACATGGATATGCCTTTCTCTTATGCCGTGGAAGGTTTCTTGCTCAATTGTAATGCACGTTCGTTGTCCCTGAATACGATTTTAGATTATTCACGGACAATCCGTAAATTCAAGAACTATTTGCAAGATGATCCCCTGATCCGTTCCATCACTAATAAACACATTGAAGAGTTCCTGACGCTCCAGAATGTTTCGAAGAAAAGCAAACTAGATTATTATGTTGGGCTTTCTTCACTATGGACCTGGGCACTCTCCGAGCAGCTCGTGGATCGGCACCAGGTACGGGCGCTCACTCCGCCGCGTCCCGAGATCCGCCAAGTTGAGCCATTCACTGAGGATGATATCAAACGAATGAATAAAGAGACAACCGGTCAATCGTCTTATTCGTTGAAGATGCGCGCCATCTTTCTGTTCCTACTGGATACCGGTCTGCGTGCCAGCGAAGTTTGTTCCATTACGATCGACAGTCTGAAATTGAAAGAAGGCTATGTGATCGTATTTGGAAAAGGGGATAAGGAACGGCGGGTAGAATTCGGACCACGTACCAGTCAGGCGCTTTGGAAATATATTGCCAGTCGTGGACAGGTCCAACCGGGAGATTATCTTCTGGTCAGTCGGACTGGCCGAAAGCTGAATCGGGATGAGCTGGCTCATCGTGTTAGCGCCATGGGTCTACGCGCGGGGGTGACAAATTGTCACCCCCATAGATTCAGGCATACCTTCGCTGTGATGTTCTTACGCAATGGCGGATCGGCCTTGGCACTCCAGCGTTTGCTTGGACATTCTACAATGGAGATGGTACGACAGTATGTCAAACTATCGGAAGTGGATCTGCAGCAAGCCCATCGAAAAGCATCCCCTGTTGAGAACATGAGATTATAAAACGCTCCAAACCATTAGCCCCCTCGCGGGGGCTTTTTTGATTCCGGCTATACGCCAAATCACTGTATAGATAGAAAAAGGCGTTTGAATTAGATTTGCCAGTATGACAGTACCGATTGAGATATGGGTCACCCTGGAATATTTGGCTGTTGGATTTGTAATCGCTCTTTCGGCCTGCATATTCTTTACTTATATCGGTACGTTCGTTATCGGATGGATCTCAGAAGCCTTCGAGTTGATGAAGTTATGAGCGATACCGAATTTGTGGCCATGTGCGCCGCTTTCTTTGCCCAATATGAGCCACTGATCAAGATCCTGTCAGGAGCTCTTGCAGCGATGGGAATTGTCGCCGGTGTAGTGATCGGTTTGTTCAAAGCATTCCGAAGTTACTTTCCGGTAACCCCATAAACTTTGAACGGGAAGGAGGTGAAAACAAATGAGTTTCGATATTGCGATGGATGGTGTTCTTGAATTTGCGGCCACCATGTTCAATGCGCTCTGGCCGATCTTCAAGATCCCCCTGGGCCTGGTGCTGGCCTTCGGTATCCTCGGGCTGGTCTACGGCATGATCAAGTCTGAGTTCTCGGGCATGAAGGTGTAATCCGGCCGGTCGTTGCCGGATCGCCCGAAAATATCTTATTGGAATAGATGATCGGAAAGGAGAAATAAAATGAGTTTCGATATTGCGATGGATGGTGTTCTTGAATTTGCGGCTACCATGTTCAATGCGCTCTGGCCGATCTTCAAGATCCCCCTGGGCCTGGTGTTGGCCTTCGGTATCCTCGGTTTGGTCTACCATATGATCAAATCGGAACTCTCCGGCCTAAAAGCCTGATCCCGGCAGAGAACAGACAGGGCGCATTATGCGCCCTGATTGCTATTATTGCATTATTTATTTTCAAACCGTTTCAAACAGTCTGGAGCATAGAATGAAAAAATGGCCTAAGAGTTTTATATTTGTATTCGCGCTGGTATTCCTGTTCTCGAATATTATTCCCGTAAAAGCGGACGGTGAACATCCGATTACCTTTCATGTTCTTTATGTAAATCCAACCCAGACGATCGTGGACGCAGAAGGAACCATTACCTGGGCCGGATCGTTCACCAATCCGGAATGTACAGGTATCCAATGTTCCGATCAATTGATCCACGGCGGCGGTCTGAGCCTGCATAACAATTGTACAGGTACAGGTTGTACGGCACAGGACATTTACTGGAAAGCTGTCATCACTGGCACCTGGCAAACCCCATTCTACGAAGACAACCGTATCCCGGAATTGATCTTTACCCAGGGAAAGCCTGGCGATACTCAGACATATACCTGTGTGGGTTCAGGAGAATATGGGACCTGCAATTTCACAGCATCCGGAATGATCCCGGCCGATGAGATCTCGACCAATACCGATACGAACGAGGTCCATGAAACCTTCGGCTTTTATTTTGGCTGGCCCTATGGACGGATCACATCCCTGAATTATTCGATCATCGTTTCCACGTCTCCCATTCCGGATGCAGACTGTTCCAGTCAATGGTTGCCAGGATCGAAATTTGCCAGCTTCACCCTGGGTGCTAATAACTCGGCTGGTCAGAACTTGAGCCAGTTATCTGGTTGGCCAGAGCCTGGCAGCTGGATCATAGTCAGGGTGGCAAGCGGGACCTGGTTGAACAACGGGACCGGAACGCCGCTCACTAGTCTCTCATTGTCAGATGGGGCCAATGAATGGCATACGCTGTCCACTTATCAAAATACTGGCTGTAGTCAATCGTCCAGTTATTACATGCAGATCAGCCAGAAGTTTTATAACTATTTCCTGAGGGTGGCTGATTCAGACGGGAACTTTTCATCCAATACCGGCGCATTGAACATTGAATTATATTATTCCACCTATTCGCCTTTCAGGACCGGTTGTGATGCAAATTATAAGATCGGAGCACTGATCGACAGTCGCACAACCCAGGCAAACCTTGAAGACGGTATTTACATAACTGGGACCGATTCACGTCTCAAGGATCTCCAGGCAATGGGTGGAGAGGAATACAGTCCGAAGATATTGATGCTGGAGATCGATGTCGGTCCCTATTGGAATGGAGTGAGTTATTCCTACGCAGCCGAGATAAAGGATCAAATTGGTTGGGTGGCAGATTACGCTCTGAGTGCGGCTCTGTGTGTGGTCCACCTTGATACGATGGGAAAGGTCCGCATCTACTTCCCATGGGACGATTCGCTTATCCAGTGGAAATTCAGGGCCGCGGACACGGATGGATATTATGCCAACAATCTCGGCAATATCGGCTTTTCTCTTTATTACGTTGACCAGCTCCAGATCTATAATCCCGGCGATCCCGGCATGGATTGCTCCAAGTACAGTCACGATGTCAGCGGAACATCCATCACGATCCAGGGCAATGCATCATCCAATCACAGCTTGACGCTGACCGGGAATGAGTTGTATGCCATTCAAACTTCCGCAGGGCCATGGTCCAATAATGGCGTGCTATCCTTCGATATCGCCATTTCAGACGATGGCATCATCTGGCATAACCTTTATGATTATCCATACATCTTATGTGCCAGTGTCGCCGGTTCAGATAACACACATGCCATTGTCTATTTCCAGGCCATGCCAGGGAAGGTCTATCATCTCAGGGTAAATGATCCCGGTGGCGTTTACTCGGATAACACTGGATCGATCGTGGCAACTGTCTATGGTGCCGATACTACGATCGCCAATTGGGATGCCTGTTCTGACGATGTGACTTTCACGAAAATAAATATCGATGAGAGCGCTCGCCATATTCCGGCTCAATACACTGATGGGGTGAACATTCCCTATATCGAAAATGGAAAGGTCTATGCCCTGGAAATCAGTGATGTTTCATCCTGGTCGGTAAATGGCAGCACAACGCCGCGCTTCGATGCGGAGATCAGTGACGATGGGGGAATAACTTGGCAACAATACCAACTGGCTGATTTTGCTTCCTGTGTGGTGATCAAACACAAAGGGGATGCAATCACTACTCGTTACAGGATCATCTTTACCGCAGACGGTACCTATAAGATGCGCGTGCATGGAGCCGATCCAAGCAATACAGGTGACCTGGTTTATGATCTGTACGATGCGATATTGAACGCTCCCGGGGTATCGTCCAGCAATTCAGGGACCACGGGCTATGTTCCCCCCGAATGGAAAACAACCTGCTATGAGGTTTGTAATCGGCCAGTCAGTCTGGTTATATTCGAAACATTCTCGCTTGGAACAATTACATTTGGCGATCTTGGCTCTGTTACATTTCCAGGAGTGACTCTTCCGATCCCGGATGTCGGAGGATGGTTGGATTATGCCCGTTGTGCCCTGCAAAAATTCCTTAGCGTCTGTCCGGAACATATCCAGGCTTTGCTATCCATCCGCGATATGTTCGACGATCGTGAGCCATTCGGAACGGTGGTCGAATTGGAAGCCAGCGCAACGAGCGTAAAGGCTCAATTGGATGCCCTGGTCTCAGCCGGTGGGGAGGATGGCCAGCAATACGCTCCTTATTCAGTGATCTGGAATTCTGGCGGTGGAGAGACCGGTACCGATTGGGGTGGAATATTGCCCAATGCCCAGGGTACGCCGTGGGATGGTACGCCCCTGGACCTTTCGAACGTTACTACCGATGCAGCTGCAGGCGGAGAAGCATATACCAGCACTGCTTATTACTCTTATTGTTTGACAGCGATGGGTTCTTTGCTTGGGGAATTCGATCAAAGTTTTTGTAGTGGTATCTCATTTATAAAGACAACCATGAACTGGCTATTTATTAGTCTCGGAATAGTATTCGATATCGGTACACTTTATCTGGCCTTTGCCTATGTCAAACATAACTGGATCGATAAAAAATGAAACCAGTCCATAAACCCAATCGCACTTTTATCCTGGTCTCTCTCCTGATCGTTCTTATGTTGGCGGTCATCATTCCATTGGGCTTGGCACGCGCCAGCGTGGATGATAGTTATACCAAGGCTCTGCTACATTTCGAAGGTTCCAACCATTCGACCACGTACACGGATGAAGCCGGAAATACCTGGAGCAATTCATCGGCAGAGATATCCACCAGCGCACACAAATTTGGATCGTCCGCCTTGAAGCTGAATGGGTACAGTCAGAATATCTATTCCAACCTTGGCGCAAGCGCCCAATTCGGTTCGGCTGACTTTACAATCGATGCCTGGGTATACTCAACCGATATCGGTGTTCATGTCATGTCGGCGGATACCAATCATTGGCTTGACCTGGTTCTGGGATCGTCCCATGCGGCATTGTGGATGAGCAGCAATTGCTCTACTTGGAATATGATCAATGGAACCGAATCCACCCACACGGTCAGCCAGAATGCCTGGCACCATCTGGCATTGGTCCGTTATGGAACTTCTATAAAATTATATGTCGATGGCGCTCAGGAAATATCATTTACCTCCAGCGCCACGATCTGCAATCCCACGTCGAATGTATATATTGGGAACGGATATGGTTACATCGATGAATTAAGAGTATCCAAAGGTATTGCTCGTTGGACCGCGGCTTTCACTCCTCCTTCTTCGATCTATGAGCCAACCTATACCGGAACGGTCACCGATACGGAAACATCTACTCCAACATATACCCCCAGCGTCACGGTAACCCCTTCGCCTACCTTTACACCATCGGAAACAAATACACCCACGCCAACAAAGTCTCCGACCATTACACCATCGCCAAGCCGTACACTTACTCTTAATTCATTTGGTTCTTCTTCCACGCCTTCTCCAACTCATACACCATCCAATACACCCACTATAACGAATACTCCATCGCCTACATCCACATCCACGCCCAATCCAATCACATCCATTACATGGGCCCAGGCGGATGATGTCAATGCGGATCTCTTGAATGCCATGGAAACCTATCTGTTGGCCAATCCTCCTATTGGCGAGGACCATCACCGGATCTACGGTGTGACCGATCAATCCAATACAATCGGGGACTGGATCATTGGAGTTGTCAACCTGGTAAATGTGACCGCTCCTGATTATGAATGGAATTTTGAAAACAATGTCAATTGGGCTGGATCATTGGTATGTACCGGAATCGATCCATCATGGACCTGCAGTTTGTATCAACCAAGTCTGGGAGGAGAAGGCGGATCTTCGGGATTATTATGGCCATGGAGACCCGGCACCAGCGCCGTCTATGGCGTCTCGGGAATTCATGGTATCGGTTCAGGTTTCCTTCCGGGTAGTAAAGCTATTGATTTTGTTGGTCAGGACAATTGGGGTTCGGATAGTATGCCCCCGGTCGCTTATGCTTCCGCAGATGGAACGATCACCATGGCCTGCCATGACGATCATTCGGCCGGGATCGTGGTCGATAGTGGATCGGCCGGTAAATTCTTGTATCTACATCTGAATAAAGCCGATACTACTCTCTCTGTTGGAAACAAGGTCTATGCCGGAAGACCGATCTCAAGTCTGACGTATGGAAGTTTTGGTGATTATAGTGGTAGTCCGTCTTGTCCAACTACTTGTGCAGATGGATCGGATTGTCGCTGTGGATGTGCAAGCCAGGCCAACAATGAATATCATTTACATTTTGCTACCATTCCGATCAATAACTACATCATGATCGGTGGCTGCCAGATCAATACATTGACCGGAAATGTCCTGTGTGGGACCACGAACTATAAGATCAATTCACGCATCCCCAACGGCGGCACGTCGTCCAACACCAGTAATCCCGGTTCGTCTGGCGGATCTACGAACGGATATTCCACTACGGCGGCCCTGGGTGGTGAACATATCTGGGACGGGCTGGTCAATGGGATCGTGGACATTGCCGAGAATGTCGGTTCCCTGTTTCCACAACATCAAAGCCTAGACCTGGCTAACAAAGTAAACAATGCCAGCTTGCAGATCTTCTCCATATTGATCTTCGTGAATAGCTTGCAGCTCTTCTATTTGGTTCCGGCCTTTGTCATCATTGGAGTTCTAATTGGTATCGAGGTCGTGCGCTGGATAATCAATCTATGGATCAAGATCCTGAATATCATAGGATTTGCATAATATGCTTACCATCGTGCATTATGTTATTCCGTGCGTATGGCCGGTCGTCTGCATTCTGGGACTGATGTATTGTCTCAGCCAGGCGCATAACAGGATGATCGTTCAACGTTTGCCCAAGGAAGGTTTTCCATCTGACGATGGAGGCGCGGCCCGGGTAAGGTTTTGGAAAACCACGCCGATGAACATGCGTAAGACCTGGAAGGTCAAGGCCTGGGTAGGCTGGGGGCTGGGAGCTGTGATTGGATTATTATTAATATTCCTTTTCTGTTTTGTGATCCCATACGGTTCCAGCACCATCTATACCAGCCTGATCAGCGCAGGAATGGTTGCATTCGTTTGTTTCGTAAAATTCAATCCATAGCGCACCCTAATCTTTTCCTGCCGCTCGAGGCCATCGAGTAGCAGATAAGAAATAACCGTCCGGTGGACTATGCTCCCATCGGACGGTTGGGTTTATGAACGATCATGTCAGCAACAACCTGACAGACATATTCCAAAAAAGAAACCCTCCTATAGCCTTCCTGTTGTAATTCAGCATCATCTTGCCCATTGATGAGGACAGTTGCGATACATGAACCATCCTGGGTCCGGTCAATGGGAAGATAATAATTCTTTAGTGGTGATAGCTTCGTGCGCGACATGTGAACCATGCTAGAAGATAGATAAGACTAACGATCAAAATAAAGATGATCAGAATGGATGCCAGGAGTTTCATTTTGTCACTTCGTCTATATATTTCTGTCCTTGTGTACAGATCTCTCCGGAGCGGACACATTCCGCCCCGGCATTCCAGACCGCTAGTGTCGTATTCCATCGACTGACTGGATCTGGCTGTGGGTCCAACTCGTTGGCATAACAATAATATGCAGCTACGATGCGGGCATTCGTCAGCATGGATCTATCTGGATCCAGGAGCGATTTCCATAGTTGCGCCTGGCGGTAATCCGGTAACAGGTCATAACCGGCGCTACAATCGCTTCCCTTGCAGGATTGAGCATAAAGTTCGGGAGAATAACGCATGGCGATATCTGCGGCTTGTTCAGTAACCTGCAATAGTCCGGTCTCTCCAGCCATATTGATCCATCCCGGCCAGAATTGGCTTTCCTGAGCGATCATGGCTTTCAATAATCGTGGGGGTACGTTGGTTGAAACACCAGCATCATAGATAGAAAGGTCGTACTGGTTTTGCCAGTCTAGGACATTCGGCAAAGCCGATTCCATTCCGCAGGCGGTGGCGGTGGCTGGCCAGGCTGTACGCAGGCCACTGTAACCGCCACAACGGGGAATAGCTAGTCCATGCCAGAGCAGGGCACCGGCCAGAAGCTCGTAGGGCTTCCTGGTGACAAGATCGGATGGGCCAGCAGGAAGATCGAGAATTCCGGGACCTTTGGAAAGAACTGGCATGGGACAAACTGCTTGCGCTGTACTCTCCACAGGAATGCTTCCGGCATATTCAAGTGTTAGGTTTCCCATCTGCCATTGCTGGCTCAGGTCAGGACATTGTTCGTTCGCTTCCGAAACCATAGGCATTCCGGCGTGAGTGATCTTGATCGAGCATTGGCCAGTGGTAGGACGATAATCCGGCCAGACGATCTGGATCTGATAATCATCCCAGGAGATGATATCGGAAATGGATGTTATCGTTTCAGCAGATCCAGACCGAATAACCATACCTTCGGCATTTATAGCCCTCCAGACCATATGATCGATATGGTCTACCGGCCAGCTTCCGCATGCCTGTACCATCTGAGCTTGGGAGGGCGGCTTACTGATCCACAGACTACAGACAGGGAGATCGTGGGGTAGAAGAAAGAACCACCAAATAAAATACATATGTTCTAAGATACCGGGATACGGATACCGGGATTATGGGATTTGTTCCGGTAATGATGGCGTTGATAAAAGATCATTTTCATCTGACGCCAGTTTCATTCGGCGGGGATAACCTTCTTTCATGGTTACCAGATATAGGGTCCCGCTTACGTTGTATACTTGTTCATCGGCATCCATTAGCATGGCTTGTAGTTTATTGCGTGAAATCTTCCCCCTGAATTTATCGAATAATTTGTGGACATCCAGGCGACCCTCCATATGCTCCAGGGCATATCCCAGGATCTCCTCAATGTCGATCTTACTCGCCCTCAAAGGCTTCTTGCCGGTCTTGGCTCCCTCGACGCAGGCCCGAATGATGCTATCGGGGATACGAGGCGTCTGGACTTCGCTCTCTTCATCGAAGTCCTGGAAGATGGCTCTGCCACGGCAGGAAAGCTCTACGGCAGCCTGACTGTTCAAGATCGACCGACTGGCTCCAGACTTCAAACGAAAGGCTATCACGACTGGGAAGTTGACCAGGGCAATGGATGGGAACTGATCGGACTTGGGATACTGCGCTCCCAGGATGATATAAATCCCGGCCGCCCGGCCCTGGCTCGAAAGGACTGTCAGGACATTATCGGCCTTTTTGCCATACATCAAAGATAAAGAAATATAGTCATCGAAGCAAATTATCAAGGCTGGGATACGCTTATCACCTCGATGGGCCATGTTGTAATCGTTGACGGATTTGCATCCGGCTTTGCGGATCATGTCCATACGATCGCCCATGACCTGGATGAGATGTTCCATGGCTGGTACAGCCTGGTCAAGCTCTTCGATGATTCCGGTCTGGATAGTCCTATCCTTGAACAGATGCGGAATGCCATCGAAGAATGAAAACTCCAATCCGGCCTTACAGTCGAATAATACGAATTGGACCTGGGATGGCTTGAGACCACGTTCAAGATAAGTACAAAGTATTCCATTGATCATATTACTCTTGCCCTGTTTAGTGGCGCCCACAACCAACAGATGCGGACAGTCATCCAGATCCTTATGGAAGTGACGTGCATTTTCTCCTATGCCAACTGGAAACGCCAGCAAGGGAAGATTATCGGGCATGGCATTCCACATATCCTGAATGCTCACAAAACTGGTGATGCCATTATTCATAGAGCGATGCAGCTTGATGATCCCACCTTCGATGTTGGCCCAACCTCTGACCGGATGATCCATACTATATTGAATTTCATTCATGCTTTCCTGGCTCAACAGTTCGGTCAATCTCACTCCATCCGGAAGGTGTCCTGGATAAGTATCGATATGGAACAATATTTGATTACCCCCGGTATGGGTTGTTTCATCCCAGTCGTAGGCGATCACATCGAATCTGACCTTCTTTATTTTCGCAGGCTTGCCAGCTCCTTCAACGATCTTCTGATAGAACATGAGTTCCTTGAAGCGGTTGGACATAATACGGGAAGCCCGCTTTGCATCCATAAGGATTGCTTTGATGATGATCCTATCCTTTTTGGATTGGACCCTTTTCTCAAGTTCTTCTGGAGAAGGTTTAGGAAAAATAACTTTGTGAATAAATACCAGATTACTTCGGATAGTAAAATAAATCCGTTTTATTCCACGCGGAGGTTTGCGGTTAGGAATGGCAGCTTTTTCGGGATGGGGATTTTCAATGACATAACCATCATCTCCAGAACCGATCGCATCCGCTTCGATCGGGCGCGTCTCTGTATTGATATCTGTGGCGGTATGTTTGAATTGGCTGGCATGAGTATTGAGAGCTTTTCCAGAGTGGACAAAGCCCCGCCCAGTCTGATGCCGCAGTACGCCCAAATAGATCTTAGTATTTCTAATTTTTGAAAGTAAGTTCATATAGGCAGCTCTTCTGCAGATAGTTATCAACGATGCAATATGTTGGATCGATATTATGAGTAACCTTATCCAGCCAGGCCGAATTACAAGCAGGCGTGAAAGGGCTTTCTTCGGTTATCAACCAAACATGTCCACGCAGCGCATTCGGACCGATGAGCTGCAGGCCGAGCCCCTGGCGTGTCAATGGCGAAAGAGATCCCCGGGTGATCCCGCATGGCTGGAGTTTGTAATGAGTAGATGGATCGATGGCATAGGGAAGCATGTCCACGATCGATCCATCACCATCATGGATGATCAGATCCCCAGGATTCCAATTTGTTTCGATCGTATGCAGTATCCGGATGATCTCCCGATCGTTGACACCGCGTAGGTGATAGCCTGAGTAATATAGTCTGGTGGGATTGATCACCAGAAAAGGTATGATCAAGATAAATGCCAGCTTCAAGCCTCGGGAATAATATAAACTTTCCGAGAGTGGCAGCAGGAGGATCAGGGTCAGAAATGGAGCGCTTGGAACCAGGGCACGATATAACAGGATCGGTTGAACGGTCAGTGAAACGATCAGGGCCATCAGGAATGGAGCGAAAGCCATTATTAGAAGGATAGTTGTCTGTTTAGTAAGCTGTCGATAATGAGTGATCATCCAGAGCAATGAGAATGTCAACCAACCGAAGAATATAACCATGCCCAGAATATCCACCAGTGTTTGTCCATAAAGAACAAAAGAGTTGTAGAACGTAGAAGCGATGGATGGCCATGTCTGCCAGAAGATCCAGTAAGTTCCCTTGATGGTACCTATCTGGGATGCCAATGTGAATACCCATGGAACGAATGATAGACCGGCCAAGCCAACCGTTATGGTCAGGGCTTTCCAGTTGCGCCAGTCCATCACCATGCCAGCGATCCAAAAGCTGACTGCATAAAAGAATCCGTAGTTATGGGACCAAAGGAGAAGTACTGAGACAATGCTTAGTAATATCCAACGACGATCCAATAAGAACAAGAAGGCCAGCAGCACCAATAATTCCATCCATGAATACATCCGCCCTTCCTGAGTGTAGTAAAGAGCTACCGAAGAGACGGCATATAAAACCCACGCACTGCGTTTTGTGAATATGGACAATGCCAACCGATCAAGGATCTTCCACAAAACGAACAGGGCAGCTATCGAGAAGATCAAGGATGGTACACGAATAATCCATACTGGCACATTGGGAATCTGTCCAAGTGGCCAGAGCAGTAAATAATACATTGGCGGATGTACATCTCCGGTAGCAGCGATAAACATCTGACCTAATGGACGATGTATCATCAGCAGAGTGAAATTCTCATCATACCAAAGTGGACTTGATGCGATCGGAATGATCAAAAGGACACGAAGGAGAATGGCGAAGAAGAAATATATTTTTTTCATTTTGGGTGATGTTCGAATGGGGGCTGCGGATCAGCGGGACGAGCGAGGAGCGGTGCTCTCCTGCTCCGCAGCATCGGAACCGCTGGAGACGCCAGTTGAAGAGCGCCGAGCGAAGATTGATTTCAACTTGGCTAGCAATTCAGGATTATTTATAATCAGGTAAACTATCCCGACCACAAAGACTGGCACAAACCCGATCATTAGTAGATAGGCTATTGCCACCATATCAAATCTTCTTCCTCGGGTTCTTACCTTTCACGTACCAGATTGAGACGGCAATAGCCTCTATGAACGAACCGAATACAGCACCCGCAAGAAACCAGAGCCCATATTCCATCCAATTCAATAATTTATTCATATCATCCTTTCTTGGAACGTTGCCAGGATCAGCGGACCGGGGCGGGCGACGAAGGCCCCGGTTTATCGGTAGTATCAGGATGAGCCGTGTCTGAACTCTTGGCCAATTCTGCTAGGTCTACAACAGAAATGATAATTCCAAGAATAAAGATAAACCCTTCCGTGAATGCGGCCGGGCATATTGCCCAGGACTGCACAGGGATGAATTGATTCACATAAGAACCAATCCAGATTACTAACAACATCAAGATAGATCCGCGAATTCTAAACATTTGCTATTCTCCTTTTCTTGGTTGAGGCTCATCTGCCTCGCCTGTATTCTCTTCCAGTAACGGCTGGCGTTAGCGGCAACGGTAGGCCGCCACTAACCTTCTGAAACGGGGAACATTTCAGGCGAAACAAAAGCCGGTAAAACGGTGCCGGTACCGTTGTCCGCTGCACGCGGTGTTAGGCTTCGTAAACGGTCGCGGGATACTTCAGCCTGCTCGTTATCAATCTCGAAGGCAAGGAATTTGCGATTGAGCATTTTTGCGATGTATGGCGTTGTTCCACCACCTGAGCAAAAATCAAGGACCACATCACCACGCTTTGAGAAACAATCGATGAAATAACGC
>JGI20214J51088_10000701_pt1 | contig 23065 bp, 20 predicted proteins | sample WetSurMetagenome_FD_51088 | JGI IMG/M metagenome (IMG submission 51088) | reverse complement strand
TGATTTCCGGAACAACTGGTTTCGGCAAAGCGGGGGTTCATATTAATTTCTATCTTGAGGATGAAAGGCTTAAATTTGAGATAAATGAAAAATCGGTAGGCCTGGCCGGTTTTAAGGTAAGTTACCTGTTAATGCAAAATACCCGAATAATTAAATGAGTAAACTGAAATTCTATAACCGATTAACTATCCGACAGAAAATCATCTCTAATCGCGCTTATACTCAACGTAGTTTGGATTGCTCCTTCTGCACCAACCTTCATCTTCAGCACAGATCGACCACGATTCAACTATTCCCCACTGGCTGTAAGTTCCCCAATGCATCAGTAATCCGAATTTCAGATCCTGCCATTTTTCAAGCTTTTCCAATACAAGAGGGTCTGTTTCAGGGACATATCTGTCTTCAGCTTCCTGAGAGTATGTTTTTGGTATTGAGGCCATTAACAAGAGAAGTAAAAATAATGAGATGTGTTTCATAGCAGATTTGTTATTGATAATATTCAAATATATACAATAAAAGAAAAATCTCATTTAATATAAGTACAGGTATTAATTTAATCTGGCAATTACTGATATGTTTTTCATTCAAAAAGAAAAAAAGAGAATAAAATACTGAGACATATAATCTTTTAAAAATGTGGAAATTAAACTATATAAGGCTCTAAATAAATATGGTTATCTTTGCAGTTTAAGGATTTTAAATGATTTTATTAAATCAAGGATCCTCATGGGGTAATTCTTCAATTTTTAATCTTTAATTCAAAATGTCAATCAAAAAGCTGTATAAAGCTGTTTCTTTTCTTTTATTCCTTATAATACTATCCACCCATCTCTCCGGACAGGTAGATACCACAGAAATAAACAAATTATTCGGAATGGATTTAGAGGAACTTATGAATCAAAAAGTAGTAACTGCATCGAAATTCATCCAGAGTTCTGCAGAAGCTGCTTCATCAGTAGGGGTAATCACTGCCGATGAAATCAAACAATATGGTTACAGATCCCTGGCAGAAGCTCTGAACAGCCAGAGAGGAATGTTTATGTCGAACGATAAAAATTATATGTATGTCGGATCAAGGGGATTCAGCCGGCCAACCGACTATAACAACAGGATTGTTGTTATGATCGACGGACATATTGCCAATGAGGTGGTTTACGGCTCCTCCTTTATGGATAACAATCTTGGAATAAACCTTGACAATGTTGAAAGGATAGAGATTATAAGGGGTCCGGGAGCTTCTATATACGGATCAGGAGCAATGCTGAATATTGTCAACCTGATTATGAAAAAGGGAGAAGATACAGATGGTCTTACGGTCTCAGCCGGTACAGGAAGTTATGGGAGAAATGATTTGTCGGCAATTTATGGGAAGAAGAAAAACAATACGGATATTTCTGTATCAGGAATCGGAGGAATATCCAGGGGAGAGAATTATTATTTCAGTGAACTCGATGCCCCGGAAACAAATAATGGAGTATCATCGGGAATGGATTGGGAGAAATATATTGGTTTTCAGACAGGCATAACACACAATAATCTTAAAATTTCCGCAGCTTATTCAAGCAGATCAAAGGGGATTCCAACCGGGGCTTTTGATTCTGATCTTACAGGAAATGTTGAATCATCAGACACCAGGTATTATCTTGAAGCCAGTTACAGAAAGGAAATAAATAAGAATAGCTCTCTTCTTTTCAGATCATATTTTGACGGGTATAACTATCATGGGTCATATCCTTTAAATGGTGAGGAATCCTTTGATGAATCTGATGGCCGGTGGGGAGGAGCTGAAATACAGTATTATCTTGAAGCTGGTAAACGTTCTGTCATTACTGCCGGAGTTGAATACAAATATATATTCCGGGACGACTACAGGGAGTGGGATAATAGTACAACATATTTTAACAAGAATTACCCGTTTTCTTTTTTCTCAGTCTATGCACAGGACCAGATAAAAATATTAAAGAACCTTGCGCTGACAGCGGGATTAAGATATGATCAATATTCTGTCTACGGAAAGGCATTTAGCCCGCGGCTTGCACTTGTTTACATGTATTCCGATGTTTCATCCCTGAAATTATTATATGGTGAAGCTTTCAGGATACCCAACCTATATGAAACTTATTATGAGGGCATTGGTATCCATAAGGCTAATAGCGCCATCAGACCTGAACGGATAAGGACAACTGAATTTGACTGGACACATAAAATTTCCGGTTCGTTCTACGGTAACTTTTCCCTTTACCTTTTTTCAATCTATAATCTTATCGACCAGGTTCTTGATGAAAGTGATGGCCTGACAACTTTCAGTAATATCGGCAAGGCTACCGGAACGGGGGTAGAATATGAACTTAGGTATAAGCATCCTGTAAGTAAGAATCAGGCTTACCTGAGCCTTTCTCTTCAAAAGACTGTTGACAACAATAGTGACAAGACCCTATCAAATTCGCCTTCTTTATTGGTTAAATCTGGTTTTGTCTTATCTGTCTCAAAATACATTAACGTTGTTCCTGAATTTTTTTATGAGACAGGGAGGAAGACTCTTCAGGGCAACAAAACCGGCAATGTCTCTCTTTTTAACCTTGGAATTAATTCTGGTATGTTTCTTAAGCACTTTGAGGCATCATTAAAAGCCAGAAATTTATTCAATATAAAATATTATTCTCCCGGAGGTTATGAACATGTTCAGGATGAATTGGTTCAGGATAGCCGTAACATTTATTTTAAATTGACAGCGCATTTTTAAAAAAAATGGGAAAGAACCTGAACAGATATTCTCCTGCCAGAATGGTTTTCATAGCCATTCTTTTGCTCGTTCTTACCCGGCCCCTATCCGCTCAATACAATGAAAATGTTATTAAAGCAGCATACATAGAGCGTATAACCCGATTTGTAGAATGGCCGGTTCACGACAGTCTTCTTCTGTCTGATAAGTTTGTTATAGGTGTTAATGAAGAAAGTGATTTTTATTATACCCTTACGGAGATATTTAAAGAAAAAATGATAAAGGATCGCAGGGTAATTATTATTCCGATTAAAGGTCCTGAACAGTTGACTAACTGCAATATCTGCTATCTTTCCGAAAATTCTAAACCACTTATCAGAAATTTTGTGTCTGCAGCAAACTCTTCAGGTACACTTTTGATTTCCGGTACAACTGGTTTCGGTAAAGCAGGGGTGCATATTAATTTCTATCTTGAAGATGAAAAGCTTAAATTTGAGATAAATGAAAAATCGGTAGGCCTGGCCGGTTTTAAAGTAAGTTACCTGTTAATGCAAAATACCCGAATAATTAAATGAGTAAACTGAAATTTCATAACCGATTAACTATCCGACAGAAAATCATCTCTATAATTCTGATAGTTACAATTATAAGTATCATAACCGGTTTCGCCATCGAGATATACAACAGCATTAAAACTTCGCGAAACGAATTAAAAGATAATATCACACTTGATGCAAAACTGATTTCAGATTATCTGGTGCCTACATTTCTGTTTGACGATAGGGCAGGTGCAAAAGAGATCCTTCAGAAGCTTCAAAACATTCCGTCAGTCCGGTATGGTGCGACATATGACCTTAAAGAAAAACTATATGCCGAATATAGATCCACTTCTTCTGCTGATTCAGTAAAATCACTTATTGAGATTCTTAAAACAGCTGAAAATGAGAAGGAGATACTTATTCATGAAAAGGTAAAGTGGAAAGATGAGATTCTTGGCACAGTACTCCTTGTTGCTTCAACTGATATCATTCGTCAAAAGACCAGAGATCATATAGAATCAGTGGTTTTAATTCTCATCATCACAATTTTAATCGCAATTCTCATAGCTTTCCTGCTCGAAAGAATCATCTCAGGACCAATCCTCAGACTTGCAGCTGTCACAAGGAAAATTCAGAATTCTCTTGATTATTCAGTACGGGTAAAAAAGGAGGCATGGGATGAAACAGGAGTCCTCTATGACGGATTTAATGATATGCTTCAAAGAATTGAAGCGCAGAAGATGGAGAGAGATAATGCTCAGCAGAAATTGAACGAAGAAAGGGCAAATCTCGAAATAAGAGTATTGGAGAGAACTAAAGAATTAAATACAGCAAAAGAGAAAGCAGAGGAATCTGATAAACTCAAATCTGCATTTCTGTCTAATATGTCACATGAGATAAGAACTCCGCTGAATGCTATCCTGGGGTGTTCATCCCTTATCCAGGAAACCTCTCCTACACCGGATGAACTGAAAGAATATTACAAGATGATGGAGTCGAGTGGCACAGATCTGCTCAATCTGATCGATGATATTCTCGACATCTCAAGTATTGAAGCAAACCAGATAAAAATAAACTTCAAGGATACCTCTGTAAATGGACTTGCAGAAGAGGTTTTCAAGACCTTCAAAATGTCATTATTTGCTGAAAATCCACATAATCCGGTTACTCCTGTATTTGTAGTACCTCCTGAGAAAGAAGATTATATCCTTAATACAGATCCCCTGCGCTTAAAACAAATTCTTATCAATATATTGAATAACTCAATAAAATTTACTTCCGAAGGAACGATCGAATTTTGCTATTTCCCAAATGAAGCCAAAAATGAGATGGTCTTTTCTGTAAAAGATTCCGGTATTGGCATCGCAAAGGAACAACAGACAAAAATATTTGAACGATTCACAAAGGTTGCTGATCTTAAAACAAAACACTACAGGGGAACCGGACTTGGGTTATCTATTGCATTGAAGCTTACCAAATTACTTAACGGGGATATTCATGTAGAATCTGAACTGAATATTGGAACAGCCTTTTATATCTCATTCCCTATGACAAGGGCACTCTCATCTGAAGTAGTAAAGGAGCAGAAACCCAGGGATGAGTCGCTTGCATTTCTTTCCGGAAAAGTAATACTTGTAGCTGAAGATGTAGAATATAACTTCAAGTATTTCGAGATAATCCTTACAAAAAATAAGGATGTAAAGATAATCTGGGCAAAAAACGGACGTGAAGCGGTTGATCTTTGTAAAAATAATCCTGAAATAAATATTGTTCTGATGGATATCCAGCTTCCGGAAATGAATGGCCTCGATGCTACCAGATTAATTAAATCAGCTAACCCTGATCTTCCGGTAATTGCCCAGACAGCATATGCAACAGCCTTAAATACCAGGGAATGTTATGCTGCAGGATGCATGGATGTTTTAATTAAACCTATTAATAAAACAAATCTCCTCCTCCTTCTTAAAAAATACATTACCTGATCTGATCCAATAATATTATGACCCGGGGAAATTCCATGTCAACATCTCAGGAAAAGTCGAACCCCGAAATATAAGCCGGGGCATCGTAAAATAGATCTTTTTCTGCCTGGGTAAGATTTATAAACTTTGTATAAACAAGTCCTGGTTTAGCATTTAACATACGATTCAGCGCGCCCATTTTAACTCCTGTTCTGACTTTATCATAAAGGATACTCCTGTCGTCTAGCCATGTCAGTCCTGTATTAAATCCCTCAGCAGCACAGGCCGATTCAAACAGATTTGCCAATGAAGCTTCCCTGTCTTTTTTGCAGTATATCGCATCAAATACTAGATAGCGAAATTCACCTGGACGGAAAAGTCTGCGGAAATATGGTGTTTTTGGAAGAACTCTCATCATTACCCAGCCCCATACACCTGGAATATCATAAACTTTGTAAACTGAAGGAATTGCATTTACGCCGGCAATAATCTCATTATCCTCTGTTAACACATAATAACTGTTACCAAAAAAAGAGTATTCGGTACTGAAAAAAGAGTAATCTCTGTAATAATCAAGTAAGAGAGACTCCATCTTCTCTTTTTCTTCATCTCTAAGTTTAATAACCCGGGGATCGGGTTTTGGTGAAAAGCGACTGAAAGCCACCGTAAGGAATGATCTGATATATTCATACCCTGCCTGATGTACAAGATTCTTTGATCTTTCATTCTTACTCTCTACAAATGCAAACATAATATGCTTGTCTCCTTCAAAGACATTTTTAAGGTCAAGCAAATGTGGTTTACTGAAAATTTCCAGGGTTTTTTGTTTAAAATTATCATCCTTTTCAGGTTTAAAAAGCGATTTGTTTCGCTTCCTCCAGCTAAGATCAGCCTGGTATGTAGCCTGAAATGCCAGGTATCTCAGGTAAGATGTAGGAAAACGCAGCTTGCCCTGTCCTGATATTCTGAAACAGGATCCAACCGTTCCGGTTATCTGATTTTTCTTGTAAAGGGAAACAAATCTGATCTGATCTTTATATGCAGCAATACGAGGAGCTATATTCTGCAAAGAAAATCTTAATCCGCCTTCTGATCCCTGTACTGCATGATTAAGGATGTCCAGAATTCCTTCATTGGCAAAGTCAGAAACTTTCACTTCAAGACCCTTGTAATCAATTACCTTCCTTTCGAACATCTGTATTAACTTAAATCTTAATTAGTTTTGCTGTCGAGGCTCCCGAATACTCTCTGAAGGATTGGTGATACTCTTGCTGAAACATCTTTTCTTATCTTCAGTTCCTCGAGTTCAACCTTCATAAACATTCCATTAAGAGCCTTGTTTGTGAGGTAATCATCCAGGTCAGTGTTAACTGGCTTAAGATTAGCAAGCCTACCTGCAACTGAGTTGGCAAGAGTGTTCCATTTTCCGGTGAGTGCAACCCATGAGTCTATGGTAGAAATATTCCCAACAATCTTTTTTTCCGTAGAAGTCTGAATTTTTGGTTTATACAAAGCATAAAGCTCATTGTATGTTGTCATCCGAAGATATCCGGTGGCAGCATTATCGGCTCCTTTAAGAATATTGAATGCATCTTTGATAGTCATTTGTTTCACACTGTTAACAAAGATCGGGGCAGCATCTTTTGCTGCATCTTCGGCTGCCCTGTTGATCCTCAACACTACGTCCTGTATAAGCTTATCGCCACCCGGGATTCTGGAGATGTTATCAACTATTACTTTTGCTTCATCCGGAAGAAGAATTTTAATTGCCTCATCACCAAAATAGCCGTTCTCCATTGCAAGTTTCTGAGCTGAATTCTTTGCACCGGTCATCAGAGCCTCTTTTAATCCGCTGACAACCTCTTCTTCTGTCAGGGGCACAGGACTTGAAGTTTGAAGCACATTAAGAAATTCTGCACATCCTGTTAAAATAAATATTAATGCTGTAAATGCTATGACTCTGGCTTTCATAATTGATGGTTTTACAAATATTGCGCAAGATATGAAATAAGTCGCTTGGCCGAACGGAACAAAGGAACAAAGGCACAACGACACAAAGGAATAAATAGAAAATCAGGATATTGTAGGCAACAGGGCTGTTGAAATCAGAAGATCTTCAGGATTGGTAATCTTAATGTTTTCCCGATTGCCATCGATAAGGTTGATCTTTTCGCCGGTCTTTTCAAGTACTGTAGCATCATCTGTAAATTCTGGTATATAATCCTGCAGATATGCTTTTTTTATAAGCTCAGCATTAAACACCTGTGGTGTCTGAATCTGTTTTACATGCAGCCGGTTTACAGACATACTTCCACTGTCGGTTAAAATTCTCAGAGACTCGGTCGGAGAAATTGAAGGTACAGCATTCCCGAGCAGTTCAGCTGTTTCAAAGCATCTCTTGATTGTATCAATGCTGACAAATGGTCTTACACCATCATGAATGGCAACAAGTCCGGGAACATTAACAAAACTAAGTCCGTTTCTCACTGAAAAAAATCTATGGGAACCACCTTTTACCAGCGTCTGTGGTATTGTGAAAGAATATTTTTCTTGTAGTTCAAGCCAATGTCTGAGTTGGTTTTCAGGCAGAACAGTTATTATTTCTATTGAATCGCTGAATGATTTGAATCTTTCAATTGTATGCATGAGCACTGGTCTCCCGGCCAGTTCAAGAAACTGTTTTGGGATCTCTGCCCCCATACGTTTTCCGCTTCCTCCTGCAACTATTACTACAAACAGCTCCATATAAAATCTTTTTATTATCTCCTTCCTTTAGCCCTGCTTGGGGGCTTCGATACCTATCGGGAGGGTGGTTAAACTCTCTGCCACGTATTGTTCGAGACTATTATTCTTTTGTATATAAGAACCTCTTAATACTTCTCTTTGGTGTTTTAACAAATTCCTCAGGGTGTATACGGAATTTGCTTACCGACATAAAATCGGGCAGTCTCCCATTTACCTCTTTCCTGATACCATCAAGGATGGGGATAAGTTGTTCCTCAGTAATATTATCCCTTTTCATCATTTCATAATCGGGAAATATTAATCCAATCAGCTTATTATCCTCTGAAATGACGAGAGATTCAGTGATATAATCCTTATTATTTAAAACTGATTCAATCTCTTCAGGATAAATATTCTTACCTGATGGACCAAGAATCATACTCTTGCTTCTCCCCTTGATAAATATATTACCTTCTTTGTCAATTACGCCAAGATCGCCGGTATGCATCCATCCCCTGCTATCTATCATCTCCCGCGTTGCTTTTTCATTCTTGTAATACCCTGCCATCACATTTTCACCTCTGAGAATTATCTCACCAACAATGTTTTCAGGATCAGGAGAATCAATTGTTACTTCCAGNGTGTCAACGGCTCTTCCCGAAGCACCCAGTTTTGTAGTATCCCATGAAGCATAACTGATTAGTGGTCCGCATTCGGTCATTCCATAGCCAACTGTAAAACGGAATCCCATCTTTTTGAAGAATTTTTCACCATCAGCATTGAAGGCAGCACCCCCAATAACAAGCTCCTTAAAACGTCCGCCAAAAGTTTCAGTAAGCTTCTCTCTAATCTTTTTGAACAGGATCTTATTGATCACTGGTATTGACAGGAGTATCTTCATGTGCGGCTTGCTGATCACCGGAAGAAGCTGCTTTTTATAGATTTTTTCAACTACCAGGGGAACCGAAAGAATTAGTCGTGGTTTTATCTCCTTAAATGCCTGAATAAGAATCTGGGGTGATGGCGTTTTTGTCAGGATTGTTATATGGCATCCCAATGTAAAAGGAAACAGGAATTCAAAAGCACATCCGAAAGTGTGGGCTAGAGGAAGAAATGAGACCACAGGATCGCCTGATTTAAGCGGCATATTCTCCTGGGCATACCTTACATTTGCTGCCAGACTATTATGCGGAACCATTACCCCTTTTGAAAAACCAGTTGTTCCCGATGTGTAACTGATAACCGCAAGTTTGTCATTAGAAATATCAGAGAATTTTATATCTTCAGGTTTAATGGTTTGATACTTCTGAACAAATTTTTCCTGGAGTTGATTAATTAAACTTTCTGTTTTTGAATTGCGTGATGCTATAAGCCTGAAGTCTTCAAGTGAGATAACCGCAATAATTTCTTTTATTTTTTCAAAATCCAGTGTTTCCCATATTTTTTCATCCACAAACAGAAACAGAGAGTCAGAATGAATAATAATATTTGTCAGATCATCTGGTTTAAAGTCAGGTAATACAGGAACAACAACAGCTCCATATGTAACTGTGGCAAGATAGGTAATACACCAGTTGGCTGAATTTTTGCCAATTAGGGCAACTTTATCACCCTCATTTATTCCTGTTTCTTTAAACAGGATATGTATCTTCAGTATCTTTTCTGCTATTTCCTTGTAAGAATATCCAGGTTCCTTATAATTCGATAGAGCTTCAATGTCCCAGTTTTGTCTGATACTCTGCTCAATATAATCAATTAAACGTTCCTGAATCATATTCTTGGGATTTTAAATATTCAACAAAGTTACGATATGATTAACAATTACTGAATCAATAATTAACCTTTATTCTTTTTATACTAATATGCGCCACTACCTCATGAATATTTCATTTGCGTTCCTTCATTTCTTCCCTGGTGATCCCCGTCTGTGTAATTCAGCCTGACGGATTTTGTGGTTCAATCAATTGTTTTTTACCACAAAGGACACAAAGTGTTGCACGAAGCTATTCAAAGGACTTCTTCATCACCTCCCACATGAAGAGTTAATTCCAGTCAGGAAGGACTGAGGTAATTATATTAAATACATAATAAGTATTGAAAGTATTGAAAGAACATTTACTACGGAAAAGAAGTAATTATAGCCATCTCTTTTCTTGCTGAACTGACCAAGTTTCCTGGCAAAGATTCCAATAGTTGGAACAAAAAGAACTACCAGGAATGCAAAAAACTCAATCCCGTTGAATACCTCTTCAAGCCCGCCTTTTACAAGTGCTGAAAGATAGATAATTATAAGCAGTATCAACAGATAAAGAAGATAGCTGACTTTAAGAAGGAGTGTCGAAACCATCCTTCGTTTGTGGAGCTGGTGTGGTTTAAGGTAAGCAAAGGCCAGTGCAAAAACAATGATAATAAATACTACCCCGAGAATATGATTTAATATCTCCGAGAAATTAGCCATATCTGCAGGTATTAATTTACAAATCACGATTCCTTAATTGACCAAACGAGAGAACTGGCACCTAATACTGCGGCATTCTGAGTACTTAACTCAGATTCCAATAGTCTGACTTTTCCCTTATAAATACTGAGAAGGTTTTCCTCCATATATTCCTTTGCAGGTTCAAAAATAAGGTCTTTTGCCAGAGCCAGTCCACCAAAAAGAAATATTGCTTCCGGATTGGTATGCGCCACTACGTCAGCCAGTTTGAAACCAAGCATTCTTCCTGTATGAGTGAAAGCCCTTTTGGCTATATAGTCACCACGTTTTGCAGCATCATGAATTATTTCAGCATCCAGATCATCAAAACTAAATTTCCTCAACTCGCTCGGTTCATTACTATCGGCCATTATCTTCAGAAGGGATCTTTTAAGCCCTGTTGCTGAGACGTATGTTTCCAGACACCCTTTTCTGCCGCATCCGCAATCGCGGTTCGATGGGCCTGGTCTGATTGCGGTATGTCCGATTTCCCCGGCAAATCCATCATGCCCATATACCAGTTTCCCGTCAATAACAAATCCGCTGCCCAGACCTGTGCCCAGAGTTATCACAACAAAATTCTTCATGCCTTTTGCTCCTCCGTAAATCATCTCTCCGACAGCTGCGGCATTAGCATCATTTGTAACTATTACAGGAAGTTTAGTGTGCCTGTTAAAAATTTCTGCAAGAGGTACTATCCCTTTCCATGGCAGGCTTGCAGCATGCTCGATAGTCCCTTTGTTAATATTCCCCATCGGGGCGCCGATTCCAAAACCAATCAATTCGATACCATTCCCGATCTTTTGACCTGTAACCAGTATCTTTTCATACAAAGCGGCAACAAATACTTCAATTTCATCATAATGAGTGGTCTTTATCCTGTCTTCTCCAAGAATATTTCCGTCCCTGTCAACAAAGCCAAAAACAGTATTTGTTCCTCCCAGATCTATGCCTACAGCTACCTCTTTCTTTGCCATGATATAGAAATATTAACTATTTGTATATGTAAATATACATCAAGAAATTTAATTTAATCTAAATTCTTAATTCCCTTTGTGTAATTCATCATAGGAAGAGGTATAATCCAACTAAAGTAATTTTATGGAATACCATTTTCTCCATCGCAACACGATGAAATACAATGTCTTAATAAATCAACTTAAACTATCCGGGCAGATATTCATTACCTACTTTTCTCGCACGAACCGGTTTATCAAGATTTATCCCAAGTGAAATACCAGTTTCAACAAGTACATTCCAACCGGCTGCAAGCTGAACATATTCAGCATATTGTCCGCCATCAGGTATAATAATAGTAGGAAAAATAGTTTTCTTTGTAGATATAGCAATAATATTCATCCCCACACCTTTTACAAGGCACTCATTAAATTTTTCCTGTTCTTCTGAAAATGGTTCTATCCATATTAAGACCTCACTCTTATCCATTACCTCCTCAATACCATGAACTGCAAATGTCCCTTCAAGGTATGCCGATTTTTTTCTTGTAATCTCATTTGTTTTCAAAGCCAGTTCTTCAGCTACACCATTATTCCTGCCGGCAAAATAGATAACACTTGCTTTACGGATTATATCTGTGATACCGGCTTCAATTTTGATTGTGAGAGCCTGCTCTGTTTTTTCTGAAAGATCTTTCAGCCCCTCCATCTTTTCTCCATATATAGCCCGGAGTAATGAATCATAAAAAAGTCCCTGCTCAACAACCGATTTGGTAGCTGCCACTGCATCTTCCTTACCGCATTTTAATACATGGGTATTCGAGGCAATTTCTTCAAGTTTGGTATTCCGGTTGGCTGTAAGACCAAAAACAGCAGAATGTTTCTGTTTCCTGAGATTTGATGCCAGACGAATGACCTCTTTTGTCTGACCCGAATTTGAAGCGGCAAAAACAGCATAATCTTTCAGATCATACTCTTCAGCCTGAGTGCTTCCCTCGGTTATGACAGGAATTGTGAATTTCTTCTTAAGTGAAGCCCAGATTGATCTTTTTGCAGGAAAGATCCTGCTGCTTCCTTCTCCTGTCAGAAATAATCCCTTCTGTTGTTTCACACTTCCTGCAAATTTAGCTGCAGCTCCTGTATCAAAGGATTTTATGATGTCCGGAGTTTCCATCATTTCCCTTACAAGGGCATACTTACTGTACTTTTCCTCTGCTAGATTCATAACTATGACTTTTTATTAATTAGAAATTCTGAAAGATCATTTTGAACCTGCGGCTCCTTCTGAAAACCGCCACCCAGATGCTGCCAATATACCTCTGCGTATTCAACCCCTACCATTTTTCCATAGTTACGGTTTCCCTCTGCAACAAACCCGAAGAAATCATCCATCTTATGCATATGTTTCATAAGATCTATCTGCGATATGTGGTATCCCAGCATTTTTTTCTTGGTTTCAATAACCGAAGTTACATCAACATAGAAATGTGGCGGGACTATCTGAGAACCTAAAGGATCGGACAGGGTGAGAGGGGATGAGTGGTAGAGCAATGGTGTTATATCAACAGGTTTTTCTTTCACGGGAACAGTATCAAGCGATGATACCATAGCTGCCGTTTCCACTATATTGGCTGTTGTTCTGTGATCAGAATGATAATCTGAAGGGAGATGGGTGAAAATCACTCCGGCCCTGATGTTTCTTATCAGCGATATTACCTTCAACCTCAGCTCTTTTGTATCGAAAAGGAATCCATCAATTCCTCCCAGTGTATAGTATTCGGCGTCAAGAACCGCTGCAGCTTTTTTTGCCTCCTCAAATCTTACGCGGGCAGTCTCTTCCATACTCATGTTACAGCCACCCAGGTCGCCTCCCGTGAGTGTAGCAATTACAATTTTATATCCTTTATCTTTCAGAAGTTTAAGTACTCCTGCATTCCATGCTTCGGCATCATCAGGATGTGCATGAATCGACAATACAACTTTGTTAAAAATTTTTGCCATGGCTAATTATTTTGATTTTTTTACAACTGTTTTTTCAAGACTAACAAATTCCGGAAGGTCTCCGGCCAGAGGCTTCATGTAATCAATGAATAAATCGGATACATGATTTCCTTCAGTATTAAAGAACTCCAGAGGCATAGGTTTTGCGGAAACGGCAACCTCATGAAGTGCCACCTTCCCGAATTCAATTTTATAAGGTTTGTTCGAGATCCTCTTAATACTTACCATAACACCAGTCTCTCCTTTTTCTGCAAGCTTCACTGCTTCAACACCGCATCGATATGCCTCATCAAGATCAACGGCAGATGACCTTACAAAGTCACTCATTATCAGAGATTCCGGTATCTGAAACTCACCCCTGTATCCAAACTCTTCAGTGATCATTTTATGAAGGCTGATAGCAACACTAGTTCCTCCCATTGCCCCGAATTCAGTATTATTAAATTTATCTTTTGTAGTTGATGAGCTTACCGGCATACCATCAGCATACTTTATACCCTCACCGCAAACAACAGATACCCAGCCATTCGCTTTAATACAATTATCAACTTCCTTAATAAATTTCTCGCGGCTGAAATGAAACTCAGGGGCATATATGAGATGCGGAGCATCTTCAGGATTTCTCCTGGCCATGGCAGTTGAAGCTGCAAGCCATCCTGCATCCCTTCCTATTGTTTGAAAAATTACAAATTTATCCACCTTCTGCATATCACGGGCAAGAATCCCACCCTGCATTACATTAAGGATATTTGACCTTGCTGCGGAAGCAAATCCTGGCGTATGATCGGTGCCAAAAAGGTCATTGTCAACAGTTTTCGGGATTCCGATACCGGTTAGTTCATATTTCTCATTTCTGCAATATGCCTCAACCCTGTGAATTGTATCCATTGTATCATTACCTCCGATGAGGAAGAAAAATCTTATATTATATTTCTTCAATAAATCAAGGATGACAGGAAGGTCCTTCTCCTGAACCTTGTGGCGTGACGAACCTAAGGCTGAAGATGGCGTGTGGCGTAATCCTTCTATAATTTTCTTTGGCTGCCTGCCAAGGTCATATAACATCTCCTGCATAAATCCTTCTATGCCAAAATGCATCCCGTAGATATTCTCAATGGAGGTGGAAGTTAAAGCTGTTTTAATAACACCTGCCAGGCTTGAATTAATTACTGAAGTTGGTCCCCCTGACTGTCCGATTAGTGCATTACCTTTAATCATAATATATTCTTTTCATCTGTTTAAATTAACCATAATGTTATGTATATCTGTTTTTTGCAATTTCACTTTTTGTTTTTATCCCCAATACTACCTATTACCACCCATCTCCTGTTTTCACTTCTTTCTGTCTCGCAAAGTTGGGGGCATGGGGTTTAAACAAATTTCAGTATCCCGAAATATTTCGGCTGATGATAATCGGGATTTTCAGTACCTACAGGATTCCATGTCACATAATGAGGTATTGTAAGCATATCGCCGCATTTATAAAAATTTGCACGGAATGTCTTTCCTTCAAGATTTGTTATTTTATGATGAAAAAATACTTCTATAGGAATAGCTATGGTTATATTCCAGGTAAACTCCCCGGTTTTCTCTTTAACCGGCTTTTCTCCCACAGATGTCAGCCTCCTTATTTTTGAAACTAGATCAGGATTGGCCCTCGTGCTGTTTTCTCTTCCTGTTCCGGTGCCCAGAAGGCATGTACCGATACCATTAAATTCAAGATTATAATATATCCCGTCATCTTCAGGTGAAACAAAAAATTCAACACATGAATCTTCGCATACCATCTGATTGGTCTCTGTTTTTTCAGCCTTAAAATAATTCTCAGTTATATAATACTTCAGGAAAATCTCGTGATCACTATAGGCAATCGATAGTTCCACCTCAGGCTTATAGGTATATCCTTTCCAGTTTAATGTGTCTATCTTAAGCCTTTCCTTTTGCTCATCCATCCTGGTTGATATTTCTTCCAACCCCGGGAAGGCAGATCTCAGGCCCGCTTTTTTTACTTCAGCAATTTTCATGTCAGAAACTAGTTTTACTTCGGAACTTAAAGAACCAAATTTACTACAAAAAATTAATGATTACCAAAACAATACTTTACAAAGTTATATCAGAAATAATTCTTATTAATTACCTGTTTTCTTTGAGTTTAAGTGACATACTTTGTTTACTTCTTCAACTCATTCCATGCAAGTGCAGCAGCTCCCAGCACTGCAGCATTGCTTTCCGAAATACCTGAAGGCAGAATTTTAACAGTGCCTTTAAAAATAGGCTGGACATTCTGATCGACATACTTTCTGACCGGCTCAAAAAGCATTTCTCCTGCCTGGGCCAGCCCTCCGAATAAAAAGACGGCTTCAGGGCTTGAGAAGCCGATTGCGTTTACTATCCCGAATGCCAGTATTTCTGCCGTATAATCCATGGCTTCAACTGCCACCGGATCTTTTTTCTCTGCAGCTTCGGCAATTTTTTTTGCGGTTAGTTCTGACGACGGAATATTTCTTAATAAACTCTCTTCCCTCATTTCACTAAGCATATAAAGAACTGTTCGTACGAGACCTGAAGCTGAGGCATAGGTTTCATAACAGCCCTGCCTGCCACAACCGCAGTCTCTTCCTCCAGGGACAACTATTGTATGTCCAAGCTCTCCGGCAAATCCGGTGTGCCCGTAAACTACTTCTCCATTAATAACGATTCCGCTGCCAAGGCCTGTGCCGAGAGTCAAAACGATAAAGTCTTTCATTTTTTTTGCTCCGCCGAATATCATTTCGCCCATTGCAGCAGCATTTGCATCATTTGTAAGAACAACAGGAACATCAATTTTCTTCCTGATATGATCAGTAAGAGGAACAATACCCTTCCATGCAAGATTCGGAGCCAGCTCAATTGTCCCTTTATGATAGTTTGCATTCGGAGCTCCGATACCGATACCGGCAAGCTTCAGATCTGACTTTGAATCCAAAAGCTTATTAATCGCAGTTACGAGAGATGAAACAAAATTTTTGACCTGCGGATAATCGGTTGTCTTAAGACTGTTTTCAGCTATAATATTGCCGGCTTTGTCGACCAGCCCGAATACAGTATTTGTTCCTCCGATATCAATCCCTGCTACTACTTCCTTCATTTTCGAAAAAGTGTTAATTATTTAAGACAGTCTAATTTTGGTAATTGATTGTTCAGTTTATTTTTTAGTTTTCCTTTTCTCTCTGAGTTTCTGATTTTTAAAATTCTTAATCCCGACATCCCAATCCTGTTCTAAATCCCAGCCTGTTTTCAATTCTATCTCACCCGGATAATATGACACCGGTTCCGCTTGCCTCCCGGTGGCAAAATCACCGGTAGTCCATCTCCCGTCGCCATTCAGGTCATATATAACTTTAACCCGATAAATGCCAGTTTCGAGAAGTGGAAATACAAGTTTCCCTTCCTTTTTCAGATGCTCTTCACTAACCAGTTTTTCTGTATTATTCAGGAGCTGAATTATCAGGTCTCCTTCGCCTTTCTGGATATTCAATGTCAGCTTGCAATACGATTCCGGTTCTTTGATAGAAAATTTTATACCTGTTGAGTCGGAATATACATTATATATGCTGCTGAATGAAGCTGAGTCTGCTATAAAAAGATATTTTTTCTTCTGCTGAAGGCTTGCATTAAACAGATATCTGCAGGCGTTTAAACTGTCTTTGATCAATTTATAAGGCATTCTTATTCTGCCTGAATCTAAAAGTTCATAAAGAAAAATACGTGTTGTATCAGGCTGACGGAAAGGTGTTTCCGACTTTAAAACAATTTGCTGTCCGGGCTTTAATGAACCACCAATAATATTGTTTTCAACATCGAATACCGGCTTCTTAACTTTTGTACCTCTTGTAGCCCGCGGAGTAGTGAACCTCATCAGGATTGTATCAACTTTATAAGCCAGGTTCCCGAGGGTATCAGTGAATGGAAATTTCACAATCGTCGAGATCTGCGGTTTAGAATATAGTGTACTATCTGTAAGCCAGACCTTTAATGAGTCATTATTCTTACTCCTTTCGGTAAAATATGTATCACTCCCTGATCCTTGAATAGAAAATTCGAAAGCCATACTGTCAGGTGGCAATGAGAGGGTATAGTTAAACTGGTACTTAAGAGGCCTGTCCGATGATGTCAGATAATGATTTGTCTTCAGCGCAGCAAACAACAGAAGCTGATATTCGCCGATTACTACTATTGTATCCGGAACAACGCTGACTTCCTTTTTCGCCGGAGCTTTTTTTACTTCCTTTTTGTCAACAGCCTTCTTTTCTTCCTTTTTGTCAACAGTTTTTTTCATACCTTTTTTATCCGGATCTTTATCTGCTTCCTTATTGATTGCAAGGGTATCTTTAACTTCCGGAAGGAAATTCTTTTCAGTTGTTATCTCTACCGGGGAATTCATAAATGCAAACTCTTCCTCAGTATTATTATAGTTTTTGCTGTTATCCGCATCCTTTAGTGCATAGAGTTTGTATCTTCCGGGATGGACATTATCCATTCGGAAGTATCCGGACGGACTAACCCGTGAGATATAATCAGGAAGATGCTTTACGACAGCTGAATCTTCCAGCTCCCGGTACATTATAACCTGGGTTTTTTCCGGGACTTCTAGATTGAGACTGTTATAGACATTCCCGGTTACGGAAAGAGAATCAATTACCGGTCCGGTCGAAAAAACAAATTTATAGTTGTCCAGGATATTCCCTTCATTTAGATCCCGTATTGCATCCTGAAAATAAAATGTATATGTTGTACTATCCTTCAGAACATCATCGAACTCAACATTAACGTTTTTCCCTTTAATGAATACCCGTGGTTTTTTTTTCATTGGTGGCGAAACCATGAATTTCTCGGTTATATTATCGAGAACCACATATTCGTTGAAAGTGACAATAAAACGCTTTCCCCTGAAATTTTTTGTGTTGGGTTGAGGCACACTTTTAACTACAACCGGTATTCGTCTGTCTCTGACTCCGCCTGAAGGTGCACTGATTTTTGCGCAGGCCCAGGCCAGAATTATTATAGTTGCTGGAAGAATAAAACGGGTACGCAAGCTTCTGCACATAAACTTATCCGGTTATTTATGATTTACAAACTTACATCATTTTTTAAAGAATCATTTCGTTTATGAATTAAAACCAATATTGTAATCAGGAGTTTCGATTATGATCAATAATAATAATTTCTACCTTTGGCAATAATGTAAACCTGTTAACTATGCATTTACTTATCATTCCCTGGGATGTGAATCCTGAAATATTCCGGATTGGTCCTGTTGCAATAAGATGGTATGGATTATTATTTGCCTCCTCCTTCTTTTTCGGATATATAATAATGAACAGGATTTTTAAAAATGAAAATCTGGGAGAAGCAGTTCTCGATCGCTTAACTATTTATATGGCCGTTGGAGTAATTGTTGGAGCAAGGCTCGGCCATTGCCTTTTCTATGAACCGGCTTATTATCTTAAACATCCTGCCGAGATATTAATGACCTGGCATGGTGGCCTTGCCAGCCATGGAGCAGCAATAGGAATTCTGACTGCTGTCTGGCTCTTTTCCAGAAAAGAGAAAAAAGACTATTTATGGGTTCTCGACCGTATCGCTATTGTCGTTGCCCTTTCCGGATTTTTTATCAGGATGGGAAACCTGATGAATTCTGAAATTTACGGGATTGAGACAACTGTTCCATGGGGATTTGTTTTCCTGAGGAATCACGAGGTTGCCCCGAAACATCCTACACAGATATATGAAGGATTAGCCTACCTGGCAATCTTTGTCCTTCTTTTCAGCATATACTGGTCGAAAAAAGGTCAACATCTCCAGGGATTATTAATAAGTCTGCTCTGCATACTTGTTTTTACTGCCCGGTTCTTTATTGAATTTCTTAAAGAGGACCAGGTTGCCTTTGAAGCAACTATGAAAATCAACATGGGACAATTGCTTAGCATCCCGTTTATATTACTTGGTTTTGCCGGATTGTACTGGAGTATCCGGCAGAATAAAAGGGCTGTAATAAAAAGATAGCAACTACTTTTTTACTATTCCATAGAACAGGACATCCAGTATAGCATTCAGCCTGTTTTCAATATTTACCTCCTTCTTTTTCCAGAAGAGAGGAACCTCAAGTCCTTTAAGAGTTGTCTGAATCGCCAGTGCCGTATATTCACTGTTAACTACATTAAAGACTTTTAATCTTGCTCCATGATAAAGAATCAGCCTGAGAATGGCCAGTTCTTCCCGGTCATATTTTTCACGTATAGTTTCAATAAAATCAAAATGATCAAGGTTTTTATCAAAAATGGAATTATAGTAATTTGAAAGTTTTTCGAACGATTTCATCCTGACAAAAACGTAGCTTCTCATTTTTTCGATAGGTGATTCAACCGATTTAATAGCTGTAGTAAGCTCATTTCTAAGTATATTAGCCTCAAACATAACAACTGCCTCAAAGATCTCTTCCTTGCTTTCAAAATAGTAATAAATTGAACTCTTGCCCATTTTCAATGCTCTGGCAATCTCGTCCATGGTGGTCTTTCTATATCCGTAATGGCTGAATATTTCTCCTGCAGATAGGATTATTTTCTTTCTAAACTCCTCTTTATTAATCATATACTCATCAATTTGAATTCTTTTTTCATCATGACAAAGATAATGCATTAATAAAAATAAATCAAAGCCTTCGAATCATCTGGTCGAGAATTCGAAAATATTTACTTACCTGCCTGATAGTAGATTTCCTTTTTTGCCCTTCTGCCCTGACAGGGACACTACCTTTTTGCCTTCAAACTCTAGCCAGATTTCCTTTTTTGCCCCCCTTCCCCCCTAAAACTACCCTTTTGGCACATTTTAGAGTTCTGCCAGAGTTTGAGCTGTTATAAAAATCCAACATGGTTCATCCCTTCGTCGATATTACTGGTGAATCCATCAGATCCCTCATTTCGCCATCTTTCGCAAGCTCAGTATGGCTACATTCGGGATGACAGGTTCATTTTATTAACTTGGAGGGAAGCGGCGGCGATTCGCAGTATTATTTACCCAGTAATAATATCCTTTCGAATCGCCACCGCTTCCCTCCATCACCACAAAAACGACCTGTCATCCCGAAGCGAAGCGAGGGATCTTATACTCTAATAACCAATCAATTAAAAAGGGTTATTCAACATTCCATGAATATTAAAATATGATGTCTATAAAGGGGAGCTCCATTTAGGGGGGTTAATGCTCTAATCTACAGAAAAATAATTATAAAGTGTATTAGTCCCCATTCTGAGCTTTGTCGATGAAAGTGGGATCACGCGAAGCGGGAAGGGGCATTTCGCTCAAAACAGAATTACTTTTGATAAGATGTCGCTCATATGACTTCCGGTTTCATGCATCAATACAGATAACACTGACCAGATACAAATACTTTAATATTTCGTATTTTTGATATTTAATAAACCCGGGGAGCTTCAGAAGATAAAAAATGAAGATAGGCAACAAAAATTATCAGAGTATCTGGCTTGACGAATCCGATCCTGCTATTGTAAAGGTGATTGACCAGCAAAGACTGCCTTTCTTTTTTGAAATTAAGGACCTGAGGTCTGTTGACGATATTTACGGTGCAATTGAGGATATGACTGTAAGGGGAGCTCCCTCTATCGGAGCTGCAGGGGCATTTGGTATATATCTTGCAACACTAGAGATCAATTCCCAGACAAATATACGGGAACACCTTTTAAATGCAGCCCGTTATCTGATTTCATGCAGGCCGACTGCCGTAAACCTTTCCTGGGCAGTGAATTATGTCATGCAAAAAGTAAATCAGGATCCGTCAAAAAAATCCTTATCTGAAACAGCACTTGAGGCGACAATTGAGATTTGTGAAAAAGAAAAGGAAAACTGCAGGCAGATCGGAAATCATGGCCTAAAATTAATTGAGACAATCAGCAAAAATAAAAAAAACGGGCCTGTGAACATCCTTACGCATTGTAATGCAGGATGGCTTGCCAGTATCGACTACGGAACCGCACTGGCTCCGGTTTATGCAGCTCACGATAAAGGAATCCCTGTCCATATATGGGTTGATGAAACAAGACCAAGAAACCAGGGGGCAAAACTCACTGCCTGGGAACTGGGACAACATGGAGTACCTTATACTTTAATCCCCGATAATGCAGGCGGCCACCTGATGCAACAAAAGATGGTTGATATTGTTATTGTAGGTAGTGACCGTACCACACGAACCGGAGATAGTGCCAATAAAATAGGAACATATCTCAAAGCACTTGCAGCCTATGACAATAATGTCCCGTTTTATTCTGCCCTGCCGTCGACAACAATTGATTTCAGTATCAGCAAAGGACTTGAAGAGATACAGGTTGAGGTACGTGATCAGGAGGAGGTAACAAACATTACAGGGCTAAGTGACGGAAAAATTCTGTCGGTCCGAATCTGCCCTGATGATGCTGCAGCTGTGAATTATGGATTTGATATAACACCCGCGCGACTTATAACCGGACTGATAACTGAAAAAGGGATATGCCGTGCAACGGAAAAAGATATAAAAGAAATGTTTTCAGATAAATTCAAATAAAATGGAAGGTGTAGTTAAGTTCAATTGTCACTGGAACCAGTCTGGGCCTGTTATATCTGACGAACAGTATGAAATAATAAATTACTGGCGGGAAATCCTGTATAACATGGATCTGATAGGAGCTTATGAGAATGGAGTTGGTTTTGGAAATATAAGCATGAGAATCAGAGGTGGAAACCAGTTTGTGATTACCGGTTCTTCAACAGGTGAGATACCTGAGCTTGAACCCGGTCATTATGTTAAAGTCAACTCTTTCAATATCGACGACAATGCAGTTCAGTGTGCCGGACCATTAAAAGCCTCATCTGAATCTTTAACCCACGCTGCCATATATTCAGCCGACTCCGGGGCAAATGCTGTAATTCATGTTCACAGTATTGAACTCTGGAATGAACTTATATATAAAGTCCCGACAACCAATCCGGCAATGGATTATGGTACAACCGGACTTGCAAAGGATATACTGAGGTTATTCAGTGAATCGGATGTTTATGAAAAGAGAATCATCATAATGGCGGGCGACAGGGCCGGGATCCTAACTTTTGGCAATGACATGGATGAGGCCGTAAATGTTCTGATGGAGTATCTCAAGAAAGAGGCATGATCAGAGTTGGCATTATTGGTGGTTCCGGTCTGGAGAATCCTGAGATCCTTAAATCTCCGGAAGAAATAAACACAAATACTCCTTTTGGTGTGCCGTCTTCCTCACTACTCCGCGGTTCTCTAAACGGCACACAGATTGTAATTCTGTCACGGCACGGACGGTTACATACAATTCCTCCCTCAAAAATAAATAATCGGGCAAATATATTTGCGCTGAAAGAAGCTGGCTGCACTCATCTTATAGCAACAACTGCCTGTGGCAGTCTGAGGGAGGAGATCTGCCGGGGGGATCTTATTGTTCCTGATCAGTTCATTGATTTTACCAGGCACAGAAATACAACATTCTTTGATGAGTTTGATCCCGGAAAAATGAATCATACGCCAATGGCTGATCCTTTTGATAAGACATTGAGGGAAAAAATAATATCTGCTGCAGATCGTACAGGTTTGTCGATTCATAAAAAAGGGACATTGCTTACTATTGAAG
>JGI20214J51088_10000699_pt1 | contig 23091 bp, 26 predicted proteins | sample WetSurMetagenome_FD_51088 | JGI IMG/M metagenome (IMG submission 51088) | reverse complement strand
GCCTTTAAGACTCTGTGACTACATACCCACAGCCACAACAACTTAACCGCTCCGACGCCAACTTTGACTTCGACTCAAGAACTTTCGTAAACCTTCTGAGAGCTTTCATTATTTGCATTTTATTGAATGAGAGAGTTCAATTCTTAGGATTAACTGGAGCAAAACTATTTGTCCAAATTATGGNGCCAAAACTTCATTCTAAAAAAGTTCAGGTTTCTGAGTTACCTTAACAATTTTTTGTTGGCTGTTCTTTATGTCAAAATTTTTTTTCTGGGCCTGAAACCATTAGAGCTTCTCGATAGGGTGTTATGCTAAGATTGTTAGTCTCTGCAAAATTCTTAAGTTCGCAAAAACAATTTTTTTTGGCGAGAATTGGATCAACAAAAAGTACGTACCCTTTTTTTGTTTCTTGGCAAGTGTACTCAGGAAAACCGGAGAATTCCTTGTAAATTCTGGGATTACATGCTGAAAAGGCTTTCAGAAGCTTCATTGCATTCTCAAAATCCATAAATTCACTCCAGACATCACTAAACAACAAATTAGACTCAAACCACCTTCTTAAAGAAATGTGACTACTCTATTACTACAACATGTGAAAAACTGGGATTAAGAACTCTTTGAAGAAAGTATTTACTTTTTTATCGCTGAAACATCATGATAATCCTCTAAACCCACTTATATTGTTCTCAAAGACAACTTTTGCAGGTCTGATGAAAACAATGAAAGCACTAACATCTTTCCTTGCCAATTTGTATTCGTTTAGCTCAAAGTTTTCCCTATCAAAACGCTTTTTGAGATTATTAATTACCCTTGGCGATCTTCGGGAACAATTAATAGAAAAGCATTCAAGCCTTTGTCAAAATCTTGTTGAGAATAACCCATAATTTCAAAGGCCATTTTGGTAAAGAAAGTAAGTCGCCCGTCTAAGTCCGCGTCAAAAAACAATCTCCAACAAATTAGCTAATTCTCGACTTCTGTGTTTTAAAAAAGAAAAAAAGAGAAATAATGTGGATTATGCCGAGGGTTTACTTTTTCTTTGCTGGGGCTTTCTTTTCTTCTTTTTTAACTGGTTTCTTTGCCATTAAAACAACCTCGGGATGTAATGTATGAGAGTAATTTGTATTTATAATTTTCTAAAGAATGGCGGAAAAAGATAACAAAGCTTAATACTGACTTAAAAATAAAAAGAGACTGCGGAGAAAGTCTGTATGAACAAATTAGAATTATCCGTGTCTCCAATGCATAGAATATGCAAGAAAGCTGGAGCTGACAGGGTAAGTGAAGAAGCAGCGAAGGAACTTGCCAAAATTCTGGAGGTGATTGGAGTAAAGATTGCTAAAGAAGCACATGATTATTCTATACATGCCCGAAGAAAAACCATTAAAGCGAAAGATATAGAAATCGCTACTAGAAAAGTTATGGAAAAATAGTGCCCTCAAGGCTCAAATGCACGTTTTCTGACAATTTTAGTCAATCCAGAGCCCAGATTCTCATATGAGTTTGTTGTTGAAACAAAAAATAAGGGTCAAAGAAATTTAGGAAGCATCCCAGCGATTGGGTTTGCTATTCGAATATAAATTTAAGTATCTACTAGATGGGCTGTCCCGTCTGGACAGTAAACTTTATCGCCTAAACATGCTTTTCCAAAACGCTGCTTGCACTCAAGCTGCATCCTGGAGCAACCATCACAATCTCGTGATAACAATTCTATTACACCTCTATTATATTGAGACTCAATAATTGTCAAACAGAGAAATAAAGATTGTTAATCTTTAATCACTATTATGAGAAAGCAAATGATTTCAAGTAAACTGCCTGTGGGTTTGACAGTTTAAGCTGCCCTAAGAATTTTTTGAACTCTTCTGCTCTTTTTTCAGGTGATGACTTAGCTCTCAATAAATAAGTCGTTGCCATCCACTTTCACATCGTAACTGGTAAGTTACTGCGTGTTCCAACCTTTCAAAAAAAAACCCTGAAAACACATAATCGCTTAAAATAAGGTCTATTAAGTCGAAAGGAGCATCTGCACGGCATTGTTGGTGTTATCGTACACCAACATTCGTTTAATAGTTATAGATGCTTCTACAGTGGAAGAGAAAGGAAAGGCTTCATTTAATTTGTCAATTTGGAATCAACAAAAGGCAGTTGAACTGAACCATTTTCGAATGGTTCGTTCCTTTGAACAACTTATTACACCTTATATATCTCACAAAAATGAATTTCCCTAAAAGTTTGGAGACACCAAAATGTTCGGTCAAAGGTATCAACCCATCCACCCCACTAACGTATTTATCGCTGCACTCAACGAAGAAGAAGGAGTAGGCGCCACCATATCTGAGCTTTCAGAGAACATAAATGTTAATCGTATTCTGTTAATTGATGGGCATAGCCATGATCGAACAGTTGATGTGGCAAAAGAGCTTGGCGCAGAGATTCTTTTCCAAGATGGCAAAGGTAAAGGAGACGCTTTGGCGAAGGCAGTGCAATGCATGGCTAAAGATGTTGAGTATGTTGTTATCACTGATGCGGACTTTACTTATCCAGCTNAACGTGTGCCTGAGATGATTCAGATCCTTGAAAATAACCCGCACGTNGGCATGGTTTGCGGAAACAGGTTTAGTNAACAAAGTGAAGGAAGTGCTTTCCAAGGTCGTTTTACATTTGGAAATAAACTATTGGCTTTTGCTCATAGTTTTCTAAATGGAATAGATTTACAGGATCCGTTAACAGGATTGCGGGTTATCCGTGCAGACATACTCCGGAATTGGAACATTAAATCGAAAGGCTTTGATATAGAAGTAGAATTGAATCATCAAGTAGGCAAACAAGGATTTGAAACGGTTGAAATCCCAATTGAATATCGCGAGCGNTTAGGGAAGAAGAAATTGAAAATGAAACATGGCGCTACAATTCTAAAGAGAATTCTATTCGAAAGTCTCTATTAAACGTCCTAAGTTATTTTTACCTAAGTCTGATGTAGTTTGCATTGTTTTAGCAGATCTTGGTATTTGTTCTGCATCGATCAACCAAGACAAAGCAAAGGTTTGGGAGAGAAAATAATGGCGCCATTAAATTGGACAATTGTTGACTCAGATGGAAGCTTCTTTTCAAGGGGAAACGTGGTTATTACGCAATACTTGTTCGCGGAGTTCCGAAGGAACATCCAAAAGATTGTGTCGTAGACCTTTATTCCACAGCTAAAGAGATGACTATTTTTGAGATTAAGGTCAACGTTTACAAAGAGCAACTTGAGTTATTATCGCGCTCAATCGTTTTGGGAAATTTGTTACCTGTGACTAGTATAAACCAAGTTGTTGAAGGAATGAAAGATACTGCTGAGAGAAGAGAATTGGAGAATCCCTACAGCTCCATCTCTAATGATTACAGATCAAAATACAACGAAATAGCGACATTATAGTCGACCGCCAAGGACGCCTGCTACTATTGAAACTATAAAAAGCACAATAATAACGACAACTAGGATTTTTTTGGTTAAACTCTTCATTTGATACAGTTCCTTCCTTAGGTGCCTTACCAAAGTNAACTCTGCGTTTGAATTTAGCCCTTATTAATTAAAAACATAGATTTGGAGTTTCTGGTTTTTAACAAGTTTTAAATCTGCAAACTTAGAAATAAACAAGCAAGTTGTGAATGAATATGCCGATGGACTATGAAGTGTTTGAACCAAACGATGAAAACCTTGCTCAGCTTATTGTAAGAATTCTTGAAGAAAGGGGCTATAATGCGGGTTATCAACTCGGTTACCCACATAATAAAATCTTCATAAAAGTTGACGACAAAGAGCAAGCAGACAAAATTTCAAACATAATTAGAAAGTTCATGAAAAAATCCAATTTAACCGAGAGAGGAATAACAACTTCCAAATTAGATACATTAACAAGTAAACTCGGGAGCTTAATACCTGAACCACCCAACAGAAAGCTAGAAGAAGAACCCGTGGATAATACAGAAAAGAAAACAGAAAACAATAACATTGATCACTCTGAAAAGTCAGAAAGTGAAGTTAACGATAATGTCAAGCTTGAAGAATTGCGATGCAAAATCGATGAAAAACTAAATGAACTAAACACTCTAATTTCCCAAAATCCAAATGACCGCGCAAACGAGAAGAGAAGAGTTGAACGAGACACTCTGGTTTGGGTTCTTCAAAGCATGCCGTGATTAACTCAGAATAACTTGATGCCCCTATTTCTTGCCTTCCAGAATTGTGCCCATAGATGGCAGTACATTTTTGTTAAAGTAGAATTTGCTAAGCCTTTGCTGAATAGCATTTTCTCCCTTGATAGAAGAAGATTCGTTTTTGCAAAAGTTGGATGAGTTCTTTTTGGTTGCTTTAGTTTTTTAGGATTTGGAGTGAGTNAAGCATGCGGCTGCAACCGGCTCTATTGGTCTTTGTTGCAGCTGGTTTAGGTAAATCTTCATGTTGCCTTTGTTCTTGAAACCGATTTATTCTTCGTTCAAATTCGCATATTTCNATAGACAGAAATAGATTTCATAATTTTTCTATTCAGATTAGTTTTTCAGTGCCCTTAACCGTTTAGTGAGCTCTTTTCTGATATCATCATCTTTTTCTTTTTTCAAGGCTCTATTCAAGAGTTTCCTAGCAACTTCCAAGCTGCTTACACCAAAAACTTTGCTGAAAATGTTTGAAGGCTTTCCCAGCGATGTTGCTGTTTGGGGAAGGATACATACAAAATTTAGAGGATAACATCCTGNTTTATCCCTATCTACAACTACCACTTGAACTTCCGTTTTGACTGAGTATTCAGATCGACCATTTTGTCTCTTTAGCAAGTACAAACTGGGCCTCATGATTATTTCCTACTGCCTTTTTTTCTTGAATCCCGAATAAGATCGGGACTAACTTACACTACACTTTGACTCGGTCATTAACTCGTGTGTGTAATATCGTGCTACAACAAACGGCGAAGGTGGTAGCGTAGCTGAAAATAGAATGTATTTTAATCCTGTTGAGTTGTTAGCTTTGGCATTCTTGATTTTTGGACCGTTTATTGAGGGTCCTTGCATTTTAGATTTGTTAATGCAGAGGCTATTTGAAAACTCGATGAGTAAGCTTGCCAGAAAAAATAAAAGCACCCTTGCTTTTTTGGGTTTTATGTCAAAGCAGGCGCCAATACCTAAACGAGAATTAAAAACATCGTTTCTACTAATTGCGTCAATAGTTGGAGTAATCGCCCTAAGTAGTCTGCTTTTGGTTACTCAATACTGGTTTGTCTGGCCTGTTATCATAGCTTGCTTGGTTGTTACCGTCGGGTACTTTACAGCATCAAAAGACGTTTACCAATGTCCATCATGTGAGAAAACGTTTTAAGATTACTGCACTGCAGGACTTCTTTGCGCCACATGGAATAACCAAAAACTCCAACGGACAACTTTTTGAATGGAAATTACTTAAATGCCTCGAGTGTAATAAAAGAGAAAAATGTTTCCGGGCGAAGGAATAAATGAGAGACATTTAACCTCGCATGAAAGGGCTCTGTCTCATGTATTTACAGGGTTCTTGGCTTAAAGATGAATCGTTCACTTTTTGGATTTGGGTCTTCTCTTTCTAAAAAAAACCTTGAAGCTTACACCCACAGCTAAAGCAGATGAAACAATAACTAGAACCAGAAGATAGGGGTTCAAATTTGCTGGTTGTTTTGAATTTGCCTCTTGGGGAGTTTGGGAAACTGGAGATGAATTATTCCAGTAAATGATAGATTTGTATTCTTGAATGTTTTCAAGCCAAAGCGCATCCTGGTAAACGATGTCAAGCTTGGAATCGTATTGTTGAAGTAGGTCGCCCATTTCTGTGCTCATTGGAGCTGATAAAGAATCTGCTTCCCATAATCCCCAAATTTTATCGTTTGGACCGCGAAAACCATATGCGTAATCCTTGGGAAGAATGTAANCAGTTCGTTCGTTAACCGGGGTTGGTTTTCTGGGGTTTTGTTGAGCATATTGATAAAAGTTTTTTAGCGCATCTAAATGTTCTTGCGTAAGAGTACTGCCGGTGTAATCTTTGTTGGAATCGAAGACCAAAATGTACTTTGCTCCATTGTCATAGGCTAACAGAAGATCATTGTAGAGTTCTGCTCCTGATTCCATGTAGGGCGGTTGCCTATAGGTCCAGGTTACTATGACGCCCCACTCTTTGTTTTGAGCTGTTGCGGCGCCTCTGCAAAGTGCAACATTCAATTGTCTGCTATAATTCCAACCAAACTGAGCTAGAATCACATCGTAACCTGCTTGATAATCAAATTGGTATAANGCGTAGTCTGAAGTAAATAATGTAGCATTTTGTCCGCCAGTGTAGGAGTGTCTAAACCAATCGACAGATCCACTTGTAAGCCTGTTGAATTGGCCACTGGCATCGGTGTAGTTGTTGGCTTTGTGGACCGTAACCCAGTTAGGGGCAAGATCTAACTGCCGACCTCCAACCTCATCAACATAGTAAAAACCCAAGAAATGGTTTCCCCAACGGTTTTTTGCGTTTTCAAGCCAGCTTGAGTTACCTCTTGAAATCAAACTTAGACCCAAAGGATGATCCTGGTATACAATAAAGAATAAGCCCTTATCAAAAAGATACTGGCATGCTTCCTCTAGCTTGACACTGTCTTGAGTAACGCCGGTGCAGCCCAACACAAAAACATTGGTGTACGAGCCAACTTCGTCTGCCCAATGCTTAATCTGATCCACACCCCCATACGCCATGTCTATTCCCACAAAAACATCAGACGCATTCTCAGCTTGACCATTAACAGAAGGAAAAACACCAAGTAGAACTGAACCAACCATCGAAATAAGCAACAATATTCCGAATAATCGGGTCTTCATCAATCCTTAAGGTTAACCAGAAGGTTTAAAAGTTATCTGTAAAAACTGACAAAAGGCGCAAATCAACCAAATTTGCAGAAATGGTGAGCTTAATGAAAGAAAGACAACATATTCTAAACCTTCTGAAATCCCAATTCCCTTCCCTTCTTTCCANCCAATAGAATAACGCCTCCTTTTCTTAGACAGTAAGTTATTTGCNGTGCCGTCCGTACTGAAATATTTGTTAATTTCGATAATTCTTTGTTTGTGAAAACTCCATTTAGGTTATCTGGCAATATTTTGAGGTAATCAGCCTTATTTTGAAAGAGAATTCGATGATTTATCTTCAATAGTTTCCTTTCTTTGATGCTAACACCCCTTCTTCTCCAACTTCCTTTCCCATCGTCGCACCTTACTTCCTCTTCATCGATGAATAATACTTCCAAAGAAAAGTTCTCTACCACAATCATATTTGGAATCATAACCAGCTCACGAAACATATCAGTCAACCTTCCCTTTCNAGGGGATTTACGCTTATCCAAAACTACCTGATCTTTTGTAACATATGTTATCCACTTGTTTTCTGGCAAAGGAAATACTACCCTGACTTGATATTTTTTAGTGAGCGTTTGGAGTTTTTCTTTGAGGGCCGAAAAATTTTTGGTCTGAACTTCTACGGCTAAATTTCCCCTTAAAATGTCGACGATATAGTTTTCTAATTTGACCTCAAACTGATCGCCGGGAAGTGAGTAAGCTTTCTTAATTTCTGAATGAAGCGAGAATTCCTTCATTGTCTTCAAGAGGCTAATTAGTAACTAATAAGCCTGCTTTTTCTTCATCATTAGATAATTAGCAGGAGAAAACTTGGGCTCAGGTTCCTCTTATTGCTTTGTATATTGTTAGAATCTCTATTCTACCAACTAACATCGCCACAATGAGAAGCCATTTGTAAATAACCGGAAGAGTAATTGTAGTAGCGCCCATGCTTACGCCATTGGTAGAGATTGCCGAACCGATTTCAAACGCTGAATCTAACATGCTAACGCCAGAAAACGAGAACGCATAACTCAAAAGTAAAAGAAAAGCTATGAAAGTAATTAAAAAGATAATGATTGTTTTTAGTTCATTTCGAGTTGGCGCATCTTTGTTTCCCCGAATAGCGTCTACAAGCTTTTGAATGCGTTGGATTCTAATCCCACCAGCCATACTAAATGCACAGCCACCAATCAACATCAAAACCATAAAGTAGATTTTTACAGAAACAGGCATGGCGCCAACGCTAATGTATTCAGCTCCAGTGGAAGATATCATACTCACCACATGGAAAAGGGAGTCAAAGGGGTTTATCCAAGCCAAAATCGATGTGACCACAGTTGATGCCGCAATGATCACTAAGAAGAGTTTGATCTCGGGTGTTAAAAGATCATGCAGTTTTAGGTGCAAAAGGTTGTAGTGGAATCTAAAGTTAAGTGCACCAATAAACATGAGTACTATTATACTTATCTGGAATAGGCCTATTCCCGCTGTAATGGTTGGTTGATACCCGCCGGTTAATATGTCGATGGCGGCGCAACTTGCGAATATAAGGTTTGGTGAGTAAGTATAGTAGAAAATCGCGGTAAAAATGACGACAATTAGAGTATAAACTAACATTACTGTCAGAAGTAATATTTTGAGGCTTCCTCCGATTTTTTCTATTCCGAAGGTTTCACAGAATCCATCAATGTCTTCTTTTGGGCATAGGAAGGCTAAGAGAATGTATATGAAGCCTACACCGCCTATGAATTCGACAAGGCTTCGGTAAAACAACAGAGAAGATGGCAGCAGTGCAGGATTGGACACAAAGGAGAATCCTGTTGTGGTAAAGCCGCTGATGGTTTCAAAATATGAATTTGAGAATAAATCTATGATGTTTGTGCTGTGAAAAACGTTGTTCCAAATATATGGAATCATAAGCAACATTGGAATTGCCGAAAAAGTTAGAATCATAAGCCAAAGAGAAGTACGTTCATCCAATTTTTTACGTTCAGCAAATGCGTTAAAGACAAAACCAATTCCGAACGCTATGAAGCATGTTGTAATTAGGCTGGCAACAGATTGTAGTTCGCCATTTTGAAGTCCAATAGCAACTGGCAGGATCAGAAGCAAACCTGTGATTTGAAGAAGAAAACCCATGTTAGCTACGACTCTGCCCAAGCCCTTCAAATTCAAATTTTCCGACCAACGGATACTATATTGGTTTTCTTTTAAAGCTTAACGGAATTTCAATTAAATGATTCTTTAATTGAAATCAAAAGAGTGCAGAGTTTTGGGAAATGCTAAAAAAAGAAAAATCATTTTTTCAAAGTGGACCACTAATTCATAAAACCTAATTAGCTGAAACTTCGAAATAGAAATCATGTGCAATTTACCAAATTACATAGCTCGAGATTTAGAAGACCTTCAAAAAGGAAAAAACAAAAACAAAAAAATCGACGCTGAAACAGTTGAAATGATCATTCCGGATAAGATCCTGTTGAGCAACAAATAAGTGGAATGTTCATCCAGCATCCAATCAATTATGCTATTTTTGTGTCGTTTAAAAATCAGGCGCTTCTAAGTGATGGGGCTTTAAGCCTCAGTTAAGTCAAGATTTCACCCACATACTTTTTTTCTCATTTGAGTGTTAAACCTTCTTTGCGCTGTCTTTTTTTATGGAAAAATATAGTTGCACCTATTGAGGCGAGAGCAACGGAAATTATGATTGTGTAAATGAGCAATGAATTTTCTACTGAGGAAGGCGGTTTTGGGGTCGAGATAACTTGCGTTGGAGAGGACAGCGGTGATAGGCTTGGATTTGGAATTGACGTTGGAATTGAAGTTGGGTCAAGCGTGGGCGTAGGAGTTGACGCAGGGGGTAGTGTCTGGTTTGGAGAAAGGGGAAGCTGCAATAACATTGGCTCTAAGAAAATAAATTTTCCCGCTAAGAGAACAAAAGTAAAGCTCATTTTCCTCATCTACTCCAAACGAAGAAATATTGATGCCCGTATCAGCCAGTAGAGTGTTCACGGTTACACTAACTCCATCGTATTGAAGTGACCAAATCTTGCCTGACCCGTAATCTCCATAAATGTACTTGGAGTTAAGCACTGCTAAACTTGAGCTATGATATACATAGCCTCCGATAACTGCGATACCCTCAGCGTGACTGTATTCCCACACAGGCAATGCAAGTCCAACTTGACTCCCGCTTGAATAAGTTAAGGTGCCCTCCATAATGTTCCAACCATAGTTCTTACCTTTTTCAACCAGGTCGATTTCTTCCATTTGGTTTTGCCCTACATCTGCGACCCAAAGCCTTCCTGTAAGAGAATCAAAGCTAAATCGCCAGGAGTTACGGAAACCATAAGCATAAATCTCCTCTCTGTAACCCAAAACGTTGCCCAAATAAGGGTTGTCTTGGGGTATGCCATAATTTCGTCCTTGAGAAGGCGAATCAACGTTTATCCGCAAGATTTTACCCAGCAATGTCGAACGATTCTGAGCGTTTCCAAAAGGATCGCCGCCTGACCCACCGTCGCCCAACCCAATATAGAGATATCCATCTCCTCCAAACGCTAATTGCCCACCTTTATGGTTTGAAAACGGTTGATTCACCTCAAGCAAGACTAATTCACTATTTTCCAGTGCTTGGTTAGGATTATTCGGAGCGACAGAGTATCTGGCAATAACGTTCCGAAGCGGATTATCTGCGACGTAGTCAACATAGAAATATCCATTTAGCGCGTAGGTGGGGTGGAAAACAAGACCTAAAAGTCCTTGTTCGCCGCCAAACAAAACCTGATTGCTAATGTTGAGAAAAATTGTGGATGAGGCAACGGTGGGGGAGTTCTCAAACACACGAATGATCCCTGCTTGTTCAATTATGAAGAGTCTGTTTGTTCCGTCAAGTGGAGTAACTATTCCGACTGGCTGATTAAAGATCAGGCTAGGGAAGGTCAAATCAACTGAGTATGGACTTTGAGTTTGCCCCGAAAGGTAAGGGGTTTTCCAAGAAAGAAGAAGGGCAGTTAAGATCAAAACGACTAGGAGGAATATGACAAGACTGAGATGATTCCGAGTGATATTTTTTCATCTCTAAATTATTATTTAAAGCTGAAATACTTGAAGATTTCGAAGCTGCTTTATTAGTCCAATTCCCTCTCTTGGCTGTACTCTCAGCATTAGAACCTCTTTCAATTTAATTTGAATTGATCCTTGTATTACCTCCACAATTTTTGGAGACACAGAATCAGCTAGCTCTCAAATTTTATGGCGCGGGTTTTCGCTATACTATCTGGTTTATTTCAAGTTGTCTGCGTATAACTTGTAATGATATGTCCCAGCCTGTTAAATGATAAATTAATTCCTTAAAGTCTGGTAAATTCATACTCTTTTTCTCTTGCTCTCTAATGGTGGTAAAAATTGTTGCTAGTGGGAACGCTTCTACATTAGGCAAAGAGGTTCTTAATTTCTTTGCTAGACATGTTAATTCTTCAGTTTGCATTGTTTCTTTCTCCAAATAGGGATTGCTTTATTGTTCACTTCAGAAGAGGATGTCTTGGTTTATTTTATGGTTTTTGAAAAACTCAATAACGTTAATTGTCAACTTTAATCAATTTTTGCAGATTCAACTTAACAAAGTGTGTGAAGTTTAGCAATCTTACTATTTTGGAAGATATCATTGCTGAAAATCAAAATATCTCTCCATAGAACTTCATACGTTTGCTTTAAAAATGAAGGGGGGGAATTCGGATCAATCTATCGCGTTTATTTCTCTTTGTTTTCTTTTCTTGGCAACAGCTTCTGCTCTATGAAGGATTTCTCTTAGCTTTTCAATTTGTTGATTAGATGCTTCATTTAATTCCAACGAATCAGATATAGCCTGCAATTCAAGTTCAAGAGGAAATAGACTTCCTCGCTTTATGTAGGTTATCGCGGGCTCAAGCTCTTTATGCACAATCCGCTCAATTCTGCCCGTGAACACCATTTCATCAATAAGCTTCATCATGTTTTCTTCAGATATCCCTAATCTTTGCTTTCCATAGGTGATAAGATCAGTTTCCCTTATGGTTCCATAAGTACACAAATAAGAAATGATTTTCTGCTCCAAACTCAAGAACAACTCTTCCATTTTAATGCCCAACTTTGTCTATTTGGAAGCAAATCCAAGTTTTCAACATAAGATGGATAATATAATATTTAGAAAATGCGTAAATAAGGATTCTTGTCTTTGAGAGAATTCAGAAACCAAAAAATGGCTTATAGCCCATACGAAACTTGCGTAAACGCGAAAATGATAAGTCAATGAGGGCTTGATTTACCTTGGAGTGTTTTCTGAAGGTTTTCTTTTTGACTTCTCAATTATCTCGCAGACACGACAGGCTGCAGCATCAAGTGTCTTTTTGAGTTCCTTCATATCTTCTTCGACAGTTTCTCGGTTATCCAGCAGCGGGTAAACGCTGAGATGTATCAGGTCGAATGTTGCTTTTATGTCAATTTTTCCTGTCCTCTTTTGGTCCATTAGAGACTTCATTATTTTTTCTCTTTTTGCAATTTCCTCAATCTTCAACCTAGGTTTATCGGTACTTAGACTTCTGCTCATCTACATTACCACCTCTATCTCTGGAATTTTCATTCCACACAGGTTTAATCCCTTGATTTTGATTCCTTTTAAGACCAAGTTTAAGTCAAGTTTGTTTGCAATCGCGGAGTCAGTTGTAACTGAACCATTAACGTTTGTGAATTCTAAGCCGCCTTTGACCCTCATTATCATGTTAGAAACATGCAGAGTGACTGTGCCTGTAATGTGAGCTTTTTCTGCGTCACCGTGAAGCGATACTCCTGGTCCGAACATTGTTTTGGAAGTTTGTATATTCATTGCAGTTTTAGATTGAGCTTCGAATGCTTGAGTGGTTACAGATGGAATTGAAACATTTAGGGCAGATATGTTCTGCATTGAGGCTTGGGGGCTTGATATTCCGGTTGAATCCATTTCATCGATGCTTGTTTGATCTGTTGCTATATCGTTAGGACCCATAGGATTGGGTATAGGGAGGCAGATTCCAATGTTAATTCCTAGAGGCGTTTCAATGGGAATGCTGGTGCATTTCATCTGTATATTGTTGGCTGTAACTTGGTCGATTGTTGTTCTTCTAATTGGATCAGGTGTCATTGAGAACGGTCCAATATTTGTTGAAGGGGAAAGCATTGAAAATTGGCCAGCTCCAAATACAACATCACCCAAAAACTGTTTCTCAACGTAGGAATCAAAATTCACTCCTCCTGATACGCCGTAGCAAAAGTCCGACCAACAAAGAGGCCAAGGTAAATCAATGTTNCCTGAAAATGATGTGCTTATAGATAAAGTAATTTCTAACTCTACGCTCTTAGCTTTGCATGAATCGTACTTAAAGTTCCCGCTAAAATTTTTCAACCGAAGACTTGGAATTGATATTTCACCAATTTCTATTTCCGCAACAGTAAGAGGACCGCCAATGCTGGAAGCAATTACTGAATTTGGAATAACAGCGCGGGATGTGACTTTTTCATCTCTTGGTCGGCACCGCATTTCTGGTGGAGGACAATCGCAACCTTTTGACGGTATCTTGGGTATATCAAAACAGACTTTTTCTGTTTCGATATCTAATTTGGGTACGTTCAAACACACTTTTTGCGTTTCCATCTTCGGTAGAGGAATACAGATTTTTTCATCTTTTGATGCAGNNACAGAAGTTGTCCCCTTAGAAATATTTGCAGTTAGAATTTTTTTTCTCGAGCTTTGGCTCAATAGCTTTGCCCCACCTCTTATTTAGGAAGTATTATTATTTATCGTTTTTGTAGGTTGATTGACCTAACAGATTAGGTCATAAAATATTGTGTTTATCGTTTCTAACGTAATCTGTAGGTTAAAAAGTAAAAGCGCGGTGATTTTCTAGATAGCAATAGAATTTGTTCAAAAATATAAAAACACTTCAACAATGTTGCCGGGTCTCCAAAAGCTTCAATCTTCTTTGATTGAAGTGCCTTGTCAAGAGTTATTCTACCTTCAAGTAAATCAAATAAGTATTCTCTGGATAAGATTACTCGAACATTAATCTTTTTGGGCTTAAACTCCTCCCCAATAACAACATCGTCGGTGGTGACATGAATTAGCGTATTCTCATTATCGAGCGTTTGAAGCCACGTTATGCCCTGTGTATCTATGATCATTTTTTGAAGATGCTGCGGAAAATCTTGTTTCATTAAAGCTATCAGTTCTTTAAGAAACAATTCAAGTGTCAATTGCATAGCCATCATTCCTTTTTCTAGGTCTGACTGATTCAAACCAGCAGGGAAGAACACAATCATATGTATTGCCTTCAATTTTCCCGTTGAGGCTTGCTTCGCAGAACATTTCATTGAATACAACTTCTGATGGGTTGAGGGGGCTAGCGTTGACGATACTGCACAAAGCTTTTGGTGTAAAAACAATTTCCAGTTTATCTTGACCCTTGGTACCGGTGAACGTCAAGGTTTTTGGTATTGCTGGCTGAAAATCAGGATAGAGTAATGTTGTAATTGCGGGCATTATGCTGAAATTGCCCTCATATTTTCCTTTTGAAGTTATCTGAATATTTGTATTATCAAAGAATTGNTTTTTTCCACTTTTGGTTTGAAAAAAGACGCCGCCATATGAAAGATCATTTGAAGGACCATATCGATAAATAAGAAAATCCACTCTCTCCGGCTCATAGGCACCATGGGGGTCGCAAAAGATGACGCCAGTATCCCAGCCCCAAGTTGTTCCTATGTCGAAACAGCCACCTTCATGGTCCTGATAACCTTGGCTGGTTTTAATTGAAAAAATTTTTTTGTCGAGTTTTAATTTTCCTTTAACAAGTAATCGGGGTAGCTCCACCCAGTTTTCCCATTGGCGGTTCATTTCTTGGGCTGCCCGAAGCATCTTTGCTTTAGGGGTTTGTTCTTTGAGAACATCAACAAAGATATCTTTGTTCGTTACGGGAGGCAGTGCAACAAGATAATTTAGGTCAAATGAAATTTGTTCTATTTGCCCTTTAACGTCAAAAGAATTGTCTTTCAAGAAGGTCACTGCAATATTATCGCAAATAAAGTTTGGGTTGTAGGGTGAAACCTCAAGTTGACTCATGGGTATCAATTTTAATTCAGAAAAAATTTTTCCATTGGGATCCACAATATATGAAAGAACTGAGCCCCAACCCCGTTTCGAATCATAAGGATTGCCATGGACTCCAAAGTTTAAAAGACAAAAGACATTTTTTTTCCGGTCAAAAAATACGAAATCATGCCATTCCTGATATAATCTAGCTTTTGTATCGAAGANGGATGGTAAAGTAAAAGCATCGACGCTAGCCGTGTCTTCTACACGGTATAAAGTCATTAGGACGACGGCTCAGCTTTAGTCTCTTCAGCAGTAGGAGCAGCTTTTTCTATAATGTCAACTGCTCTGTTGGACACTTTTTGCACCAAAGTTAAGAGTTCAGTGTTGAATTGAATGTATAGCCGCATCATGTCAGCAACGGAGTTGCTCACAAGCGCGGTCATTTCTTCATTGTCCAGTTTGCTCATGCGGGCAGTTACTTTGCTAAGTCTTTGAGCTGTCTGAACGGTGTTATTCACTGAAGCCTGAGTTAGCTTGGTTAGTTGATCTTTGTACTCAGGATTATTTAGTGTAGAAACGATTTGGTCAATAGCTTTTTGCACAGTTTTTGGGTTTGGCATTACAGTTTTGGGATTAGCTGTTGAGGCACGTTTGGTCTTTGCACTTGCTTTTTTGATTGTTTGATCGCTCACGGTTATCTCCACTTCCAACAACTCTNTTGGTTGTATTTAATTTTTCCGCTGAACAAGATAGTTCGTCTGTTCAAGAAAGAAGTTTTTCCATTTTTTCTCGAGCATCCAGTCGCATTCAGTTAGCAAAACGGTTCTTGCTTTATTAGCAAATTGCTTTGCAATTTTTGTTGCGTATTCAATTGCTTCGTATTTTTTCATAAGATCTTTAATGTAGATTANATCTTTTTCTGTCTTGATTTCTCTTGGTTTTTCCAGTATTTTTCGGATCCGTTCCTTTTCTTGAGCACTACACGAGTTAAGGGTGTGAATTAGCATGAGTGTTCGTTTTCCCTCTAAAATATCGCCATCGATCTCTTTGCCATAAAGAACCTGTGAGGCAGTAAGATTCAGTATGTCATCGGTTATCTGAAATGCTATTCCCGTAAAGAGAGCATACCTTGTGATTGCAGCTATTTGTTTGGGACTTGCTTGATCCAAGCCGATAATTATTCCCGTTCTGCAGGGAGTAATGATTGTGTACCAGCAAGTCTTATTCTCGCAAATATAGTAATAGTCTTTAGGCTTCAAATCAACCCGATTCTCTTTGACAAAAGTTAATTCTGTTATCTGCCCTTCTACACTTCGGCGAGCGGTCTCCTGAATTTCTAATATGACTTGCAAGGATTTTCTGACACCTATCGAAGCCAAGTTATCTATAAGTGGGGACATTGCCAAAATTTTCACTGCGTCTCCAGCATTCGCTGCTAAAGCAAGACCGTACTTTCGGTTTAGAGTAATATCGCCCCTTCGATAAATCGATTGATCAACGATGTCGTCTTTTATGAGAAACGAATTGTGGAGAAGTTCAATTGCTGTTGCTGTATCTATTGCTTTGTTGTAATCGCCACCCACAGAAGCAGTCGCAGCAAGACAAAGCAGGGGTCGAATGCTTTTTCCGGGTCTAGTCGGATAGTCAGCTAAGAGTTCGTAAGCTAATGTTTTAGCTCCAAAGTTTTGTTTAAGATAGTACTTCATCCGAAACGCGACTTTTTTTCTCATTTCGGACAGGGTTGATTCGCTCAAGCGGTGACCATCCTCTTTCATGTTACTCAATATTCATAGATAACCTTTGTCTAGTTTTGTTGGGTAAATGTTTCGCAAGTTGTTAGTGAGGTGTTGCTTTCTTTGTGTTTTCTCAGGCATTAGAAGAAGATTCAATTGCGAGGTTTATTGCGCTTGTCGTAGATTTAATGGCCCAGTTAAGGAAGGCAGATGGATTCTGCGCTGCTTGAATGGTAATCTCTAAGCCGTTTTGCAATGCTTCTATACTAGCTTTTGCCACCGCGTTAGGATCTTGGATAGTTTCAAGCAGATTTGTCAATCCTGCTGATAGGATAGCTTGCTCAATTGTTCCCCGTGCTACCTCTAAGTTGATTGCTTCACTTTGAGGCACTGTTCCCATTAGGATGCCCCCAACGATATCGGCATATCTCTCATCCACCTGTGAACGTGCAGCCATGAATTCCATTGAACGAAGCCAAATTGGGTTGAAGCTTCGATTTCGAATCAATTGAACAATCAGTCCTGCAATTGACATTCCGTAGCGAAGTTCTTTCTCAACAAGTTGCTGATATGCTAATAAAGCTTCTTTGGACAAATCATCCGTTGCCAGACAGGAAATTGCGACTTCGGAAGCCCATCTACCGCTAAGAAGGGCATATTGAATTCCTTCGCCATTTAGGGGATTCACTAAACCCGCCGCATCGCCAACCAACATTACTCGATCGTCAACCAATGGCTGGTTTGGGTTATAGGTTGTTAGAGGCCAACCTTTTATTTGCCCGACCAATTTAGCGTTTTTAAGACGCATATGCAACGTTGAATCATTTTTGACAAGTTGATTCAATAATTCCTTTAGGCGATTTCCTGCTGGTATGGTGTCTAAGACCATGCCGACTCCTACGTTAGCTTGGTTTTGGCCGGTTGGAAAAAGCCAGCAATAACCAGGAAAACTCTCCTTATTGAAATGAAGATCAGCTTGATTAAGAGACCCTTCGACGTTTTCAAAGTATCCACGTATGGCAATTATTCTATCCGCACTTGAAGGTGGTTGACCTCTGACAAGTTTAGCAATGATTGAGTTGCTACCGTCTGCGCCTATTAATAAACGAGTTTTTAAAACTCTTTTGCCAGAAGGACCCTCTACTTGTAACTCAACACCTTTGCATTTAGTCCGCATACTCACCGCTTTGTGTCCCTCTAAGAAAATAGCCCCTTGTTTGCACACTGTGTCTAAAAGCAGCTTATCCAAAACAATGCGGGGAAATACCCGACCATATCTAGGAAGACCCACAACCTTCGGTACGGATCTGGAAATTAATTTTTTGCCATCTAGATAAACTGAAGCCCTTCTAATCTGGTTTGACCTTTTGAACTCAAGTGCGCCTGTAATTCCCATTCTTTCCAGCTCATTTTGGGCCACAGGACTCACAAAGTCGCCGCAAACTTTGTCACGCGGAAATTTACACTTGTCAATCAGAATAACATCGTAACCTGAACAAACAAGATAATGTGCAGCTGCCGAACCAGCAGGTCCAGCACCCACCACTATCACATCACTATCATATTCTTGTTTCTTTTCGGAAAGAATGATTATCACTCTGTTTCTTTAAAAAAAGAGGTGTATTAGAGTCGTTGGAGATTATTACCTTTATTTTTCGCCTTCGCCAACTAACTCTGCAGTTGTCTTGATTCCGTTCTCGTTTCCTGATCCTGAACCGACCCAAAGGAGATACATTGGTTTTTCATTTCGAAGCAGGTCCATGATGTTATCAAAGTCATCTAAATGATAGTAGAGGTTAACTTGGGTTCCTGTCAAGTTGTCTGAAGGCAGAGTCGCACCATTAGCCTTGAAAATAAGTTGTCCAATATATTTGCCTGCATTTTTCAGCCAAATTCGGGGAACAAACATGTTTGACGAGTACATGACTTCATACTGATCAATTAAAGTTGTAGTTACCACACAAAACGCCTCTGTCNTAAGTTAATTCAAACTGGTCTTAAATAATTTGGGGTAAATGGGCGATAAAATGTTTAAAATTTCTTGTCAATGATTTTATTTAGGATTTTATTAATTTATGCAATAGATGGATGTCACTTTTTGACATTTTTAGGTCCGACGAAGTTTTTGTATTAAGCCTATGAAGTACTCGGAAAACGGATTTTCATCTTTAGACATTCTGCTCATCCTATCTTACGATCAAAATAATCGGGTGCCGACCTGAAGAAAACAGACAAAGTCATCGTTCAGGCTTTTTCTTCCTTCAATTTAGTTGCGAGTTCCTTTGCGTAGCCTCTTGCCCGATCAATTTCGCCTTCTACAAGCGGTCCCTTTTGTCCAAACACAAGAGCTTTCAGAACGGGCAACTGTTGTTTCATGTTCTTTTCTTTGAGTTTTGTAGCAATCTTTTCGGCTGCGCTCCATTCTTTATTCTCAAGGCGCGAGTTTTCAACGTTCTCAGGGTTTTCAGTGTCGAAAGCTGCAAAAGGCTTATTCAACCATTCCTCACTCTTTATCTTGCCCAAAAAAAATTTGATTGCAAAACTCATTGTTCCAAATTTTGTTGGAGACCCTAGAACCAGGAAATTGTAGTCGTTTGCACTTAACTTTTTTACTTCGTTAACTTTGAAGAGATCAACTTCTATTCCTGAATCTCTTAGTGCCTTTGTGATAGTTTCAGCGATTTGCCTAGTGTTTCCGTGGGAGGTGTCGTAGATAACTGTGCCCTTCATTTTCAAACCTCAGCTCCCGCGTCAATCTCAGTCCCACAATTAATACAAGACTTAGTTTTTCTTTCGGTCGTTTCTCTATTTCCCCCGAAATTGTTGGATTCTAATCTAAAGTGTAGGCATTTAAGACTTTGCNGGTAAGATCAAATTGCTTATTCAAAGAAATTCAAATTAACCTCAAACGCTGTCACATTCTCGGCTTTCTGATCAAAGTAGTTGGGACTAAAATTTTGTGCACACACAATTCTAAAATACCATTTTACTAATTAAATGAAAACTAAAGCCATTTTNATTCTTCTTTTGGCNGTTGTTTTGAGTTTCGGAATTACATTAGTTAAAGGTGGGATTAAAAACACCTACAGAATCCGATTTCTATCAGTCTTATGAATGTTTTTGTGATTCCAAAAGTCTTTGGCTGCTTATTACTACTTTCCTGAGTGAAACGCCTTTCAACATAGCTGAATTGTCAATTTTGCCGAAGTAAATCTTGTCGCCNTTTGTTTCAACGGTTACCTTAGCGAGAACTATTTTGTCGATTGAAGAAGATTCGGGTGGAGCCCAATCAACTTCTATTTTTGACCCCTCGGCAACCATGTTGAAGACTGTTCCAGCATCTCCAACTGCAGGAATTGGGTCAGTCATGTTTTCATCGTACCTTATCCAGAGAAAAAGGTCTCTTGACTTCCCAACTTCTTTTGGAGTGTATTTCTGGTTTAAGTTAAACACCATTGGTTTCTGTAACACTATTTCTCGTCCGTAGCCGTCCAATGCAAAGCCTTCACTCACTCGTATGATGCCTGCAGATTTGTCATCTGTGACTTCAAGTCCGCTCACTACACCCATACCAAAGAGCGTTCGGTTTATCAGTCTCTGTTTGGTGATGAAGTAATTTTGCTCTGCCTGAAAATCTGACGACGACAAGATTTTTCCGAAAAAATAATTGTTGCGTTTAAAAAATGGGAAAGATAGTNGTTCACTANTTCCTTGTTTTNCCACATTTTTATTGGGTTTTTTTGCGCTCTTCAAATATGGTCATCCCGCGTACCATAATAGCAATATTTCGCATAATACGTTTTTGTTTCTGTCCAGCAGACTGTCGATCGGCTTTTCGAATCAGAAACTTTGCACAACTTGTGAATATCACCTGACCAAGCAAATGAGTATTGGACCCCTGGCATAATCAAGGTTTAAAACTATTCCCTGAGCTCAGAGAACTTGACTTATATTTTAAATTCTATTTTGCCCTAAGCATCTCAACAAGTCTTGAAAAGAGGGTGATCCAGGTTTCAGAACGACCTTTAAAAACTGGAGATGCCTCATCTATTTTGGACCATTCATTCAAAAAGCGGTTGGCGTCGACATCAAAACGCAATAGCCTTTCCTTATGAACCTCATCCTCGGATTTGGGTATTAAAACGTGATATTGTTGCAAAACGAATTTGAGGGGCATTCGTGCTCCATTTTTGTCTTTCATTCCATTTGTCCAACTGTCACTGAATATGAACCGTTCAGGCGGCAACAGAGTGTACCGAGCTATCTCCAAGCTTAGTCTGTAAGCTATGTTTAGGTCAACAATTGAGTTGCAATAGTTTGCTGGTGGATTAATCGATGCCAAACAGTACACTGCTGCGCCGTAGCCTGCGAGTTTGGGGTAAACAAAATTGGTTAAAATCGACGCGAAGAAACCGTTTCGGGTAGCTTTCTTGAAGGTTTCAGATTTGATATATGCTTTCAAGNTTTCCTTATTACTTGTGATTGCGGCATCAGGTTGTAGAGTTGGAAGCATAAGTTCCAGTACGTCGGCAAAGACATAGACACAACTTGAGTAGTCTCTATGCCAAATACCCCAAGAATGATCAAACCACGATTCGATCCCTGAATTCTTAGTGAAGAGCAGCATGTTAGCTATGCCTATGTATTCTTCGGCGATTTTTTTTGGAATATTTAGTTGCTCGACGGATTTTAAAAAATGAACGTCATCCAGAATTGTGACCTGTTCGATCTCAACTTCTGGGTTGTGGGTCCATTTGTCTCTTATGTAGTGAAGGGCGTTTGCAAGTTCACCGTACGAGTATTCATCGTTTTGTAGAAATAGGGTTCGAGCCGTGTCTATTTTGTTCAATATTTTACTGTTGTGGCCGGTTGCGTGAGGAAAATCGCCGTGCGTGTCTGGACCAATGGAGCCTGATATAAAAATTTTAGTGTTCTCTTCGGAGAATACTAGTTCAGAAGCGATTCTTTCGGCGATGGCTTTGTGCGTGGTCCCGAGCATTTTAAGCAGCCAATAGGAGATTGTGAATGAAGGCTGTTAAGTATTTTGTGATAACCTCAATCTGCAAATATTTCTGCTGAGGATGAATAGGCAAAGACAATTACCTTCTGCGTATCCTCAAAAGAGCAAGAATAACTGAAAGCAAAATAAAACCAATAATAACTAGAAGATCTGTGTCGATCGAAGGCGAAGCGTCCTGAGTTGGTATGGGTTCAGCAACAAACTCCAACGAACCTATCGAGTATGCAGTCCATCCACCGTCTTGGTAGTCAGGCGGGGTCCATCCCAGAGGATTAGAACTACCCGTAGCCTCCACCCAAATCCAGCCAGCGTCTCTGTTGTCGTTGGGAAGATCCCAATAGCTATTTGCGTTAGAAAACTCGGGAAGCCAAATCAAAAGAGCCACATGATCAGGAGCGTCCACGATAGCTGCGTCGAACCCAGCTCCAACATAGATTGTTCCACATAAGAAAGCCATGTCTTCGCAGTCCCCAATAGCNGTGACTCCTGTAGTTGGGTTGAAGGCGTGTGCCATTTCATCAGCATTCCATGCCCACTCTTCTTGAGTAACTCCATCTCTAACNACGTTATCGCTGTCATAGCCGTATTCTGTCCACTGCTGAACATACTTCAAAATGGCGATTGCCCTTTCATTTTCGCCTGTATAGTCTGTCAGAAATGATTGGCCTATACTGTAAGCAAGTTCCTTATTTTCGTTGAGCGTTTCAGTCGCAAGGTTGGGTAAATAGCCGTGAGCGCCAGCGTAGTAGTTTCTATCTATTTCGAAGTTGTCATACCAATCACCATCTTGCAGATTGAAGCTGGAAGCTGGAAATCCACTCACAGTCTGNCCCAGAGNTAAAATAAAGACAAAAATAAACGAGAACAAAATGAATCGTCGCTTACAAAACACTTGCTATCCCCAATTATCCTATTGGAAGAGTTAAGCTTGCTAACATTATTAGCCCCAAGAACACCTCGTAACAAAATAAAAAGACTCCGATTGNTAGGGGATGTTTGTTAATGTCGNCTAAGTCAACGCNGAAAGGTCGAAGTTTTGCAAAAACTATATAGAACAAACCCCCGAAGAATAGGCTTACAAAGAAACTAATAGCGACAACTAAGAGCCTTTGCAGATTGAAATAAGCGCCCACCGTGACTGATTGCGATAGGAAGAAAGGATTAACCATTGAGCCAAAAACAACCAAACCAGCATAAACAAAAAAGCCCCCCACAAAAAGACTAGTTGCCAAGGAATTGCCCTTAAGGCTCTCGAACTCTTTAATTTTCGTCGTCAAAAGGGTGATGCATCTAATTCCCACGTATCCAATTAGCAGACAAATCAGACTTGAAACAAAAGCTCGAAAAAACCATAAACCTAG
>JGI20214J51088_10000698_pt1 | contig 23091 bp, 19 predicted proteins | sample WetSurMetagenome_FD_51088 | JGI IMG/M metagenome (IMG submission 51088) | reverse complement strand
TGCATATTCGTCTACAAACAAGGTACTTAAGACAGTGGCTCTTTCGTTGGTCTGGAAGGAATTAAGCTGGTAGTTGTAGAGTGCATCCCATCCCTCCTAGTGAGACCAGCATCCTTCCCTTTTTTATTATAAATTCTTTTTTCTTGCCATGACACGGCATGGTTTTTCTGCACAAATACGAAAGTATATGTACTCAACACAAGTTACTGAAAAGTTGGAGAGATTAAGAAGGAGTTATCGGGATCACTGATGCGACTACCATGCCTATTTGTTATCCCCACTCTTATTAGTTCTTGACCACTGAAAACACTGGAGAGTATGGACATGGCCTCAAAAGATTACGTGACGATGGAACACAAAACAATACCGAAACAAGTACCACTTTTTGAAGAGCAAGACGATGGGAACCTTATTCCGTATGTCAAGGAAACATAGACAGAATTTACCTGTTTGTTTACCATGGTTGACCGCTGGTTAATCGTGGTTTATCCTTGATAGACTTTTTTTTTTTAAGAAACACAAAAACAAGGGTCCTTTTTTTAATAAATTCATCTGTCAATTAAAAAGATGAAGGATAAGGTTCAAGGAAGAATCCATATAAATCTGAACAGTATTTGACGGTTTAATGGAAAAAAAGGTTGCACTCAGCATCGCAGGGTCTGATTCCTGCGGNGGTGCTGGGATACAGGCGGATCTGAAATCATTTTCATACCTGGGGGTCCATGGNGTGACCGTAATTTCCTGTGTCACCGCACAGAACACGCAGCAGGTCAGGACCATCTATAAAGTACCTGTTGATGTTATTGAAAATCAAATCGAAAGCCTGTTCGATGATTTCTCCATTGCTGCGGTAAAAATCGGTATGCTGTACGACGAAGAAATCGTAAAGCTTGCTTCCCGAAAACTCAAAGCACGTAACCGAAAACCGATCGTCGACCCGGTGATGGTTGCAACCAGCGGCGATGCCCTTTCGAACAACACCTTTGCCGCTTCATTGAAACAATATCTCCTACCTCAAGCGTTGATGGTGACCGCTAATATCCCTGAGGCATGCACATTAGCTGATATGCCAATCACCCAACAAAAAGACATAGAAAAAGCAGCTAAGAAAATCTTTGCACTTGGCCCGGAGTTCGTCCTGCTCAAAGGTGGTCATTTCCCAGGCGATATGGTCACTGATCTCCTCTACGACGGCAAACAGTTCCATCGTTTCGTTCTCCCTAGAATTCCTCAGAGAAAAGCACATGGCTCGGGCTGTACGCTGTCCGCGCTCATCACTGGTCTTCTTGCATTAGAAGAATCTCCAGTCGCAGCGGTGGAAAAAGCAAAATCCATTACCTGGAGTATGATCAATGAAGGGTATTTCCCTGGGAAAGGCGCTGACGTGCTGAATCATTCATCAACCATCCAGGTCCCGCCGCTCGTCACATACCCTGAACAATTCGAAGTCTGGCTGCAGCTGAAAAACGCAATTGAAGCACTGGTTTGCTTACTCCCACCACAGTTCATCCCTGAGGTCGGGATGAACTTTACCTACGCTCTCCCTGATGCAAAAACACGAAACGACGTCTGTGCGATTCAGGGGAGAATCACCAGGCACAAAGAACATCCTGCTCTCTGCGGGACTCTAGCTTATGGTGCGTCCAAACATGTCGCAGCTATCGTCCTTGCTGCGATGTCGTTTGATCCATCCATGCGATCAGCACTCAACATCCGCTACGCACAAAAAACTCTGCGTCTCTGTACAAGCATCGGTTTTACGACCGGTTCATTTGATCGGAAAGACGAGCCATCGACCGCTCCATCGACCATGGAATGGGGAACGAAACATGCCATAACCATGTTACGAAGAGTACCCGATATTATCTATGATACCGGCTCAGTAGGAAAAGAACCGATGATCCGCGTGCTTGGAAAAAACCCACAAGACGTACTTTTCAAAATAAAAACATTGGTAAACGCCTCGATACCATATGATACAAAATTACGAAACGTATATAAATGATAACCCCCATAAGACCGCCCACCAACCAATAAACTAACGGAGAGGTATAGTTTATGACAGCAAAAGAAGAAAGCGAAGAAAACGTGATCTATGTAGGAAACAAACCACCAATGAGCTACGTTCTGGCAGTCGTGACACAATTCAACAGCGGGTCCAGCGAAGTAATCATCAAGGCACGTGGCCGAGCGATCAGCAGAGCAGTCGATGCAGCAGAAATAACCAGAAACCGGTTTGTCCAAGATGCAAAGATCAAAGAAATACGCATCGGAACAGAAGCAATCACCAACGAAGAAGGACGAACCTCAAACGTCTCATCAATTGAGATATCTCTGACAAAATAAATCGGAGTATTATCAGGAATAATACTTCCCCCTTTTATTTTTCTTAAAGAGCGTATATCATAACTATATTTTTAAAAAAAAAGAAAGGATGAGCCTGAGGAAAGACTCGTTTTTTTCAGAGTTATTATTCTTTTTCCGGCAGCATGTAGGCGATATCATCCCAGGGGTGACGGTACAATCCCTGTTTCAGACGCTTCTGATCAAGATAATGCCCGATGAGCCCGATGCTGCGGCCAAGAACAAACAAGCCGTTGAGCGCACCCATCTTGATATACTCGTCAGCCTCCTGCTTGGTCAGCTCTGAGCGGAGCAGATCGACGAAACAAATCCCGATGCATCCGTCCACGTTCAAGATCAGGTTATCCCGCTTTGATGTGGTGATCTTCTCGACCTCCCGCGCATAATCAAGCAGAGGGGTGCTCTTGAAATGCTTCTTGGCATACGAGCTGATGATGGTGACCCGCATGTCCGGGTTATGGACGGATTTCACAAGATGACCGATCCCCTGGATATTGACTCCTTTTACTTTCATGTCCTCGATGAACTGCGCTGGAGTTTTCCCTGAATCATACGCCTCAGAGAACATCTGTGCGGCACCATCGATAGCCCCACCGAAACGCGGTCCGATGGTCAGCATCCCGGAGACCAGAGAAGAGATAAGGTCTTTTCCCGCACGGGTCGCGACAATCGTGTTATGCGCACCAGACACCGCAGGACCATGATCAGCAGTGACCATGATTGCCATTTCAATAAACTTCGTCGCATACCCAGGTAACAGTTTCTTGAACCACAGGATGCTGAGCACACCACCGATGCCGATATCTTTCTGAAACACCTCAGATATAGGCATGTTCCCGTAGATGAGTTCCTCACCACGGTCATCGGAGATCGTGGAGATGAAGTTCGCCGGTCGTCTCACCAGCTTTGCTTTCACCGCGGTGTTATAATCCATGGGGATCTTGATTGCTGCCGGTTCTGGTCTGGGGGCAATAATCTTCTTTTTCACAAGGTCCTTGTAGACCATTCCGATCTTCTCACCATAGTCATCAAAGGAATTCGGCACCACCGCGCCAGCTGCTTTGAGTGCTGCGTTTTTTGCATCCGCGGTCTCCGCGTCCGAGCCAGCCTTTGCCCCTGCATGACCGAACTGTACCTCGGTCTTGAACGCCTTCGAACACGTCCCTGTCACCCACATCACCAGGGGTTTGGTGATCTGTTTTTTCTTTAACGCCTCAACGATCGTATATTCATCAGACCCGCCGACCTCACCGAGACACACCAGCATCTTGATTTCAGGGTTTTTTTCGAATCGCAATAAATGCTCAAGCAACGTTGAGCCTGGATACCGGTCGCCACCGATCGCAATGCCCTCGTAGAGACCATCGGTGTTCTGCGCGACGATATTATACGCCTCGTTGCTCAGTCCACCAGACTTTGAGACAAAACCAACAGAACCTGGACGGTTAAGCTTCGAGTCCATGATGTTCTCAATGGTCCCACCGGTGTTCCCTATCTTAAACGCACCAGCGACGATCCCTCCGACGGTCGCAGGCCCGATAATGACCTTGTTCAGTTGTTTTGCTTTTGCGGTTAACTCCCGCATCCGGCGTTCCGGGACGCCCTCGGCGATAATCACAATGGTCCTGATCTGCGGAATACCAAAAGCCTCTTCTGTCGAGGCTGCCGCAGAGCGGAACGATGCAAAGTTGATCATCACGTCAACATTCTTATGCCGGCTTGCTGCGTTCTTCATCGATTTGTACACTGGAACCAAAATCTCTTTAGGCCCGAAGAAGAACTTCTGAAAACCATCAGCCCCGGTCGGGTTGATGACCGCGGCAACAGACGGTGTTTTTCTTCCAGACGCGTAATCAAAGTCCAACATCCGCTGCACCGCATTGGTCTGCATGTTGTAAATGAATGATTGGGTGTCCTTAGTAAACAATAGATACTCTTTTCCTGCCATGGTTATTTCCCTCCTTTTAACGCCATAGAAACAATCCTGGTCATGTGCGTCTCCGGTCCGTAGACTTCAATAGGCACTCCGAGCTGCTCCCCAAGTTCCCGCATGACCCGAAGACCTTCTTTGTAGTTTGGTCCACCTCGACGAACGTAGATCTTAACCTTGTTTTCTTTTAATTTCTCTTTGTATTCCTGTAACGCTCGCATAATGCCTTTGAACGTGTTGGCCACATCGGTGAAATTTGCGATACCACCGCCAATCAGCAGGAATTTTCCCCTCGGGTTCTTCTTGCGCGTCATCAGATCAAGGATAGCCCGCGCATATAGGTAGGTGAACTCCTCGTTGGGATCACCAGAGTATTCACCGTAATTTGCCATCTCGTTCATGAATCCCAGGTCCGTAATCGTGTCTGCATAGATGACGGATGCACCACCACCAGCAACCATGGTCCAGACACGCCCTTCAGGGTTGATGATTGTGAGTTTTAACGACGCCCCGGTCTTGGAGTCCAGGTCCGCGATATATGCCTCTTCCTTGGAAAGCATCCGCCCAAAAGGTGATGGAAATTTTATTCCCCCCCATTTTTTCCCACTGACAAACTCAGCGGTGTCATCGAGCTTTGCGGCAAGATCCAAGGGGATTATTCGATCTTTGCTGACGACGAACGGATTAATCTCCAGATACGTATAGTTCAGGTCTGCATAGAACTTGAACATCCCCTCAATAAAGCCAGCGATCAAGAAACGTCGCTCTTTGGGGACATTTGAAAGGAGTTGTTTTTCAATATCTGCGGCGGCTGGCAATGTGCCAATGGGTACCTTCATCCTGGCTGCTTTGGAATCGATGTCCCCGACGTTGACACCGCCCTGATGATGGAACAATATCTGGTCACCGTCCCGCTCGGAAAGGATTGCCAAGTAATATTCATCGGTCTCGTTATGCGGGACGAATGGCTCGACGATAAAATGATCAAGGATTCCAGTCACCGTTCCCACGGTCACTGGTTTGCTCATGCGCTCTTTAATCCAGCTCTCCACGTCAGCCCAGGTCGCATTCAGCAGCAACAGTTTGCTTTTCCCTCGTCGCTTGATGAGCTGATCTGGTTTTACCACCAGTTTTTCTTTCGTGAGCCATTTGTAGGTGGCGGGGAGTTTCTTAAGGTCAGTGTCTGGTCCAACCGTCACAAACGTGTCATCGATCGTATATTTTCCATTTGTATAGTCTTTCAACAAACGGGCGATCATACGTTTCCCGTCTGCTTCTCGGATTGCTTTCTGCGCCATACTTCATCCTCCATTCATTACATTTTTTTCTTCAGATGGTCTGCGATCGCATCAATGAACTCCTCAGTGTAAACTTGTTTGTTTTTCGGGCTTGGTTCCGCAACCCTGAGCAGGTCACCGGTCATGATGCCGCCCTCAATCGTCTCCAGGGACGCTTGTTCGAGCTTATGTGCGAATTCGACAACCTCAGGTGTCTTATCAAGTTCTCCACGTTTCTTCAGGGCACCGGTCCAGGCGAAAATAAGTGCCATCGGATTGGAAGAGGTCTTTTCACCCTTCAGAAATTTGTAATAATGTTTCTGAACAGTCCCATGAGCTGCCTCGTATTCGAAGAAACCTTCCGGAGATACAAGGACGGAGGTCATCATCGCAAGACTCCCATACGCAGACCCAAGCATATCAGACATGACATCACCATCGTAATTCTTACATGCCCACAGCATGCCGCCTTCTGATTTCATGATCCGTGCGACTGCATCATCGATCAGGGTGAAGAAATATTCGATCCCTGCATCTTCGTATTTTTTCTTCCAGTTCTTCTCAAATTCCTCCTGGAAGATCTGTCTGAACCTTGCATCATAGGTCTTTGAAATGGTATCTTTGGTGGCAAACCAGAGTGGTACCTTCTGATCCAACGCATAGGTGAAACATGCTTTAGCGAAACTGTTGATGGATTTATCGGTGTTATGGATACCCTGCAAAACTCCGGGTCCCTTGAAATCCTGGATGGTAAGCCTGATCGGTTGACCACCGTCCGCTGGAGTGAAGACCAATTCCCCTTTCCCAGGCCCGGGAACTCGAATTTCCTGGTTCTTATACACGTCGCCATAGGCGTGTCTGCCGATTTGTATTGGTTTGGTCCAATTCCGCACCCCGGGTGGGATGCTCTTGACCAGGATCGGGCTGCGGAAGACTGTCCCGTCAAGAGCTGCTCGGATCGTCCCATTCGGACTGGGCCATTCTTTTTTTAGATTGTATTCTTTGATACGATCCTTGTTTGGTGTTATCGTTGCGCATTTTACTCCAACACCATATTTCTTGATTGCGTTTGCCGCATCATGTGTGATTTTATCATCGGTCTCGTCACGTTTTTTCAACCCGAGGTCATAATACTCCAGGTTCATGTCGAGAAACGGGAAGAGTAGTTTTTCTTTGACCATCTTCCACATGACCCGGGTCATTTCGTCTCCATCGATTTCCACGATGACGTTTTTTACCTTGATTTTATTGCCATGTTCCTGTGTTTTCTTCATATGATTTCATCCTTCTGTCTTATTTTATGTAGTTAAGCGATCCTCCGGCAAGGATAATTTTTTTATCTCTCTCTGAAAGATCAAACGTCGTTTGAAACTCCTTTCCCTTTGTTTTATCGATGACCGTTACGGTGTTCCCTTTACCTGCTAGGACTTTGCGTATCCCTTGTATCTCAAAGGCATCCCCTTGGTCTATCCATCCATAATCGTCCTTGTTTGCAAATGTCAAAGGAATGATACCAAAGTTGATCAGGTTTGCCTTATGGATCCGCTCCATGCTTTTTGCAATCACTGCTTTCACGCCCATGTACATCGGGCAGAGCGCGGCGTGTTCACGAGAGGAGCCTTGTCCGTAGCTGACGCCAGCGACGATAACGTTATACAAACCAGACTCCTTGGTCTTTTTTGCGCGTTCATAGAACTTGGGGTCGACGACTTCGAAGAGGAACTCTGAGTATTTTGGGACGTTTGATCGATATTTCATCTTCGCTCCAGCAGGGATGATATGATCCGTGGTGATTTCGTCACCGACCTTGATGGTGACCTCTGCTTTGATGTCTTCAGGCAGTGGCGTGTTCTTTGGTGGTTCTCCGATGTTTGGTCCACGCTCGATTTTAGTTTTTGATGAGTCAGCTGTTGGATAGATGAACATACTATCATCGATGTAGAAACTCCTGGGCATGGACATCTTCGGGTAGGAAATACCGATTTTTTCTAAATCGCGGGGGTCGGTGATCTTTCCAGTGATGACTGCTGCAGCAGCCGTCTCAGGGCTCACAAGGTACACCTGTGCGTCTTTGGTCCCTGATCTGCCCAGGAAGTTACGATTACTGGTCCGTAGCGAGATCGCACCAGATTTTGGTGACTGGCTGTTCCCGATACAGAACCCGCAGGCTGATTCAGCGAGTCGTGCACCAGCACCAAGCAGGAGGGCAAGACCACCATCGCGCGTGATGTTTTCGAGCACTTGTTTTGATCCAGGTGCGACAACAAAACTGACGTTCGGGTGTACTTTTTTATCTTTTAGGATATGGGCAACCGTCATCATATCGGTGTATGAGGAGTTGGTGCAGCTTCCGATGCAGACTTGATCGACCGAAAGACCTTGGATGTCCCGGATTTTCTTGATGTTTCCTGGGCTGTGCGGGGTCGCTGCGAGTGGTTGAAGCTCACTGAGGTTAATATCGACAACGCGATCATATGATGAATCGTCGTCAGCTTTGAGCTCAATCCAGTCTTTTTCCCGACCTTGTGCTTTGAGGAATTGTTTAGTGATTTCATCGCTGGGAAAAACCGAGGTGGTAACGCCGCATTCTGCACCCATGTTCGTGATAGTCGCACGATCAGGAACGGAGAGCGTTTTTACTCCCTCACCGACGTATTCGAAAATGCAGCCGACGTTTCCTTTTGTTGAGAAGATTTCTAACACTTTGAGGATGACATCTTTTGCAGCAACCCATGGCCTGAGTTTTCCGATGAGGTTGATTTTTATGACCTTTGGATACACGATGTAGAATGGTCCGCCTGCCATGGCGACGGCGACATCAAGTCCTCCCGCACCCATCGCGATCATGCCGATGCCCCCACCAGTCGGGGTGTGCGAATCTGAACCAAGAAGTGTTTTCCCGGGTTTTCCGAATCGTTCAAGATGGACCTGATGGCAGATCCCGTTGCCTGCCCGTGAGTAAACGATGCCGTATTTTGCAGCGACGGTCTGCAGGTATTTGTGATCATCAGCGTTTTCAAATCCGATCTGTACGGTATTGTGATCGACGTAGCTGACGGACAGCTCTGTTTTTACTTTTGGAACATTCATTGATTCGAATTGGAGGTAGGCCATGGTCCCGGTGGCATCCTGGGTGAGCGTCTGGTCGATTTTTATGCCTACCTCTTTTCCTTTCTCTGTTTTTCCTTCGATAAGATGAGTAGAAAGTATTTTTTCAGTGATCGTTTTTCCCATAATTTAGCCTCTCACGGTTGCTATCGGAGCGGGAATAGGAATTGATTTAATAAACTTTTTGTCATAATTTCCTCACATAGATAATCCTAAGGCGTAATTATTGTATTTTGGACTAATATATAATTTAAATTGAGCATTCTACTAAAATATTAAAAATAATTTGGTAATATGAGATAATTATTTATGGATGTTTTCCATTCTGGGATCGTGAATCCACCAATTCTTACCAAGAACGAAAAAAAAGTCCTTAACGGAATCTGCAGATATCCCACCATAACAGACAGTGAACTTTCTGAAATACTACACGTGAAATTCTCGACACTCACCTCCATCAAACGACGACTCGCCGCACAAGGATACTACCGAAGCGTCATCTTCCCCCTCCCCAACCGCCTTGGCTGCGAACTGCTTGCAGTCATCTACATGCAATTCAATCCCGTAATCCCCCTCAAACAGCGTATGGAGACGACCAAACGAACCATCGAGGTCTTCGATGAACTCTTCTTCTCGGTCGGCGAAGAGGAAAAAGGATTCTCCATTAGTCTTTCACAGAACTATACCAACATCGGGAGGATCAACGAGATACGAACAGAGACATTTGGCAAACTAGGGCTCCTTGAAAAAGAATACCCTCACGAGGTGATCTTCCCGTTCGAAACCAGTCACATCCACCGATTCTTCGATTTTTCATTCTTTCTGCAAGACTTATTCAAACTAGAGGACAAACAAAAAATCTCAACGACCCCTGAACTCTTTCGCAACGCCAATGTAGTAGAACTAACACCAAAAGAAAAAAAAGTGTACAGCGCGCTTGTCGGGCATCCGACCGAAACCACACAACAGATAGGTACCCTCGTCAGCCTGTCACGACACACGGTCGCCCGCATGAAAAAAAAATTCTTCAAAGACGGACTTCTGCAGGTCCTCATCCTGCCAAACCTCAAGACTATTGGCGTAGAAATCCTCACTTTTTATCATATCAGCTTCAATCCGAATAAAGCACCCAGCACCCAGGAGCTAGCATTTCTGAACTCTCCCTCAACGATTTTTTTTGCCAGCAGGAAATTTGAAGCAGTTATTCTCTCAGCATACCAGACCTACCAGGACTACAAAGAAGACGAAATGAACAAAATAAGGTTCTTAAAAGAAAATAATTTATTTTCTCATCCGCCCTTCATCAGCACCTATCAGTTCGAGCGCATGGAAGTGATCAAAGAGTTCGATTTCCTCCCCCTTGTCCAAAAGATTCTTGGGGGTGGCTCATAGTTGTTTATAAGGGAGAAAAAACACAAAAAAAGAGGAAAAACTTCTTATACTACAACTCTGTTGCGGCACATCCCCATCACCTGAGGGGAAAGAGCTTGGAAGATCATCACTTTGAAAGTCTTTTAAGCGACATCTGTCAGATATATATAATACTAAAGATAAATGGATAAAGAAACCGGGAGAAGTTTTAGCATGGCTGACGAAAACATATCGGTCCTCATGGACGAAAAACGGGTTTTTAAACCTTCAAAAGAATTTGTGAACAGCACAAATGTGAAGCAGTGGATGGACAAACACCACATTAAAACAATCGACGAATTATACAAAAAAGCTGAAAACTGGGAATGGTTCTGGGAAGAAGTCTCCAAAGATCTCGTCGAATTTTACACACCGCCAAAAAAAACAGTAGAATGGGATGTCCCATGGGTGAAATGGTTTGTCGGAGCGAAATACAACATTGTTCATGACGCGATCGACAAACATGTGAAAACATGGCGGAAGAACAAAGTCGCGTTCATCTTCGAAGGAGAACCAGGAGACATACGAAAACTGACCTACAATGATCTTTATATCGAAGTGAACAAACTTGCTAATGCACTACGAAAAATGGGGATCAAAAAAGGTGACCGTGTCGGCATCTATCTGCCGATGATCCCTGAATTACCAATAGCGATGCTTGCCTGTGCAAAGATTGGAGCCATACACTCCGTTGTATTCTCTGGATTTAGTGCCTCAGCGTTTCGTGACCGGATGAACGACTGTGAAGCAACAGCAGTCATCACATGTGACAGTTTCTGGCGACGTGGCAAAAAAGTGCCGCTGAAAAATCAGACCGATGAAGCAGTCAAGGAAGCACCCAGCGTAAAACATGTCATTGTTTACAAGAGAACTGGAGATCAAGTAAACTGGAACCAAAGCAAAGATTTCTGGTGGGACGAAATAACCAAAGGCATGCCTCGTGAGTGCGAAACAGAGAAACTTGATGCAAACGACCCGTTATACTTCCTTTACACCTCAGGAACAACAGGAAAACCAAAAGGAATCATCCATGCTCATGCAGGATACGCCGTCGGTATTGCTCAAACCCTCAAATGGGTCTTTGACATAAAAGACGAGGACGTCTACTGGTGCGCCGCTGATATCGGCTGGGTCACGGGACATTCCTATATTGCCTATGCACCATTGATTCTCGGTGCGACTTCCATCATCTATGAAGGGGCACCGGACTGGCCACAACCTGACCGATGGTGGGACATCATCGAGCGCTACGGCGTGAGTGTGTTCTACACCTCACCAACCAGTGTCCGATTGTTCATGCGACACGGAGAGGAATGGCCGAAGAAACACGATCTCAGCAGCCTGCGATTACTCGGGTCGGTCGGTGAACCGATCAACCCAGAAGCATGGATCTGGTATCACAAGAACATCGGCGGGGAACACTGTCAGATCATGGACACCTGGTGGCAAACCGAAACCGGGCATTTCGTGATTTCACCCTTACCGATCACCCCACTCAAACCAGGGTCGGCTACCCGAGCGTTACCTGGGATGGCCGCAGCCGTGTACAACGAGCAAGGCCAACCAGTGGTCAACGGTGGCGGAAACTTGGTGTTACTCCACCCCTGGCCAGGGATGCTCCGAGGCATCTATAAAAACCCTGAGCGATACAAAGAGACCTACTGGGGGAAATACAAAGGCGTCTACCTTGCTGGTGACGTCACTCGTCAAGATAGCGACGGATACTTCTGGATCCAGGGACGAGCCGATGATGTGCTCAAGATCTCTGGTCACCGAATCGGAAACTCCGAAGTCGAGTCTGCCCTAGTCAGCCATCCGATGGTTGCAGAGGCGGCAGTGATCGGAAAACCTCACGAGGAGAAAGGAGAATCGATCACCGCTTACGTTGTTCTTAAAAAAGGCATAGATGTAAATGAGGATCTGAAAAAATTACTCCGAGACCACGTGGCAAAAGAGATGGGAAAACTCGCTCGACCTGACGAGATCTGGTTTGTCTCCGATGTTCCAAAAACAAGAAGTGGAAAGATTATGCGACGGGTCATCCGTGCAAAGGCACTTGGCCAAGAAGTCGGTGATACCTCCACTCTTGCAAACCCTGAATCAGTCGATGAGATTGGGAAAAGACGGTAAACCCGCCTTTCTCTTTTTTTCCTTTTTCTTTTTTGTTTTTTAGAGAAAAACCTTATTCGGTTAAGGCGATACGGTTCTGGCGATTGAACATGGATCAGAAAAACCTTGAAACAGGCCTTCTACAGATGATATTAAAAGCAGAAACAGAAATCCCGCCAGATGTCATCGCAGCATTGAAGCGCGCGTATCTTATTGAAACCGGAGCTGCCAAACTGCAGCTCGAAGCAATGCTAGCCAATGTCGAAATGGCAAAGAAAAAACGATGCCCGATGTGCCAGGACACCGGCATTCTGACGTTTTTTGTCACCATCGGGACCGATTTTCCAGCAACAGGNNTATTAAAACAAGCTATTGAGCATGCAGTTGCGCGTGCGACCCTGGAAATCCCGTTACGACCGAACACGGTCGATCCGATGACCAGTACGAACCATGGCGACAATCTGGGGTCTTATCTGCCGCACATCCTCTGGGATTTCGAGCCAGGAGACGCTGTTCAGATCATGACATTACCCAAAGGCAGCGGCAGCGAGAACATGAGCGCCCTTGGCATGCTTTCCCCAAGCTCCGGGCTTGAAGGGGTAAGAAAGTTTGTAATTGATACCGTAAAAAAGGCTGGTGGCAGACCATGCCCACCTATCGTGGTTGGTGTTGGCATCGGCGGGAGTGCTGATTTGGTGATGAACCTGGGGAAACGTGCGTTGCTCAGACCAGTGGGTACTCGCCATGCTGATAGTCTCATTGCAACCTTAGAAGACGAGCTTCTTGAGTTGATCAATAAGACTGGTATCGGACCTATGGGGCTTGGTGGGAAGGTCACTGCTCTTGATGTTCATGTAGAGGTCGCACACCGTCACCCAGCAAGTCTTCCGGTTGGTGTGGTGATCCAGTGCTGGGCAGATCGTCGGGCATCCATGGTTGTCCATAAATACGGGACCTGGGAGGTGAAATAACATGGAGTACCACGTCAGTCTTCCGGTGCCGTCCGATGTCCTGAAAAAATTGCGAATAAACGATGTCCTCTACATCACCGGAAGTATTTTTACTGCCCGCGACAGCGCGCATATGAAGCTGCGGCTGATGAAGCCAAAGGACCTTGCGTTTGACCCGTCGGTCATGGGATTGTATCATTGCGGACCGCTGATGAAGCAGGAAAATGGACGATGGATAGCAGTGTCTGCTGGTCCGACGACAAGCAGCCGTATGGAGGAATTCGAAGATATCCTTCTTGATCGTTTCGGTATCCATCTCATCATCGGGAAGGGTGGCATGGGAGAGCGGACCGGAAAAGCACTCAAGAAAACCGGGTCGGTATATGTCGCGTTCCCTGGGGGTGCTGGAGTGCTTGCCGCCGAGAAAATCACTAATGTTTCCCAGGTGTTTTGGCTCGAGGAGCTGGGGATGCCTGAGGCGATCTGGGTTCTTGAGGTCAAAGAGTTTGGTCCTCTTGTTGTCGCAATGGATTCGACCGGACAATCACTCTATCGACGCCCGTAAGTCTCTTTTGTGTGGTTGTATGGCGTTGTGGTATTCTTTAATCAGGAGAAAAAGGAAAAAATCGGTAACGATTGTACAATAAATGTTAAATAGGAAATCCTCTAAAGAACCAGAGGGTGCTATCGCCTGCTCGGTGGTCAGGAGATGGAATCTTATTTTTTGTCAGCCTAGATGCTTTTATATCTGGTGTTTGTTTTTCTTTTTTGGAGATTTATGAACAGACAGGGTTTAATCTTCAGTGCGATAGTGCTCGGTATTCTTCTCCTTGGAGGATGTACCGAACAATCAGCACATCGGTCCTATACGAACAATGTGTACGGGTTTTCTTTGGATCCTCCAACCGGATGGCAGCGCATCGAAGGTGAGCTACCCAATGTCGCGGTCCGGTTTACCCCGGTAAACTCCTCCAACGTTTCGTTGATCGTCTCTGTCCCGTTTATACTCAGCGAAGGTCTAGCGTTAAGCACCTTTGCAGACCAGATCGAAGAGAATTTATCGGAGAGTGGAGCGAATTATACAATTATATCCAGGGATTGGCGGCCGACTCCTGATGCACAAGCCTATGAGATTACGTACTCGGTCGAACAGGATGGGATAACAGAGTACGTCACGCAGGTAGCACTGCTTCGAACGCGAACCGTTTTTTTGATTACGTTTACTGCCCCAAGTGATCTTTACAATCAATCCATCACTGGTGTCGATAACAGTATTGAGTCGTTTCGCTAAAGCTCATTTGATTTGTTGATCTGTATTAGTAAAAAAAGTCGATAGTATCTGATGAAGTATAAGGAGAAATCCTCCTGAGATTTTTATCCATCACTTTGTCATTTTGTCACGGCAAGTATATAAATAATGAATGGGAAAGTATATCATGATAGTATATATCACTGAAGGATGGTGAGAAGAATATGGAAATAATAATAATTGGAATGGTCGCAGGTGCAGTAGCTGCCGGAGTAATGCCTCTTCAAGCAGTCATGCCAAAATTATTCTAATGTACAACAAAAAAAAGATACTATGTTTGTGGTGTCGCACTCCGCAAGTTAATTCATCGGAGATTACTGCGCGAAGCCTCAAACCTCTAGTTCCGGCAGCCACCGCTCCTTATGGACTTCTGTCATAATCCAATAGTCCAGCTTTCTGATCACATTGGGGAATTTGTGGTTTATCTCTTCCATCAATTTGATGAGCGCATCCATGTTCGCTACGACGATCTCTGGCTCAATATCACTCCATCCCGTCGCGACATTAAGGCACTCCAAACAACCTTTCTTATCAAGATAATCGATGATGTTTTTTCTTTGCTTGTATTCCTTTAAAAAAATATCTACCTTAAACCGCTGCAGACCCAACTTTATCAAATCGATGTTGACACGGAAAGCTTGGATGATATCATTTTTAATTAAATTATTCATCCGGTAGTTTACCGCTTGTGACGAACAGCCAAGTTTTTCTGCTAGATCAGTGGAAGGTATCCTTGCATTTATCGCCAACTCATTGAGGAGCTTATGATCGATTTCATCGATCATCACCGTTGAACCATCACAGATAGTATCGTACATTTTCCTATCAGACGTATCGAAATCATCGAGCAGATACGATTTTTTATACCCTGTGGCCTGGATATACACTGAAATAATATATTTTTCAAAATAATCCTCATATTTTTCGAGTGTTTTGTCCCAGAAATTATAAAAATCATAAATGTTTTTTACCCATACGACGACGTCGATATCAATTGGACCTTTCACAGAAATAACAGCCCACGTATGCTTATAATTGGTGAAATATTCTATGATATCATTCTTTATTTCGGTGTTGACATAGTGGAAGTTTATGTAAATCCTAAAAACATTATACCCCAGCTTAAACGTATTAATGGCAGTCCAAAAATTCTTTATTATCCCTTCATCCGCCATCCGCTGTACTCTATAGGTGACGACGTCTTTTTTCAACCCAACATTCTTGCCGATTTGAGTAAGTGACTGCCGCGCATCAAGATCCAACTGATACAAGATTTTCCGGTCCTTTAAATCCAATTTCATCATGCTGAGTACATAAACAAAAAATCATACCAGTATTTTATTGTTTTGTAGGGNCAGGCTTTGCACCCATATTCACTAAAAATCGATAATTTTGGTGCAGATTATTGAATTTGGGTGCAGACAGNAGTTGCTAAGGAAAAAAAAATGCGACAGAGGTAATTTTGTCACATTGANACTTTCGATTTCACATAACATTTTAATTAAAATAAATTATGAGGCAGTTCTATTCCTGTTTTTCCTTCAGTTATTGCTTTGCCAAATTTCATGGTTTTCAGTTGATCAAACCACCAATCAATGTTTTTCCTGATAATAGAACCATGCTGGGGACAAATCATATTTATTTCCAATGGTTCGACCTTGTTAATAAAATTCATGACCGCTTCGTTAGATGCCATATATGGCTCCATAAATCGTTTCACATCATCTAAATACTGCTGTTGATCCAACAGGTCAGCATACAGTTTCCATACGATATTGAAAGCACTAAAAATGTCACTTGAGAACAGGATTTTATTTTTCTCATCATATGTCACCATAGCCATCGGTGAATGGCAATACGGCGTTAAGAAAAATCGTAGTTTCCTCCCGGTTTTAAAGGTTATTGTCTGGTTATCGCCGTCTATTGTTTCTGAAAAAGAGCTTATGCCATAATGTCTGCAAAAAAGAGCTGCACGTGTAGTGGTTACAACAAAAAGTGTTGTAAGTTCTTCAAATGCCGATGTGCTTCCGCAGAGATCGGGGTCCTGGTGATGAAGGACGATATATTTCAGGTTCGCTATAGGAATTACTTCCTCGATTTTTCTTTTAACAATCTCAAAATCTATCATGCTCCCGGGATCAATCAAGACTGCTTCGTTTGCTTCAACTATTAAATACGGGTTGGTGCGAGCCCAAACTACTCCGGTATTGTATCCAATCCACCATACATTTGGCGCTATTTCCATTGCATGATCTAATTCATTCCATTCCATGTGTCACTCTCCCTTCAATCATTCTCCCATCTGGCTGTAATGCTCTTGGTATTGCTTTCTTTTCCGTTCTTAGTTTGTATATTGCACAGTCTCCTTTTCTTCCATAAAAACAAAAATTATTTGCAACATATTTTAAGTATTCANAATCCCAATTGCCAAAATCCATTTTCTCATNACATGCAGGNGTATATTCACAACATTNAACTTTTTTATTAATAATATTATACAAGGGGCATTCATCATAGTTATCCGATTCACAAATATNATATGAAGAGAATTGGAGTATACGATTATAATGTTTAACACATTCTCTAGTAAAATCCTTATACAGCGGACAACTCATAGTTCCATCTCCTCACATTACATTNGCATTACAATTAAATAACAACTATTGCTTTAAAAACATAACCAATGCGGAAAGGTTTGGGGAGTCTACGTTTTGGGAGACAGGAAGTAAAAAAAAGTAATCGGACAAGTGTGAAAGAGACGGTTATTCTCCCTATAAATATAGTCCGACCTGTTACAGAAATTCCTTCAATTTATTTGTGTTCGGATTTTCCACATGATGATCTCTTATCGCAACAAGAGTCTCCAGCAGGCTTGATCGCGAAAAAACTCCTGGGTAGGATGTCAGTAGTGCATCGCAGAACCTCTTTGCACTCTTGATGTCTGGTGCAGTACATGAAAGGATCCAGTCATACTCACCATGCACATACGACATGCTTTCGATCGTTACACCGACATCATCTTTTCCCTGCTGTGACGCGAACGTCTCCAGGGTTTTCTCATCCATCGGCTTCGATGACCGCTTCAGCATCAACACATAACTTTTTAGCGATCTCCTTTCATTGTCAACGACAGCCGTGTATCCCCAGATGGCCCCACTCTTGTTTAAACTCCTGATGAACCTCCATACCTTCTGTCTGGAGAACTTCAAGCGCTTCGCTATCACATCAAGGCTTTCGTTTGAGTTCTTTTCAAGCTCGGCCATGATCTTCTTTTCGTCGTTGTCTATCTGTTTTCTACTTGTCTTCCCCATGCCATTTCACCCCGATAACTGAGGCTTCGGTAACTGTTCATTCCTTAAAAATGATTTGCCAGGTTAAAAGTGATATGAAATGGGGAGTCAGCATCTGGAAAGAAAGGTAGATACAAAAATAGGTAGGCGTAGTCCGGGAAGAAAAGCACTACCTCGATCTATCTTTTCGGTTCCCTCAAGAAATATTATCCTATATTTGTTTCTAAATGTTTTCCTCCTGGTTTTTTAGGGAACAATCGGTAACTTGGCTTTGCCCATTCAGACACAGGAGTATACTCCAGATCAGGAACAAAATCCTCCAACCGTCTTTGAATCAATCGTCGGGATTCCCAATACTGCACATGCTTCAATAATGAGAGGATTTTCACTTAAAATAACTCGAAAAGACGATTCAAGATGTAGATGTGGTCGTAAAGTGTAAACTTGATTAAAAATGCAAAGCCGCAGGGGCATAAACTAAGCACTGCGTTAAATATAAAAGTAGTACATCGATTGATTCTTTGGATTTGGAGATGCACGAACAGAAAAAAAGTGTGTTACTTGTAGCTATGCCGTTTGCTGGCATCACGATACCATCCATACAGCTACCAGTGCTCGAAGGGTACTGCCGCCAGAGAGGACTAAACATAGAGACACGCCACCTCTACCTCAAAGCTGCAGAGCTGTACGGACTGCAGAATTATCATTACTTGATCTATCCGCCGAATGACTCCTACACCGCTCAGATGGTGTTTTCTAAGTATGTGTTTCCAGAGCATTGGGCTAAGAATGAGGACAGGTTCCGGGAATACTTCCATCAGCATTCTACACAAAATCCTCAGACACCACAGTTTTCGTTTGAGGAGTATGTTGACCGGACCGATATGTTGTATCAGTGGATCCTTGATCATGTTGACTGGCGGTCATTTGACCTCATAGGATTTACCCTCAATTACGGACAGCTNTTACCCTCGCTTGCGATTGCAAAGAAAATAAAGGAAATTTCCCCTGAGAAAAAAATAGTTTTTGGCGGCAGCAGAACCGTTGATACACTCGGGATGAACGTGCTGCGGGCGTTTGAGTACGTCGATTTTATCGTGTCTGGTGATGGAGAAGACGCGTTATTCCGACTCGCCTCTGAGTATGAGAACCATGAATCAATTCCTCACTTAATCTACAGGAAAGGACAACAAGTCATTCACAATGCATCAGAAGTGGTTGTTGACCTTCAGACTGTGCCGATTCCAGCATTCGACCAATTCTATACAGAGCTTGCTGCAACATCAGAGGAAATCCAACGATATTTCCAGTACTACGGACGCCTCCCAGTGGAGATCTCACGAGGATGTTGGTGGAACCAATGTACGTTTTGCAACCTCAACATCCAGCATCAGTGCTATCGCGAGAAAAACGCAAGTCGCATCCTAAGAGAAATCAGGTCACTCTCCGAGCGTTACCATATGATGGAGTTCCAGTTAATAGGCAACACGCTCCCAAAAACTGAGTACCGAATCCTTTTTGAGAAAATAAAAAACCTAGATAGAGACTTTTCTTTTTTTGTCGAAGCACGCGCAGGACAACTGACCAGTGATGATTACCGGTTGATGAAAGAAGCCGGGTTTACCACGATTCAAACCGGAATAGAGTCCTTCAGCCATAATTATTTACAAAAGATGAACAAGGGCGCACGAGTGATCGACAACATCGCTGCCCTTAAGTTCTGCAAAGAAAACGACATAAAAAATAGCTACAATCTCATCGTCAGATACCCCAATGAAGAGCCAGCGGATTTTGAGGAGACAAAAAAAATCGCTTACCTGCTGAAAGGGTATCTTGATGCCCCCCAGCTCTGTGAACTTCGAGTGATGCATGGAAGCAAAATACAACGTCATCCGGAACAATTCAACATTGAACGAATGGAGCCAGCACCAATCGATCAGATCATGTACCCCTTAGAGTATCTGGAGAAAGGATTTACCTTTGTATACGATTTTACGCAAAAGAATCCGACGAGAAACTATCCATGGGAGACGTTAGTCGACGAATGGAAGAAAGAACAAGAGAAATCCAGACTTGAGGGCAACACCCAACAAACCGCGACAGATCGATTGGTTTTTTATTTCGTTGATGGCTGCAGCTTCATTAAGATATACGACAAACGGGATCGACAGAACATCAAGATTTTTGTGCTCAATGAACTGGAACGACAAGTATTGCTCAGTTGTATTGATATCATTTCGTTAACAGAGCTACAACAGAGATTTATTGATATGCCAGAATTCGAGTTGACCGCGATATTACAGAGTTTCGAGCAGAACGGATTGCTGTTTATCGAAGATGACCATTATCTGTGCCTACCATTACAATGCCGCGTAAAAAACACTTCCGAAAAAGAGGTGGAATGCCTCGTTAATATTTCACCATAATTCAGTTCTTTATTAAAAAAAAAATGTACTAATCAGTTTTCATCTTTAGATGTGGATCAATATCGGCATAGAATAACAGGACAGCATGTTTCCAAGGAAACCCAAAACCAGATGCATAGAAATTCCAGCTCCCCGTCAGATTCCCGCAATAAGAAAATAACGCAATTTNATCATTGATATTCAAATAGGTTTTATTGTTCGGTGCATTCACCTTTATCCGTCCTTTTGCATGACCAACACTACAAAAATAAACCACCGACCCCCTTGAGGTAATTATTTCTTTATGTAAACTTTTAGCAATACTGAAACCAAAGGGAAGGAATGGAATTTTAAAACCCATGTACTGTCCTTCAAAGTCATTATCAAGCGCTGAATAAAAACCAACATTTGAATGGCGGTCTACCTGCACAAGTTCCATTGATGCTGATGACGATNTCGATGTCAAAGCGATTTTAAGCATGTCAGTGGGTTTACTCTTGAAATTAGCCAATGTCAGATACCAAATCTCTCCTTTTTTNACTTGGGCATCTTGATATAATTGTGTATAAACCCCCATACGATAACGAGTATGCTCCAGTAATTTGAAAAAAAANTTTCCTCCGAAAGTAATACGGTGCCCCANTATCGTTGTATCAAAAAGTATACCCGAGGGGACATTATATAGAAAAGATATCTTGGATTTTTCAAATATGCTATCGGTTCCATTGGTCAGGATAAATAAACACGCCATAGGATCAAAATCTTTCCCGGTCTGCTGCAACAGCAAGGAAGCAGAGACATTTATGGTATCATTTTCATGAAAAATGATTTTATACTGAATCACTTCGTGGTTCAATGTTAACTCTTTTTGGTCGATAATGATACGGGCATTGGAGAGATTGATGTCCTGCTTAGTGGCGGGAATATTGGCTGCTACAGGAGCAACATGTGGCTCGGTACTGGCGTTTATAAACAAAAGTAAAGGTGTCATGATTATGACGACGATACCAAAGGCCTTTATTTTTGCGTTCATGATAAAAAAAGAAAAGAGAGGTGTGATAGTCTAATAAGGTTCTGGTCCAACTCCGAAATAGAGCAAAGCGAAACCTGTCATGAATAACCCACCGATAATCATTATGGGCGTAGCGAGCAGAATTCCGATAAATCCAAGTATGGCACCAAATTCAGGCCCTGTCGAGGTAGTATAACCTGCACAACCAATTGTTACCGTTTCGCCATTGCCTGTCCAGGTTATGAACGCGTCTACACCTATAGTCGGCAGAAGGGTATGGGTTCCTAACGCAAAACCAACAGCAGGAATATCAGCACAGAAAATACCGCAGGCCGCATTTGCAGCAACGAACGTAGGTAATCCATTCCAACCTGCACATGGTTGCGGTCCTGACGGGTCATGCTTCGGTTTTTTTATCATGCATCGTAGGTCGTTGAACAGATTGTTGAGATCATCGACTGATTTGTCGGTTAGTCCGTTGACCACGAGTGCATTAAAAAATGGTTGCACGTCATCAAATGCTTTGCTGACCGCTTCCGGTGTAGCATATTTATTATAGATGGTTAGGAAAGCGTCTTTTTTCGACTCGCCTAACAAAATAATGGAGTCGATAATGTCAGCCGACATTTCTTTGACGACTTTGTGTTTTCCAATAACGCAGAGCAATTGAGTCATTTCCTGTTGTTTATTCTTCTGCGGTGGTACTGACGTCATACTTGCATTAGAGAGTGGAACTAGAACTACGAGTAATACCGAAAAAATCGCAAGAAGTTTCACCTCTTTTCTCATTTCTTTTCACCTCCCCCGTCTGTATTTCAACTATAGGGAAAATACCGACGGCGATTCTTTTCCCAGACTTTGTATAAAATTGAAATAATTATGGGCTATATAAATATTTTGTTTATTATTATATTATATTAAAAATAGTTTTTAAAAACCAAAAATTGTACCTTTCCAATATGAGTTATAATCAATTCTTATAAAGAGGAAATGCGTAAAAAATAAAAAGAAGAAAAAGAGGAAGCTTCTGATTTATCACTAAAGCAGCGGTTGTCTAAAGGTTTTTTCTTAAACAACATACTCTGATAAACTCATATTTCGGATAAGCATTAATCCGGTTATAAGACATATGTTTTTGGGCTAATTGAAAATAAAAAAAACAACTATCATTGACGAAACCCATAACGCACTCCATAACAACCGGTATGATTGTGGTTTTCTACATCAGTAAATGTAAAGGTCAATACTGTTGTTTCATCGCTCTTCAAAGAGACATATTGATATAACTTTGATTGATAACCCGCTCCACAGTTTGTATAATTTCCTGTAGCTTGATAGACTTCAGCATAAATATCTTCAGAACCGTTATGGCCTCTATTCGTAACTGAAATATTCACCCAAACGGTACTAGTATAACCTTCTTGGGATACTGATCTAAAATTATCCTCTCAAATTGGATACATTATAAAATCGGGTGATGCTTCATTTTCATCTTTTTCATTCTCATTACATCCACTTAATCCAACACTAATAAGAATAGCAATGGTTCCTGTAATTACTAATTGTTTTTTTATAAGCTTTGCCTCTGCTCTGAAATTTGTAACTACCCCTTCTTTAAAACCTGTCTTTAGATTAGTGTCTAGCATAGAGCAAAGATGTATCGTGCACCGACTAAACCTCTATAGTCCATCCAAGATTGAATATCCTTCCATATAGGTTTAGAGATGTTTGGATTGAATGCACATAAATAAATTTCAAAGGGGATGAATATATGGTTCTGGAGGAGAGGTACCTTATCTGACCTCAAAATATTTATAATATTCCAATGTTTAAAATGGTATATTAAATTAAGTGAACAAGAATTAGTTGAGAAGTTTTTTTCCTTATATATTATAGCGATCCAGGGGTTCAAATCCCTTCCCCTGCA
>JGI20214J51088_10000697_pt1 | contig 23109 bp, 23 predicted proteins | sample WetSurMetagenome_FD_51088 | JGI IMG/M metagenome (IMG submission 51088) | reverse complement strand
GGAAAACCTCTTTTCCCGAGAATTTAATGACCTGATATGCTAATCTAGTTAATATATGCCCACTCCTAAATTAACAAATAGGCTAATCGGAAAATTCAAAAAATACGAAATGGACGCTCTTCTGGTTTTATCGGGGATTTTGTCTTTATCTCTTATTTACTTCTTTCTGCAGTTCACAACTTATAAATCCCAAGCAACCGCATTAAATAATAATTTGAGAAAAACTGAAAAAGAATTTATGGCTTTAAAAAGTCAGGATCAGCTTAAAATCAATGAGCAATTGAAAATCGATATCAAAAAAACTCATGACACATATCAGGAACTAATCAAGCCCTACGAGAATATTCAGGATCTGAAAGCACAAAAACAGGATGTTAAGGATTTGGAGAAAGCCTATGCGGGAATTATTACCTTTCTGTCTGATTTAAATTACTCATCGGGATCTGCTCTTTTACATGAATTAAACGCAGGAATTGACAAAAAATATAAAGACCTTGCGGCGGCTCAAGCTGCCGCTCAAGTTCAGGCCGTAGCTGAAAGCAATGCTCCCCCATCAAATGGATACAGTTTTCAGGCGGTAAATACAAGCAGCGGAGTCTTTACTGTCGCCATAATTGCTGCCGATCTCAACACAACTAAAGTAATCATGGATACCGCATCCGATTCGGATTGTTCCAATAATTGTCCCGTCATGTCTTTAGGAGATTACGTCGCCAGAAATAATGCTTATGCGGGAATAGTCGGACCATTTTTCTGTCCCGCAGAATATCCCAGCTGCGCCGGAAAAACCAATTCTTTTGATACTCTCTTGATGAATAAGAACAAGCATTATTTTAACTCCGACAACAATAAATACAGCACTGTACCGTTGGCCTATTTCACGGGAAATACAATGGGAATAAGAGGTCAATCTTTGGAATGGGGCCGGGACACCGGCGTGGATGCGGTAGTCGCAAACTTTCCTCTATATATTTCCGGGGGAAATAATGTTTTTGGAGGAAGTTCCGATCCGAAAATTAACAACAAAGGTCCCAGGACATTTGTGGCAAATAAGGGAAATTTTGCCTATATCGGCATTGTTTATAACGCCTCAGCCGCAGACGCAGCAGTGACTTTGAAGACATTGGGGATGGAAAACGCTTTAGGACTGGATCAGGGAGGGTCAACCGCTCTTTGGTTTAACGGCTACAAAGCAGGTCCGGGAAGAAATATCCCCAGCGCTCTTCTTTTCCTCAAAAAATAACTCTATAATAAATATGTGATAGATGCGCATTGTCATTTGAATTTCCATTCTTTTGAAAAAGACTATGACGGGGTCATTAAAAGCGCATTCAAAGCAGGCGTAACCAAGATTATTAATGCAGGTACCAAGCTAGACTCAAGCCAATTGGCGGTTGACTTAGCCCAAAGATACAATTCGCCAGCCGGCGAACTGTACGCGATTGTCGGAGTCCATCCTCATCATGCAGACAAACTTGAAGAAGGTTGGCTGGAAAAGCTTGAAAAGATTGCAAAGAAACCGAAAGTTGTCGGCATCGGCGAAATCGGCATGGACTATTTCAGCTATAAATCAAACGACATTGTTGATCCGAAACTGCAAAAAAGCGTATTTATTCAGCAAATCGAACTGGCTTATAAACTTAAGCTGCCTTTGCAAATTCATAACCGCCAGGCAGGCAGAGATATTTTGGATATCCTCATAAATCATAAATCTTATCTCTTAAATCCCCCGGGCATGTTCCACTGCTTTGCGGGAAGCATGGATTTACTGAAAAAAATTTTAAACATGGGATTCTATGTGGGGTTTGACGGAAATATAACCTATAAAGGTTTAGCTCCGGGAGAGGACACGGATTTGAAAGACCTTGCGAGGTATGCTCCAGCCGACAGAATCATTGTTGAGACAGACAGTCCTTATCTGACTCCGGAACCTAAGAGGGGCAACAGGAATACGCCTGAATATGTTATAATTACAGCCGGATTTATAGCAAAATTAAAGAACCTAACTTTTCAGGATTTCGAAGCAAAAACAACTGAAAATACGGTAAGACTATTTAAATTGTAATCTATTTTTTTATCCCTTGCTATTTATCTTTTTATATGACTGATTTTTTTCAAAAATTATTTTCGCGCTATCCGGTTAAAACTAAAAGAAGTTTGGAGCTTCTTCCCGGATTTGTGTCCTGGACTCTGATTCTTTTTCCAATTTGGGGGTCAATATTGATACCCTATATTGTTGCATATTTTATCTTATTTTTTGATGTTTATTGGTTCTACAAATCATTTTCGCTTGCGATAAATGCATATGTCGCTTCGAAAAAAATTAAAGAAGCAGAACAAGTAAATTGGCTGAAAAAGGTTAATAAATTATCTGATTTCAGAAAAGTTAAACATGTTGTAATCATTCCTACCTTCAAAGAAAATCTAAATAAATTGAGACAAACTGTTCAATCTATAGCCTCACAAACGCTTCCTCCGAAACAAATTTTTGTTGTCTTGGGAATGGAAAAAAGAGAAGAAGAGGCTGAAAAAAAGGCAAATTTAATTATTAAAGAATTCAAAAATATTTTTGGAGATATATTCGCAACCTATCATCCGGATATTGCCTCCGAGGTCAAAGGAAAATCATCCAATGAGTCTTTTGCATCCAAGCAAGCTTATCGAAGACTTATGCAAACGAAAATTGTTGACATTAACTTTGCAACTGTATCTTCCGTTGATGCGGATTCAATTTTTGATAAACAGTATTTCGCTTATCTTTCCCATGCTTTCTTAACCGACAACAACAGGTATCATAAATTCTGGCAATCGGCCAACGTAAACCACAACAACTTCTGGACTGTTCCCGCTCCGATCAGAATTATTGCATTTTTCGGAAGCCTTTGGAGGACTGCTCTTCTGGTCCAGAAGGACCGCTTGATTTCTAATTCAACTTACTCTCTTTCTTTTCTGCTTTTGAAAAGGATAGATTTTTGGGATACAGATGTTATTCCCGAAGATTACAGAATATTCTTTAAAGCTTTTTATAGATTGCAGGGCAAAGTTTGGATAGAACCGATATTTTTAAAAACCTCTATGGATGCTCCTTTGTCTTCAAGTTATATGAAAAGTTTAAAGAACAAATACCAGCAGGAAAGACGCTGGTCCTGGGGAGTATCTGACGATCATTTATATATAAAATGGTGGCTTACAGTTCCGGGCGTTCCCTTTATAAGAAAAACGATTATATTATATTATGTACTCCTGGATCATTTTTTGTGGCCGGTTAACTGGTTTATAATAACTGTTGCAGCCAACATCATCCCCCTGGTAAATCCTACCTTCCGGAGAACAACTCTCGGATACACTCTTCCTAACCTCGCAGGGTTTCTGCTGACATCTTGCCTTATTGCCTTACTGGCAATGATAATAATTGATTATAGAAACAGGCCCAAGAACCATTCCGTTTCTAAATTCAGAGAGCTATTTTTTCCTCTTCAGTTCATTCTAATTCCCATTGTCGGGTTTTTTCTTTCAACTCTTCCGGCATTAATATCTCACACTCAGTTGATAAGAGGAAAAAGATTGGAATACAAGGTGACAGAAAAACAATAATAGTCTATACTAGTAACATGAAGCTTCTTAAAAAATTTGAGAAGAGCGGTCATTTTCTGTTCCTAATACTAACTTCATTTTTATTTTTTATATTAAGGCTTCCTTCTCTTTTTGAACCGTTATGGTACGGGGATGAAGGAATATATCAGGTGCTCGGAACATCTTTGAACCACGGAAAATTATTATACAAAGAGATATTTGACAATAAACCTCCTCTTTTGTATTGGCTATACTCTTTTTTTCATTCCGACCAATTTTCCATTAGGCTTATGTCACTTATATTCGGCGTCTTTTCTGTCTGGGTATTTTTCTTGTTGTCAAAAAAACTTTTTAAAGATTCTAAAAATATTCCTTATCTGACTACAATCATTTTTGCTTTATTGTTTGCATTACCTACGCTTGAAGGAAACATTGCAAATGCAGAAAATTTCATGCTTTTGCCGATTCTCGCCTCTGCTTTTCTTATAACAAACCAGAAGAGATTTTTTGCCGCAGGACTGCTTTTGGGAATTGCCTTTCTTTTTAAGATTGTGGCAGTTTTTGACTTAGCCGCGTTTTTTGTTTTTAGCCTTATTTTAAATTTTAATTCTTTAAAAAAAGAGGTTAAGCTACTTCCTTTTGCGGTAGGCTTTATTCTGCCTATTTTTTTTGTAGTCTTATTTTTCATTTTCAAAAATTCATTTATAGATTTTGTAAAGGCTATCTTTATTTCCAACATTTCCTATGTCGGGTACGGCAATAGAATCGGTTCGCTCCCGATACTCATGTTCATAAAATTAATTTTATTGGGAACTTTCATTTATTTTATTTTTAAAAAGAGACATGTTATTGGACATAGCTCTCTTTTTATCCTGATCTGGTTTGCATTTTCCCTATTCAATGCGTTCTTTTCGCAACGTCCTTACACTCACTACCTCTTAGTCTTAATTCCAAGCCTGTCTCTTATGGTCGGGCTTATACTTTTTGATAAAAAGTACCAAAAATTTACTTTTGTAATTTTCTTAGCAGCATTATTGATAATCGCAAAGGGCTTTGGCATCCCGAGATTTGATAAAAGTATCAAATATTATCAAAACTTTACTTCATTTTTGATGGGCGGAAAGACTATGGATTCATATCAGAGATTTTTCGATCATAAGACTCCCGCTGACTATGAAATGGCGCGTTTTATCAAGCCGAAATTATCTAAAAACGATACTGTTTTTGTTTGGGGAAACAATGCCCAATTATATCAACTCCTGGGTGTTGTTGCCCCGACAAAATACGTCGTTGCGTATCATATATTGAACTACAAAGATGGCGCCATAAGTACCAAATCAGCTCTGGAAACAAAAAAACCAAAGTTTATCGTAATATTGCCGAATGAGGGACAAATTCCTTTTGCTCTAACCAACTATTCTTTAAAAATAGATATCAATAAAGCCTCCATTTATGAAAGAGCTTTTTAAAGACGTCCTGGAAGACAAAACCATAGCCTTTGCATTCTTTTTAAATATTTTTTTTGTAATTGCAGCTGTCGCTTACATTTTGTTTTTCTATAGGAAGCTTCCTCCCGTAATTCCGATCTTTAATCAACTGCCTTGGGGAGAACAGAGGTTGGGCGGAACATTGACAATATTTATTCCGGTCCTAACCGCCGTTTTGATTCTTGCAATAAATATTATTACAAGCGCATTAATTTATAAAAAAATTCCTCTTATTTCACGTATGTTCGCTGCTGTTAGTCTCCTTATAGGAATTTTAACTTTTCTTTTTATCATAAGAACCATTACTTTAACAATTTAATAATGGAAATATTTTTCCCTTTACTGGTTTCATTTCTCATAACGACAATTATAACTCCCGTATTGATAACCCTTATAAAAAAAATGGGCTTACTTGACGATCCCAATACTCATAAACATCCCGGGATAATCCATAGAATTACTGTTCCCCGCGGAGGAGGAATCCCTCTTTTTATAGGAATTACAATAACCGCATTATTCTTTTTGCCTCTGACAAAAACCGTAATTGCGCTTTTCATAGCGGGCCTTATTGCTTTATTAATCGGAGTCGCTGATGATAAATATGATATTTCTCCTTATATACGTTTTATCGGCAATATAATTGTGGCTTTAATTGTTGTATCATCCGGAGTTACTATTTCCTTTATAACTAACCCTTTCGGAGGAATACTTTACTTAAATTCAATTATTTTACCTCTCAATCTATTCGGAAGCAGTTTTTCAATCGCTCTTTCCGATGTGATTGCTGTTCTTTGGATAATCTGGGTCATGAACATGCTGAATTGGAGTAAGGGAGTTGACGGACAGATGCCGGGAATTGTTGCAATATCCGCGGTCACGATAGGAATTCTTAGTCTCCGGTTTGCCGGTTCGGATTCATTCAGCAAAATAAGCCTGGATTTATCATTTATAATAGCCGGAGCATCTTTGGGATTTTTAATATTTAATTTTCATCCGGCTAAGATATTCCCGGGATATGGAGCAACGGCAATTTATTTATTGCTAGGAGCAGCATCTATGCTTTCGGGGGCGAAACTGGCCACAGCTATACTTGTCATGGGTGTACCAATGGTTGACGGACTTTTTACGATAATTCGAAGACTGTTGTCAGGAAAGTCTCCTTTTTGGCATGATAAAAAACATCTTCACCATCTTCTTTTATCTTTGGGATACAGCCAAAGATATATCGCATTGTTTTATTGGATATTCTCTGCTATATTAGGCTCACTTGCTTTAGTTTTATCAAGCAAGGCAAAATTATTTGCAATCATAATGCTTTTAATAATTGTAAGCGGAGCGTTGGTTTTTCTGCATCATATATTAAATAAGAATTATGATAAAGATCGCATATAACACATTGCGCTTATTAAGACCCAGGCAATGGATAAAAAATACGGCTATTTTTGCCGCAATAACCTTTTCCGGTAGTCTTTTTGACTGGCAAATATTCCAAAAAGTATTTCTTGCATTTGTAGTATTTTGCAGTCTATCTTCCGTAAGTTATATCATCAATGACCTTTTTGACATACAACAAGACCGGCTTCACCCGTTCAAAAGATTCAGGCCTCTTGCTAACAAAACTTTATCTGTGCCTTACGTTTTGGTGATTGCATTTATCCTAATCATTTTTTCTTTTCCTTTAGGTCTTTCCGTTAATCCGGCATTTTTCATACTGGGCATAATTTATTTAACCGTTCAATTTTTCTATTCAACGATTTTAAAACCCATCGCAATTATAGATATATTAGCAATTGCGTTCGGATATATATTGAGAGTTTATGCAGGAGAAGTGGCCGGCGGCGTCCATATTTCCGTCTGGCTTTTGCTGACAACAATTTCATTATCTCTATTTCTGGCTGTGGGAAAAAGAAGGTCTGAATTGACTCTGGTCTCTCAAAACAAATCCGTAAACATTGCCGATGTTAGAAAAACACTTTCTCATTATTCGGAAGGGCTTCTGGATGTGTATGCTTCAATTTTTGCCACCTCAGCATTTGTGTCATATACCCTTTTTACTTTTTTGGAGAATCCCCGCGGGTTCAATCTCGGACTAAGCATCTTTTTGCCTGATTATTTACCGGCATTTTTCCAAAGAAAATGGCTGATGGTGACCATTGTTCCGGTTGTTTATGGCTTGATGCGTTATTTGCAGGATATTTACGAAAAGCATGAGGGGGAAAGTCCCGATAGAGTTCTTTACTCGGACAAACCGTTACTCATTGCGGTTATTTCCTGGGTGGTTCTGATAATTACAATAATCTACTTGATAGGACCATGAAATTATTCTTTGACGGCATATGAGGAGCTCACCCAACCCGTTTTGCCATCCGCAACCTTGATTTCAAACCATCCTTCTTTTTCCGAAATTAGCTCATAAGATTCTCCCGGCTTAACCCTATCTATTTCGGCAGAATCGACAGAATCGCTCTCCCTGACTCTTAAAAATCCTGTCGGTGTATTTAGAATCAGAATCGTTGCGGAAGAAGTTGCGGTCAATGAAGCCGCAGATGGTGTTGTTTGCGGAAGAGACAAATCAGTGTTCACTCCCAAATATATCCGGGCAGTAAGTTTGAATCCCATTGTTGTTCTGACTTTTAAAGATTTATCTTTATATCCGTCTGATGTGATTCTAAGCTCATGATCCGATTCGCTTATTTGTTTTAAGAGTAAAGGAGTAATACCGACGGGATTTCCATCAAGAAAAACGTTGGCTTTGTCAGGCAAAGAAACTACCATAATTTCCGTATCTTGTTTATNGTTTAGAGAGGCCAAGCCGATAATTGCCCCATCGCTTTCCTTATCTTTCCCAAAAGTCCAATCAACGGCTGCAAGTGTGGATTTGCTTATGGTGACTTTTTCTTCAAAAGGCTTGAAATTCCCCTCTTCAGGAACTAATTTCACCAAATGCTCTCCCGAAGAAATCATTGAAGCAGCGTCACATGCGCAATACTTTGTGGTTCCGGCCAATTTTCCGTCTAAATAAACCTTGCTTTTGGGAACAGAGGTTATCTGAAGCGCTCCTTTTCCGGATTTTTTGTCCAGGAAATATATCATCCCGAGAAAAATTAAAACCGCAATCAGAAAGGGAACTAAAAATAATAATACTTTTTTCATGTATAGAACTTTGCGCAGATTATTATACCAAATATAGGTTCTTGCATTGCCTGTAACAGAATAATATACTTAAATAAGATATGGGTTGGATAAAATCACACAAGCTCATTAGTATTCTTTTTATAATAATATTTTTTCTTTTGTTTGAAGGCAACTTCAATTCTATCTCCTCCTTAACAAGCCACCGTAGCTCATATGGACTTCCATCGGTAAGCTACAATGAGTCAAAAGTTGGATCGGCTGTCGGGCTCGATATGGTAAAATCAGCCGCTCCAATGCCACAGGCTATTGGATTCACCACCAGCGGAAATCGCATTGTAGTCCAGGAATCAAACCTATCGTTCTTGGTTTCCGATGTAAAAAAAACAAGCGATAAAATCCTAAGCTACACTAAAAGTGTCGGAGGCTATATGGTCTCGGTATCATATTCAAATCCCACAGAATCGCCTTTTTCAAGTGTTACCATCCGTGTTCCCGCCAGAGAATTGACTGATGCGCTTTCCTATTTTAAAAAATTAGCAATAAAAGTCACAAATGAAAATCTTACGGGCACAGATATTACCCAAGAATATACTGATATCGGAGCAAGGCTCGCAACTCTTCAAAAAACTCAGGCAAAATTTGAGGAAATCTTGAATAAAGCAGTTGACGTTCAGGATATTTTGACTGTTCAAAGAGAACTCATTAATTTGCAGGATCAAATTGACTCGCTTGTCGGCCAACAAAAGGCTATTGATGAAAATGCGCGACTCACAAGAATTACCTTATACCTTTCTACAGATGAACTGGCTCTGCCCTACACTCCGGACAACGCATTCAGACCTAATGTTGTCTTTAAATATGCCGTACGCAGCCTCCTGGATAACTTACGAGTTGTAGCCGAAGCTTTAATCTGGATTGCGGTTTACTCGCCTCTAATTATTATCGCAATTTTAGCCTACATCTTCTTCAGACGATGGCTGAAAAAAAGGAACTCAAAGTCAAACTAAACTCCTTAATAAAATTATACCAAAAACCAATAAAAAACCGCCTTTCAGCGGTAATTAAAAATTCCGAATTAAAAATTAAAAATCCAGTACCCAAATTATTGATTTGCGTCAAAATTAATCTGGTGAAATCGCGTTCCGATCTTTTCTCCCCTAGCAACTTTTAATACTATGTTTGAAGATCTTCCATTTGCAATAATCGATCTCCCTGCAAATTCTTGCGCAACCTGAATTTTCGAAGCGATACCGCCATTAGCAACATCCTTGGATTCGTCAAAAATTACAATTTCTGTTTTAGAATCAAACGTCTCCACTGTTTTTCCATTTCTATCTAAAACCCCATCTTTATCTGTTAAAAGAAGTAACGTATCGGCATCTATTGATTTTGCCAAAAATCCTGCTAACTTATCATTGTCTGCAGAAACTAAAAATTGTTTCATTTCGTAATCATTTACTGGATCATTCGCATTTACTATAACAACGCCATAACGAAGGGCTTTATCCAGCAAAGGTTTAATATTTTTCAAGTCTGTATCTTTAACCAAAAGCTGACCTATCTTGTCAACCCCGTTATTATTTAAGGCTTTTCTCCACTCGCTTATTAACTCTGGTTGCCCATAAAGTGCAGCTACTTGCTTATCAATAACTGAATTAACGTTTCCCAAATCTCTTTTTCCGCTCGCAACAGCACCTGAAGAAACAATTAAGACCTCTACACCTCTATTAAAAAGTGCTCCTACTTGTTGCGATATGCTCTCTATAAATTTCTTATCAAGAGTTTCACTGCCACCGGTAATAGTGCTACTTCCTATTTTGACCACCATTCTCCTGGTAACAAACTTTTCTTGTTCTAAATAAAGGCTGGCACATCCTTCTTTCAAATTTTTCATAATTAATCTCTTTCAAGCAATAAAAAACCGCCTCTTGGCGGTAGAATTAATATTTTATATTTGTTTTCAATATTCCATACCGCCCATTCCGCCCATGCCTCCAGGCATTCCTCCTGGCATTCCGGGCTCTTTCTTCTCAGGAAGGTCTGTAACCAATGACTCCGTAGTCAAAATCATAATTGCGACGCTGATTGCGTTTTGAACTGCTGTTCTGACAACTTTCAAAGGATCAATTATTCCTTCTTTCAGCATATCAACCGGCTTTGCGGTCTCAACCGAATCCAAGGTCATGATATTGAATCCCTGGCCATTAGAGCTAATTTCCCTCGCCTTTGCAATTAACTGCCCTGCATCAACTCCTGCATTCTCCATGAGTTTGGTAAACGGAGACTCCAACGCTCTTTTGACAATTTCAAATCCGAATATCTCATCTTTCGCAGCCTGTGCATTTCCCAAATCTTTTACGGTCATTCTTCCCGAGATATCCAAAAGCGCGACTGCTCCTCCGGGAACAATTCCCTCCTCCAAAGCTGCTTTTGTTGCCGATACAGCATCGTTGACTCTTTCTTTTTTATCTTTCATTTCAACTTCGGTTGCCGCTCCGACATTGATTACCGCCACTCCGCCTGATAATTTCGCCAATCTTTCCTGGAATTTCTCTTTATCAAAATCCGAAGTAGATTCCGCAATTGCTCTTTTTATTTGAGCTACTCTGGCTGTAATTTTAGTTTTAATTCCCTTTCCTCCGATAATTCTCGCATTATCTTTATCTGCCCAGACTTTGTCCGCTCTTCCGCAGTCTTCAATAGTTACGGAATCAAATTTACGGCCCGTATCGTCAGAGATTACCGTTCCGCCTGTCAAAATTGCGATATCTTCCAACATTTCTTTTCTTCTGTCGCCAAAGCCGGGAGCTTTGATAGCTAAAGCATTAAATGTTCCTCTTAGTTTATTGAGGACCAAGGTTGCCAATGCCTCGCCTTCTATTTCATCGGCAATAATCACCAAATTTTTGGAAACTTTAACTAAATTTTCAAGGAAAGGAAGAAGCTCGTTGAGAGCTGAGATTTTTTTATCTGTAATTAAAATATACGGATCTTCAATTTCCGCTTCCATTTTATCTGAATTGGTGACTAAATATGCCGAGGCGTAACCTTTATCAAATTCCATTCCCTCTTTATATTCAATTTCCGTTGATAATCCTTTTCCCTCCTCAACTGTTACTACTCCGTCTTTGCCGACTTTTTTCAAAGCCTCCGCAATAAGATTTCCTAATTGAGAATCACCCGCTGAAATTGTTGCAACATTTGCTATGTCTGTTGGCTTAATTGCCTTGCTCATTTTTTTAAGTTCGGCCACTACAAATTCGCTTGCTTTTTCAAGTCCCCGCCTCATAACCATAGGGTTTGATCCTGCAGTGATCATTTTTATTCCTTCAGTTACTATTGCATGAGCTAAAACTGTTGAGGTTGTGGTTCCGTCTCCAGCAACATCCGCTGTTTTCGATGCAGCTTCTTTGACAAGCTGGGCACCCATGTTTTCAAATGGATTTTCAAGCTCAATTTCTTTTGCGACTGTTACTCCGTCGTGGATTACGTTCGGAGCTCCCCATTTCTTGTCAAGCGCAACATTACGGCCTTTCGGACCCAATGTGGTTGCGACAGCTTTCGCCAGCTGGTCAACACCTTTTTTCAGTAATTCGCGTGCTTCTGCGCCGTATTTAATTTGTTTTGCCATATTAATTTAAAACTGCCAGTATGTCTTCCTGGCTGACTATTGTCCACTCTTCGTTTTCGACCTTCACTTCAGATCCTCCCCATTTTTTGTACATTACTTTTTGTCCGACCTTAACAACCATCGGGCGTTTCTCTCCTTTGATAGTCCTTCCTTCACCGATTGCCATAACGAGCCCTATTTGAGGTTTTTCTTTGGCGCTGTCAGGCAAGATAATTCCGCTTGCAGTTTTTGCTTCCGCTTCCAGAGGTTTTACAAGAACATTGTCAAAAAGTGGTCTGATATTTAATTTCTTCGCCATAATAGATTGACATAATACAACATATTAAAATAATTTTCAAGCCTCCTAATTATTTTCCTCTATCATTGACAGAAGCGCTTCTTGGGGAATTGAGACTTTTCCCTGCTGGATCATGCGGGATTTACCTTTCTTTTGCGCTTCCAATAATTTGTCCTTTCTTCTTCTGTCTCCTCCCGACATTTTCGCCAGCACATCTTTTCGGAAAGGCGGAATTTCTTCACGGGTTACGATAGCTCCATCAACAACTCCCTGAATAATTTGCCTGAATTGTTGTCTTGGCAAAGAATTCTTAAGCCGCTCTGCTTTTACTCTGGCTGTTCCTATCGCCTCATCTCTGTAAGCCAATTCCGACAGAACATCTATTGCAACATCATTTACTTTTATTTCTATCTTTGTTAAATCGGCAACTTTGTAGGAGGTCACTTCGTAGTCCAAACTTGAAAACCCTTCCGATGCAGACTTCAAATCCGAAGAAATTCCTCTGATAAACATGCTGTAAGGCATATCGTAAGATAAAACCGCATAACTTTCGTGATAGCTCAAATCCAATAAATTTCCTTTTCTGGACTGACAAATACTCATGATCGGACCCACATAATCTTTTGGAGTATAAACAGTCAATGACATATAGGGCTCAAGCATAGCTTCTTCCCCGGTAGGCAAATTATTTTTCTCATATAAAACCTGCGGCATGGTTAATAAAACTTCAAGGTTAAATTCCTGCTTTATCCGTTCTTTAACAATCTGCGCGTGTAATAGTCCCAAAAAACCTACCCTGAATCCTGAACCCAGGTATGACGAATATTCTTCCGTATAAGTTAAGGCTGTGTCATTTAAAGTTAATTTTGCCAATGATTCCCGGAGAAGAACAAAGTCATTTGTGTTTTTCGGATATACGCCGAAGAAGATCATGGGTTTTGGAATTTTATAACCGGGCAACGGCTCAATGTCTGAGATTTGAGATTTGATGTTTGAGATTGTAACCGTATCTCCTACACGGACTTTCCTGATATCTTTAATTCCCGTAATAATATAGCCGATTTCTCCGGTTGTAAGCTCACGCGCAGAAACTAAGTGCGGAGCAAAATAACCCAAATCAGTCACCTCAGATTCAATATTGTTTTGATAAAATTTTACTTTTTCTCCTTTTTGGACTTGTCCGTCAACTATCCTGACATAGGCAACAACCCCGCGGAATTCGTCGTAAACCGCATCAAAAATCAAACCCCGCAACGGTCTATCTTTTTTTCCATTCGGAGCAGGTAATTTTTTGACAACCGCTTCCAAAAGACTTTGGACATTTTCCCCTGTTTTCGCCGATATATAAATTATCTCTTCCTTTTTAAAACCGAAAACTTCTACCAACTCATTACTGGCTATTTCTATCCGGGCATTCGGAGAATCAATTTTATTAATAACAGGAATTAATACCAGATTTTGTTTTTGAGCTTCTCTGTAATGCGCGACTGTTTGCGCCTGGATTCCCTGAGTTGCATCCACCAAAAGTATTGCGCCTTCACATGCTGCCAAGGTCCGGGAAACTTCATAAGAGAAATCAACGTGTCCGGGAGTATCAATTAAATTCAAAATATAATCCTGTTGATTCAGGTTAAACTTCATGCGGACGGGAGCAAGCTTGATAGTTATTCCGCGGCGCCTGCTGATCGGGTTTTGATCCAAAAACTGTTCTTGCATCTTGTCTTTTTGGACTGTGTTGGTAATTTCCAAAAGCCTGTCGGCAAGAGTGGACTTCCCGTGATCAACGTGGGCAATAATTGCGAAATTTCTGATATTTGCCTGAATCATATGAGCTATATTATATCTGAAATTGCAGTGCGGTGCGGAAAAACCTCAAAATGAAACTGAAATTTCTAAATTACTAAGATAAATTTTCAGGATTTACATGAGCCTCGTCAATTGTTTCACTGCTTTTACTTAAAATCTCCCTCCAGTTCCCAATCTTCTTAAAAACCAATATGAACGTACTCGCCTCTTTCACGTCAAACAACCAGGTCAGAAAAAGGTAAAGAGAAAGCCCGATAAAACTCGAAATTCCGGTAAGGAATATTAGATTTACAGTCCGTGTCGTATCAAAAACCAGCTGATCCAATAACTTTATCGGCACGTATAGAGCGATACCCATAAAAAATGTTCCGACAAATATCTTAACCGGCGGAATGATTAATGACGATCTGCTAAATCCCCCGACTTTTTTGTCCAAGAGTGCCATGAGGACAATTAATTGCAGTATGTTGGCCAGGGTAAATGCGAAGGCTATGCTTTCAATGCCCATACCCTGAATGATTACCAAATAATATCCCAAGACTATGAGCGTCAGGGTCGAAATTGCGCTGGCAACCAGCGGAATAATGGAATTATGCAGAGCATAAAATGCGCGATAATAAAGGAATATTAAAGCTTGGGCAAAAATAGAAAAAGACAGGAAAATGAGTATGCGTCCGGTCAAAACAGTTGCCGGCCAGTCGAACTTATCCGCTCCATAAATTAACCTGACGATAGGAATACGCAAAACGAGCATAATTACCGATATGGGCAGAATCAAATATATCATTTGATTAAAGCTGGTAATAAAGGTGGTTTTAAAATCATTTAAATTATTTTTTTCCCGCGACAAAACCGGAAATGCGGCTTGGGCAATGCTGACCCCGATCAGGGAAATCGGAGCGAACATCAGAGTTTTTGCCGAATCAAAAAGTAAATTTATACGTCCCGGTTGCGCCATAAACGCAATAATCGCGGCGAGAATAATCGTACCTGCCTGTTGAACGCCAACTTGAATTACGCGGGGCCACATAAGCATAAATATTTTGTTTAGTCCCCGGGACTTAAGAAAATCAAGTGACGGGACAAAAGAAAACCCGACCTTCTTTGCAAGCGGAATCTGAAGAATAACAAAAGCAAGAGCTCCCAAGATCACTCCGAATGGAGCCGCATAAATTCCGAAATTCTGATGAAAAATAAAAATGCCGGTTATTATTCCGACGTTGTAAAAGGCTGCAGCAATTCCGGGAATGAAGAAATGATTATAAGATTGGAGCAGCGCGCTAAAAAATGAGCCGGTCACGTAGATTAATTGTCCCACCACAATAATCCTCATCAGATTCACCATGAGATCCATATCCGATTTTGAGAAATTTTTACCTCCGTTGAAAATAGTAAGGATGTTTGAAGCAAAAATAACCAGAATTAGCGATAGTACCGCGAAAATAATAAGCCCTACCGCTAAAAATGTTGATGCCATCTTGTGAGCCTGATCTTCCTGACCTTTCGCTACATATTCGGAAAAAACCGGTATAAAAGCTGTAGCCAGGGCTGCTGCAATAGTCAGCTGGAAAATAGTATCAGGAAGTATTGAGGCATAATTGTAAATCCCCAAAGTATTGGACGGACCGAAAATAGAAAACAGTAATCTGGCGCGGAATAAACCCAATAATTGAGATAAAATTACTGTCGCCATTATCACAAAGGCTGCGGAAAGAATGTTAGTTTGGCGAGCCAAAAGCACGTTGAGGCTTCTTTTCAAAAAATTCTGGGCCATGTTGTAATTTACAGTATAGCATGCTAAAATAACGCAATGCCAGTAATAAAAAGTGCCAAGAAAAAACTGAAAGTTGACAGGAAAAGAGAGTCCGCCAACAAAAAAGCAAAAGCTAACATTAATTTGTTAATCAGAAAAGCCCAGAAAAAACCAACAGAGAAAGCTATTCAGGAAGCTTTTAAAGCTGTTGATAAGGGAATAAAAAAAGACATCTTCCATAAAAATAAGGGTTCCCGGATAAAATCCGGTCTTTCAAAATTGCTTAATAAGAAACCTCAATCACCCTCAAAAACTAAAAAATAAGAATTGCAAGTCTTTGACAAAAAAGTAAAATTCCTCTAGACTAAATTCATCATGTCAAGCAACCTGTCCTCCATAAATCTTGCAAAAGAGAATGGAATTTCTTCTATTGATAAATTTATCAATTGGGCCTTAGCAATCGGACGTTTACTCATAATAATAACGGAAGTAATAGCTGTTGCGGCTTTTATTTATAGATTTTCCCTGGATGAAAGGCTCGTCAACCTTCACACGGCAATCAAGCAAAAACAAGCTATAGTTGTTTCTTTCAGAAACGATGAGAATAAGTATCGAAACCTGCAGGATCGTATTGCATTGGCAAAAAATACATCGGAAAAAGGTACAAAAATAAGCCAAGCTATATCAAATTTTGGGAAATTGATTCCCGGACAAATAAAAATTAATAATTTAGCTATCAATAAAGGTCAAGTAAGTATGAACCTAGGCATAGCCGCCGTTCCGGTATTGGCAGACTTGATAAACACCCTTAAAAGTTATGAGGGTATCAAATCAATTAGTATAGATAGTATCGAAAATAATCCGTCTGTTGGTCTTTCCGTTACTATGACAACCGTATTTAAATAATCTATGAATAACGACAAGGCAACAAAAAATAAATACTTATTAAATGTCCCGTCAAGTTTAACTTCGGAAAGAAGCCAGAAATTCTTCGGTATAATATTAACTTTTTGCGCTTTGTCTTTTTTTGGATTTTTTGCGATAAAGCCTACCGTTTCAACTATTTTTAAATTGCAAAAGGAAATTAAAGACAATGAATTCGTCCTTGGTCAGTTGGAAACCAAAATAATAAATTTAACCCAGCTAAAAACAGCCTATTCTGATTTACAAGGCGATATACCCGTTGCAATGAATGCCATCACGGTACGGCCGGACGTTGCGCTTCTTCTTGCGCAAATACAATCTGTCGGAACGATGTCGAACGTTACCATAAAAAAACTTCAAAATTTTGAGGTACAAATTGTGAAAAATGAGAATAGCGCGGAAAAGGATCATTATTCTTTTTCTTTTTCCATAGGCGGAAATGGATCCTCTGATAATATTTATAAATTTATGCAGACAATTTCGAATATGGAAAGAGTCATTAACGTTGATTCATTTTCTATCAATTCCTTAACAACGGGTGAAAAAGATGAATCGCTTGACTTTACTATTCAAGGAAGTGCTTTTTTCAAAAGCAGCATATGATTTTCTAGATATGAATCTTAAACAAAAAGATACTTTAATTATAGTCATCCTGTTATTTGTCTTTGTTTTAGTTTGGATAGGTGAAAGTATTTACCAAAGTACAACAGGCTCTACAATTTCTGAGGACGTAAGCAAAGAAATATTGCCTATTGCCCCAGCTTTCGATACGAAAACTATTGATAATCTAAAGTCCAGGGAAAAAATAATTCCGGCTTACGAGTTCACGAATGTTGTTCCTACCCCCATCGCCCTGCCTAAACTTTCTCCATCTCCGAAAGCTTCGGAAGCAGGAGAACTCTTATTGAAATGAGAATAAGATCTCTTGTTATTCAAACATTTTTTATTTATGATGTTTCCTTAAGTCTTTGTAAAAATGGATAACAAATATATTGGATTTCTTAAAAAATATCTTATTGAAATAATTATCTCCTCCATGTCTTTCGTATTCAGTTTTTGGTTAATGCTCTCTACTTTTTCTTATAAAAATGGGTCAATGCTTATTGCAACAAAAGCATGGAGCGATTTTGCAAGCCATATTCCGCTAATCCGTTCTTTTTCTTTAGGNAGCAATTTCCCTCCTCAATATCCGATTTTCCCCGGAGAACCGATAAGATATCATTTCCTTTTTTACTTTTTCGTGGGGATGCTTGAAAGAGCCGGACTAAGAATTGACTGGGCTCTTAATTTACCAAGCGCATTATCTTTTTTTGCCCTCATGTTGGCTATTTATTTTGTGGCAAAAAATCTGTTTAAGAGTAAAGCTGTCGGAATATTAAGCTTAGTTTTTTTTCTATTTAACGGTTCTCTTTCGTTTATCGAATTCTTCAAATCTCATCCTCTTTCTACAAATATTTTTACTGATATAATTACAAATAAAACATTCCCCTCTTTCGGTCCGTATGACGGCAAAATTGTGTCTGCGTTCTGGAATCTGAATATTTACACAAACCAGAGACATCTCTCCATATCCTACGCACTTTCTCTTCTTTTAATTTATTTTTTTACCCTCCCAATTTTAAAAAAAACAAAACCTGATCTTAGATTGAGCATGTGTCTGGGAATATGTTTAGGATTGTCCTTCTTTTTGCATACAGCAGTTTTCATAATGACGATTAGCGTTGTATCATTACTCTTCTTTCTCTTCCCTAAACTTAGGGTATCTGCAATTTTAATTTTAACAATATCATGCATAATTGCGCTTCCCCAATATTTTTACCTGCAATCTGCAACTTCACCTTTTAAACCATCTATTGTTCCAGGCTATTTAATTTCAAACAATCTTAATCTGTTGAATTTTTTGAAATACTGGACTTATAATTTAGGGCTTCATAGCATATTGATTATTCTAGGTTTTATCTTCGCCCCAAAAAATCTTAAGAAATTTTTTGTTGCTTATTTTTTTCTTTTTATAATTGGGAATTCTATTCAATTTGCGCCAGACATTTCTACGAATCATAAGTTCTTTAATTATTTTATTATTATTGGAAGCATGTTCTCCGCATTCTTTTTGATTAAACTATGGAAAAAATCTCTGACATTGAAACCGTTAGCAATTCTATTATTTTTTCTTATAATATTTTCCGGCATTATTGATTTTTTTCCGATATATAATGACTCAAAAATACAAATTGCCGATTACCAAACAAGTCCAGATATAGCTTGGATCATCAAAAATACCCCGCCGCAGGCAGTCTTTCTAAATTCTTCTTTTCTCTATAATCCGGCGTCTCTTGCGGGACGGAAAATTTTTCTGGGATGGCCGTATTTTTCTTGGGGAGCAGGTTATGACACAGGCAAACGAGGCGAAATCAGAGGTCAATTATTTAATCCAAAAGATTTGTCCTCATTCTGTGAAATGGCAAAACAAAATCATTTAGATTATGCAATCGTAAATGATAATCAGAAAGGCGATACAGATTTGATTATAAATCACTCGTTCTTTAAAAAGAATTTTCTGTTAATATATGAAAATCAAACCAATTCCCTTATAATTTACAGAATCAACCCACCGTGTTAAATTAAAATGACTTTTAAGAACAAACAAAATTTATTACATGATGATACCTATATCCCCGGTGATTATCAGCATCTTGCCCTAACTAAGGGTAATATTATTCAGCGCCAATGGCATAAGAATAGGCATAATTTGATAGATTACTTAGATTTTTTGAAGGAGGACGATAGAGTCTTGGATGTCGGGTGCGGTTCTGGAAATGTAATTTTTGAGTTCGCTCCAAAAATCAAGGAAATCATTGGGATCGATAATAACAAAGAATGCATAGAATATATTCAACGAGAGCTTAAAGAAAAAAATATTAAAAATGTCTCCGCAATAGAAATGAACATTTTAAAACTAGATCTAAAAGGCCAAAATTTTACAAGAATTGTGATGACAGAGACAATAGAGCATTTTTCAGAAAAAGATGTAATAACAATTCTAAGAAATGTAAAAGAAATAATGGCTAAGAACGCAAAAATTCTTATTACCACTCCTAACTATAAAAGCTCATGGGTAATTATTGAAAAATTAATTGATCTTTTTAAGTTGTCGCCAAAATTATGGGGAGAACAACACCTTATAAAATTTACTAAAGAAAGACTAATAAAAATTCTTCAAGGTGAGGGTTTTACCATAGAACAAAAAGGCACCCTCAATGGTATTTCCCCATTTATAGCTCCTTTAAATACAAAACTGGCAGATAAGATATCTTTTTTTGAATTTAAAAATCTTTCATTTGGAAATCTGATATATGTAGTTGCCTCTTTGCAATAATATTTGAGGAAAAATAGCTACGCCTTAGACCGTCAATTTATTCTGATTATCATATGAGTTCTATAGTTATTAACTATTGTTGCTGAAGGAAATACATTTTTAACCTCCATAATTTTTTTTTCATTAGGGTAGAGAATTACGAGGAAAGAAGTTTTATTTTTAGGAATTTCAGATAGAATATCGGGCAACTGATTTGTAATGGAATACATCGTCCCCTTAGACCTTATAAAAATAACTCCATTCAATCCATAAGTGCTAAAAGCTGCTATATAAAATTTCTTTTGATTATTCTGCTCCAAGCATTGCTGTATCTGAGGAAAATCTGGATCATCGGGGACATCAACTGCTAATATTTTTTCAAATTGAAATATATTCGAGGCAATTATCACAAAAATAAAGAATATTAGGAAATAATATCCAATTCTCTTATGCTTATAAAAAATATATTTGGAAAGATCGACAACTGTCACACCAAGAATAAGAGCAACAAAAGAGAAAATTAAAGTTAGTCTTTGAAATGAGGGCGGTGGCATTGCCAGAATTAGACCATTAATAAAAGAGACAATAATAGTAAGTAATACAAACATACTAAAGGAATCTTTTCGCCTAACGAAAATATAAACAAAATAAATAACGCTAACGATGAAAGCAATGAAGGTTACAGGATCAAATAAAGCAAGATGCCCAAAATTATATCCAGAAGCTCCACTAATTTTATCTTCATAAAGCGATCTTATTGAGATATTAACTTGCTTAAGTAAAATATCGGAGACAGATGCAAAATTTATTTCAACATTTTGGTAAGGGCTCCAACTTCCATTTATCAATTTTATCTGAGACGCCCTATTCATAAAAAAATTATCAACTTTTAATGCATATGTTAAGATTGGACTAATCGTAAATATAAAAATTACCAGTCCTAATAGCATATTTTTTATTGTTGATTTATTAATTTGCTTTAGAAAAATAAGCGTCAAAAAGTAAAGGAAAAAAAGTGGAAAAGCTACATACGAGATAAAGTATGTCATATAACAAAGTCCAAGGAAAAAACCAAATAAAGCGAAGTATATTTTTTTATTATTTTTAATGCTGAGAATAAAAAAAAGAGTAGCAAGAAGAAAAAAAGCTATGCTACTATAAAAATGCATAGACCATCTAGATAAATATAGATCTGGAGAAAAAAAAGCTAAAAAGAGTATTGAGACATAAGCAGCTTTACTTGAATACATATTTTTGACTATTAAAAATAGTGAGAAAAAAGTAATAATTAGATATGGGACGATTGACAATCTAATTAATAGCGTACTAATTCCAAAAATGTTAAAAAATAACTTTTGAAAGAAAAAATATTGAAGTGGAAATTGCCATATCCAATTATGGGGAATTGGATAAACTCCAAACCAATCCACGCTAGATAAGTCACCTATTGAATAAGAAAAATATGAACTTATATATTCATCGCTATGGAAAATATTGTCATTTGTCATTAAAGATATTCTCAAACCTAATGCGAAAATTATTATTAAGATTGCCGGAATATAAGCTTTGATGTTAAATTTATGTTGACGCTTAACTTTTGATAAATTAACACCTGCCTTGAACGGAAAGGCAACATAGAAAAGAATCATGCTTGAAAACCAAAGTATGAGTGACATATTATTAACCGTTCTTGAAACAACAGCGGATAAAACCAAAAACTGGAAAACAAGGGAAAGTATAAAGAATATGATACGATGGGATATATTTGGTTTCATATCTTCTAGCTATAGATTAATTAATTTTTTATCTATTCTAAACAAATCAGAAACAATAGAATATAGTCCGATGAGAAGGTTACCTTGATCAGTTATTATATATTTGCTCCCTACAAGAATTATATTTCCTGAAATTATTTGCTCTTTCAGTCGCTTATCGATCGCACGGTCCAGATTTACATATTTTTCAATAAATACCTTTGAGATTTCCTGCTTGTTCAAACCTGTATCCTTAGACCTGTTGATCGCTCCAAGAAGAAAAACTGAAATTGAACGGTCTGCTGTCACGGGAAGGTGTGTAAAAAAAACAAGATTCAAACAAAAAATCAGAGTGATTGAAAGAATAATATCCCTATAGATAAATCTACTACCATATTTGCTCTTTTTATAAAAGATTAATAATATAATCATTAAAAGACACGTCGCAGTAAGAAGAATTACGCCTCTATAAAACAGTACATTTATACTTTCAAATAATCCCGTGCGAAACGAGAGAACAAAAAGAAATGTTCCTAATGTAAAAAAAACAATATGCAAAAAAAGAAGTCTAAGAAATATTTTCATTTAAACATAATTAAACCACTTATTCAAAATTGATTCTCTATATCTATTAAAACCGGTTAACTAATTCTATTTTTAATTATTAAAACATAGATAGAGAATTCACATTCTCAACTGCATCCAATCGTATTGGATTAGCTTATTTAAACAATACCACGATCAGTTACGCAAGGTCAATTTTCACCATAACGCTGCTATTGTCTTTCAAATATGAGAAATAGTACAATTAGCTTTGCACACATTATGAATATTGGTTTTGACTTAGATAAGATATTTATTAATTTACCGCTACTTGTCCCTTCAGGGATTATTGATTTATTTGACAAAGACAGGGCTAACCATGGATTAAAATACAGAATTCCGCAAAGAATAGAGCAAATAATAAGAATATTCAGCCATTACCCGCTTTTTCGTCCTCCGATTACTAAAAATATGAATTATATTAAGAGATTAGCTTTAGCAAATAACAATAAATATTATCTTATTTCAGGCAGGTTTGATTTTTTAAAAAAAAGAACTGAAGATCTTGTCAAGCGCTATAATTTTAATAAAATATTTAACGGCTTGTATTTTAATTACGATAACAAACAACCCCATCAATTTAAAGATGAGATTATAAAAAAGCTGAATTTAGATATGTTCGTTGATGATGATTTGGAACTTTTGGAATATTTGATAAAGAATAATTCCGAGACCAAATTTTTTTGGCTTAATAATAAAATTAGAAAACCTCTAAAGAGAAACCTGTTTGCTATCAAAAATATTTCGGAAATGTTTGCCCCGCTCAGCGGGATTTAGCTAATATGCCTTTTTCTGACATAATCACAGTTTT
>JGI20214J51088_10000696_pt1 | contig 23183 bp, 21 predicted proteins | sample WetSurMetagenome_FD_51088 | JGI IMG/M metagenome (IMG submission 51088) | reverse complement strand
GAGCGCGTCAGCTTGAGACGGGATGCAGGAGCCTGTGTAAATCTGAAGAACGCAGCCTGGAAACAGGCAACGGTGACAGCTAAATTAAGAAGCAGAACAAATGCTTTGTCAAGGGTAAACCGGTCCCGAACCGGCCATCCTCGAGGCAGCAGGGGAAGAAAGGTTGGAAAATTCACCTTTTTCTGATAAACAATCACCCGAGACCGGGCCGCCGGGCGTCATCCTGACGGCGTCCCCGTGGCAACAAGACCTGGAAGGAATAAGGTGGCATCGAACCTATCCATTCTGTTCCGGCTGATCGGTAGCTATCTCCTGATTATCATCGTCGTTCTCCTGTCCGGCATTTANACGATCTGGAACCTCAGNGANCTCAACCGCATCATCCGGACGGTCACGACCCNCGACGCCCGGATGATCAACCTNTCGGAAGAGTGCCAGGAGGTTCTCTACAGCTCGACCGCGGCGGAGAAAAAATTCTTCGTCTCGCGGGACGAAAGCTATCGGAAACAGTTCAAGGATCTCCAGGACGAGTTCGCCCGGAGGATCGACGAGCTGGNNTCCCTTGCCGACACNGAGAAAAAGCAGAATCTGNTGGGAACCCTCCGGACGCAGCACACCCGGTACGGCGCATTGTTCGATGACATGGCGAACCGGAAGGGCAACCAAAGGCTGCCGGCCGGTAAATTCGCNGAATACAAGGCGCAACAGGACCGGATCGTTTCGGAGGCCGGACAGAACCTCCGGGAATTCACGAAGGTTGCCTCCGATGNACGCGACGAGAAGCTCCGGGAAATCGAGGCCATTTCCGTCCGGACCGCCGACGCCATCATGATCTCGCTGTTCCTGGCGGTGATCATGGTGATCGTCATTTCCGTGATCAATACNCGCTCCGTCAGCGTCCCCATCTCCCGCCTTCGGGAAAAGACAAAGGCCGTTGCCCGCGGCGATTTCGGAGACCCGCTGGACATCCCGTCTCCCCCGGAGATCCAGGAGCTGGCCGTCGCTTTCAATGCCATGTGCGACAGGCTCAAGGAGCTGGACCAGATGAAGATCGATTACATCGGTCATCTTTCCCATGAATTGCGCACGCCGCTGACCGCCATCCGGGAGGCGTCGCGCATGCTCCAGGAGANGGTATTTGCATCCGTGCCGGAGCGGGAANGGGANCTCCAGACCCTCATCCTGGATGAGTGCGAGCGTCTGATCCGATCCGTCAACCGGCTTCTCGANTTCTCCATGATGGAGTCGGGAATGATGCCCCTTTCCCTCCAGGAGGCTTCCCTGCTGCCGATCGCGGAGAAAACGCTTCAGCGGTTCTCGCCTGTTGCCCAGCGGAAAAACATTGATCTGCAGATGCAGATCCCCCTGGATCTGCCCCGGCTGAGGATGGATACAGAGAAGATCGATGTGGTCCTCGAGAACCTGTTGAGCAATGCATTGAAATTCACCCCCGAGGGCGGACGGATCCTGATCTCCGCACGGCATCGCGTGGAAGCGGGTGGTGTCGAGGTCGCGGTTTCCGATACGGGCAGGGGAATCCCCGAATCGGGGTTGATAGAGGTCTTCGAGAAGTTCCTGCGAGTGGATGACGGCAAGGGGGCCGTTCGAGGAACGGGGCTCGGGCTTGCCATCGTGAAGCACATCATCAACGCTCATGGAGGTCTTGTATGGGCCGAAAGCGAAGTCGGCAAGGGAAGCACATTTACCTTTTCATTGCCGGTGCACTCCTGATCGGGTTCGGCATCTCGGGGTGCAGCGGATTCCAAGGGCTTCTGGCCAGGCCGGACTACTGGCAGGCAGATCAATATCTGGCTGACGGGAACGATACGGCCGCGCTCGCGCAATACCGGCAGATCCCCCCGTTGTATCCCCAGGCGGCCGATGAGGCCCTCTTCGGGATTGGCTGCATCCTGGCCAACCCGAAAAGCCCGGAGAGAAATTACCAGAAATCCCTCGATGCCCTGAGGCAGCTGGTCACCGAATTCCCCCGGAGCAAATACCGGGTGTCGGCAGAAACGCTCATCGCCCTGATTGGTGAAGTGACGAACTGCGACCAGGGGGCGCCGGCCCTCAGGAAGCAGGTCGATTCGTACGATAAGCAGGTCGACGGGCTGCAGAAGCAGGTCGAGAGCCTGCAAAAACAGATCGAGCAGATGAAGGAAATCGATCGGAGCCTGGAGGAAAAACGGCGGGCCATGCCGCCACGGAAATAAGGGTGTCCAATGGAAACGATCCTGGTTGTCGATGATGATGTGAGCATTCTCAAGGTGCTGCAGATGCGCCTCGAATCGGAGCATTACGCTGTGGTTGCGGCCTCCGAGATCCGGGAAGCAAAGGAGCGGATTGCCGAAGGCAGTTTCGACATCGCCCTGCTGGACCTGAAACTCGACGGGGGAAACGGCATCGATCTGATGAAGAGCCTGCGCGATGTCGATCCCGATCTGCCGGTCATTATCCTCACGGCCTACGGGACAATCGAAAGCGCCGTGGAGGCCATGAAGGAAGGGGCATACAGCTACCTGACCAAGCCCTTCGATTACCGCGAGCTTCTCGTCCAGATCCGCAACGGCATCGAGAAATCGAAGTTGTCGCGAGAGGTCAAGCGCCTCCGCAGCATGATCAAGGCCGACTTCGAAGGGCAGAACATCATCGGGCACAGCGAAGCCTTGAAGCGGGTTTTCGACGCGGTGGCCCTTGCCGCGGAAACGGATTCCAATGTATTCATCAGCGGCGAGAGCGGGACGGGCAAAGGGCTGGTGGCCCGGGCCCTGCACCAGTTGAGCGAACGAAAAAACGAGCCCTTTGTTCCCATCAATTGCGCAGCCATCCCCGCCACCCTGCTGGAAAGCGAGCTGTTCGGGTTTGAGAAGGGGGCCTTCACGGGCGCCTTTGCGAGCAGGAAAGGGCTCTTCGTCCAAGCCGACAAGGGGATCATTTTCCTCGACGAGATATCCGAGATCCCGCTGGCCATGCAGGGCAAACTCCTCAAGGCGCTCGAGGAGAAGGAATTCTACCCGCTTGGCGCCCACAAAACCGTGAAGGTCGACGTGCGCATCATCTCAGCCTCGAACAAGGACATCGAAAAGGAAGTGGAGAAAGGGACCTTCCGCAGCGATCTGTTTTATCGCATCCATGTCATCCCGATCAAGGTCCCCCCCTTGAGGGACCGGAAAGAGGACATCCCGATACTCGTAGAGTACTTCCTCAACAAGGTGGCGGGCAAACTGAAAAAACCCGTCAAGGCTCTGTCGTCGGCAGCACTGCAGAAGCTCATGATTTATTCCTGGCCGGGAAACGTGAGGGAGCTCGAGAACATGATCGAATGCGGCGTGGTCATGTCGACGGAGGAGGTGATTTCGGAAGATTTGATCATCCTGCCCGGCCAGGAGCTGGGGGGGCATGCCTTCAAACCGCTGAAGGAGTCCAAACAGGATTTTGAAAAAAATTATCTCATCCAACTCATGAAAATCAGCCGGGGCAATGTCAGCCAGGCATCCAAGCTGGCGGGGAAATACCGGGCCGACCTCTACGAGCTTCTCGAGAAGTATCACATCAATCCGCTCGATTTCAGACAGGACTGAAGGGAAAATCCTTCATCCCGCATTTTCAATGTTTTACCCACAGTTGCCGATTTATCCGGAAAAGCCTGAAGGATATTTCCTTCACCTCAGCACAGCCATCCCCCTTCCCGCCATGAGATGAAATCTCCATATATTAAATGATATCAAATCATTAGATGAATGCTGNGCCCCTTGGTATGGGCCTTGCTCTATAGATNGCCAAGACCAAACAGGATTGAATCGCGGAGGCGATAAATGCGAGTTTTGATTGTGGACGATGACCCGGGGATGAGGGACATCCTGACGATCTTCATGGACCGGGCGGGCCACGATGCTGTCACAGCCGAAGACGGTTTCAAGGCTTTGGATTTGCTGGATAAAAGTAATTACGACGTTGTTATCACCGACGGCTTCATGCCGGAGATGACAGGCTTTGCACTGTGCAGGGTCGTAAGAGATCGCTTCCCCCATNTCCTGGTTATCGGACTGACCGGCTCTTCCCAACTGCAGGAGTTCGAAAAGGCAGGGGCCCATGCCTGCTACTACAAACCGGTCACTTTTTCCGTGATAAATCAGGCAATGGAAACGCACTTCAGCGTCAAAAAGGCCGCAGCCATGTAAGTTGTATGGGCGGTTTTGGAATTCCCGTGGAGGGCGGGCGTCGCAATCGTGCAATAGGATGAATCGACCCATCCCAGAGTGTGTCAACATGATGATTTCAGGCAACAGTCAACCCGTGAACCCGATGTTAATGAGGTCCGTCATTACCATTATCGTCTCGGCCGGCCATGGCGGATCCGTCACTCCTTCAGCCAGGGTGTCCATCGGTTATGGNCTGAGCAAGATGTTCGCCATCACGCCCCGATCGGGCTACTCCATAGCCGATGTCCAGGTGGATGGCGTTTCCGTCGGCGCCGTGCTCACTTATATATTCTCGAATCTTACCGAGGACCACTCGATCCGGGCAACGTTCGTGAAAGATCCCCGACCGGAAGCGCATCCACCCCCCGCCGGCGCTGGCGTCGGCAGGATGCGCTTCCGGTCATCCTTCATTTTCCGGAGCCTTCGAGACGGGGAGATGATGTAATCGTCCTTCTCTCCCGGGTGCCGGGATTGAAGCTCCCTGCCCACAGGGCGGGGCTTCCCGGCAAGGAAAGAACCAAACAGGATCGCGCGCCCTAACCCCGCCTACAAGGCGGGCCTGCGGGATGCGCCCCCGGTCAGAAAATGGAGATTGTCCCTCAAGGCACACGTCTTGCANCATATTGAAACAAGACGAGTGGGGGATGCATACGATGGGATTTCTTGACGCCTTCCGGCGAAAAAAACCTCGCAACGGCTTCAATCAGGCGGTGGCGAGAGAGTGCTCCCAGCCTTGGACAGGCGGAGACGGCATCGATATGAAAAACGCCGTCGTAATCCATGCCCGAAGCTGGCGCAGAGGTCTGCCGGCCGAATACGCCTACATCTCGAGCCTGCACGGATTGCGAAGCCGCGACTGGTTCGTCGAGTCCCAGGAAATCCGGCATGCCGANGAGCGCAGCTATGAAATCTGGATTATCAAGACCCACGAGGGAGCCAGGCTGAGATACTATTTCGACGTCACGAGCTTCCAGGGGTAGACCGGTTTCCGAGCCCCGCCATGCAACAGATGCCAGAAGGCCGCCCCCTTGACGAGGACGGCCTTTTTCTATTATACGGTGCGGCACCCCTGCAGTGACCCCGCAATGCCCGGCGAGCGCATCAGGGCTNGCCGACTCCCGTTCGCTTGCTCACATGGTGGGTTTTGAGGAAATCCTCNAGAACTTCGTANGGATAGGCGCCGACAACGGCGTCGCCGTNGATGAGGTANGTCGGCACGGCAGTGACGCCAAGCTCGTGCGATAGGGACCAATCGGAGTCAACCGCCTCTTTGCAAATCCCGGAGNGAAGAACCTTTTCGGCATCGTCCCCGGGGAGCCCGACGGATTGGGCCAGGCGGACCAGCTCCCCCGCTTCGCCGATATTTCTGAGATCGACAAAATAGGCCTTGTAGACGGCCCGATGGAATTCATCCCCCCGGCCTTTTTCTTCCGCCCACTTGCCCAGCTCCTGGGCAAGGCGGCTGTTGTACGTCATTTCCCGATCGCTCCATGGCAACCCCAGTTCACGGGCCGTCTTCTTGAGCCGGAGCATCTGCCGGGGAAAATCGACAGATCGGCTGCGGAAGAGCGCCGCCAGTGAAAGCCCCTCCCGGGGCGTATCCGGATGGAGTGGAAACACTCGCCAGCGGATGTCGATTTCATAATTCTTGCGCAGGCGATCGGTACGCACCGTACCGAAATAGCACCAGGGTCAGATATAGTCGAAAAAGACGTCCAGGATTCGAGTCGCAGGCATCATACTCCCCGTCCGCACTGCCCGTTTACGGTTTTCCCCACAGCTCCTTGAGCCGCTGGTCGCGGCCGCAGCCGTACCGGTAATACTTATACCGGATCGGATTCTTCTGATAGTATTTCTGATGATACTCCTCGGCGGGGTAAAATGTTGTGGCGGCGACGATCTCGGTGTAGACGGGACCGGGGAAGCGCTTCGACTCTTCAAGTGCCTTTTTCGATGCCTCGGCAGACCTCTTCTGCTCCTCGTTGTGGTAGAAGATCGCCGATCGGTACTGGGAGCCGACGTCGCAGAACTGCCGGTCCTTCACCGTGGGATCGATGTTGTGCCAGAAGACATCGAGCAGCTTCGAATAGCTGATGACGGCCGGGTCGTAGGTGATCTCGATGGATTCGGCATGACCTGTCGTCCCGGACGAGACCTCTTCGTAGGTGGGGTTGAGCTTTTGCCCCCCGGTGTACCCGGAGATGACCGATTTGACGCCCGGCAGCTTGTCGAAGGCCGGCTCCATGCACCAGAAGCATCCCCCGGCAAAGGTCGCCTTCTCGAGACCCGGGCCGGGAGCTGCCCCGACGCCGTCCTGTTCCGATGCGATGACGACAAACAACATGAACCCTGCCNACAAGAAAACGATTGCCCATTGCAGCTTCATGACTGTCCCCTTCTCGTGTTGTTGATCCGCGACACCCTATCCTCTGACGACGGCCTTCCTTACTTCTTCTCGAAGAGCTTCAGGTATTCGCCGTAGCCATCCTTTTCCAGGTCCTCCTTCGGGATGAACCTCAGGGAGGCCGAGTTCATGCAATATCGCAATCCCGTCGGCGGGGGCCCGTCATCGAAGACATGCCCCAGGTGGGAATCGCCGTGTTTGCTCCTCACCTCGGTCCGGACCCCGAGAAACAGGCTCCTGTCCTCCCGGGTGACGATATTGTCCGGCTCCAGGGGTTTCGTGAAACTGGGCCACCCGGTCTTCGAGTCAAACTTGTCCAGGGAGCTGAACAAGGGCTCCCCGGAGACGATGTCGACATAGATCCCCTCCCGCTTGTTGTTGTCGTACTCGTTGTGGAAGGGGGGCTCCGTCCCCTCCTTCTGGGTCACCTTGTACTGGAGGGGGGTCAAGGTCTTCCTCAGNGTTGCGTCATCGGGCTTCTTGAAGTTCTTCCAAGCCGCTGCCCCGGTTGTCGCCGGCGCAATTTGTGTCTGTCCTTTCATGGCGCTTTTCTCCTGCATCTGGGTGATCGCCGTGCCNTGGAAACCCACCATCACGACGAGGATCGCTGCGACTATGGCAAACTGTTTCATCGAAACACCCCCGGAGGACCCTGTNGTCCTTGTTTACAAGTGTATCGCCGTGCGGGTCCGCAGGATATCAGTGAAAACCTTACTTTTCGTCTCGATAAACCTGATCTTCATCCTTTCCGGACTCGCATTGCCCCATCACTCCTTTTCCCGATGCGGAGGTAAGGCATTTACCCTGGCTCAATCAGCTTTTTCTTGATTGTCATTTTACCGCCAAAAGAAAAAATNAAACATACGAAATCGCGAAATACTCTGGAGGCACAAAACGGGGTCATCGCGGTCTACCATCAGAAAAGGAGGTGTCAAAATGTCCGAAAACAGAGGTTGTCATTTGATGCAGGGCCTTTTCATCGGGGCTCTGGCCGGCGCGGTCGTTGGACTTCTCTGCGCGCCCAAGAGCGGAAAGGAAACCAGGGAAGAGCTGTCGGTAAAGGCAAATGACATAGCGGCGCAGATCAAGGACGAATACGGGGCAGCCCTCGAGAAGAGCAAGATGGCCTATGACGGTCTGCTGGTCCGACTCAGGGAATTGGAAGCCAAAGCGGAAAAGAAAGTAAAGGACCTCAAGGGGACGACTCCCCCTTCCTGAGGAGGCGACTTTTTCTTCCCGCCACGCTGCGAACAACACGTTGAAGGAGGGTAACGACATGCCGAAAGCCAAAGAAGGAGACCGGTACAGCTGCGAGGAATGCGGAATGGTGGTTGCCGTGGAAGACCCCTGCGGGTGCAGCGATTGCGAGTTGATCTGCTGCGACGTCCCGATGACGAAAAAGGCGGGCACCGCGAAAAAAGCAGCGGCATCGAAGCCCAGGANCGCCCCCAAAAAGGCGAAAGCGGCGGCCAAAACGAAGTCCGCCCGGAAGTAAGCGACCCCTCTTCCTGGACATCGGGCCCGAACAGATTCAGATTGAGCTTTGATCTGAAAAGGGGGTAGNTTGCCTTTTGCCGGGATGAGAGGAGTCCATTGGCCCCTTCAGCCTGCATCGCCTTCATCCCGCCCTGCCTCACAGACGCATCAGCGGCACCGGGCACTGGCTGCAGATGGACAAGACGGAAGAGCTCAACCGGCTGATGGACNAGTTTCTCCTCCCCGTGCAGCCGGGGACCGGGGGCACATGACGGGGGTTGCTCTTTCTGGCCGGATCACTTCAGGGTGATCGCCTTTGTCGGGCACATCTCCTGGCAGCAGAAGCATGAAATACAGGTGTCGGCATCGACCCTCGGGAGAGCCTCGCTCATGGACAGGGCGGATACGGCACAGACGTCGATGCAGGTCTCGCAGCTCGTGCAGAGATCCGCATCGACCTGCGGCCTCAGAAGCGTCCGCGTGTGGATCATCTGCTGCATGGCTTCATTGCTCAGGGTGGCCTCGCCGCTAAGCGGGGGGAGCTTGAAGCCGGGCAGCTTTTTCAATTCGCCGACCACGTCGATTGAACCGATGTCGTAGTCTCCCAGACCCACCTCTTTGGCCTTCTGGAGAAAGCGCAGCCGCGCAGGATCGCACCCCATCATGGACGCAATGACGGCGTCCACGGCCACGGCATTGTCGGATGCAAGGATGAGCCCGATCTCCCTGAGGTCGGGGGAAGCAGGGCCGTTGCCTTCCATCCCGATAACGGCGTCCACGATGAACAGGTCGGGAACGCGAAGCCGGAAGACGTCGACCAGCAATTCATGGAAGCGTTCTGCCGTCCCCGCGGCCTTGTGCAGCTTTGCTTTCTGCGCCCCGGGCAGGAGACCGTAGCTGTTCTTGATCGCCCCGCTGATGACGGTCAACCCGTGAGTCTTGAACTTCGGCAGGCTGATGATGATATCGGCATCCATGGCCATTTTGGAAACACTCACNGCGGGCATGAACTCGGGGTTGAAATCCAGTTTCACGGAATCATTCCCGATGTTTTGATAGTGTCCCCGGGCCGCCTCCATCAGGCCTGTTTTCCGGAAGCACTCCTCGTTGTCCCCGTATCCGAACAGACCGGGGTTGTCGCCGACGACAAGAGAGGCGGGGTTCAGGGTCTCCACCTTCTCCACGACGGCGCGAAGAACGGCGGGGTGGGTCACGATCCCCTCCCTCGCTTCCGATGACCTGAGCACATTGGGCTTGATCAATACGTTCCTGTTCCTCATCTGAAGCGGGAAAAGCTCGAACACCCGGTCGATTGCCTGCCGCAGATTTTCGTACGTGGCAGGGTGAATCATGACTTTTGACATGTCTTCCGTCTCCACAAGGATTGTAGTTCAGNTTGCTCTGTTCGTCCGGGACAGGGGGCGCTACTTGAGGCTCAGCTTCATCCGGATCAGTCCATCGGGGATCTTTTCGCCGGTCATCCCGAGCCGGCTGCACGCTTTCAGCATCTTCTGATTGCCCGGCTGGATGTACCCGTAAAACTCCTCCAGCCCTTTTTCCTGAGCAATGCCGATGACCATGTCCAGCAGCTTGTAGGCGAGGCCTTTGCCNTGGTAGTCGTCGTGCACGATGACGGCGAACTCGCCCTTCTTGAAATCCGGCTCAATGATCAGCCGGACGATCCCGATGAGTCGTCTTTTCTCGTTTTGCTTGATCTCCGCGACGATCGCCATCTCCCGGTTGTAGTCGATATTGCACAACCGGATGTGCATTTCGTGGGTGATGCTCTTGATGGTCTGGAAAAATCTCGCCCGGAGAGACCGCTCGGACAGGGTGGAGAGCATCTCGTGCTGGAGCGGTTCATCTTCGGGACGGATCGGCCGCAGCAGGACTTCCGTGCCGTCCGGCAGGCGCCANGGCACGATCAATCTCGTCGGATAGGGGGTCATGACGAGATGAGAGTAAGGGGCGGCGGGGGACAGTGCGTCCTTGTCGAGGATGATCCTCGCGTCAAGGGCGCAGGCCCTGCCGTTGCTGATGGCAATGGGGTTCACATCCATCTCCAGGATCTCGGGAAAATCAACGATCAGATTGGAGAAGCTCACGAGGATTTGCTCCAGCTGCCGCAGATCCGCAGGCGCTTTTCCCCTGTAACCCTGGAGCATCCGGTACACCCCGGTTTCCTCCATGAGTCTTCTTGCAAGCGTCTGGTTGAGCGGCGGCAGGCCGACGGAGAAATCCCGGAAAATCTGCACTCCGATCCCCCCCATCCCGAAGAGGATCACGGTTCCGAAGTCCTTGTCCTTCTTCGCTCCCAGGATGAGCTCGTAGTCGATCATCTCGATCATCTTCTGGACCGTGATCCCCGTGATCGCGGACTGAGGCGAGAGCTTTCTGACCCGTTCCAGCAGCTTGACGTATTCGTCCTTCAGCTCGGCTTCCGAATTGATGCCGGTGACGATGCCCCCCACGTCGGGCCGGAAGATGATGTCCGGGGAGTCGACCTTGATGACGACAGGGTAGCCGAACTCGTCGGCGGCTGCGGCGGCTTCGCCGGCATCGAAGGTCGTGTGCGTCTTGATCGTGGGGATCCCGTAATTGACCAGGAATTTTCTCGTCTCCTCCTCGGTGAGAACGAACGATCCTTCCCGGCTCGCCTTCCGGATCAGGGCCTTCAGGTGGTTCTTGGGAGGTTCTTCGTCGACGCGAATCTCGGAGGGCGTTTCATACTGGAGCTGGAGGTTCCTCTCGTAGTTCCACATGTAGAGGTACGTCCGAACGGCGTCTTCGGCCGTTTCGTAGGCGGGAATGCCGTTGCGGACCAGGATCTCCCTGCCCTCGCGCACCTCGTTGCCTCCCAGCCACGTGGTGATGAGATGTTTTCGATCGTCTGTTGCGACGGAGCGGATCATCTCGGCCAGCTCGCCCGAACGGGCCGCCTCCTGCGGAGTGAAGATGATCAGGATCCCGTCCGTCCCGGGGTCATCCATGCAGATCCGGATGACTTTCTCATACCGCGCCACGTCGGCATCCCGGAAGACGTCGACGGGGTTTTCCCTCTTCCAGTAGGGCGGCAGCACCGCGTCCAGGGCTTTCACAGTTTCGGCCGAGAATTCGGCAAGGGTTCCACCNGAGCGGATGAGCCTGCTGGTGGCCATGATCCCGACCCCGCCCGCGTTGCTGATGATGGCAAGCCTGGGCCCTTTCGGGTGATTCTTGGAGCAGAGAACGCTCGCCAGGTTGAAGAGATCCTGCGGTTCCTTCACGCCGACGACGCCCACCCTCCTGAGAACGGCGTCGTAGACTTCATCGGGTCCCGCCAGCATCCCCGTGTGGGAGAGCCCCCTCTGTGCGGGCGCAGCGAGATGCGGGGGCTTGAGCATGACAATGGGCTTGTTCCGGGCAAATCCGCGCGCGGCGCTGGCAAATTTCTTCACATCTCCCATCGTATCCTCCATGTAGATGACGATGCTGCGCGTGTGCGGGTCATTTCCCAGAAAATCGATCATCTCCCCCAAGTCCACATCCAGCGTCGATCCCAGAGAGACAAACATGCTGAAGCCGATATGCGCGCTCATCCCCCAGTCCAGCAGGGTTTTGCCGAAGGCCGCGCTCTGCGTGATAAAGGCAATCTTTCCCCCCTCCGGGACATCCTGCAGAAACGACACGTTCAGACCCAGGTTCGGCCGTATGTATCCGAGACAGTTGGGACCCAGGACCCGCATCCCGTATCGCTTCCGGATCTCGGTGATCTGAGCCTCGAGGCGTCCCCGGTCCGCGCCCATCTCGCGAAACCCCTGGGATATGATGACCAGCCCCCCGACCCCCGCCTTGCCGCATTCCTCTGCGATCTGCAGAACCGTGGGCGCCGGCGTGGCGATGACGGCAAGATCGACTCGTTCCGGGACATCGGCAATGCCTGCATGGCAAGCCATGNCCTGGATGGATTGACGATTCCGGTTCACCGCGTAAATTGCCCGCCCCTGCGAGGAAAGAAGGTTCTTGAGNAGAGCCGCGCCGATGGACCCTTCCTTCCCGCTTGCGCCGATCAGCGCAATGGAGCCGGGATTGAACATGTTCATCATATCGCCCATGATCCGTCAGACTCCTTTTATTCCTTGCAGACTTTTGTTCTCGCACACCCCGGGTGCGCTTCGGGGGAGTTGCGATTCCGCACGACGCTCTCCACTCATCACGCTGGGTGCCGCCCTGCCTCGGGAGAGGTCGCTCTTCCGGTCTTGCTACACGTTCGCTCGCAGATACTGGCTTGGCCATGGCGCATCCACATGGAGCGTTTTGGCGGCGTGAAGCGGCCAGTAGGGGTCGCGCAACAGCTCCCGGGCAAGGATGACGACATCGGCCTGGCCCGTTGCCACAATCTGCTCTGCCTGCGACGCCTGGGTGATCAGGCCAACCGCGCCGGTTGCGATTCCGACCCTGGAACGAATCTCGGCGGCAAAGGGGGTCTGATACCCCGGACCGGCCGGGATTTGTGCATACGGTACCAGCCCGCCGCTGGAGCAATCGATCAGGTCGACACCGATCTCCTTGAGCCGGCGGGAAAGCTCGACGGACTGAGGCAGGTCCCAACCACCCTCCGCCCAGTCCGTGCAGGAGAGTCTTGCGAACAGCGGCAGATCGGCAGGCCAGCTTTCACGGACCGCCCTGGCGACGCACAGCGGGAATCGCAGCCGGTTTTCCAGGCTTCCCCCGTACTCATCCGTCCTTTGATTGGAAAGGGGGGAAAGGAACTCGTGCAGCAGATAGCCATGGGCCATGTGTATCTCGACGACCTTGAACCCGGCATCGAGACAGCGGCGGGCAGCCGCTTCGTACTGGAAAACGAGGTCCTTCAAATCGCCGGCAGCCAATTCGCCTGGAATGGCAGACGCTTCGTCAAAAGGCAGAGGGCTGGGGCCCAGGGNCTGCCATCCTCCCCGGCCCGGAGGCAGGGGTGCTCCGCCCCACCAGGGGGCTTCTGTGGAGGCCTTGCGGCCGGCGTGAGCAATCTGGATGGCGGGGATGGCGCCTTGAGAGTCTATAAACGCTGTAATCCGTCTGAATGCCTCAACGTGCCTGTCCGACCAGATGCCGAGATCTCCGGGTGAGATGCGGCCTGCCGGTGAGATCGCTGTGGCTTCGACCATGACCTGCCCTGCCCCGCCCACGGCACGGCTGCCGAGATGCACCAGGTGCCAGTCATCGGGGATACCCTCTTGAGCGCTGTATTGGCACATGGGGGACATGAAAATGCGGTTACGAAACTCAACCCCTCGCAGGCTGAAGCGCGAAAACAATACGTTCATTGCAGATCCCCTCTTCCGCATTCCTTCCCTTCACGGNGGTGGAATGTCCGTGGAACATTATTTATTTGTACCACATTTCAAAGCCGATTTCCGCCTTCTGTATCGCGTGCAGCTCGAGAGGGGGAAAACCTCTGACAGCGTGATGCACACATAGCAGAAAGGCCGCTCTCTCGGCGAGAGCGGCCTTTCTGCATTTCTTCTTACTCAATCACTCAGGCACATGACCGCTGCTTCGCAGCAGTGATTCAGTAATTGGGTAATTGGTTGATTAGGAATATCGCCTTTTCAACTTATCACCCTTTCAACGGATTACTCCATTCCNCCGGTCACGGCTTAACTGAACGGCGCCAGGACCCGCTTGACCTTGACGGATCGAAGATAGTCGCTGAGCAGCCCGATCTTATGGGCCTTCTTCGGGATATTCCCACCGGGGCCGGCGCGCAACCGCTCAGTCCGCACCTGTTGGTGATCGTCGGTAAACTGAATGAGGATTTCACACTCCGGATCGTAGGAGAGCACCATCTGCAGGATCTTCCGATCCGGCCACCCGCCAAAAGGGTTGCAGGTGATCGCGCAGAGCGTTGCCCNCCCGGGGTCGGCATGATTGCGCTCGATTCCGATCACGACCCTGCCGTATTTCTTGAAGCTCTCGAAAGCGACGGCGCCAAGCCCGTCCCAGTTCCGGAGTTGATTTTTCACATGCTCCGGGAGNCCCGCCGCATCGAGCCGCGTGTGGGAGTAAAAGACCGATGACATTTCCTCGATCCGGTCCCGGATCCGTCTGACTTCATAGGGCCATCGAAGGAAGCAATCGGCCCCCCACCCGAGCACTTCGTCCCCGTGATCGGGCTCGACGAAGGAATCGTCGATGGCGATGATGGGCACGTTCCAGGCCGACCGGAGAATGCGGATCATCCCCAGGGCCGANGTCGGCCCGATGACGGCCTGCCTCATGGGGCTGTACTCGATGCCCTTGAGGAGCAGGAAGGCAAGGTGGATCCTCTCATTTCTGACAGTCGAGAAGATCTCGTGCGACGTGCCGGCCTCATGCACAATCAGCCGCCATTGCTTTTCGGGAAAGATCTCTTCCAGGCAAGCCCCGATATCGTGCTCTTCGGCGGCTGTGCCGCTCCCGATGAGAACACTCACGGCGGGTCGAAGCAATGGCTCCATGGACGGGATGTCTTGAAACATCGGCCCTCGGCTGGCAAGCAAGGATGATGCAGACCCTGCCTTGCGGCGGGGTCCGGGCACTATTTCTGTGCCCACAAAGGTATCATCGGCAAAATGAGGCAATTTCTTGAAACAATTGCTCGGCACAGTCACCCGCAGGCCCCATTTCCGATCTCCGGTATTAGGAATAACCTAGCATTTTCCTAAATATCTACTCGCATTGCCTTTCGGCAGGAATTCGCGCATCTTATACTTGAATGCACGGGAAATTTCCCCTTCTCCACTTCCTCCTCCCCCACGCCTCAGAAACGTACCGATCATATCGGAGCGCGATAAAGACGGCTCAATCAAAACATAAATGTTCAATCTTCTGCGTTGGTCTTCTGCAGGATGCTCGGAAACGAAAACATAGACGAACCGGACCGGAAGAAGATCCACGGGCGATCAGAGGGGCTTTTCATGAAAGGAGGGCTTTTTATGAAGAAGAACGCAGCGAAAAAACCAGCTCCCGGCGCAAGCGAAAAGGCTCAAAAAGGAAAATCGGTGTTACCGGCGGGTCCTCAGGAATCGACCCATCTGCTGCACAGCATCATCCAGGGCTTCTCCATCCCCGCCTTCGTCCTGGGCAAGGATCACAAGATCATCTACTGGAACCGGGCCCTCGAGCAGCTGAGCAGGATCCCGATGAAAGAGGTGGTCGGGACCCAGCAGCAGTGGAGGGCCTTCTATGCCGAGGCCAGGCCCTGCATGGCGGACCTCCTGATCGACGGGATCGAGGACAGGATCCCGAAATGGTATGCCGGCAAATACCGCAAATCGGATCTGCTGGAAGAGGCTTACGAGGCCACGGACTTCTTCCCCGCCCTGGGCAAGAAGGGGGTATGGCTTCGCTTTACGGCCGCGGCGATCCGGGACGCCCGCGGAGTGCTCGTGGGCGCCATCGAGACCCTGGAGGATATCACGGAGCGCATGACCGCCGAGCTGTCGCAGCGGGAAAGCGAGCAGCAGCTCTTCAGCGTCATCGAGGGATCGCCCATCCCGACCTTCGTGATCGGGCTGGATCACAAGGTGACGTTTTGGAACCGCGCCCTCGAAAAATTGAGCAGGCTCCCGGCGAAGGAGATGATCGGGACCAACCGGCACTGGCGCGCCTTCTATGCGAGCGAAAGGCCCTGCATGTCCGATCTTCTCGTCGATCAGACCCTGGAGACCATCCCGGAGTGGTACGGGGGGGTCGCCAAATCGAAGCTGCTCGAGGACACCTACGAGGCGGAGGGATTCTTCCCCGATCTGGGCGAAAGCGGGCGCTGGCTGCGATTCACCGTCTCTCCCATCCGAAGTTCGAGGGGAGCGCTCGTCGGCGCGATCGAGACTCTGGAAGACATCTCCGAGCGCAAATTGACGGAACAGAAGCTCACCGAGAGCGAGAAGAGGCTCTACAGCATTATCGAGGGCTTCTCCATTCCCGCCTTCGTCATCGGGAGAGACCATACGATTATCTACTGGAATCGCGCCCTGGAGAAACTGAGCAAGCTGAAGGCCAAAGACGTTGTCGGGACCAATCAGCAGTGGAAGGCCTTCTATGCGACGCAGAGGCCCTGCATGGCCGACCTGCTCGTGGACAGCGCCGTGGAGAAGGTTTCCAAGTGGTATTCGGGGAAATATCGGAAATCCAATCTCATCGACGAGGCTTACGAGGCAACGGATTTCTTCCCCGATCTGGGGGAAAGCGGACGCTGGCTCCGGTTCACGGCCGCCGTCATCCGGGATTCGCAGGGAGAACTGGTGGGAGCCGTCGAAACGCTGGAAGACATCACCGAGCAGAAGCTGGCCGAGGACGCCCTGAAACGCAAGAGCAAGGGTTCATCCTAGCCGACCCGGAGCACGCCGACAGGGCAAATCTGCCGACCGGCATCCCCACTATGGCTGAATGGAAGGAGGTCAGGCCATGACGACACATGCAACGAAGCTGATCGAGACGATCGAGTACAAAGCCCAGGCCATCGCCGAGCAGTGGTATAAAAATGTGAAGATGAACCCCAAGACCCCGGTCTTTCATACGATGCCACAGGAAAAGGCCATGGAGCTGGCGCTGAATTTCTANCGATACTTCCGAAAACTCTTCGACACGGACAAGCCCTTCGAGGAAGCGCATGTCCTTTTCTCCAAGTACGCCGCGGAGTGCTACAACGAACGCATCCCCCTTCCCCAGGCCGTCTACTCGCTCATCCTGATGAGGCGCCACATGTGGTTGTTTGCCGAGTACCAGGCCGTATTCGAATCGGCGATCGAGCAGCGCCACGCCCTCGAGAGCCAGAGCCGCATGATTCTCATGTTCGATTATGCCGAGTACGTGGTCGTTGCGACCTATGACGAGATGATCCGGAGGGAAGTCGAGGACAAGTTCAAATCGCTGAAAATCAAGAGCCCTTTCTTCGTACTGTGGCCTGGCGGCCAGAAAGAAAAGGCAAAATAGAGCAGCGGCGGTTGCCGCAAGGCCGCCCTGTCGGGAGGGCGGCCTTTTTCATGCAGCTCTTCGCCGCGCTGCGCTATCTCACCGCGGCCTTTTTCAACGTCACGATCGCCGTCTGGTTATCACTGGTGGCCATGACCACCCGGACGGGGGCTTTTTCCGAGCTCATGGAGCCGTAGATCTGCTTGATGTTGATCCCCTTGGCCGCCAGGATGCTCGTTACGGACTTCAACGACCCCGGCTTGTTTTCAAGCTCCACCAGGATTTCTTCCCTCTCCTCGAGGGCTGTAAACCCCTTCTGTTTCAGCAGGTCCGTGGCCCGGCGGGTGTCGTCGACGACGAGCATGACCCTTGCCTTGTCCGTTCCCGTCATTTCATAGCAGGCAACGGCTTCGATGTTGATTCCCCGGTCCGCCAGGTAGTCGGCCATCCTGTTCAGCACACCCACCTCGTTGTTCACCGTCACATAAATCTGTTTCACCAGCGCTGCCTTCTTTAACATGGAGCCACCTCCTTCCAGGCGGGGTTGTTCCGCACCCGCTTTATCGGTTTTACTGGATCATTTCGGACAAGCCGCTTTGGACGATAAAAAAGGTTGCGAGAGCCGGCAGGATGCCGGCCCTGTGCCAATATGGGTGAAGATCATCGGGACAGCATTTCGGAAAGCGGAAAGAAGAGCGTGACGGACTGCGGCTGCAGTCAAGAATCACATAGTTATTACGGGAAGCGATAAATGGATTGCATATTCGACATTCCAAGGACAGACATGCTTCCGATGATGTCATCCTCGCGAAAGCGGGGATCCATTAGAATGCTGGATTCCGGGTCAAGCCCGGAATGACAGAGGTTCTTTTCCGGAAGGTGTTTGTGCATCCTCTTTTATGAACCCCTTAGTATTTGATAGTGAAAAACGGGATGGATGTCAATGAGGAATCGATTCGGGGGTTTATGCCGCAATCATCGCATTGTTCGACCGAATGAATGGAAGCTCCCCGCCCACAGGGCGGGGCTTCCCGGCAAGGAAAGAACCAAACATGATTGCGCGCCCTAACCCCGCCTGCAAGGCGGGCCTGCGGGACGCGCCCCCGGTCAAGGGCACTGGCATGCAACGGGAGNATCACGGCGCCCGACCTTTATGTCTCATGCGCGGCCGGAACTGTCGGCTCAGAATCGGCTTATAAATCTGTCACTTGCCTGGCAAACCCGTGTGAGTGCCGGATGAATGCACCGTGATCATGACGGAAACGCCGCAATCCGTTCCGCGAAGGAACCCGCCATGATTCCAATAATCGACATCACTCTATCGGGTTAGCCGAAAATACCCTGAAAGAGGCCGCTGGCGCTCATTTTGCTCTATATCATNTCTTTCTCCCCGTCGGCTGTTCCTCCAGGACGTACCTTCGCGCTCCGCCACTGCACATCCGAAGTGTTGAGAACGATCTGCTGCCGGATCGACTCGGCTCCGACAATCCGAATCAGTAACATCGCCCGAATTGACGACAGCATCCAGGGCAGCATCCATTTCCTCTTCACCGGGCAAACGTGAAGGNTGCATTTAAAGGCGAACGAAAGGAGATCGACTCATGGAAATCAAATCATTGACAGAGCAGCAAAAAAAAGCATTGGCCGAGATCTCGATTGTTGTTTACGGGGAAGAACTGACCCGCCTGATGATACCGGAACTGAAGAATTACCTGAACGGCTCGACCAAACGGGATGAATCCGCGGAGCAGATCCTTAAGGATTAGGCAAAAACTTGTGAAGTAAGAGAAACACGGCCGTCCTCAATGGAGAGGACGGCCGTGTTCACTTCGGCTACTTTTTCCTGGGGTACCCNACCGTCTGCGCCAGAATGATTTTCTGTTCCGGTCTGAGCTTCATGGCCTTCGCCAGGGCCGGTTTGTCCATCCCCACCCGCACGACCGTTGCAAGGCCCTCGGAGGCGCAGTACAGGTAGACATTTTCACTGATGAACCCTGTGTCCGCGGCTGAATAGACCAGTTTGTCCTCTTCGGTGCCTTTCTCAAATTTGGCGTAATCGGACACGTAGACGAGGTTGATGGGGGCATCTTTCACGAAAGCCTGGCGCCCCGTCAGCGCCCGGATATCGCCGGCCACGATCGGCTTCAGGGCATTGGATCCGGCATCATAGAGGTAAAGGCCAGTTGCCGCTGCAACGTAGATGTCGATCTCCTGGCGATTGCTGGCCGAAGGCGCCGTTCGCCTGCCCGATTCCGGGCGGTTGATTCCGAAGGCCGCCCAAACCAGGCCTGCCAGGATATTCACGGGCAGGGGCTCGGGGCTGAATTCCCGGGATGAGCTTCTCTTTGCCAGAAGCTGCAGGAACGAATTGCCCCCCACCGGGGGCTTCAGCTCGATCGGCTTCTGAGCCTGCGCCGACACCATCCCGGGAGTTGCCGAGAGGATCGAGCCTCCGGCAGCCAGGATCATTCCGGTGGTCCCTGCCGCTTTCAAGATATCCCTCCTGCTCAGTTTCGTCTCCATGCTGGGACCTCCATCGATGATCGGTCTTTCGTCTGGATATACTCCCCTGCGCTGTGCATGTCACGAAATTTCGGGATCGGCCTTCNGCACAAAATTGTNACCGGCCTGCATTGGATGTCACGCCTGTCTGCAGTTTCGGGGAGATTAGATCGGGCATCTGGCACCTGTTTTGCATCCTCAAAGGGCGATTTAATTCAGGACAAGGTCTGAAAGACGGGGAAAGGCTCTGTCGTCGACATGGACGATCTGCAGCCGTTCCGACGAAGCGAGAATAACCCGAAAAGCGGATTCCCGCAGTTCCTTGCCGTTGAAANAGGATGAACATACGGCGGGGCGGGCGGCAACGCAACCGTTGCGATGCCCATCCCGATATGCAGTCAACCCGGTTCAGTCCCGGCTGAGAAGGGGTTGCCACTGTACTCATAGTGTTCGGCAGCAAAAGGAGAAATGCAGCATGAAGAAACGATCCTTGAGTTTCAAACTGATGGCAGGCGGAGCAATGGCGGTCCTGATCCCCCTTCTCATTGTCGGGACCTTTGCAATCTTCAAATCCGGTAGCTCACTGGAACAGCAATCGATGATGCAGTCCACAGAGGTTGCCAAGGGACTCGCCAGCATGGCCGATCTGGCCCTCCGGGAGGAGATGAAGATCACCACCCAGGTGGCGCTCCGCGACACGGTGATCGACGCGGCCGTCAAGCACGCAAAGGGAAACGGCGCGGCCGAGATCGAGAAGGCCACGGCGGAGCTCAGCGAGCTCGTGAAGGCCGGCAACAACGACTACGAAACGGTTTTCATCGCCGGCCGGGACGGCGTCATCTTTGCCGACGGCATGAGCGGGAAATATAAAGGCGTAAACGTCGCCGACCGCGATTATGTCAGAGACGGATTGGCCGGNAAAGTCAATATCGGGACCGTGATCAAATCGAAGGTAAGCGGCCAGCCGGTCCTGCCCTTCGCCGCGCCCGTTCGCACAAAATCCGGGGAAACCGTCGGCGTTGTCGGAACGGCCGTCAACATCTCCTTCGTGACCGACAAGGTTTCCGCCGTGAAACTCGGCAAGACGGGTTACGGTTATGCCATCGACAAGAGCGGCATTCTCATTTCCCATCCCAACAAGGATCTCATCCTCTCTCTGAACGTGACCCAGACGGAGGGCATGAAGGATTTTGGAGCCAAGATGGTCGCCGGGAAGACGGATTCCGAGTCCTACGTATTCAAGGGAGTGAAAAAGCTGGCCGGCTTTGCCCCTGTTCCCCTGGCCGGTTGGAGCATCGGGATCACCCAGGATTTTGATGAGCTGATGGCCCCCGCAGACAATATCCGGAATGTCATCGCCCTCATCGGCGCTCTCTTCCTGGTCGCCACCGTCTTCGGCGTGTTCTTCCTGGCGCGAAGCATTTCCCTGCCGATCGCACGCATATCGACGGAACTCAACGAAGTCTCCGACCAGATCGCCTCGGCGGCCGGCCAGGTATCGGCATCGAGCCAGCACCTCGCCGAGGGGGCATCCGAGCAGGCGGCGTCTCTCGAGGAAACCTCTTCGTCCATGGAAGAGATGTCGTCGATGACCAAGAACAACAGCAACAACGCCAACGAGGCGAAGACCCTGATGACAAGCGCCAAGGACATCGTCGTCCAGGTCGACAAGGAAATCCGGCAGGCCGTCGATGCCATTGACGAGGCGGCCAAGATCAGCGCCGAAACGGAAAAAATCATCAAGACGATCGACGAGATCGCCTTCCAGACAAACCTTCTTGCCCTCAATGCCGCTGTCGAGGCGGCGAGGGCAGGCGAAGCCGGGGCCGGGTTTGCCGTGGTGGCCGACGAGGTCCGCAATCTCGCCCTGAGGGCATCCGATGCAGCAAAGAACACGAGCGGCCTCATCGAGACGACGATCAAGGCCGTGAGCAAGGGCAGCAGCCTCGTGAAGAATGCACAGACGGCATTTCAAAAAAACCTGGAGATCTCCGAAAAGATCGGCAGTGTCGTTGACGAAATCGCGGCGGCATCCGTTGAACAGGCCCGAGGCATCGAGCAGGTGAGCACGGCCATCCAGGAGATGGACAAGGTGACCCAGCAGACCGCCGCAAACGCCGAGGAGTCCGCGTCGGCCTCCGAGCAGATGAATGCCCAGGCACAGCAGATGAAATCCCAGGCGGCGCAGCTGGCGGCAACCATCGGTGGCGATGGCGCAGGAAAAGGGAGCGTGGAACAATCCTCGTCGGCATCGGACAAGCCAAAAGCGATGATTCAGAAAGCTTTGTCCCTGGCGTCTTTCACAANCAGGGGAAAAGCCGGCAGTGCGAAGGCCTCGCGGCCGGAGGATGTCATTCCTCTCGACGAGAAGGATTTCAAAAACTTCTGAGTGAGACGTGGGTTGCGCGTGAGTAAACAGCAAGAAGCAGGGTCCCTGGACCCTGCTTNTTTTATTTTTCGCTGTTGTGACTGACTTAGTTTCCTTTCTGAACTTCTTCCTGGAACAGGTGCACAAAAGCCGCCCCTTGACAAGGACGGCCTTTCCTTTCTTTCTCTTCACTCATTCACTCAGGCACTTCCTCCTCCCACATAACACATGACACATAACACTTCTTCACTGGCGGCTGCCGTGCAGCGGCTGCAGTCTCGGGTCGGTCTCGTCGAGGGCCTTTGCCACCCAGAGCAGGTTCCCCTGCTCCTGCAGGTTGATCACGCGGCCGTTTTTCACCCGGTCGCCCCGGGCATCGATCTGCTCCCGGACGATGGGTTTCAGGGGGTTGTCGATATTGGTGTCGATCACCTTGCAGACACATCGGGAATTCAACTCCACCAGGCTGCCGATCGGATAGACCTGCATGGCATCGAGGAAGGCCTTCAGGACATCCCGCGAGAACGTCCGCATGTCCCGTGAATCGAGCAGGGCCCTCACCGAGAGAGCCTTGCGGTGCGGCCGGTCATGGGTCATCGCCTCGTAGGTGTCGGCCAGCGCCACGATCTTGGCGTATTCGTGCACCTCGGCACCGCCCAAGCCCGCCGGATAGCCGCTGCCGTCTTCACGCTCGTGATGCTGCTCGGCCACGCAGACCAGCAGCGGGAACTGGTCCCTGTACCGCCCGAGGATGTGCCCCCCGGAGACGGTATGCTTCCGGACCTCGGCGGCCTCTTCGGGCGTCAGCCTGTCGGGTTTTGCGAGAATTTCAGGGGCAACCTGGAACATGCCCGCGTCGTGGAGCACCGCCGCAAGGCCGATGTCGATGAGACTCTGCGTCGAATACTTCATCTTCCGGGCGATGCGCATGCTGTAGATCATGACGTTGATCAGGTGGGTCAGGATGTAATCGGGCTCGGTGCAGAACAGGCTCGTGTGCCGATAGAGGCCGAAGAGGGCCTGTGGATTGGCTCCGATCACGCTGATGCGGTCAAAAATCGATTTGATGTCGAACGTCCCGGTTTGGAGGATGTCCCGCCGGATGCGTTCCAGGCAGCCCCTGAGGTCCTGGTAGGCAAACTCGTAGGGGTCCCGCCCGGCTGAGTCCTGTGCGGCGAACGCCGGGCCGCTGCCCAGTTTGCCGCCCTGTCTGCCTTTCGGTCTCCCGTCATCGTCGGGGGAGGGCGCATCCGTAACGAGATCCACGCCCCTCATCCGTCCTGTCATCTTCCAATCC
>JGI20214J51088_10000695_pt1 | contig 23184 bp, 17 predicted proteins | sample WetSurMetagenome_FD_51088 | JGI IMG/M metagenome (IMG submission 51088) | reverse complement strand
GCCAAATTCAGCCTTAGCACGGATTACAAATCCGCGCTAGCGCGTGGTGCTGTCCTTAAAAACATAGCTGAAAAAGATGCTGCAGATGAGCTTCTGAAGCTGATTGAGACGGATCGTACAGGAAGATAAATCTGTTTATAAATTATTCACCAACCTGATGGCGCCGATTTGACTGTGTCGATCTTCCTTCGGTCGGTTGCGCTAGCGAGGCTTGCGAAGGATGGCGAAACTTGATGGCGCCGATTTGAAATCGGTGCCAAATTCAGCCTTAGCACGGATTACAAATCCGCGCTAGCGTGGAATCGGTGCCAAATACAGCCTTAGCACGGATTACAAATCCGCGCTAGCGTGGTGCTTTCCTTAAAAACATAGATGAAAAAGATGCTGCAGATGAGCTTCTGAAACTGATTGAGAAGGATCGTACAGGAAGATAAGTCTGTTTATAAATTATTCACCAATCTGAAATCAAGCTGTTTCTTCTGCAGATCAGCCTTCACAACCTCAATATTTACTCTGTCGCCAAGGGTATACACTTTACCTGTTGAACGGCCTTTTATACAATAATTCTCCTCATCATATTCATAGAAATCATCTGCAAGTTCCCTTATATGGATCATCCCTTCACATTGATTCTCAATGATTTCCACATAAATACCCCATTCGGTAACACCAGAGATTACACCTTCAAACTCTTTACCGGTCTTATCGCTCATGTACTCGACCTGTTTGTACTTAACAGAGGCTCTTTCGGCTTCGGCGGAAAGCCTCTCCATCTTGGATGAATGATTGCAAAGCTTTTCGTACTTATCCTGGCTTCCAGGGTTTTCGTGATCGAGGTAAAAAGTAAGAAGCCTGTGTACCATCATATCAGGATAACGACGGATTGGTGAAGTAAAGTGAGTATAATACTTAAATGAAAGTCCGTAATGACCAATATTATCGGTTGAATAGATCGCTTTAGCCATCGACCTCAGAGCAAGTGTCTCGATGATATTCTGTTCTTTCTTTCCGGCTACTGAGTGCAATAACTTATTCATTGCTTTTGGAAGTGATGTCTTATCATCTTCAATCAACTTATAGCCGAATCGGGTAATAAAATGGCTGAAGTTGCTGATTTTTTCCGGATCAGGTTTATCATGAATCCTGTAAACAAAAGTTTTCCCTTTTAGCTGTTTCCCTACATATTCTGCAACCCTTTTATTTGCCAGAAGCATAAATTCCTCAATAAGCTGATTGGCAGTACCCATTTCCCGGAATTTAATTCCAAGGGGCTTTCCTGCTTCATCAAGGTCAAATCTCACTTCGATCTTTTCAAAGGCAAAAGCACCGGAAGCGAATCTTTTTGTACGAAGCTGCTGCGCCAGTCTGTGAAGCAGGAGAACAGCCTCTTTCATGTCACCCTCGCCGGTATCAATTACCTGCTGTGCTTCGTTATACGAGAATCTCTTATCGGAATTGATGATTGTCCGTCCGAACCATTCATTGATGACTTCTGATTTATCATTCAATTCAAAAACTGCTGCGTAAGTAAGCTTATCTTCAGCAGGATTCAGTGAGCATATATGATTTGAAAGTCTCTCAGGTAGCATAGGAACTACCCTGTCGACAAGATAGATAGATGTAGCTCTCTGTTTTGCCTCTTCTTCTACCAATGACCCTATCTTTACATAATGTGTCACATCAGCAATATGCACTCCTACTTCCCAGTTGCCATTGTCGAGTTGCTTCAGCGACAGGGCATCATCAAAATCCTTGGCATCGGCCGGATCGATAGTGAATGTTGGCACCTGCCGGAAATCACGACGTGCCTTAATATCGGCTTCAGTAATCTCACCCGGAATTTTTGCTGCATCGTCCTCTACCTCTTCAGTAAAATGGTATGGTAGCTCAAATTCTGCAAGAATGGCATGCATTTCTGTCTCATGAAGGCCCGGGTATCCAAGTACATTGATGATCTCGGCAACAGGATTCTTCGATTTCGGATCCCAGTCAACCACTCTGGCAACAGCCTTCTGACCCTGCAATGCTCCGTTCAGCTTTGAGGTTGGAATAAACAGGTCGAAGGGCATATTCTTGTTATCGGGGATCAGAAAGGCGAAGTTGGGCATGATTTCAACCGTACCGACAAAAGAGGTCTTCCATCTTTCAATTATCTCAACAACTTCCCCTTCCGGTCGGGCACCTTTTCTTTTGGCATACAGCCATACCTTAACTGTATCTCCGTGAAGAGCAGTTTTCAGGTTTTTAGCAGAAACGAAAACATCATCTTCAAGATCTTCAGTAGAAATAAAACCATAACCACTCCGGGTCATATCAACAGTACCGGTTATATAACCCCGGGTAACCTTAACCTTATATTTGCCATGATATATTTCCTGAACACCACCATGTTTGGAGAGGTCTCTTAAAATATCCGATACCATCTGTTTGCCATGGGTATCACTAATATTGAGACGTTTTGCGATCTGCTTATAGTTGAACCCCTGTTCAGGGCTTTTGGTCAATGCTGCAAGTATCTGTTCCGTAAGCACTTCCCTGGAGATTGCGGAACTTTGGATACCCTTTCCCTTTTTAGTCATAATTGAGTTTTTGCGAAGTTAAGAAAAGGAACCATAAAATTTTATACATTTGGTAGATAATTGGAATATCATGACAGGTTTGAAATCTATCCTTTCGCACTCACCCTCAATTGTTACCAGAAAAACCGGAAATGAATACGTACTTGTTCCTATAACAAATAATATAGCAGATATGAACAGTGTATATACTCTGAATGAGACCGGTGCTTTTATCTGGGAACACATCAACGGCAAAATAAATGTAGAGGAGATTATTACGGCGGTAACAGGAGAGTATGATGTTGATAATGAGATTGCAACAAAAGATGTATATACATTTATTGAGGACATGAGGAAATATCTGATTATCAGTGATTAATATAGCATATGGATGAAAAGTAAATAATGGTACAAAGAATTAATGCGCCAGACATCCTTAAGAAACGTTTATAGAATAGATGAGTTCTGAATGCCACCAAGACACTAAGACACCAAGTAACACCATTGTATGTTTAAAGAAGTTACCCGGGAAGAAGATAGAATTGGCAGGGAAATTGTTAATCCAGTATGTGAAGCACAGTTGCTTAGTCATTTGAAATTAACAAATAAACGTCTTGGCTATCTTATTAACTTCTATGTTCCTTTAATTAAAAATGGAAATAAAAGAATGGTGATTTAGTTCCTGGTGATTTCTTTGTGCCTTGGTGACTTTGTGGCATAAAAGATCGCGGAGAAAATGATTAAAATCAAAAATGAGGAATTACAATTTAAATATTGCCGGTTACAATATAAGATTTGAGACCTCAGTCAACGGGCCGGAGCTTACTCCTTCACCAAGATTCCTTAGAAATGTAAGTCATGAAGACAGAGCAGATATCATAATCTGTGTTCATCCCGAATCGTTTAAACTTCCCAGAGAAGCTGAAAGAGTTTTTCATGCCCCGTATGTTGAAGAAATAAATGGCATTCAATTCCTTAATGAAACAACCTTCTGGAGTGTCTGGAAACATCATTCCGACCTCTACATCTGGACAATCTTCCCGCTCTCTTCTTCTGAAAAAAATGCAGTTTTGAAATTTTCACTTAAGTCGCGGGAATGGGATCTCTGGATTTATGGTGCTGATAATGAGACTGATCCTTTCGAGTATCCTCTCGATGGACTGATCCTTTATTATCTCACGGTTATTCATGGCGACATAATGATTCACGCATCAGGTGTTAATAATGCCGGGAGCGGTTATCTCTTCAGCGGGGTATCAGGCAAAGGAAAATCAACAATGGCTATGCTCTGGGAAAGTTGCGGGGCAAAAGTCATCCACGATGACAGGCTTATTTTAAGAAACACAGGAAATGGATACAAAATGTTTAATACTCCTGTTTATGCCAACGATGAACCTCATGAATCGACTCTCAATAAAATTTTCATAATTGAACATGCCACAGAAAATAAGATTATTCCCGTTAAAGGGGCCACTGCTGTAAGTCTGGTGATGGCAAATTGCATTCAGCATAACTGGGGATCAGATATCATTGCACCCCTTTTAGGATCCATATCCATCATGTGCGGAACGATTCCCACTATCAGTCTTTATTTCAAACCCGACAGAAGTGTTATAGATTATATCCTTGAAAATGAATAATTACCGGAAGAATCTTAACACAGTAAAAAATACCGGGCTGACGCTACTCTCAGAAGGAAAAACCATAAGGATTAAAGCTCATGGGTACAGTATGTATCCCTCGATTAAACCAGGCTCACTGATCCTTATCGAACCTATACATCTGAAAGGTCCCCCGGTTCCGGGAGAGATAATTGCCATCCGACGAGAAAACGGACTGGTGGTACATCGTCTTACCAAAATAGTAAAAAAAAACGGTATTACCAGTTTTATTGCAAGGGGAGACAGCAATGCATATGCAGATAATCCCATTAAAATAGATAAAATTGCAGGCAGGATTGTCAGAGCTGAATCAACAGGAGAGAATCGTATTCCTGCAGATATCAGGATAAACATCCGTCCAAATTATCTAAGAAACAGAATAAGGGTGATATTAATACTTATATGGAAGAAAATCAGTTAGTTTTAACTTGTGAATCACACGTGCCCACCCATTTGGGATAGGTGTTTTTACCTCCACCCGCCCCTGATTTGCGGAACAATGGATGAAAAAAGGATAATGACACAATGCTGACAAGGAAGAAAACAGATGAAAGAAAAAATTAATCTATTCAGGGAATCTTTGATGCTGGTATGGAAAAGTGCACCGGGATGGGCTATTGCAAATATTGTCACTTCCATTATCCGGAGCTTCCTTCCGCTGGCCCTGGTATGGCTGCTGAAAGTGCTGATAGATAATATTACCAAAGCTGCTACCACAGGTTCCGGGTTTTCTTTCGATAACATTATGTGGATGATTATTGCGGTAGTGATTGTCTACTTTCTCGATGAGGCCTCTTCTGATTTCAGTAATTATATTCGTAAGAAACAATCCCTGAAACTTGAAGTTTATATGTATGGTCTCTTACATTCAAAGGCTATAAAACTTGATCTAATTAATTTTGAACGTCCCGAATATTTTGATTGCCTGTCGCGTGCTTCAAGAGAAGCTCCATGGAGACCAAACAGTATTCTCAATAATCTGGTAGCAATTCTCAGAGGTCTCCTCTCTTTATTCTTAATGGCCGGACTTATAATGACGCTTCACTGGGCACTTGCCGTATTGTTGCTTGTCGCTAATATTCCCGGGATCTGGCTGCGGCTGCATTATGCCGATATCCTGTACAATTTTCAACGGCAACAGACACCCGAGGCAAGAAAATCAGCCTATTTCAACTGGCTTCTGACAGGTGACAGGCCTTCAAGGGAAATCCGGCTGTTCGGACTTGGAAATTATTTCATAGATCTTTTCAGGAAATCATTCCTTAAACAAAAAGAAGAAGAGGTGAATATTATAAAAAGGAGAACACTGATTGAACTGATTTCAAACCTCTTTAAAGCAAGTGCGCTACTGGTTACTTTATTGTTTATCGCCCGACAAACAATCAGCGGCAAACTGACTCTCGGGCAGATGGCAATGTTCCTTCTTGCTTTCAGGCAGGGAATGATTTATATTAAAGATCTTTTCAGCTCACTGGCAGGACTATATGAAGACAGCCTTTTTATCGGAGATACCTTTGAGTTTCTTGATCTTAAAGAAAATGTCATTGCAAAAGAACCGGTTGTAGCTTCTCTTCCTTTGAATAAAAGTATTGTTGCTGAAAATCTTTCATTCACATATCCCGGGAATAAATTCAGTACTATAAACAACGTTTCTTTCGAGATAAAGAAAGGAGAGATTATTGCACTCGTTGGGCCGAACGGGGCAGGAAAAAGCACGCTGGTAAGGTTATTGTGCAGGCTGTATGATCCTGATTCCGGCACTGTAAAGTTTGATAATATCGATATCAGAAATATTGATCCTGAGGTCTTTAGAAAACAATTTTCAGTCGTTTTTCAGAATTTTATGTTATACAATCTCCCGGCAGGAGAAAATATCCGATTAGGAAATATCAATGAAAAGTTGCCGGCAGAGAAAATAAAAGAATCGGCTGTTACTGCCGGTATTAATGAAATGATTAACACTCTTCCAATGGGTTTTGATACTGTCATCGGCAACCTTTTTGAAGACAGCCGTGAGCTCAGCTGGGGGGAGTGGCAGAAAATTGCCCTCGCAAGAGCACTTTTCAGAGATGCTCCAGTACTGATTCTTGATGAACCATCCAGCTCACTGGATGCCAATACTGAATTTGACATCTTCAGCCGTTTCAGGGAGATAGTAAAAGGGAGGACATCTATTCTCATCAGCCACCGCTTTACAAATGTCAGTCTTGCCGACAGGATAATTGTACTCGATAAGGGTGCAATTGCCGAGACAGGAACTCATGATGAACTGTTAGAGAAAGGCGGGATTTACGCTACAATGTTTATGAAACAGAGCAGCAGGTTTAACAAATGAGCAGTCAAATCGTGATAACGAATGAAGAGATCCTGCTTCTGGGATTATGCAGGCTGCAATTCAGTGAAGTGCAGGTTAAGAAGATAAGATCTCTTACCGCTGAAATTAATGACTGGAATTATTTCAGCTCCCTTGCCAATGAGCATGGAGTTGCTGCACTTGTTTATCATAATCTTGAAATACATAATCTTCTTTCCCCTGTTCCACAAGATATGGCTGCTTTTCTCCGGGGGGCAATGATGCGTAGTCTGAGCAGGAATATTTATAATACTGAGACCACTTGCGAAGTTCTCAGGTTACTGAATAAAGAGGATATTAAAACTGTCCTTCTTAAAGGATTTGCACTTGAGAATACTGTCTATGGCAATAGAGGTTTACGGCAGATGTCGGATGTTGATATTCTGATCAGTAGGGAACAATGTATGAAAGCCCGTCAGATACTTATTGGAAACGGATTTGTTTCCCTTCCGGTAAAGTCATTCTTCCATAAGCTTATTATCTCAGACATTGGCAAGCATCTGCCATCACTCATCAGGAACGGAACCTCGGTGGAAATACATCATGAACTGTTCAGCCATCAAAAAAAAGATCTGACATTAATGCTTATTGAAGACAGCTCTGAGATTGAAATAAAAGGTGAAAAAGCATATATTCCCCGGCCACAGATATTCTTCCTCTATTTAGTCCGTCACCTCTGGTTGCATGAGTTGAACAATGAATCGCAGCTCAGGTTGTATACCGACCTTGTTGTGCTGATTGAGAATTACTATGATGAGATAATCAATAACAACCTGCTCTCACTTGCCGCTCAGGCAGGTATGTCGGAGATACTTGCCAGACATCTGGAACCTTTAAGGAATATGTGGGAAATAACCTTTCCTGAATGGATTGATGATTTTATCCTCAAATGGTATAATACGGATTCAATAAATAAGTTTGTTTTTTTCCTGAAAAGCCCGAAGAATAATCCACAAATAGACAAACCAGGGATATATCGTAGTATCATCTGCGATGTACCTGGAATGCACCGTAAATTTTTGTATGTTTTAGGAGATATCTTCCCAACAGTAAGCTTTATGAAGAAGAGGTATAAATTATCACATTCATGGAAGGTTTTCTTCTATTATCCGCAAAGAATCGGGAAGATTCTGTGGCTCTTCAAAAAATAACTATTCTGGAATTTTTTTCCGCTTGTGTTGTCATTTATTAGTCCTTTCCTTTTGCTGAAAAAGCCTGAGAAATTAAAATAAATTATTTTCAACTATCCCCTAAAAATTTCCTAAATATATTTAGGAATTTAGGGTTTTTTTGCTTAATTTTATACTGATGTGACTGCAAATCACAATTAAAATTCTCGTAATAATGAACAAGTTTCAGAAAGAGTCTCTAAAAGTGAGGTTACTAAAACTTGCAACGTTAAAAAGCACAGGGACACCTGCAGATCTGGCTCTACGATTTGAGATAAGTGAGCGGAGCGTGAAGAGGATTATCAAGGAGATCCGTGATGACGGGACCGACATCAGGTACAGCCAGTCGAGGAGGTCCTACGTGACAGAAGAAGAATATCAATAATATGTTGTATAACATATTGATTATCCATTTTTCTGTCCCCGGTACTTTTTAAAATTGCATAATATAGTCAGTGTCAATTTATCAAACATGGGTATTAGATCCGTAAATATTAGTATTTGGGAGTGGTCTGGTAACCGAGATTTTAGAGAATCCGGTACTTCAGAACCATCAGGTTTTCCTGTCAGTGCTCGCTGCATTTCGTGACTTTAGTCTCACTCCTCGTGAACAGATGGGCCCAGACCAACTGCCACCCCCGGAAAATAGTGCTGGTTTTTCGGGGGATTTTTTTTGAGAATGGGTGATGGGATGAAATGAGTGATAAAGAGATGAGAAGAATAGGGAATGGGAGACTATTATTTAGATTTGGATCGGAGTATCTGCAGATTTAAATGATTAACCTCTACATATTTGAATTTAAGAAGAATACTATCAAAATATTAGTTCAGCCATTCTTTCACAGTTTGAAATAAGCTTCAATTTCATTCATAGCCTTTTCTGAATTTTTTAGATCTTTTATAATCTTCCCCCTTTCCATTAAAGCAACACGGGTGCACAATTCAGAAATATGGTTCAAATTATGGCTGGAAAGGATGATTGTTTTAGTATTTTCTTCATAGCATCTTCTTAAGTTTCGTTTAAGGCTAGCCTGAGAACCCGGGTCTAGAAAATTGAAAGGTTCATCTAATATTAAAATTTCCGGCTTTGGAATCATAGCTCCTATAATACCTACTTTTTGTTTATTGCCGGATGAAAGGGTCCTGATATACTTATTACTGCCAAGGACTTCGTTATTCATGAATGCTCCCAATCCTTCAAGTCTCAATTTTAGCTCAACAGCCTCAACGTCGTTAATAAACCCTATAAAATCAAAATATTCTTCGGGTTTCAGAAATTCAATCAGAAAATTATTATCGATAAAAGATCCGGTATATTTTTTCCAGTGTTCCGATTGGTATACCGGTTTATCCTTTGAGCGAACAAACCCCCTGTCTGGCTTTAACAAATCAAGCATTAAACGAAGGAGAGTTGTTTTTCCGGCACCATTGTTCCCAACCAGGCCAAAAATTTCTCCTTGAGATATAGTCAGGCTCTTTATATCAACTGCTGTGGTTGACCCGAATTTTTTCAAAAGATTTTCCAGTGAGATCATTTTCTGTATCCCTCGAGATTAATATATTTTCGATTTGATAGTTGCTTAGTAATAATTTTGAACCATTTTTTCCGAAATAAGAATGAAGTCAGACTTAACAAATTTATTATCAGAAGGCTCTGGGTAACACTTAAAAATGCTGTTAGTATAAGCAATATTGCATATGGCAAAAACAGAATCACACAAACTGCAACCACCTGAATATTATTCCAACCCTGCATGTTTAAAAAGATATTGCGATTCAGATCAATTCGGGAAGAGTTAAATGTCGCGGTGTAGAAGATAATAAAATAGCCTACCCAGGAATTGTACAATAATGCTGTAAGAAAAAGATGCAGATCTCTGTTTTTTTGAATGAACAACGGCAGGAAAAAAAGAAAAACGATAAATCCAAGCGACACATAAAGCAGATACTTGGCTTTAATGTACCTGAGGAGATCAAACCTTGATGATGAAATAAAATCGAAATAACTGCTTTCCCACGAAAATAAATATTGTGAAAGCATATACCCAAACATCCCACTCAGGAGAATATAAATAATAAATGAAAAATTTAAACCGATTTGATTATTCTGAAGTGCATAATAAAAAAGAATTATAAACCCGACTGCAATGATGAAAAATCCATTCAATCGTTTATTTCTTGCAATTAACTTAACTTCAAGCAATGTGTAAAAAATATAAGTGCTTCTAAAAGTAACAGGTTTTGATCTATTTGAGATCCTTATGGTACCAGTCTCCCCTGAACTAATATTATAAATCGAATTTTTTAATAATGTGGAATTTACACCTAATAAAACAATCAGAGTGACGAATATTATAAATATTAAGGAAATATTCCCTTTCAATAAATCATGAAAAGCAGCAATGGATATTGCTTCAAAGGAAATATGAAATACCACTTTTAAAAGAAATACAATAATTATAATGACAAAAGGTGCTAAAACGAATAATGATGAAATGTTGATAAGGTTTCTCAGAAGTAATGCCAAATAACTTACAAACATCAATATCAAAAAAATCCCGGCTATGTAAAGAAAGAAATATTTAATCCCATATACAGGTAAAACATTTATAACTGAAAATGGAACAATAAATAATATAAAACCAAGATTAAAAAAGTTAAATAGGGTAAGAACCAGAATATAGGAAATTATTTTGCTTCTATTTATTGGAAGATGCAGATAAGGAATTATATCACCGGAAATCTTCCTTTGAAGAATACAAAGCAACAACAAACCTGTTATAAACAGATAGATTAACTTGGAGTTGAGACCTTCAACCGGATTTAGGTCTGGACTGTAAATATGAATAAGATCTTCAAAGTTAAAACCGATGTATAAAATCAAGAAAAATAAATATACTATTGAAAAGACAGACAATAACTTAAAGACAAAATTCAGATCAAACTTTGAATTTCTGATTAGACTCTTGCCTGAATGATTTAGAAGTTTAAAAAACATGAAGTAAATTATTATGGTAGGAAATTATTAAAAAACCATCAGGTTTTGCATTTCAACATTCATCTTTACAAAGATAAACCACGGTGGTTTTCTGTTTCTCAGTTAGCTTGAATCCTCCTAAATAGGTTTCAACTTTCTTCTATCAGGGGCTGAAGCCCCTGCATCTTAATGCTCTTCATTAACCCCGGGCTTAAGCCCGGGGTTAGTTGTCCGCCTCTGAAACCGGGCTTTAGCCCTTAATTCTTATAAACCCATATTATGGTTTTGATTAATCTACTCTAATCTGCTCCCGGGGGCTGAAGCCCATGTATCTTACTGCTATTCAGCAACTCCGGGCTTAAGCCCGGGGTTAGTTGTCCGCTTCTGAAACCGGGCTTTAGCCCTTAATAATATCAAATCCGTATATAGTAATAAGTTCATTGTATTCTTCATCCCAGCTCTTTTTTTTGTGATGTGTTTCCTGATTCCTAATGTATGCTCTAACCTTAGGTACATCCGATTCACTGACTGAAACAGCAAAGTACTCCACTGCCCATCCAAATCTAAGTTTGGTCAATTTGTTCTTGTTTATCCAGAAGGAAGATTCACCTTTGATTAGTTGAATTACTTTAGATAAAGACCGATCCGGACTTAATAATATCAGGCAATGTATATGGTCGGAATATCCATCCAAGATATCAATATAAACGCCCTTTTCTTTTGCATTGGTCTTTATGTGATCATGGATGGTCTTTCTGATTTCTTTACCAAGAAATGGAATTCTGTTTTTGGTGCCCCACACGCAGTGAATCCAGTTTTTTACGTATGACATATTCTCTTATTTTGAGGGGCTAAAGCCCCGTATTGTGTTGTTATTCATCATCCCCGGGCTTAAGCCCGGGGTTAGTTGTCCGCTTCTGAAACCGGGCTTTAGTCCTTAATTCAAATAAGACCACATTATGGTATTAATAATTCTAATCTAATCTGCTCCCGGGGGCTGAAGCCCCATATCTTACTGCTATTCATTAACCCCGGGATTAAACCCTGAGCTAGTTAAGCTTTTTTTGTCTTGGAGTAGATAGACTATCGCAAACACTGCAAATATCGATAAACAATAAAAAAATTCTATCCAATTATAATAGACACGATCTTTTATGTCAAGTAATAGGAGTCGTTGTGCATTGTAAGTGAATTCACTCATTTCGTTAAAAAAAAATCGTTGACCAAAATTCCATGCAGCATGAATACTGATACAATAAAAAATCGAATTTTTCTGTAAATATATTAATGCAAAAAAACATCCACCTGTGAATGTAAATAGCATAACTGGTAAATTCATATTGTGTCCTAAACAGAAAATCAAAGAGCTAATAATAATTACTGATGTTTTATTTAAGAAAGTTCTTAATCTGTTAATAAGAAACCATCTGAATATAAACTCCTCTCCAAATCCAATAAAGAAGGTTGGAATAACACAATAGATTAAGAATTTCCCAAAAGAATTTAAACTAGTAATTTTAAGTAAATTAAAATCAATAACATTCAATAGATAAAGAATATAACAGAAAATTATAATGACAAAAACCGTTAATATATAATATAATATTGTTTTGAATAACCTAAAATTAATATCAGTATAAATTCCAAAGTATTTAGAAAAAATAATAATAACCAAACCAGAAATTAGAAATATTGATTCTTTTATTAAAATTGAACTTAAAATATTTGGGTAATAGCTGTCTGGAATTAAAAAGATAGGCAGACCAGCAACTAGTAATAAAGTATAACACACAATTGTATAAAAAACAACTTTTAAAAAAGAGTAAAATCTTATCACTTTTTGTTTTTCCTATTTAAAAATAATAAAATATATCCTGTACATGAGAATACAATAAAACCTTCTGTATTTGATAAAAAGCCTTTGTTGCTTAGTAATAAATTTTCACCTCTTATTAAACTATAACCAACTGGGAAAAAAGAATCAAAAAAATAAAAGAAAAATGAAGCAATTGTGAAAAATAAAATAAAATTAGACTTTTCTTTTAAATTTAATATTACGATGGAAATCATTCCTACTATTGAGAACATGAAGTGTATTAATGTATCAGATGAAATTTGAATTTTTAATAGGAAGAATAGATATGTTATAACATATATTAAAATAAAAAATGATAATATTATAATGTATCTCTTATTCATACATATTATTATTTGAGAATCAGTATAGATAATTTTAAATCAGGCATGTTTTTAAATTCTGGATAATGAGATTTTCTCTTTAATGAACGATTTTCTATTCAAATTCACCATCTTCAAATAAAGAATAATCCCCGTTTTTAAGGCGGGGATTTCTATACAGCCTTAAAATTTTGGTTTTGCTCAGTGCTTTACTTAATCAATTGGTCCTAAAATCACTTAAATACTTTTATATAAAATGAGAGTCGCAGCTTAACGTCCATGTGCAAGATTGATTGAATTCATCCCATTAGCTGCACAAGCATGAGCAACATAACCCAAAAGTCTAAAAATAGCCTCACTAAATTCACTTCCTCCATTAACTTTGGAAATCTCTGCATTATTCAATTCTTGAACTTTGCATTTTTCTAATTCTAGTTTTTTCATATTTCTATTCTTATTATTACTACAATATTATTGATACCTATCCCACCCTTCTTTAAATGCGTTAATATGCGCTTCGGGGTTAAGACAAGCTTGAAGAAGGACGTACCCAAAAAATAATGACCATAACCATCCCCCTCCGGTTTTTTTCATCTCTGATACACTCATTCCCTGAACGCCCAAAGAATTCAAATTAAAATTTTTCATAATTAGTAAATTATTAGTTTCTAAATCCTTTCTCCCATTTCTTTTACATGCCCGGGGTTTTAGCATGGTAACGTTACCATACTAAGTTCGGAGAGCAGCGTACGGAAAAAAAGGATTTTAGAGCAATTTTTTATTCCTCCAAATTTTTCTTTCTCTTCATTATAAGTTAATGGCCTTAATGAACAGGTTACTGCAATATCATATGGCTGACGATAGAAAAATGTTTTTGCAGATTTTGAATATCCTATTGGTGCACCTCGTGACTTTAACTCATCTATGAGTTCATAAAGGCTTGTACGGCTTACTCCAAGCTGCCGTGCAAACTCTTCAGGCGTTCCTGTCCTTTGTCTCGAAACTAACTTATGCATCATATTTATGCGGTCGAGATATTCAAATACTTTCATAGTTCCTGAATTTATGTTTTTATAAGTTCATGAATATCAATAGTCTGGTGCATCCACATCCTGCGGAAATGTCCATCTGCATCCGATAACTCAGCTAAGGTTCCATCCTGAACAATCGTTCCGTTATCAAGAACAATAATCCTCTGGGCAAGACTAATCGTTGAAAGACGATGGGCAATAACAATGACCGTTTTACATTCCTCCTTCAATAATCTTAAGGTGCTTTGAACAAAATTCTCTGCCTGAGAGTCAAGCGAAGAAGTGGCTTCATCCAGAATAAGAATCTCGGGTTTGCGGTAAAGTGCTCTGGCTATAGCTATCCTTTGTTGCTGCCCACCTGACAAAGTAGCCCCGTTTTCTCCTAAATAAGTATTGTAACCACAAGGCAACTGCTCAATAAATTTAGTCATCCCAAGTTTATCACATACTTCAATCACTTTTTCCATATCAGGATTTAATTCACCCACTGCAATATTATCAACCACATTCCCTGCAAAAAGATCTATCTTTTGAGGTACAACAGAAACTACCTTTCTCAGAGATTTATTTGTTAGGTTACTGAGATCGTAACGCCCTATCCTGATATGACCCGACTGGAGGGGATAAAGATTCTGGAGCAGAGATACCAGGGTAGTTTTTCCGGAACCACTCTCTCCCACAACAGCGGTTATTTCTCCCTTATGTATAGTAAGATTAAGCGAATCAAAAACATCAACTCTTGTCCCATAACGAAACTTTACATTCTGGAAATGAATATCATCCACCATCTCCTGCTTCAATTCAACTTTATTCGTTTCATCTTCTATTTCCAGTTCAAATATTTCAAATAACCTGTCAGCTGCTATCCTTGCATCCTGTAATGTGCGGTTAAAACCAATAATACTTGTTACAGGACCTGTGAAGTATCCGACTACTGAATAAAATGAGAGTAATTCCCCGGGTGTAATCCTGGAACCGATCGCATAAGCAGCACCGATCCATAAAACAAGAATTGTAATAAGCTGGGAAATAATATTTGTTGAACTGGACGAGAAGATCCCATTGAGTCCTGATTTATAAATTATTTCCAGCAAACTGACAAACCTTGTTTCTGTTTTAAGGTTGGAAAAGTCCTCCAGTCCAAATCTTTTGATTGTACCTGATGAACTGAGTGATTCAACGAGCTGCGCTTCCAGGTCAGCAGCCCGTTCCATNACCTTTCTTTGCACTCTCCTGTTCAGTTTATTTGAGATGTAATAAATAAGAGCATAAACAGGAACTACAAACAATATTATCAGACCTAGTTTCCAGTAGAAAGTAAACATGAGGATAAATGAAACGATCAGAATAAAGATATTGAGGACAAAATTGACAGATACATCATTTACAAATGCCCTTATTTTGACCGCATCACCGATGCGGGATATTATTTCACCGGTACGCATATTATCAAAAAAGGTCTGTGGCAGTTTCAGGAGATGCTGGTAGTATCCAAGTATAAGCGTTGCATCAATTTTCTGACCTGTTTTAAGAATGAAAATGGATTGGAAAAAACTCAGAAAAAACCTCATGACAATTATAGTAACCATCGCAACTCCCAGTAAGTTAAGCAGATTCAAATTGCCTCCGGGCAACACATTATCAACAAGCTTACCCACATAGATTGACATTGATAAACCAAGCACTGAGAATACCAGAGAACCAATAAGTGATTGTACTAAGATACCACGATTAGGTTTTAATAAACGCCAGAAGCGTACCTGAGTTGAAATAATTTCATTCCCTGCAGCAAATTTTTCTCCGGGAGCAATCAACACCAGGACTCCTGTCCATTGCTTTTTAAATTCATCATGTGAAACCTTATGAAAGTTTCCATCGACAGGGTCCATTATTTCTATATACTTCCCTGTTGTTTTAATTAAAACAACATAGTGATGAAGTACCTCTTTTACAATAATATGAGCTATGGATGGCTTGGGTATTTTAAATAAACTGTCCCATTCGCCTCTGACTCCCTTTGCAAGAAATCCCATCTTCCCTGCAGCTTCCACAAGACCTAAAACATTTGTTCCTTTTTTATCAGTACCTGCTAACTGCCTGATCCTTGCAACAGGGAGAGTCAGATTATAATGCGCAGCAACAGAGGCAAGACAAGCTGCCCCGCAATCTGTTATATCTCTTTGTTTTACTCTTATTGACATAAACTTCTTATTCCTTAGTATAAGTGTAAGGATTAAACCATTTATCTGCCTTATCAAATAATAGATTGTACAGGCTGCGCTGAATTACAACAATACGGGTATTAAGACTCATCCCTTTCTTAACATATGCTTTCTGCCCATTCTTTAGTGCCAGGAATGTCTGACCCGGTTTGCATTTTATTCTGAAATAGGCTGTTGAACTATTTTCTATAATTATATCATCAGAAATATCGATGATATCACCTGTAAGCATTCCCCATTCATTATAATTAAAAGCGTCTACCTGTATTTTAACTTTCTGCCTTTCGTGTATCAAACCTATATCTGCCGGTCTTACAAAACAGGTAGCTATCAATTCTCCATCCGGTGATATCTCAGCTACCTTTTGTCCCTGACTAACAATACTCCCGGTTTGGATATCAGAACTTTGAATTATTTCGCCGTCAGTCGGGGCAAGCACTATCCTGTTTGACAGCTCTTCATTATATTGCTCCAGATCAGCAAGAAATTTTACTGATTCATTTCTTCGGATAGTTAAATCGTTCTGCCATAAAGATTTCTGATTTAATATTATCTGACTCAGGTTGTCTTTCTCGGAATTAAGTGCGAAAAGGCTATTTTCATAATCACTCTTTGGAATGATCTCCAGATTATAAAGAAGCTCGTTTCGTTCATGTTCAGTTTTCTTCTTCTGAAATTTTTGAAACTGGCTTGATTGTTGATTTCTGATATTTTCAAATTCAGCCCTGTATCTTTTCGTAGCCAATATGCTTCTCAACTGCTGTAAATCTACCTGATCAATATGCGTTAACTTCTCCAGATCGCTTATGGAAGCATCATTTTCAGCTATTCTTTGATCAAGCGCCGATACCTGAGCCCTTATAGTTTCAGATTCAATTACAAGGAGAGTATCACCTTTTATAACCCGTTCCCCGTTTCTGATGGCCGTAAAAACTATTCTACCCTGGAAAGGGGAATAAACTACCTGCTTCTCAATATCTGCCTGAAAATATCCCCTGGCTTGCACAGATACATCGACAAAAATCAATGGAAGCAGGATGAGCCCGGTAACGATCATACCTATAATAATCCAGTATATAATCTTCGATCGGGTAGAAATCCGGATCAGGTAACCCTCAAGAGAGTAATTTGATACTGAAAAAGGAATCAATTCCATTATGTAACCCTATTAATGATTACATCATCTAAAAGAAAATTGAATTAACCATATAACAGACTAATAATTTGCAGCGCAAATTTCATAGTCATCTTTTCCAGGTTCCCGATAAAAAATAAATTATCCACAACCAATAACCTTTAGCACTTAATCTATCTCAAATTCAGACCTTCAGGGTATTTTTGATATTTCTGATTTAAGAGACATTAAAACACGTTTTGAAACACAGCTAATCAAATATACAAAATATTTCAATCAGATGTTGTAAAACATGCAATTATTTAATACTGGAAGGGAGAAAATGCAGGAAGGGATATACCTTATATTATATAAGCACTCTCGAAGGAGTATTAGACTCGTGTGGGAATACCTCTCTGCCCCTCGAAGGCGGGGCATCTGCCCCAAGCGGGGAGACCAATTCAGGTATTTCAGATGTTCTATTAAGATTCGATACTATTGGTCCACTGAGGTATAGCCCCCTTTAGGGGGTTGGGGGCAAAAAAAACGGAAGAAAGAGAATCTGTGTTAAAAAGGAGGTAATAAAAGGGTATTTCTCTCATATCCCCAAAACAAAAAGCCCGTCTCATCAACGGGCTTCCATAAATTACATATATTATTAGTATCCTGAATATTAAGGGAATAAAGTTATTATCCCTTTAGTGCAGCAACGTCACATCTCCTACCTTCTTAAACGGTTTGCCATTAGCATACTTTCCTTCTACATACCACACATACACTCCCTGCGGACAAAGCTTCCCTTTATAATAACCGTTCCACGGGATATTGATATTGCGGCTGTCGAAGATCAGCACTCCTAACCTGTTAAAGATCTGAAGCTTGTAGTTGATCACTTTCTCCCTTATCGGTGGGAAGAAGAACTGGTCAATCTCTGTGCCTCCGGTCGGAAGATCAGTACGTTCTATTGGTCCATCCTTATTGGGCGTAAAGACTGTTGAGAATCTTATTACTCCCGCTGGTTCCACCTTAACTCCCGGAGACAGGATGTACTTATCAGAACACCCGTTATTTGAAAATGCCCACAGGGTAACATCATATTCTCCTTCCTCCATATACTTATGGAACGGCTCCCTCACCTTGGAGGTATCACCATCACCAAACTCCCAGAGAAAATTATCTGCACCTTCGCTGTTATTGAAGAATCTCACCTTCTCATCGTTGATGAATACAACAGGCGGAGTAAGTTCAAAATATGCCTTAGGTGATGGATATGCACTTACCAGCTGCGACTTCATTGAAACTCCACCCGGACCAGTTACGATCAACTCAACACGATAAGTACCCGGAACAAAGTATGTGTATGTCGGATTCTTTGATGTTGAAGTGGTACCGTCTCCGAAATCCCACTTATATGTAGTTCCCGGTGTTGCAGTGTTCAACGACGTATTGTTAATGATCACTTCGAGTGGCGAACATCCCGATGGTATCGAATCAAAATCTGCAACAGGAGGTATCGGCGTCACAGTTACCGGATGTGTAACACTGTCTGAACAGTTGGCATTCGATGCAATAAGTGTTACATTGAATGTACCCAGGCTGGTATATGTGTGCGATGGGTTCTGATCAGTCGATGTAGTCCCGTCACCAAACTTCCATAACCAGTTCCATGTTCCGGCATTGGTGACATTGGTAAAGGTAACCGGGTTACCGGCAGCATTATAGATCTGCGACACAGGAGCAGCGGTAAACTGAGGCAGCGGTACCGGCATCACTGTAATATCCATCGTCTTCACATCGGTGCAATTATAGAATGAGGTTGTTGTAAGCTTGACCTGGTGAACAACCGGTACCGTAGTGAAATTGATATAAAGATGATTTGTCGTGTTTGTACCATAGCCGCTTACACCATCACCATATTCCCAGAAATATTTGCTTGCTCCTGGTGTTGAGGTGAAGATTATCGGATTACCACTGCACACAACATTAACATTTGAAGTGAATGTCGCATCAATAGATGGGTAAACTGTTACAAGGGAGGTAAAGCTATTTACACATCCTCCCGGTGAATGTACAGTAAGCTTAACATTGTAGTAGCCTATTGAAGATGGACTGGCATTTGCAAACAGATGAACAGGACTGGCGGTTACTGTTTCAAGAGGTGATCCATCGCCAAAGTCCCATGAGAAACTCGCAATTCCTGTCATATCCTTTGTGAAGGTAACAGAAAGAGGAGTACATCCATTATCAGGAGTCTGGGTGAAATCAGCCGACGGACTGTCAACTATAACTGCCAGATCATCATTTGAGGTACAGCCTTTATCATCGGTTACCCTGTAATTAAGGTTATATGTTCCGGCTATCATTGAGTTGAAGGTCGGCGACTGGCTGATATAACTGCTCATCGGACCAACATCACCTGTCCATCGGTGCTGGGTATAAATTCCCGAGCCTCCTGTAGGATTACCATTGAGCACTATTGGAATATTTCCGCAGGCATTCACCGGATCAATAGCTGTGAAGTCAACAACCGGATTGGCATTAACAGTTAGAGTTACAGCGTTGGTTGGAGTTGTTGTACAGGCTCCGATGAGTCCGAGACGATACTGGTTCGCATTAAATGTAACCGGTGCATTCAGTATCGAAAGCTGGTTTGTACCTGACCCGCTGTATATTGCATCATCTGCTATGTTGCTCCATGTGCCTCCTCCATCTGTGCTTACCTGCCACTGCATCCCGGTATAACCCGATCCGTTGCCCAGGAAGGAGGTGATTCCGTTCTCGCAGATCACTTTGGCCAGAGGCTGAAGTCCGACTGTCGGCGGATTGATGACCGATAACCTGGCGAAATTCGTAAAGACAAGTACACCGCATATTCCTGTTGCTCTAGCCCTGAAGATCCAGTTATTGAATGTCGCCAGTGCGTTGGTTATTGTAAGGGTTTTCGTCGTTGAACCTGTGAAGTTTGCATCGTCGGTCAGCACCACAAAACCTGCACCTTTATTTACAAACCATTGCCAGGTGATCGATGTTCCCGTTGCATCAGCATACATAGCTGCATTGTTACCCAGACAAACTGTTGAATCTGAAGGATGCCCGGTGAGCTCAGGTGAGGTATTTATTGTTAGCATTGCATCAGCAGATGTTGCATCTGTTCCGCAACCTGAAACCACTACATGGTAGACATATCCGTTCAGCGTTCTTACTGTATTGAATATCTGCAGGTTGGGTGCAGTAGCTCCGAAGTATGTTCCCCCATCCACTACAGGATTAAACCCTGATCCATCATTGACAAACCACTGGTAAGTCAGGTTTGTTCCGCTGGCTGTAACAACGTAATTTGCCAGGGTGAACTCGCACACAGCCGGAGCAGGAGTGAATGATGTTATGACAGGTAAAGCGCTCACAACTACAGTTGCTGTTCCGTTAAGGTTCGGAGAAGGGTCATTTACTTCACAGCCATTGGCATCTCTTACTCTCAGTATCTTGTAGGTTGTTGTAGCGGCAGGTGTAACAGTGATGTCTGTACCGCTTATATAACCCGTTATTGTAAGACCCGGGTAATTCTGGATATCAATCTCGAATGGTCCGGTACCAACCGGCATCGTGACCTTAAGTATCGAAGATTGCGCAGGACAGATTGTCTCTCCTCCGGTAAGCAGGGCTATTGGTCTAGGGTGAACAAGAACCTCTATAACATTACTGTAAACCGGGGCACATCCCCCTGATGTAACCATTCTCCTGTAATAGAGAGTAGTTGTTGCACCTGCAACAGGGGTGTATTGATTCAGTGTGGCACCGGCTATATTAACGAATGGTCCGGCCACATTTGTCGAGTACTGCCATTGATAAACAAATGGAGCAGGCCCGCCTGTTGGTGCACTTGTTTCAGTAATCAATGAAGGATTACCTCCATTGCATATTACCTGATTGGCTGCAATACTTCCCGGAGTCAGCAGTGCCGGCTGGGTAATATTCACTGAAGCCACTGCAAAACAACCTTTGAGATCAGTAACCTGTACAGTTATTGTACCGACACCTGCACCAAAGAATGTTTGTGAGTTAAATCCGGGGAAAGCAATTGTTACTATTACTGGTTGTGCTATCACTGTAAAGCTATAAGGCAATGTTCCGCCGGAAGCATAAAATGTACCCATACCGTCGACATCACCGTTGCAGTCGAGCAATATATCGCCTGTTGAGGTTAATGTGAGAGGCAACGGTTCTGTTATCATGAGGTTCGGGTACAGGATCACCGAACATGCTATGTGTGCTGCATCGCGTATCCTGACATCATATGTTGCCGGAATAAGGTTGACAAAGTTGCCTGAAGCCTGCCATGATGTACCTCCGTTTACAGAGTATTCATAAGTGCCATAGCCTCCGGATGGTGCAGAGACAGTTATTGTCCCGTCATTCATTCCACTGCAGGAAACATCAGCTTTGGATACGGTAGCTGTAAGCAGTCCGGGTTGAGTGATCATGTATGTGTTATTAAGAACCACAACGCAACCGATATGTGCAGCATCTCTTATAAGAACACTGTATGCTCCAGTTGTAAGTCCGGAGAAAGCTCCGGAAGCCTGCCACGATCCTCCGCCGTTTATGCTGTATTCATAAGTGCCATAACCACCTGATGGCCCTGAGATTGTAATTGTGCCGTCTCCTCCTCCAAAGCAGGAAACATTTGTGCTTGAGATGGTTGCAGCCATAAGAGGTGGCTGAGTTACAGCAAGAGAACCTATGAGTGTTCTTACACAGCCTATGTTAGCAGCATCTCTTATCCGGACATCATAATTAGCCGGAGCAAGATTGGTAAATGTACCTGACCCCTGCCATGATGTTCCGCCGTTTACACTGTACTGGTAAGTACCATTACCGCCGGCAGGATTTGTGATCGTTATTATCCCGTCGCTGGATCCGAAACAGCTGACCATTGTCGGTGTAACTGTTGCACTCAGGACTGCAGGCTGTGTTATTGCATATGCTGCATTTAGAATCGCCACACAACCTGTATTGGCAGCATCGCGTATCTGGACATCATAATTTGCCGGGAGAAGACCACTATAGGCTCCTGTAGCCTGCCATGAGCCGCCACCGTTAATACTGTACTGATATGTCCCATAACCTCCTGTTGGTGAAGAGATTGTAATGGTTCCGTCGCTTGAACCATTGCAGGTTACATTGGTCCTGGATAAATTTGCCGAAAGAACCGAAGGCTGGGTTATTTGCAGAGATCCGTTCAGTATGACCGCACAGGTAATATTCGCTGCATCACGGATCTGAACATTATAGAATCCGGGTAAAAGGGCTGCAAAACTACCTGATACCTGCCAAGTAGCGCCACCATTCACAGAGTATTCATATGTACCATAACCGCCCAGAGGATTGGTTATTGTTATGGTCCCATCACCAGCTCCGAAGCATGTAACATTTGTACTGTTTACTGTTCCTGTGATCACAGGCGGCTGGGTAATTACAAGCGCCGCACTGAGAACCATTTCACAGGCGATGTTGGCTGCATCCCTGATCCTTACATTGTAGGTATTAGGTGCCAGGTTTGTAAATGAACCCGAAGCCTGCCATGTAGCTCCTCCATTTACTGAATATGCGTAAGTCCCATATCCGCCCAGAGGATTCGTAACAGTTATTGTCCCGTTGTTAGCTCCAAAACATGTAATGTTCGAACTCGCTACTGTTCCTGAAAGAATCGGAGGTTGTGTAATTATCACTGCCGGATTGAATATAACAACACAACCTGTATGTGCCTTGTCCCTTATCGCCATTGTATAAGATCCTGGGGTAAGGCTTCCAAATGTACCGGTAGCCTGCCATGTGGTTCCGCCGTCCCTGCTGTATTCAAATGTACCATAACCTCCGATAGGACTTGTAATTGTAATTACTCCGTTATTTGCACCGAAGCA
>JGI20214J51088_10000694_pt1 | contig 23222 bp, 17 predicted proteins | sample WetSurMetagenome_FD_51088 | JGI IMG/M metagenome (IMG submission 51088) | reverse complement strand
GATCCAATGGGCGGAACAACGTGGATTGTTCAGGCAAGATCGAATTATATGTACGCTGGAAAGATGAAACTCGTTGTTGATGGCACAAATGTTCAATTGCTTGATTATCAATTAATTCCAATTGATACAAACATTCCGCAAGATCCAACTGTGCAGGGAATGGTAGATTATTTAATTGCTGACATAGAAAATTTCTATGGAATTCCTTTTTATACACAGCCGATGGGCTACGCAAGTTCCTTCTTTGAAGAAGAAACAAAAGATCTATTAACACTTGGTGTGCATGATACTCCATTAGGGAATTTAGTTGCCGATGCTTTTCGTTTTAAAACATCAACCAATATTGCACTTCAGGCTGGAGGATCAATTGCTCTTCCTTTGTGGGAAGGCACATTTACTCCAGGTGATCTTTTTAGAGCTAATGGCTATGGATTTAACCTGGTAAACACTCTAGGATTCCAGCTTGCAACTTTTGATTTAACAGGAATGGATATCCTGACCGGACTTACATTCGGTCTTTCCGAAATAGAAATGAATGATGAATTCTTAATACAGGTTTCCGGAATGGAATACACTTACGATGGAACAAAGCCGGCTGAAGAAAGATTGGTTTCAGCTAATATTAATGGAGCGCCAATCAATCCGTCTGCAACTTATTCAGTTACAGCAAACGAAATGGTTTTAGGAATTCTTAACTACATTGGAATTATTCCATCAAACGTAACTATTCTTAATGGTATTACTGAATTCCAGGCATTATCTGAATATGTAATGAGTCAAAATAATTTCATTCAACCGAAAACTCTTGGTAGAGTTTTAAACGTTGGAAACAGAGATGCAAGAAGTACGGTGATAGGTGCAGGATGGATGAACTCTTCTCAGGGATCCTATCCGCTTAATAAATTATTATGTGATAAATTATTCTTCGAGTTTCATATGATGGATCGCGGTTTGAATTACGAGCCGTTTGGCAAAGTAACAATCCGATATCCTCAGGCAAATTTAACCTTTAAAAGTAATACTTGTAACTGGCTGCTATTAGAAAACCAGACTGCAACTCTCAGAGGTACAGGAAAAATTAATAATCAAGGCAACTTTGGATTTTTGCTGATCGCAGAGGACTCTCCTGATAAACTTAGAATCATAATTTGGGATAAAAATAATGGAGATACCATAGTCTATGATAATCTCGCTCCGCAAAATATTCATGGTGCTATCATAATGTACAACAGATGTGTACTTGCTAAGGAAGGTGATGAAGAAATATTAACTGCGCCGGTTGAGTTTGCATTAGAACAGAATTATCCGAACCCATTTAATCCGTCAACAACAATAAATTATTCAATACCTGAAGCGGGAAATGTTGAGCTGAAGGTTTATGATATACTTGGTAATGAAGTTGCAACTTTAGTGAATGAAGAAAAACAGCCTGGCACTTATGAAGTTGAATTCAACAGTCATTCCGGCGAAGTCCGGAATCTGACAAGCGGAGTTTACATTTATTCAATACGAGCAGGAAATTTTGTTCAGTCAAGAAAGATGATGTTACTTAAATGATAATTTTATAAAGCCTCCCTTCGGGGAGGTTTTTATTTCTTTAATAAAAAATTAAAGGAGGAGTTATGAAAACTTTAAAATTTTTATCAGTTTTAATTCTTTGTTTGTCTCTTTCGGAGGCTTTCTCTCAAAACTTTTGGGAACAAACAAATGGACCTTATGGGGGGTATGTATTTGCTATAGCAATCAATTCAGCTGGTTACATATTTTCAGGTACTTTGGATGGCGGTATTTTCTGCTCTACAGATAATGGGGAAAACTGGTCTCAAATGAATAATGGTCTAACCGTTTTTGATGTCTATGCTTTAACAATCAATTCGAACGGACACATATTTGCAGGAACTTATGATGGTATTTTCCGCTCAACAGATAATGGAGAAAGCTGGACTCAAATAAATAATGGTTTAACTGTGGACCATGTAGACGCTTTAGCCATCAATTCAAGCGGACACATATTTGCAGGAACTTATTATGGTGGTGTTTTTCGCTCAACAGATAACGGAGAAAACTGGACTCAAATAAATAATGGTTTAAACGTGGATTATGTTGAGGCTTTAGCCATTAATTCAAACGGACACATATTTACAGGAACTTATGATGGTGGGGTTTTCCGCTCAACAGATAATGGAGAAAATTGGACTCAAATAAATAATGGTTTAACTACTGCTGAAGTAGTCTCTTTAGCAATCAATTCAAGCGGACACATATTTGCGGGAACTTATGGTGGTGGTATTTTCCGCTCAACAGATAATGGAGAAAACTGGACTCAAATAAATAATGGTTTAACTGCAGATTATGTAGCCGCATTAGCCATCAATTCAAATGGACACATATTTGCGGCAGGAATTTATTATGGTGGTATTTTCCGCTCAACAGATAATGGAGAAAATTGGACTCAAATAAATAATGGTTTAACTACGAATTATGTTGATGCTTTAGCCATTAATTCAAATGGGCACATATTTGCAGGAACTTATAATGGTGGTGTTTTTCGAACAACAGACAATGGAGAAAATTGGACTCAAATAAATAATGGTTTAATTGCCGGTACTGTTTGCTCTATATCATTCAGTTCAGGCGGATACATTTTTGCAGGAACTAGTTTTGGTGTTTTCCACTCAACAGATAATGGAGAAAACTGGACTCAAATAAATAATGGTTTAACTGCTACTGAAGTTCTCTCTTTAGCAATCAATTCAAGTGGACACATATTTGCAGGAACTAATGGTAGTGGTGTTTTCCGCTCAACAGATAATGGGGAAAATTGGACTCAAATAAATAATGGTTTAACTGCCGGTACTGTTTACTCTTTATCAATTAGCTCAAGCGGATATATTTTTGCAGGAACTTGGGGTGGTGGTGTTTTCCGCTCAACAAATAATGGAGGAAACTGGACTCAAATAAATAATGGTTTAACTACTAATATTGTTCTCTTTTTAGAAATAAATTCAAGCGGACACATATTCGCAGCAACTTATGAGGGTGGTATTTTCCGCTCGACAAATAACGGAGAAAATTGGGTTCAGATAAATAATGGTCTGACAACCGTTTATATAAGCTGTTTAGCAATCAATTCAAGCGGATACCTATTTGCAGGAGCTGGTACTGCTGAAGTTTTCCGCTCAACAAATAATGGAGAAAACTGGACAGAAATAACTAATAATTTAAATGGTGGTTCTGTCTTTTCTTTAGCAATCAATTCAAGTGATCACATTTTTGCAGGAACTTATGCTGGTGTTTTCCGTTCAACAAATAATGGAAGTAACTGGGTTGAGGTAAATAATGGTTTAACATCAGCTCAAGTTCATTCTTTAGCAATCAATTTAAACGGATACATTTTTGCAGGAACCTCCGGCAGTGGAATTTTTCGTAGTATTAATTCTACCATTCCCGTTGAATTTATATCTTTTATTGCTGTGGCAAATACGGACGTTGTTGAACTAATTTGGTCAACTGCAACGGAAACAAATAACAGCGGATTCAGCATCGAAAGGAAATCTACTAATTCTGAATATTCAGAAATAGGTTTCGTACCAGGTTTCGGAACAACAACAGAAACAAAATCATATACCTTCACTGATTCAAAAATCTCTGCTGGAATATATGCATACCGACTTAAACAAATAGACTTTAACGGCAGTTTTGAATATAGTGATGAAGTTGAAGTACAAGTTTCTACACCACTAGTATTCTCACTTGAGCAAAACTACCCCAATCCTTTTAATCCCAGTACCACAATTCAATTTAGGTTACCTCAAAAAGAATTCGTATCTCTTATCATTTACGATGTTCTGGGAAATGAAGTAGCTACTCTGGTAAATGAGGAAAAAGCATCTGGCAGCTATGAAATAAACTGGAAAGCAGATCAGCTTCCGAGCGGAATTTACATTTATTCAATGCGAGCAGGAAATTTTGTTCAGTCAAGAAAGATGATATTAGTTAAATAGAAAATTTACAGAGCCTCTCTAAATGGGAGGTTTTTATTTCTTTAATAAAAAATTAGAGGAGGATGAAATGAAAATAAAAATTTTATCAATTGGTTTAATTCTGTTCTGTTCGATCTATTTGTTCCCTATTAAGTCAGGAAAGAATTTTATTAATCCACTTGCTGAAGCTAGTCTTAGCGATTCGATACCTGTCATTCATTCATCTGGTGATGCAGATGCTAATGTTTATGTCGTTGTTGAGGACCCCAGCCAATTAACCGGAGATGATTATGAAGTGTTCTTTAAGCAGCAAACCTATTATCGTAATGAAAATGGCGAGTGGATTCCAATTGCACCAGGAAGAAGAAATGATAATCCTTCAGGAACAGATACGTTAACAGGATCCACAATTGATATAGGTGCTGTTTATGGACCTTCGGCTGGTGTCATCGAATTAGTTTGCCAGTTGAATTTAATCAGCCCTGATTACAACNGGGCNGATGGTATATCTATGACATTTCCTTCCGGAATAATAATAGTTGAAGCAGATTCATTTGAAGCTGGAAATGGATGGGTGTATCCACAGATAGTCGGTAACACCGTGAATTTTGGAATTGTGAATGGACCTCCAACAGGTAACGGTGTTTTTACAGGAGGGGAGGTTTGGACATTTCTTATTTCTTCTTTTCAACCTCCTCTAACAGTCGATTGGATTATTTACGACGATGGATATTCTGGTGGAATTTTAAATGCAGAAGGTTTTACACAAATTTATTCCATAGGATATGCAACTAAAACTCAAAATGAATGGAATCTTAAAAATATCAGTACTCAGGATACTGTTTTAAAGCACCAAACTGTCATCATGGGATACGACATTTATACAGGTGAATATGTTGGAGATCCGGTTGTTGAAGGATTTAAAATTTCTGTTGACGCTAGTTATGATCTCACTACTATAGGAAACGTGGAAGTAAATGGAACAGAATTAATTTACTCTGAAAGTAACGTTTGGTGGTTTGGAGACAATTTTATCGTATGTGATTTTAATCGTTTTGGTACTGAGAATGGTTATGCAGCATCTACATTAATTCTATATGGAGGAGCGGGCGGAACATCTGATCTAACCATATTAAAGCAAGATTATGAGTTTAGATGGACGGGTATTCTAGAGGACACAACAATAAATGGCAATACACTAACCATTACAAAAAGTGGAGGTTCCATTATTACATTATTTGGAGCCAGCTCTTATTCACTTGCAGATCATCCTCTTAATCCGAATCCAAGCGTTGATCAACGCTTTACAGTAAGAGTTCCTTTCGAAGTATGGAACGTTGATGATAATCAACAGGTAAACGCATTATTTTGGGATAGATCAGGCGATCCAACAACGAATGGTGGATCATTATGGAACCAAACGGATAGAGAATACTTATGGATAATAAACACTCCCTACAGTCCTGATGTTATAGATGAAACTTCTCAGTTAGTCGCTGAAAATGCAACCTGGAATGAGGTATTTTATTTATCTACTTTTACCGTGTGGGATGTTGTAGTGATAACTTATATAAATCCAATAGAATTCGGTATTGATAAATTTACCTTTTCGGGAGTAGTGTCAGTTGAGGATGAAACAGTTCCTGCAATGTTTCAGGTTTTCCAGAACTACCCCAACCCATTTAACCCAAGCACAAAAATCAGTTGGCAGTCGCCAGTAGGTAGTTGGCAAACATTAAAAATTTATGACCTGCTTGGTAATGAAGTAACAACTCTCGTTGATGAATTTAAACCTGCTGGAAAATATGAAGTCGAGTTCAACTCATTATCTGGAATCAGGGATCTGGCATCCGGAATTTATTTCTATCAACTGGAAATTGAAAATTATATCGAGACGAAGAAAATGATTTTACTTAAATAATAAATTAGCAAAGCCTCTTGCTAAGGGAGGTGTTTATATCTTTAATTAAAAATTAAAGGACAACTAAAATGAAAAGTATTATATCAACTAAAGAAAAACATAAGCGATTATTAAACTGGCTCTTAACTAATAAAACAAGAATTTTACTGATTAGCTTCCTTTATCCGAACATCGTCAGTTTTACTCCTGATTCAACCGGAACCTCGAACACTTTTATTGATCTAATGATGGGTTTGGGAAAGTATGCTAACGTAACGTATGATTGTGAAGGAAGGTTAACCGGTGTAACTAAATATTCTTTTATCGATTATGGGGCTTCCGTATCTCACAAAATTGATATCTTAAAATTTGGTCTTAGAGCCGGAGGTTATTCAATTAATAATCCGGAATCAGAGCAAAATCCGTACTATTCTCCCTACTATGATGATGCCTCAAATTCGTCACAATATATTAATCCCTTCTTTGGTATTGATCATAAATATTTCGAACTGAATGTTGGAGCATTGTTTCTTACAGACTATGTCTGGAATGAAAATATAAATGATTATTTCATCAGCGATGGCAAGACACAATTCACAGCATTAATGAGGATAGGAAACAGACAAGCCTTTCACTTCTCAACTCAATACTTAAGTAATGTTCCACTTTTATCAGGAGGTGGAATGTATGATATGGGTTTTGGATTCGGAAGTAAGGAATCACATAATCTTACCTGGGTTGGTTTATCTGCCGGCCCATTTCAAAATGTGGGTCTAACATTGAAGCAGACTGTACAGTTAACTGATAATATCGACCTTCTTATAAATGGAAGAATAGGTCAGATTGAATCCAATTTTGAAGGAAGTATATCTGCGGGTGCTCGTTATAATTTTTAATTAAATAAATATTTAAAACAACGGGATGAATGTCATGAGTAAAAAAGTAATTGGTGTTGTTGCTATTATTTCTTGGGTGCTTTTATCTTCGTGTGCATCAGTTAAAATGGCGTCAAAAGAAGAAGATACCACATTAAAAGATTTTAAGCTTCCCTCATCCGACAGAGCTGGATTATACATCTTTAGAAACAGTTTTCTGGGTCAGATGCTTTCAAGACCTTTATACGTAGATGGAAATCTAATTGGTGAAACTGCAAATGGAGTTTACTTCTATTTGGATTTATCCCCAGGTAAGCATTTCATTTCAACAGAATCAGAGTTTGGTAAAAATTCAGTTGTTTTCGAAGCAGAAGGCGGGAAGAATTATTTTGCAGAACAATTCATTAAAATGGGAATTTTCTCTGGAGGATCAGATGTTGAAATGGTCGATGAAAAAGTGGGTATGCAGCAAGTACTTGATTGTGAATTAGCAGAACAACAAAATCCTAAATAAAAAAGTATTAATGATAAAAATCATTTAATAATCATTATCACGTATTGGCAAGTTATAAGATTAATCTTTAAATAAATTTTAAAGTTGGAGGTTAAAATGAAAAAGGCACTTATAATATTTTTATTGATCTCAATTATCAATTACCTGGTAGGTTGTTATTCAAATGAGCAGGTTTCAACTTCAGAAGTATGGACGGAAGACTACAAAACTATTAATGAAGTAATTTTTCCGGATGGGAAGGTTGTTAAGTTCGAACGAAACACCGGAACATTTACAGTTGCAGAGATAGCGATATCTGATGTCTTTGAGGATAGCACTAAAATTCTTATACCAATTGACCAAGTAAAAGAAATCAGAAAAAATATTGTCAGTTCAGTTCCTTTAGAAAAACTTAATGCGAAGAAAATTACTGAGGTTGTAAATAAGTCGAACAGAATCTATGAATTTGATGAACAAGGTGGATTTATTTCTGATGATGGAAAATCAATTAAAGGAAAACTGTTTAGTGGGTTTGAAATTAATATTAACACTGATATTATTAAAGAATTTCACACAGGAAGACCTGAATTAATAAACCTGGATAGCCTTAAAAACATTAATCCTTCCGAAATAAAGCAATTGGTTACAAATGCGAATGAGCTAATAACATTTAATAATAACGAAGTAAAAATTTTACAAAATGTTGGTATTATCTCAGGGGTGATCAATAACCAAAAAGTTTACTTCAATGAAGATGATATTTTATACGTTAATATTTCAAAGTTTCAATCTCTTCAAACCGGACTTTTAACTGCTGGCATAATAATAGGTGTTATTGTAATTGCAGTTGCACTAATTCCAGAACCCGCACCCGCACCTGCACCAGTAAACACAGGTGGTGGACATATAGAAATGTCCTGTCCTTTCATTTATTCATATGACAGCACTATATATCAATTTGATGCTCAACCCTTAGGTGGAGCAATTACAAAAGGATTAGAGAGAACTGATTATTCTAAGCTCGACTTTTTAGATGAGAATATGAGCACCTATAAAATTCTTATTAGTAATGAAATGCCCGAGACTCAATATGTTGATGAAATAAAACTTTTCTCGGTAGAACATCCGGATAATTCAGAAGTATTTACTGATTTGTCAGGGAAAATGTACGTCATAAAAAATCCTCAGCAATGTATTTCAGCAAGAGATGAAAATATGACGGACATCAGTCCTTTTATTAAAAAGCAAGACAACGTAATGTGGCAGACAAAATTTCCTGTCACTAATGAAATATCAAAAAGTGATTATAGAAATCATTTAACGTTTGCTTTTCCAAAACCACGAGATGCTAAAACTGCACATTTGCTTATCAACGAAGGATCTTCGATATGGGGTTCATATATGATCAAAGAATTGTTGAGTCTCTTCGGTGATCAAGTTGACAACTGGTACAATAAAATTGACAATATGGATAAATCCGAAATCAGGAATGAGGAGACAATGAAGATGATAGTTGATGAAGAATTATACTATATGAACATCAACGTTAAGGAACAGAACGGCTGGGAAAAAAGAGGATTGATTTTTTCGGGCGGTCCGTTTGTCAACGAAACCCACATTTACAATTTAGATATCAGTAATACAATCGGGGATACTTTATTTATTCAATTGAATCCTGCATTGGGTTTCTGGAATATAGATTACCTCGCGGTTGATTATGAAAATAATCCCGAACCAATTACAAAGGAATTGGTTTTCAATAATGCCACTGACCATGATGGAAATAATATAACCTCTTTATTATCTCAAGCAGATGAAGATTATTACATTATGGCCAATGATGGAGATTTTGCTTTTGCTGAATTTGAAGCGCCATCGCTACCGCAAAACACAAAGACAACAATATTTCTGAAAACCACCGGATATTATAAAATTCATTTACCTAAACAGAGTCCAATGCAAGCTGAATTGATTTACGAATTTATAAACAAACCGGGGAAAGTAGTGGAGTACTCTCTAAACTTATATCAAAAAAAATTAGTATCAGTAAAATGATTTTGCTTGAATAAAATAGAGCATTTAAAATGAAGCGGCTTTTAATTCTTTAATAAAAAATTAAAGGAGGAGTTATGAAATCAGTGATTTTATTATTGACCTTATTATATGTCAACATTCTTTATTCTCAAGAAAAAGTAGAGAAACAAGAAATCGAATCTGCCTTTAAATCATTTGGCATAGAGGATCGAGCTGGAGGTATTCATAATGCAGGTAACATTGGTTTATGGTTTGAGAATAGAGGAAGGCTTTATCCAAATATGATAACTCAGGGTCCATCAGGTGAGTTTCCTATTGGAAGCGGCAAGAATTATATCTACAGAATAAATTCAATGGTTGGTATACCAGGAAATCTTATTCAATGCAGATATACAATTAATGAAGAATGGGAAGCAGTTGGGGGTTACCATAATCCTTCCCTTTATAAAATTGCCTTCAGTGATGATTCTTCAACCTGGCATCCTGTAAATGGCTGGCCCGTTAAGGATTCAAGCGGTAATTCAATATTTATTTCAGATCAGGACAGCTATTGTGTTTATTCTGATAGCAATAACCCGGTATCACAATTGGATTTATTTATACATCAAACTGGTTATGTCTTTGCTAATGATTCAACAGAGGATATAATTTTTTTCAAATTTCAAGTTATAAATAATAGTCAAACTGAATATGACAGCCTTTACTTTTCTTTATACTGTGATATCGATGTTGGCGATGTCAGTGGGGGCGTACCAGAGTATGCTGATGACAGGATTGGCTTTGATAAAGAAAATCATTTTCTTTACTTCTTTGATGATGGCTATACTCCGGAATGGTCTGATTCAACAACAGGTTATTTTGGAATTGTATTTCTCGAAACACCACTGACAACAAGATTACAATCCGGTATTACAGACTTTCACTACAATATATATGATGATGATGTAGATATTGATACCATTCAGTTTGGGATCATATCTAGTAGTGAAGGACTTTATAACTCAAATGTTGGTTACAAATATTTTCATCCTGGAAATACTGGCGATATACATTTTGATGATACTTCAACAGTACCGCAATCCGGTTTAGATATAGTTGCAAACATTAGCTCGGGTTCTTACAATCTTGATATTGACCAAAGTTTAATTTTTTATACTGCAATAATTGGAGGAGATGATTATAATGACATTTACCAGAATATGATTACGGCAAGAAATGTTTTTAATTTAATCATAACTGACATAAATGAGAAAAGTGAATTACATTCTCCAGGCAACTATAAATTATCGCAGAACTACCCTAACCCATTCAACCCAAGCACAAAAATAAGTTGGCAGTCACCAACAGGCAGTTGGCAAACTTTAAAAATTTATGATGTGCTTGGTAATGAAGTTGCAACTCTCGTTGATGAATACAAACCAGCAGGCACTTATGAAGTTGAATGGAATGCTGGTGATTTTCCGAGTGGAATTTATTTCTATCAACTGAAAACTGAAAATTATATCGAGACGAAAAAAATGATTTTAATGAAATAAAAAAAATTAATAAAGCCTCTCGCATAGGGAGGCTTTTATGTTTAATTATAAATATTTATTGGAGGTTAAAATGAAACAAAAAATTTTATCAATCGCTCTTGTTCTTTACTGCACAGCAGATTTATTTCCCCAAGATGCATATGCACTAAATATTAATAACATCTATTTGCCATTAAACAGAAAAGGTGTACTGGCAGATGTGAATGTACCTCCGCTAGGTACTGGTGGGCAGTTTGGAGGACATACATTTCTTTTTTCAGGAGGATTCTTATTAAGTGGTTACAGCAATGGTGAGTTATGGGCAAATGCTGTTGCTTCAGCTTCCTTGGTTGAAGATTACATTCAAGGTGAAGTTGGTGACCCTAACAATCCGAATGCTAAATTATATAAGATAAGATCTGATGATGAACCATTTGGTTATTCCTGGGAAGATTGGTCAGATGCCGTAGTACTTGGTGCTGATTATTATGACGGGGATGGTAATGGTTACTTTGATCCAATTGATTTAAATGGCAATAATCAATGGGATACAAACGAAGATCGCCCGGATATTTTAGGTGATGAGACTCTCTGGTGTGTTTTCCACGATGGGTTACCAGTAGCTCAAAGAAGATGGAATACAACAATAGAGGTTGGAGTTGAAGTACGCCAGACTGTTTTTGCTTATTCTACTGTTTCCGAATTACAGAATATTATTTTCATCAGGTATCGAATTAAATATGTTGGAATTACACCGAATGATCCCGACGAATTGACAGATGTTTATTTCGGTGTTTGGGATGACCCTGACATAGGTAGTGGCGGAGATGATCTTGTTGGCTGTGATACTTTGCTTACCGGTGGTTACGCTTATAATGACGGACCGGATAGTGAGTATGGAAATAACCCACCAAGTTTCTTTGCAAAAACTTTAGCCGGACCAGTTACATACATTCCCGGAGTCACCTTCATTGATAATAATGGAAACGGAACTTACGACGAAGGAATTGATACCCCACTTGATACTGCTTACGTGCATCGCGGTCAGTTGTTAGGAATAGAAGAATACCCAGGAGCAAAAAATTCGGAGTTATCATCTGCAGTTCATTATATAAACGGTGATCCAAATTTAAATGACCCTAGCACAAAAGAAGAAGCTAGAAATTATATGCTTGGATTAACCAAACTAGGGAGCTTGATCGATCCCTGCACTTGGGCTTATGGTCAGGTAAGAGGAGGAGTAGATTGCTCGCAGGTAAATCCTTTTTTCTGGTATTCAGGAGACCCAGTAACAAATTATGGTTGGATAAATACTCATCCCGGTGATCAACGAAAGGTACAGAATGTGGGTCCATTTACTTTGGAGAAAGGGAAAGAATATGAAATATTTGTCGCTTATAATGTTGGTCAAGGCACAGATTACCTTACATCAGTAACAGAATCAAAAAACATTTCGGGGATTGCTGGTGTGTTACACAATTCAAACTTTGATACAACATCTGTGATATCAGTTGATGAAATTCATTCGGGCAATATTCCTGAAGAATATCATCTCTCGCAGAATTATCCCAATCCTTTTAACCCAAGCACAAAAATCAGTTGGCAATCGCCGGTCGGTGGTTGGCAAACTTTAAAAATTTATGATGTGCTTGGTAATGAAGTATCAACTCTCGTTGATGAATACAAACCTGCCGGCAATTATGAAGTTGAATGGAATGCAGATGATTTTCCGAGTGGAGTGTATTTCTACCAACTGAAAACAGAAAGTTATTTGGAAACAAAAAAAATGATTCTGATTAAGTAATTTTTTACAAAATATTTTTAACGAGGTACAAAATGAAATATATAGTTTTCTTTCTAATGCTGATTATGATGTTGATTTGCTCAATAGTTTATCCACAAAAAATTGTGGATGAAGAAATTTCAACATCAACTCTGGGAACTCCAATCCGTGCTTATCTTAACCATAACAACATTACAACAGTATTTAAAAATGATGGGATTTCTGATATTAATATTGGGCAGGATGCTTCAGGATTTGTATACCCCTTCGGGACTGGTAAAACTGCTGTCTATGAATCAGGATTACTTTGGGGAGTTAAAATTCCGGGGGATCCACAAGTTAGAGTTGGAGGATCTGCATACAGAACCGGATTACAATGTGGATGGATTGATAATTTCGGAAATATAATTCCTCCTGATGATCCGAGATCAAGAATTTATAGAATTCGTCCTGATGTTTATCCTGGAGGTCCAAACGTCGATTTAACTCGTGAAGTTATGGATGAGGTGAAACCACCTGCGGATATTAGATCCCAGTATGAAATCGATTGGACTGAATGGCCGGCCGATCTTGGTGCGCCGTTCCTTGATGGAAATAATAACGGTATTTATGACTCCGATGCCAGTTCAGGTGATATCCCGGGAATAGAAGGAGCTACTCAAACGATATGGTTTGTTGCAAATGACCAAGATCAAAGTTTAACACAATTTATGTACGGAACTGATCCTCTCGGTATCGAATATCAAGCAACTATTTGGGAATATAAAGACAGTGTCGGCTTTGATAATCTCTTCTTCAGAAAATACAAATTAATAAATAAGACAGATGAACTGGGTAATCCAACAACGTTTGATAGTATGTATATATCGATGTGGTCTGATCCGGATGTTGGAAACTCGGCTGATGATTTCGTTGGATGCGATACAACTTTAAATCTAGGATTTGGATATAACGCGTTTGCTACTGATTTGGTTTATGACCCCCTTCCACCACCTGCAGTTGGATTTGATTTAATAAGAGGACCCTTAGTCCCAGGTAATCCAAAGGAAGATAAAAACAGAAATGGTATTGATGATTCTTATGACTATGGTTTAACCGAAGATAACAAAATGCGAAATGGATTTATTAATCTTCCGATGACCGCTTTTTATTATTTCACAAATCAAGATCCATTAATAACTGATCCAATACAAGGCTCATCGGAAGGTGCGACTCAGTTTTACAATTTTATGCAGGGAAAGATCGGTCTCACTGGCGAATTTTTCGTGAATCCAGTAACTAACTTACCGACAACCTTTGCACTTTCCGGAGACCCATTAACGGGCACAGGATGGATTGATGGTATGCAGCAATCAGCTGGCGATCGTCGTCTCGGACTTTCAACAGGACCAATACAGATGGCTCCGGGCGATACACAAGTTGTAGTTATTGCGGAGATAGCAGGTGGTGCTGTTACTGGAATTAGTCACCTAAATGCAATAAGCTTAGTAAAATATTACTGCCAGATTGCTCAGGAATTTTATGACGCAGCATATCCCCCACTAGTTTCTGTTGATGACGATAGAACTTTACCATCTAAATTTAGTTTATCACAAAACTACCCCAACCCATTCAACCCAAGTACAAAAATCAGTTGGCAATCACCAGTAGGCTGTTGGCAAACCTTAAAAATTTACGATGTGCTTGGCAATGAAGTATCAACTCTGGTTGATGAATATAAACCTGCAGGCACTTATGAAAGAACCTGGTACGAGGCTAACCTGCCAAGCGGAATTTATTTCTATCAACTGAAAACTGAAAATTATATCGAGACCAAGAAAATGGTTTTACTGAAATAAAAAAATAACAAAGCCGCTTAATAAGGAAGGCTTTTATTTCTTTAATTAAATATTTAAGGAGGAGTTATGAAAAAGAAAATTATTTGTTTGATGATAGCTTCGTTTTAAATAATAACTAAAATGTTTAGCAAGTTTAAGATATCATTATTTACTTCGGCGTTGCTTAGCATTTTATGTTTCAATTTATCCGCACAAACTGATTCCACTGAACGAGCTGGTATTGAACTATTCCCGATACTCAGTTACGATACCGATGCAGGCTTTGGATATGGAGCAAAAGCATTCTTTTACGATCAACTGAATACCCGGGAAAGTTTTGACATTATTCTCTTTAACAGCACAAAAGGTGAGCAATGGTATAAGTTTGTCTTCTCCGCACCTGACTTTGAAAGCAGACAAGGTACAGAATTCCCTCTCGCATTAGATGTCACTTTCGAATACGATAAATGGAAAAATTATAATTTGTACTATTATGGTTGGGAAGATGAATCAACAAATTCAACAAGTCAACCAACTGAATTCATAGACCAATGCGTTTATGAATTAGCTGAAGCAAAAATTTTTCTTAGCCGTGCTTTCAGAAAAGATCTTACAGCTTCATTCGGTTTAAAGTTCAAGTCGATAAACTCCTATGATTACAGAAGGGATAGCACATTAACTTCTCCGGAAGAGGTTGAAGATAAATATATGGAAGACCCTTCAGTGAAGTATGTATCTGTAAATCTCAGTGGCAAATGGGATACGCGGAACAGCTTCATCAATCCTTCAACGGGACAAGTTCTTGAAATCGAACTTGAATATGCTCCGGGCGTTATTGAAGGCAACAGTTCTTTTTTCAGACAAGCATTTATAGTTCGTTACTATAAAGAAATACTTTTAAAAAATTTGATTCTTGCTTCAAGAGCAATGGAACAGGTTTTAGTTACCAGCTATAAGTCATCGCAATTTCTGGCAATTCCCGTCGGAGGTAGTAATACTTTGCGTGGTGTTCCGCAGGATAAATTCAGATTTTTCTCAGAGTTTCTGTTGAATACTGAATTAAGATTTCCAATTTGGTGGCGCTTTGGTGGTATAGTTGGCCTTGATATTGGATATGGCTCAAATGAAGAACTCTATCCCGAAGGTACAATCAATTGGATAGTTGATCCTGTTATCGGTCTTCGGTTCTTTATGGATAATTTTATTGTGCGTGCAGATGTTGGTTTTTACCAGAGTGATATTGGCTTCTACTTGAATTTTGGGCACATTTATTAATTATTAGAATAACATTTTACTTTTTTCTTACATTTTAGTGACAATTACTGAGAGGAATATAATTAGCATACTAGCGGAGATTTAGATGGAAATTGATATGAAAAAAATAATACTTTTATCGAAAACATTACTCGGCTGGCTTATTCTTTTTCAATGTTATGCTGCCGGGCAAACTCCGACTACCAATTTCAAGCAGAACCAGGTTTACCTGGAACTTGGAGGGTGTGGTTTAACTTATACATTAAACTACGAAAGACTTTTATCCGAGAACTTTGCACTTAGAAGTGGTATTGGTGTTACTCCTGGATGGATTTTTTTCGATGGAACGATATTCACAATACCTATTACAGGTAGTTATCTAATTGGCGAAGGATCCTCAAAACTAGAACTGGGATTAGGTGCAACTTATTTAACTACTACAGATATTGAAATATTTGGCTTACCTGCTGGCTCAGCTTCATTAGTTGCATTCGATGGCATCATAGGATACAGAGGTGGTCGTCCTCAAGGAGGATTTATTTTCAGAATTGCATTCTCTCCGATGTACAGCCCGGAATTCGATCCTGAATTTATACCGTACGGTTTAATCAGTTTTGGTTTTGGTTTTTAATTAATAAGTGACTCAAATGAAACTGGAAAGTAAAATTCTTAAAAAATATTTAATAGGATTACTGACTTTAGCCGTCCTCAATTTTACAGGTTGTTATTCTTTGGAAGTGATAAATAAAGAAGATGTAAATGAAGAACGGGCTCAAATAAATTTAAGCGAAGAGCTTTTTTTAACAACTAAAGATTCCACCAGGTATCACTTTTTACCTGCTAATTTTCGGATAGCCAGTGATACTCTCTATGGCAAAGGAACAATTGAGGACTTATCATCAATAATCCCATTCCAGGGCTCGGTTGCTCTTATTGATGTAGTAAGTTTTGAGCAAAGGACACCAGATACTTTAGCAACCATTGGTTTAATTACCGGGCTTATAGCAATTGGGGTGATTGTCCTAAGCTTAGTGTTCGTAGTAACCTTTGAAGAAGGAATGGATTAGAATTAAGAAAGGAAAATTTTGGGCATTATTCAATAAATATTTTTATTTATATGGAGAAGTAATAAAATGCTAAAAAAATATATAGTCTGTTTTTTGATTTTGTCAATTATAAATTTTGCGGGTTGCACTTATTTAGAAGTGATAAGTAACAAAGATGTCAGTGAGGGACGAGCTGAAATAACTTTAAGTGACGAGCTTTACTTGACCACTAAAGATTACACCAGGTATCACTTTTTACCTTACACTTATCAAATTACCAATGATACTCTTTATGGAAGTGGTGCAATAGAGAATTCATCTGTAATAACCCCGTTCCAAGGTGCTGTTGCTTTTAATGATATAATAAATTTTGAGCAAAACAAAACGGATACCGGCGCAACAATCGGCTTATTTGCCGGAGTTATTGCAGTCGTGCTTCTTGTTGGCGTGATAGTGTATGCTGCAGCATTTTCAGATGCGATTAATCCAAATTAAAGAAAGGAAAAAACAATGAAACATTATATCAAATATTTCAATATTATTTTCTTTTGCATTTTAATGCTAACATTATTTGGCTGTGCAACGGTTAACGAAACTCTTTATCTCCGCGAAGCTGAGGTAACAGGCCCAATAACTCCAGTTCCAATACATCTGACTGACAGTACAGATATTCCATCGTTCACAATATCACCCACGTTTTCTTACAATGCAAATAAATTATTCACAGGAGAAATTACCGAATATACAAGCTTGTATTGGCTCGACACTTCTTTTGTTCCCTCTGAGCAAAGTTTAACCTGGAATGTTGCAGCCGTGAATGCAGGAATTAATTTTGACTTTGTAGTTATGAAAGGATTTGCTTTGTCATTCGGAGCCAACTATTCATCCCAGGAAAATTTTAATGCCTGGGGTGGACATTTCGGTCTTGGTCTTTTCAGCTATAACAAAGGTTTGTGTCTTCGTCTTGATGGCGGACTTCAGTTTCATTCCATGAGGTATGATGCATACACTGTCAGCAGAGTTGTTGTTGAATACTGGTGGGGTGATAGAGAAGAACACATTTCATTTTATCACGACATTGGGGAGTCTACACACTTTGATCCTTATATGACTCTAACATTCAATACAGCGTTTAAATCCTGGCCTGTTAATATTTTTATAAATGGAGGTTATGTGGTGCAAACATTGTTCTCCTTCACACCTAAAACTTCTTATTATTATTTTCCAATGTATACCCAAACAGATGCGCGAGGTTCGAGCACAGCAGGTTTTATTAGTTTAACTCCAGGTATTTATTTTAATTTTTCAGAAGTAAGCCGGGTATTAGTAGGATGTCGTTTTTACATAGAGACACTAATTGATAGTGGTGAACCTAAATCGTTTGTTATGCCTATGATGCAAGTGGATTTTACTTTTTAATTTGATATTAATATTTCACTTAAAAAGTGAATACAGATTGAATAAAACTTTTACATTCAGTTTATATCTCTTTGACAATTGGTCAATTCTTCTTTACTATTCTTATATCGTAATTTAAATGATTATGCAAGGAGTATGAGATGAGCACAAACCCAAATAAACTTCAACTATTTGAAGTCCTTCAAATTGATTCCATTCAGGATATGCTGATAAAATCCGCAGAGCGATATAAAAATAAAATCTGTCTTGAGGATCTCACAAATTATGCAATCAATAAAGCTACTTATTCAGAATTATATAATTACATTTTGAAATTTGGCAGTGCATTGCAAAAAATTGGAATTAAACCCAGAGATCATATTGCTGTAATTGGTGAAAACCGTATCCAGTGGGCAATATCATACCTTACTGCAATGATGTTTGACCTGGTAGTGGTGCCTGTTGATAAAGGACTTCCTCACGGAGATATTTTAAATATAATTCACGAATCAGACTCAACAGCGTTGATCTTCTCCGGTTCACTGAAGGAGTTGTTCAAAGACAAAAAAGAAGTCCTTGTTAAATTGAAACATTATATATGTATGGATACGGAAACGAAAGAAAACGATATTTATTCAATGACTGAATTGATCAGAACAGAATCTCATGCAAAAACTCAATTACCAAAAATTAATCCTGACGATGTTGCTGAGATAATATACACTTCCGGTTCACTTGGCAGAGCAAAAGGTGTAATGCTTACTCAAAAAAACATAGCAGCTAACCTGATGGCAATGAGGCAAATGGTCACAATTAATTCTGAAGATAGATTTCTTGGAGTACTTCCTATTCATCACACTTATCAATGCACTTGCGGATTATTATGTCCTCTGTATTCCGGTGCTTCGGTTCATTTTGCCAGATCATTAAAAACTATTCCGGAAGATTTGGTCAATACCAAACCGACAGTGCTTCTTGGTGCACCGCTGCTATACAACAAGATGTATAACAAGATTATGAAAACAATACAATCGAAAAAAACATCTTCGCTTCTGGTTAATGTTCTTATTAATCTTACTGACATTACCCAAAGTATTGGGTGGAAAAATTCTAAAAGGCTTTTATTTGGCAAACTTCACAAAACTCTTGGCGGATCGATGAGATTATTAATTGCTGGTGGAGCTGCACCTGATCCTAAAGTTTCAAAATTTTTTAGAGAAGTTGGATTTACAATTATACAAGGATATGGTCTAACAGAAACAGCGCCAATTCTTGCTTTGAACAGATTAGAAGATTTCAAAGATGCAGCTGCTGGCTTGCCTTTGCCAAATGTTGAAATCAAAATTGATAATCCGGATCAAAGAGGTGTAGGAGAGATTATAACTAAGGGCCCGAGCATAATGCCCGGTTATTATAAGAATCCATCAGCAACAAAAGAAACTTTTGAAAATGGTTGGTTCAAAACCGGCGACCTCGGTTTCTTTGATGAAGACGGATTTCTTTTTATAAATGGAAGGAAGAAAAATGTCATCATAGCTAACAATGGTGAAAATGTTTATCCCGAAGAGATAGAAGATATTTTGAATAGAAGTCAATATGTGCTTGAGTGTATGGTTTATGGTGAAGAGGATGAAAAGCACGACGAGAGGATTGCAGCTTTAATTGTTCCGGATACTGCAGCTTTCATTGAATATTCTGCTAAAAATAATGTGGAGATAAATCCGGAGTTAATCGATCAGCTAATTTCTGAAGCTATGAAAGAGGCTAACCGTCAATTAGTCGGGTTCAAACAAATTAAAAAATTCTACCTGCACGAAAACGAGCTCGAAAAAACAACAACTCAAAAAGTTAAAAGACATATGGTGAATGTTGCGGTATCGTAAAACTTATAGAGTATTAAAATTCTTATGAGACTAAAAGACAAAGTTGCTATAATAACCGGTGGTGGACGTGGAATTGGGAAAGCATTAGCATTGGGTTTTGCATATCAGGGAGCGCATATCGTTGTTGCTGCACGCACAGAATCAGAAGTGATTTTAGTATCAGATAAAATTCGAGAGATGGGCAGAGAAAGTCTGGGAGTCGTTTGCGATATTTCCGATGAAAACCAGGTAAAAAGTCTTGTTGATGCAACTATCAAAAAATTTAATAGAGTTGATGTGCTTATTAATAATGCAGGTATCGGATCGATGCGACCCGTTTATGCTACTTCTCTGGAATCTTTTGAGAAAGTATTAAAAGTAAACCTCACAGGAACTTTCCTTTGTACGAAACACGTCTGGCAGCCAATGAAAAATTCCGGTGGAGGTTCAATTGTGAATGTTTCCTCTTTGGGAGGATTAGTTGGCTATCCCCTTCTTGCTGCGTATTGTGCAAGCAAGTGGGGACAAATCGGTTTTACCAAAGCTTGTGCAGAAGAAGGAAAAAAGGATAATATCCGTGTGAATGCGATTGCGCCGGGCAAAGCTGACACTGCAATCCGTTCTAAAATAAAAGAAGATAAATCCAGAATGCTCACTCCCGAAGACCAGGTCGATGCCTGTGTATTTCTTGCGTCTGACGAATCAAGATATATCACCGGACAAGTTATTTCTTTAGAATGGTTTGGGGAGGAGAAATAACAAAATTAAAAATTAAAATTATATTTTTATAATTTCATCATTGTATTAAATTTTATCATCACATTCCTGCTTATTCTTTTCTTAACGTAAGAAAAGAACCAAAAGAAACATCGCTGAAAAATAATTGCTGAAATTTCACTTCGCTCCACTAAAACAAAATAACTCGTCCCGCAAGGCGGAACTCAAACAGATTTTGTTTTTATACGTTCCTCTTCTTGAAATTTCTTAACGCAATTCTTTTTAGGCGTTTAATTTCTCTGACATTATAATTGACATCAAATAAATTCAGTAAAGAAATTTTTCGAAATGAAATGGCAATGAAGAATGTTAAAAGGTTACGAGTCAAAATATTATTTTTTATTGCATAGAAAACGTGGCCAATCATTCTTCATAATGGAATGCAGAAAAATTTTAGGAATTTATTTGCAGTCTTGATTCTTTGTTACTTTCTTATCAAGAAGAAAGTAAATTAAAATTGTATATTTTGGTCGCTGAATCGCCATGTCCAACTAACACCCAGTTGTGGTTCTTCAACATTTAAATCGGGATCGACCGGCATGACAATTCGAATAAACTCTTACAACCCTTTTACAATTCTCTGACAATTTCCACACCTTAAAATTCTATTCTTCCAATAGAGAACAAAAGATTTATGGAAGAATTATAATGAAAAATCAATTATTAAAAGATAAAGTCGTTATTGTAACCGGCGGCTCCGGTGGAATTGGAAGCGCAATTGTAAACAAACTGGCTAAGTATGAAGCAAAAGTTTGTGCAGTCTATCACCAGAATATCAAAGCAAATTACTACGATAAAAATATCTGCTGGTTTCAGGTTGATATCACAAAGACCGAAGAAATAGATAAACTTTTAACCTTCACATTACAAAAATATGGAAGAATAGATGTGCTTATAAACTGCGCTGGTTATCTGGAGCCGGGAGAATTCTCTTCACTTGACATAAATCAAATCAGCAAAATGATTGAACTAAATTTAACATCCACCATCATTCTTACTCAAAAAGCTATTTCAATAATGAAAAACCAGAGAAGCGGACACATTATTAATATCGGTTCACTCGGTGGAATTGTGCCGATGCCTTATTCAGCTGTTTACAGTGCGACAAAATTTGCGTTGAGAGGATTTTCATTTTCACTTGCAGAGGAATTGAAAGCAACCGGAGTCAATTTAAGTTTAATAACTCCAGGTTCTGTTGTAACTAAAATGCTTGACCACGAGGCACATAGTAATAATTCTGCAATGTCATTTGTAAGTAAACTCATTAGTCCGTTAAAAGTTGCTGATGCTGTACTAAAAGTAATTCATAAGCCTAAACTTGAAATAATAATTCCGCGCAGTCAATCACTTGGATCAAAGCTGCTGGCTTTTTCACCAATTCTTTTCTCAAGATTATACTCGCTTTTACAAAAGATTGGAATTTCCGAAAAAAGAAAATATCTAAACCGTTATTGCAATTTTACATTGATGAAAGGAGTTGTGAGATGAATACGTTAGCAATTGAACAATATCCTGTTTTATCCTTCAGGTTTCTGAAAGCATACATAATTACAATGAGGCCATATTTGATGTTCGTTTCAGGAGTAACTGGAATTGCAGGTATGTCATTCGCGACAGATATTGATGCAGTAAAAGCAATGTTAATATTCCTTGCTAGCTTTTTATCATATGGATTTGGACAGGCATTAACCGATTGTTTTCAAATTGACACTGACAGCATTTCATCACCATACAGACCACTAACTCAAGGTATCGTAAATAGAAACTATTTCCTGATCATCAGTTCTCTGGGGTTGCTATTCAGTATTTCAATTTTAACTTATTTCAATTCATTAAACATAATTCTAGGTGCTTTATCTGGAATCGGACTTGTAACCTATACTTATTTCAAAAGAAAATGGTGGGCTGGTCCCTTTTACAATTCCTGGATTGTGCTTGTACTTTTTATGATGGCTTATCTTGCTGGATTAGGATCAACGCATTTAGATTTTTCAGAACCAATATTTATTACAGCAATAATCACTGTATTCTTTGGATATGCAAATTTTGTATTGACAGGTTACTTTAAAGATATTGCGGCCGACAGAACTACAGCGTATAACACTCTGCCCGTAGTATTTGGTAGAAAAATTTCATCGCTTGTTAGTGATGCGTTTGGTTTTATAGTATCAACTTCTGTTTTTGCTTTAGCAATTATACTCGCTTTTGATTCATTCCCTTTTCAAACCATCATCAAAGCCCTTGTATATATATATACCGGAATAGGTGTTTCAATTTTTACTCAAATGAATTTGCACTCTGTTAAGTCCGATGCTGAAGCTCACAAAGCAATTGCACCTTGCGTTCATAGTTATATTCTTCTTCTTTCAGGCATTGCGATTCTGAACAAACCTGATTGGTTTATTTACTTATTGATGTTCTACATTCTCTACATTATTACTTTGAAGCTAAGACCGGCAAGGAGTCAGATATAGGTGACAAGATGA
>JGI20214J51088_10000693_pt1 | contig 23230 bp, 18 predicted proteins | sample WetSurMetagenome_FD_51088 | JGI IMG/M metagenome (IMG submission 51088) | reverse complement strand
GGAGGTTCCGGACCATATTGGGCACATCCCGTAATCCATAATGGAGTTTTGTTTCTTAGACATGGTGAAGCGCTGATGGCGTATGATATTAAAGAAAAATAACATTCTGTATACAGGACTTACTACTGTAATTCTTGCAGGAGTCCTCATCTGGTGGCTGGTCGGGGATCATTATCCGGCTGAGCTCACTGTGAGGGTTCCCGGTATGGATAACAGGCCAAAGATCGAACCAAGGTCCGAGAATATCGTTGTGGGTGAATTTTTTGACACGCTCGGAACATTTGATGAAATGGTCGCTGGTGAGTGGCCAAGGTTTCGCGGCGCTAATTTCGACAACATAATAAGAGATACATTCCAAATGGCAGAATCGTGGGACACTACAGGTCCGCCATTGATTTGGAAAGTTACTCTCGGGGAAGGTTACGCCGGACCAGCTGTGAAGAATGGCAGGGTTTATCTTCTTGATTATAATGAAAGAAGAAAAGCTGACATGCTAAGGTGTTTTTCACTTAAATCAGGAACAGAACTCTGGCGAAGATGGTATAATGTAGACATGAAAAGAAATCACGGTTACTCACGGACCATTCCTGCTGTTACTGATAAATACCTGGTTTCGGTGGGTCCCAGGTCGCATGTTATGTGCGTTGATCCTAATACAGGTGTTCTATTCTGGACTATCGATATGGAAAAGGAATTCGGGGTACCTGGCAGTGCAAAAGGAAAAATAACCCCCGACTTTTATTCAGGGCAGTGTCCACTTATCGATAACGATGTTGCTGTACTTGCTCCGGGCGGCAAAGCGCTCATGATAGGAGTCAGATGTTCTGATGGTGAAATCCTGTGGCGTACTCCGAATCCGGATTCATTGCATATGTCGCACGGCTCAATTATGCCAATGTTGATCCATGGCAGAAAAATGTACGTTTACAACGCGGTGGGCGGAGTTGTCGGGGTGGCTGCTGATGGAAGTGATGTCGGAAGGCTTTTATGGAAAACAAAAGAATGGAGTCCGGCAACAACTGCCGCCTCTCCCCTTTTTCTTGGTAACAATGAGATAGCAGTTTTCGGAAGCTATGGGGCAGGCGGAGGAAAATTAAGGATAGACTTTGACGGCAACAATTATAAAGCCGTTCTTGTCGAGACCCACAAGGCATCGGAGGGAATCTCAAGCGATCAGCAGACACCTGTCATTAAAGGTGACTACATATGGTCTGTAATGCCTGAAAATGCAGGTCCGCTGAAGAAACAGCTCGTTTGCTACAANAGATCCGATCTCAGAAAACTTGTCTGGAGCAGCGGAAAGGAAATGAGATTCGGACGCGGTTTAGGCCCGTATATTATGAAAGATGATAAGATGCTCCTGCTTGATGACGATGCCAATCTGTATTATTTCAGGATAGAAGAATCTAAAGCTGAATTGATATCAAACTCCAGTATTATTAAGGGTATTGAAGCCTGGGGACCAATGGCAATAGCAGGTAACTACCTCATAATGAGGGATGCGAGAAATATGCTATGTCTTTTTATCGGAAAAACCAATTGATCATGAATAAAAAACTAACAGCTCTCCTTGCACTCGTAATTATTCTTGCTTTTATAGGATACATTATCTATGATGCATCGACCGGATCAGATAAACAGGAGGATTCAGGAATATTGCCTGATACGGTTTATGAGGAAAACTGGTCGGTTGACAGGACTTGCATTGTATCCGAAGGAAAACTTTCTTCGGTGGCAGTTGCACCCGACGGAAACATTTTCCTGGGAGGAGATTCATTTGTAAAAGCAGTCGATAATAACCTGAATGACCTGTGGAAACTGCCAGCGGAGCAGAAGATAACTGCTCTCTCAGTTTCAGGTGATACCGTTTTTGCCTCGACTCAGGAAACAATCCTGCTGATTTCAACTTCAGGCAAGCTGCTTGATGAATGGGGTCCTTATGAAGATAACAGCATTATTACATCTGTTTCAGCCGGTAAAAATGTAATTGCAGTTGCTGATGCCGGAACCAGGAGAGTTTTTGTACTTGACAAGAAAGGTGTTATGAGGTCAATGATGGGCCAATCGGAAGAACAATTCGTTATTCCCAGCTCCTATTTTGATGTTGCCCTGGATGGAAATCAGCTTTTTGTCGCAAATACCGGAAACAGGAGAGTTGAAACATGGACAACTGAAGGCAAAAAGCTCAGTCAGTTTGGTGAGCCCGGAACTGCTCCGGGTGCTTTCTGCGGATGCTGCAATCCTGCACATTTTGCTCTTATTCCGCAGGGCTTCGTAACCGCTGAAAAAGGAATTAACAGGATAAAAATACTTGACCGGAATGGTGATTTCATAGAATTTGTTTCATCGCAAAATGACTTTATACCATCGATTCCGCTTGATGTGGCTTCCGTTGATGGAAAAACTATATATGCAGTAAATAGTGTTAACAGTACACTTTATGTATACAAGCACAAATAACTGCCCCCAACCCCCTAAAGGGGGCTATAATTGAGGACTGATTTAGACCCCCCTTTAGGGGGGCAGGGGGGCGAAGAAAGGCGAAGGAGAAGGAATATAGTAAGATATTAGACAAATGCATTATAAACTGTAACATGCGATATAAAAGAAAAGATTTCATTACAAAATTGATTCAGGCAGGACTCTTCGGAATTCTGTTATTGATAACTTTTCTGCTGGGAAGTAAAGTTGTTTCAGGAAATGACTGCAGCAGTTGCCCTGGAAACGGTATTTGCAGAGGTGAGTCAGATTGCAGCAGATATTAAATGGAAAAGATGAAGGAAGGAAAAAACATCTATCAGTCACGCAGGGATTTTGTGCGTAAAGCTGGAAAAATTCTTGTAATTGCCCCAATTATTGCTCTTCCGGTAGTTCTTGGAAAGAAGGTAACTGCCAGGGGCAATGTCTGGCAGATCGATCCTCACAAATGCACGCAGTGCGGTCAGTGCAAAACGAAATGTGTTTTGACGCCATCAGCAGTAAAGTGTACCCATAATTTCAGGATGTGTGGTTATTGTGACCTCTGCGGAGGATATCTGAGGCAGGGAACCAAGACCATCAGTACCGCAGCCGAAAACCAGCTTTGTCCGACAGCTGCGATAACAAGGACATTNGTCGAGGAACCATATTTCCAGTACACAATTAATGAAGACCTGTGTGATGGATGCGGAAAATGTGTTTTAGGCTGCAAGGATTTCGGAAACGGATCGCTTTACCTNCAGATAAACCAGGATCTGTGTGTTAACTGCAATGAGTGTTCCATCGCACGGAACTGCCCTTCGGATGCAATATCGAGAATCACAGATAAAGAACAATATATACCAAAAGAAAAGATATAAGTAAAGGATTGCTTTTCTCGTCCGTCAGTTGTCGGACGGATCGCAATGACAGAAATAATTAAGACAAACTCCTTTGAAAAAGAAACTGCCATACATCATCTTATTACTAATGCTCGCATGGCAAGCAGTGCTTTTCGCTCAGGACAGGTTTCCGCGTCCGGAGTTCGAATCGGGATATGTATACCCTGAGCACCAGATGCCTTTGCAAAGGGCTCCGGTATGGGAATATATCGACCTTGCAGTATTGATAGGTGCACTCAGTATAGCCTCATGGCTCGCCCTGAAAAAAAGATCAAGACAGGGATTGGTATGGCTTTCTGTATTTTCCCTTGCCTATTTCGGATTTTTCAGGGAAGGATGCGTTTGCTCCGTCGGATCTCTGCAAAACGTTTCCCTGGCACTGTTTAATGAGGGATATGCCATTCCGCTTACGGTTCTTTTGTTTTTCATTATACCCCTGATCTTCGCACTGGCGTTTGGAAGGGTGTTTTGTGCGGGNGTCTGCCCCCTTGGTGCAATTCAGGAGCTAACAGGTTTCCGCACGGTTAAACTGCCAAAGGTTGTTGAATCGGTAATGATTTCGATCCCATTCATTTATCTGGGTGTATCAGTTCTTTCATCTGCAACAGAGAGCCAGTTCCTGATATGCAGGTATGATCCTTTTGTCGGGATATTCCGGCTCGATGCGCCCTATACAATGATAATATTCGGTGCACTCCTGCTTGTTGCAGGGATATTTATTAACAGGCCTTACTGCAGATATCTTTGCCCATACGGTGTTTTGCTCAATGTCTTTTCACGGTTTTCCCAGAAACATCTCACTGTAACTCCTGCCGAATGTACGAATTGCAGACTTTGCGAGGATGTTTGTCCATACGATGCAATACTTCCTTCCGACATAATCCGGCCGGTTGCCGAACCGCAAAAAGAGAGAAAAAGATTTTTAATATACCTCGTGCTGATTCCATTTTTTGCAGCNGGAGGGGCGATACTGTTCAGGAACCTCTCCCCGGTTTTTGCCGGTCTGAACGGTAATGTGCGCCTTGCAAGGGAAATAAGGGCAGAAAAAGAGAATGGTGTTGTTGCCGTTTCCAAAGCAGCCATAGCTTTCAAGGAGGCGGGAAAAACTGAAAAAGAACTGTTTGATGACGAAATACGNATTCATGAACGGTTCAGAAAGGGATCCATCTGGATNGGTATCTTTCTTGGAACAGCGTTCGGATTAAGTCTTGTTTCACTTTCGACACGGACAAGAAGGACAGGGTATGTACCTCACAAAGGGAAATGCTATAGCTGCGGCCGATGCTTCCAGTATTGTCCGATCCATATAAATAAAAGAGTCTCTGATGAAAAAGTTTGAAGATAAGGATATTAAAATACTCAGAGGTATAAGCAACGGGGCAGGAATTTTTTCTGCGATTGTTGCGCTGACAATGCTTCTGAGCATTATTCAGCTTAAAACAATTGATCCGCTTGATAATCCTGCCATTGTGACAATAAAGGAAGAATTTGACAAGGATCCTGAAAATGTTTTGAAGGCTGAACAGGTCAGAGCACTCGACCTGGTGGCAAGAAAAGCATACTTTTCGTCACGGCGGCAGGTGGAAACAGGATCTTATCTTCTTCTTGCAGGTGCTGTGATTTTTGTGCTTTGCCAGAGGTTAATAGCAGGAAGTGAAAAATCCATTCCTGCAATACCNGGTGAACGCCAGGATCAGGTCTCCGGAAATATCCGATATTCAAAATATCTTGCAGGATCGGTGGCAGTACTTATCGTGGTGGCAATAATTTCCTCTTTCATGCTGAGAAGCAATCTTCCTGACTTGTCAGGAAAAAGAACTGCAAAGGCCGGAGAAAAAGTGAATAAAAAGGAGAAAAATGAAGGAAAGTCTGTTGCCGATTCATTTAAACCGGACGCAACGAACTATCCTTTTTTCAGAGGACAGGATGGCAGGGGTATTGCCGGAGGAGAGGGATATCCGGTTGAATGGAACGGGGAAAACGGAACCAACATCAAATGGAAGATTAAAGTGCCAAAAAGTGGAAAGAGCTCTCCAGTAATATGGAACAACAAGATATTCATTACCGGATCGGATGGTGCAGTTAGCGAGGTTTACTGTATAAACAAGAAGACCGGGGAGATTGAATGGACAGCGACGGCTTCAGGGATCACAGGGGAACCGCCGGCCCCACCCGAAACTGACTTTGAAACCGGGATTGCAGCTCCGACAGCCGCTACCGACGGTAAATCGGTTTGTGCTATTTTCGCAAATGGCAATCTTGTCTGTCTTGACATGGATGGTAAAAGNAAATGGGCAAAGAATATAGGAATTCCGGCAAATGTTTACGGATACTCCTGTTCACTTATAATGTATGACGGAGTTCTGATAGTTAAGTTCGACTCAAATGAGAAAGTCTCGGTGATGGCATTCGATACAGGCTCGGGAGACCTTAAATGGGAAACATTAAGAAGAGGAAGGGCAACATGGTCTTCNCCTGCGATAGCAACATTCAACGGTGAACCGCAGATCATAATAAACGGAAATCCAGAGGTTACTTCATTTAACGCGGTTACAGGCAAGGAACTATGGACTATCGAGGTGCTTACCGGTGATGTAGCCCCCTCCCCTGCAGTTAACGGCAGTCATGTCTATTCAGTCACTGACTACGCCAAACTGGCAGCTGTGAAACCGGGACCGGGTCCGTCAATCGTTTGGGAAGACAATACGTTCACACCCGATGCATCGAGTCCGGTTGCTACTGAAAACTATCTTTTTATTTCAACCGGAGTCGGTGATGTGGCTTGCTATGATGCAATGAAAGGAGATACTTTATGGACGCATTATTTCTCTGATCAGTTTTATGCATCACCTGTTGTGGCAGATGAGAAGGTCTTTTTTCTTGACCGTATGGGTGTGATGCATATAGTCAAAGCCGGACCACAGTTTGAGACTTTGGCCGAATCGCCGCTGGGTGAACCTTCCGACTGTACACCTGCATTCTCCGACAGGAATATTTATATCCGGGGAAGAAATAACCTTTTTTGTATTTCAGCAAATTGAAAGAAGAAATTATAAATACTGAAACATGTAATTGCGGGGGTGGATCGGTGAATGTCGAGGAGATTACTTCGGCAGTCGAAGCCGTTGTAAAAGAGACAGGTACCGGAAAGGATAAAGTCATTCTGATTCTTCAGGAGGTACAGAAAAGACTTAATTATCTTCCTTCTGAAGCCCTGAAGCATATCTGCAGAATCACCGATGTGACGCCGGGTCAGATCTCCGGAGTCTCAACGTTTTATTCGCAGTTCAGGCATATTCCTTCGGGACAGCACACAATTAAGATATGTGCCGGTACTGCCTGTCATGTAAAGGGCTCACAACTTATTTCCGAAGCCTTTAAGAGAGATCTTAAGATAACAGATGACAGGAACAGCTCACCTGATAATCTGTTTTCAATAGAGGAAGTTGCCTGTCTTGGCTGTTGCACTCTGGCACCGGTAGTCCAGATCGACAGTAAAACTTACGGGCATGTAAAACCTACCCAGGTTAACGAAATTGTAAAAGATTTCCTTAACTCACATGCCAAAAANCAGGATCATGAAGGTCACGATTCAAATGAGGATTTTGATGCTGAAGTCAGGATTGGCCTTGGGTCATGTTGTGTTGCAGGAGGCAGCAGGGATATACTGGGAAAGCTTATTGACATCAAGGAATATTACAATCTAAATATAAAAGTAAAGCCGGTAGGATGTGTAGGTGTCTGCAATCAGACTCCGCTGCTGGAGATTGTTTCAGATCAGAACGTCAGCTCAAGATATACTAATGTCAGGCAGGATCAGGTCGAAGAGATACTTCTGAAGCATATAAAACCCAGATCCATAAATAAAAGGCTGAGGTTCAGGATAAACAATTTTGCCGATACCTTTTTATCGGATGATATGCTATACAGTCCCGTAAACCTCCCCGGTGATGTAAGGGAACATACCCTTAAGGATTTTCAGAGCACCCAGGTGAGGATTGCAACACTGCATGGCGGCATGATGACACCCGATTCCTGGAATGAGTATGTTCTTCTGGACGGATTTAAAGCATTGAGAAGATGCCTCACTTCTTCCGATCCGGCCACAGTGGTCAGAATTATTTCCGAGAGTGGCCTCAGAGGTCGCGGCGGAGCTGGATTTCCTACTGGTAAAAAATGGGAGATATCTTCAGTTTCAGAGCTGAAACCTAAATATGTTGTCTGCAACGGCGATGAAGGCGATCCCGGAGCGTTCATGGACAGGATGATACTTGAATCATTTCCTTTCAGGGTAATTGAAGGAATGCTTATTGCCGGATTCTCGACCGGGGCCGATAAGGGCATCTTCTATATTAGGGCTGAGTATCCCCTGGCAGTCTCAAGAGTAAGGGCTGCGCTTGCAGTTTGCAAGGAGAAAGGAATTGTCGGCAGGAATATTTTTGGTTCGGATTTCTCCTTCGAAATAGAGGTATTTGAAGGTGCCGGTGCTTTCGTATGCGGAGAGGAGACAGCTTTGATTGCATCCCTGGAAGGGAAACGTGGTACTCCTCACCTTAGACCGCCTTATCCTGCTGTAAAAGGTTTCAAGGGACACCCTACCCTGGTAAACAATGTTGAGACCCTTGCGATTGTCCCCTGGATAATAAATAATGGATCTAAGGCTTTCAGTTCTGTCGGAACTGAAAAAAGCAAAGGAACAAAGGTATTTGCCCTCGCCGGTAAAGTAGCAAAGGGAGGTCTGATTGAGGTACCTATGGGTACCACCATAAGGGATATTGTTGAAAAAATCGGCCATGGAGTAGCTGAGGGAAGATCATTTAAAGCTGTTCAGATAGGAGGTCCATCGGGCGGATGCATCCCCGAAACGATGGCAGATACCCCGGTCGACTATGAAGAACTTACAAGGATGGGTGCAATGATGGGATCAGGAGGCATGGTGGTGCTTGATGATACCGACTGCATGGTCGACATGGCAAAGTACTTTCTTGAATTCACCCACAAACAATCGTGTGGGAAATGCACATTCTGCAGGATTGGAACGAAACACATGCTTGAGATTTTAACAAGGCTGACTCAGGGAAAAGCTGTTATGGGCGAAATTGATGAACTTGAGAGACTTTGCCATGATGTGCAGAGCGGCAGCCTGTGCGGACTTGGAAAAACAGCTCCAAATCCCGTTATAACAGGCCTGAAATATTTCAGGGAGGAGTATGAGGCTCATGCTAAGGGAACTTGTCCGGCAAGGCGATGCCGGGATCTTATAAAATATTCAATTACAGATAAATGCACAGGATGTACGAAATGCTTCCAGGAGTGCCCGGTGAATGCTATTGCCTTCAGGCCATATGAAAAGCATGAGATTGACCAGTCACTTTGTACTAAATGCGATAACTGCAAAGTTGTATGTCCGGAACATGCAGTTGAATTAGTGAACTCAAAAGATGAAGATCAGAGTAGATAATATTGAAGTCGAAACAGGAAAGGATCAGACAATCCTTGAAGCTGCTGAAAAAGCCGGGGTAAATATTCCTGCTCTTTGTCATAAAGAAGGGATTGATCATTATTCCTCCTGCATGGTCTGTATGGTCAGGGATAAAGGAAAAAACAACTTTATCCCTTCATGCACAGCGCTTGTACAGGATGGAATGGATATTGATGCATCGGGAGATGAAGTTAAACAAATCCGGAAAAAGGCTGTTATGCTTCTGCTCTCGGAACACAGGGCTGAATGTGAAGCTCAATGCAGGATTGTATGCCCGAAAGGGTACAATATACCATTAATGAACAGACTCCTGAGCTCAGGGAAACATGAAGAAGCGGCAGAGCTTATCAGAGCAGAGCTGGATGGTGGTGACCTGAATTGTATTACCTGCAAGGCATTTTGCGAAAATGCCTGCCGGCGGAAAAAGATCGATACCCCTGTATCTATCCGAAATATAAGGATCTTCATAAGCCGGAATCTGCCTGAAGAANCGAAGAAAGAGATTTCCCNATATTATTCAGGAGGTGATGTCCGAAGACGTTTCTCATCAAGGATCGGGGTACTCGGCGAGAGCGAACAGAGTGAATGGCTCAGGGAGTGCAGGGTAAATATTACCAGGAACAGGGAAATAACTGATTTTACCGCAGCTTCAGCTGAAGCAGAAAGCTGCATGCGTTGCGACTGCAGGGCGGCAGATAACTGCAAGTTGAGAAATCTTTCTGAAGAGTTTGAGCTGAAGGATCCGAAAGGTAAATTCGTGAACGCACCCATATCAAAAAAGATTAATCATAAAACCGGCCTGATTTTTGAAAGCGCAAAATGTATTAAATGCGGGCTCTGCGTAAGGGCATGCGGAGACANCAGGGAAGAACCGTCTCTCTGTTTTATTCACAGGGGATTTNTTTCTNTTATCTCTGNACCTCTNACTGNTGAATTTGTTAATATCTCAAAATCAGTAACCGAAAAGAGCATAAATATATGTCCTACAGGAGCACTGGGTCATCTGGATAATATTGAGAATAAATGACTAAACTCTTCAAAATATTTGTTTTATTTCAGTTGACTGTCTATAATGGGTTTTCACAGATTGATGACCAGGAGTGGATCAATTTCAGGGGCAAGCCTGATCTTTCAGGATTTACGCTTAATGAATTGCCTTTATCTCCTTCCCTTGTCTGGAGTCTGTCTACAGGGGCCAGGACAAAATCGTCACCTGTTGTCAGCGGAGGTATGATTATCTTCGGAAACGACAAAGGTTCGGTCATTGCAGCCGGAACCGACGGAAAGATTAAATGGAAGTATGAAGGAGGCACAGCGGCCGAAGCACCACCCCTGATCTATGAGAATAAGGTTATAATTGGCTTTAATGACGGCTCGTTGCATTCTATTGATAAAAACACAGGTAAGCTTGTCTGGAAATACAAAACCGACAGTCAGATTGCAGGGTCTGCAAATTCATGGTCGACCGGAAAAAAGTCAGGGATAGTAATTGGCAGCTATGATTATTATCTTCATTCTGTTGATCCCGGCACAGGCAGGCTTCAGTGGAAACTCGAGACGCAAAATTATGTAAACGGAACCCCGGCCGTTGCAAATAACAATATAATCTTCGGGGGATGCGATGGCTTTATTAGAATTGTAGATGCCTATACAGGAAAGGAGAAGGACACAATTCAGATTGGTACATATATTGCCTCCTCTCCTGCATTGTCAGGTGGAATGGCATGTTTTGGCGATTATGACGGGAATTTTTTCTGTCTCGATATGCTTTCAGGAAAAATAGGCTGGTCCATTCCTGCAGGTGAAACATCAGGGTCGGTCGTTGCAATCCCTGCAATAAGCAGGAATTCAGTAATTATTGGTAATGAAGACAAGTATTTATACTGCTACGATTTAATATCGGGTAAGCTCAGGTGGAAGTTCAGGACTAACGGAAGGATAGTCGGTTCGGCAGTTGTCAACACCTCAAAGGTAATTTTCGGGAGTACCGACGGATATATTTATATGCTGAACATTCAGGATGGGAAAAAACTCTGGAGCTTTAATNCCGGAGCTCCGGTAAGCAGTTCTCCTGCNGTGACAAAGGACAGGTTCTACTTTCTGACTGAAGACGGNAGGCTGCTGGCATTTGGAAATAANTAACTCCTCTGTGCCCCTCCGTGATCCTCAGTGGAACCCTGTGTAAGTTTTTCTTTACACAGAGAAACACAGGGAAGTCACAGAGATCCACAGAGATAAGATATCAGTAAATTGAAAATAATTTATCTTATTACAGGATCGGGAGGATCATTTTATTGCGGGAACTGCTACCGTGATATGCTATATGTGAGAGCTATCCGCAAAGTTCCGGGTATTACGGCGAGTGCTATCCCTCTTTACCTTCCTCCCGATAAAACCACAAGTGAAGAAAGCGGTTTCGACAAGAACGTGTTTTTCGGTGCAATTTCAATGTACCTGCNCGAAAAAGTCAGATTTCTTAAAAATATGCCTGCAGTTCTTGATAAATTCTTCGATTCAAAACTATTTCTGAAGTTTGCGGCGAAACAGGCCGGTACAACAAGCACCGAAGGATATGAGGAGCTTACTATTAATATGATAGAAGGCGATAATGCATTCCGGAAAAATGAAGTCGACAGGCTCGTGAAGTACCTGCTCAGGGACGGGAAACCGGATATTATTCATCTTTCGAATGCCCTTATATTGGGAATTGCACGGCAGCTTAAGAAAAGAATTGATGTAAAAGTAGTATGCTCCCTTCTTAATGAAGATGACTGGATCGATGACATGGCTGAGCCTTTCCGTTCCAGAGCCTGGAAAATGATTGCAAAAGAGGCCGGCTATGTCGATGTTTTTGTAACTCCAAGCAATTACTACAAAGATCTCTTCATAAGCAAAACAGGAATCAAGGGTGATAATGTTATGGTTGTNCCGCTTGGATTTGATCCGGAGAAAGAAAATATTACGCGTACTGAAAGAGAACCGTCAGCAATTGGTTATTTCAGCAGGGCGAATAGTTACAATGGATTTGACAAGCTTGTAGATGCCTTCATAGAACTAAAGGAGAAGGATCTCATACCAGGTCTGACTCTTAATGTTTGCGGTGGGTTTACCGGTGCGGATAAACCATTTGTTTCAGCTCAGATTAAGAAAATAAGGGAGCATAAGCTGGAGAAGTCAGTTAAGATCTATCCGGAGTTCCAGGGTGATAAAAAGGCTGAATTTTTTCATGATGTTGATATTATTAGCGTGCCGGTCAGGAAGTACGACGGTTACGGATTATATATACTTGAAGCCAATGCTGCCGGAATTCCGGCAGTTCAGCCGGCCACCGGAGCCTTTCCTGAAATAATTAAAAGGACCGGAGGTGGTATCCTCTATACACCAGATACGGTTTCAGAGCTTGCTGAGAACCTGTTTAAGTTACTAAAAAACAAGGAATTGATATCCAAACTTGGAACAGAAGGAAGTAAAATGGTACGAAAGGAACTATCGCTAGGAAAAATGGCATCCGGACTTTCGGAGGTCTACAAAAAAGCTATAAATAATGCTCAGCCTAAATAAGGTATCAAAATCGTTTCATCAGAGAGGCATAGTTCTGAATGAACTTGACCTGAAAGTAAGTGAGGGTGATTCCATATCAATTTCAGGGCCATCAGGGTCAGGCAAAACCACTCTGCTGAATATTATCGGACTGCTAGACAGACCCGACAGCGGTGACATTGTTTTCAGAAGCCAGTCAATTCTGAATTACGATCAGGAACAATCAGCTTATTACAGGAACAGGAATATCGGCTTTGTTTTTCAGGATCATCTCCTCCTTCCGTATCTTTCTGTCAGGGAAAACATCCTTCTCCCGCTTCTTGCATCAGAAACTGAAGAAACAGAGTACATGAAGAAGGTTGACGGCTCACTTGAGATGATGGAAAAAACGGGCATATCTGAAATTGCGGAGAAGTATCCTTATCAGATATCAGGCGGCGAGGCACAGAGGGCGACCCTTGTAAGGGCACTTGTCAACAAGCCTTCGATCCTTCTGGCAGACGAACCGACGGGATCGCTCGATAAAAAAAATGCCGTTAATCTTGGCGACCTCCTTCTTCAGATGAACATGGCCTACGGGATAACTCTCATTCTGGCAACTCATTCACAGGAACTGGCCGAGAAAATGAAAACTCAGTACACACTTGCAGAGGGAAAGTTGATTTCAGGAATCAGTCATTAGCATCGCACAAATGAAGCTGAAAGTATTCCATATTGTCGCAAGATCAATATCTTATAATCTTAAAAATGCTGTTTATCAGGCAAGTATTATCCTGTTGCTTGCTGCTGTCATCACAGGTTCACTGCTCACAGGCAAATCAGTCAGGAAGAGCCTCCGGCAGACTTCTCTCGAAAAGCTCGGAAACACAGGAATCCTTATAAGTTCAGGGATCCGGTATTTTGACCCCTCTCTCGCTGAAAGAATATCCTCTGAAACCGGATTGAAAACAACAGGCCTGCTTGAACTCGACGGTTATTGTCAGCATTTTAGTTCCGGACAGACAGCCTCTCGCATTAAAATTTACGGAATTACAGATGATTTCTTTTCATTTCAGGGACATCCGGGGCTGGTGGTTAATAAAGGTGAAATTGCAGTAAATGAACGGCTTGCTGATTACATTGGAATAAAAACAGGAGATGAACTTATAATCCGTTTCAATTCAATAAGCAGTATCCCGGCTGACGCACCTTTCTCTCCCGGAAAAGGTGCAACTGCTTCAATGGTTCTTAAAACGGGCGCTATTTTTACCTCTGCCAATTCAGGGAATTTCTCCCTTGGAATCACCCAGATAACTCCGATGAATATTTTCATCAACCGTTCGGACCTTGTTGATGCTGATGGGAAAATACCTGATATTAACAGATTGCTGCTTGAGAACCAGAAGAGTATGACTGTGGATGACATTTACAAGAACCTCCGCAGTGTAATAAAACCTGAAGATTCGGGTTTTACTATACGTCATGTACCTGAAACGAACGAATATGAATTGATATCGGACAGGATTTTTATTGATCAACCGCAGGTTGACGAGATAAAGAAAATGTCAATACCCTCTTTCCCGGTCATGACTTATCTTGCAAACATCATCTCCAGTGGAACTAAATCTGCCCCATATTCATTTATTTCCGGACTTGATCCTTCCTTGTATGACGGTGTTCCTGAAGGAAACGGNATTGTGATAAACAGATGGCTTTCCGAAGATATAAATGCAGGTCCCGGTGATACTCTTGAAATTTCCTGGTATNCACCCGATCCTCAGAATCGNCTTACTGTACAGAAGAAGGATTTTGTTGTGGCAAGGGTAGTAGGGATGAATGGTATCTGGGCCGATTCCTTGTTAATGCCAGAGTTTCCGGGAATCGCCGGAAGCGAATCATGTACTGACTGGGATGCGGGCGTAGAGATCAGGATGGACCTTATCCGCAAAAAGGATGAAGAATACTGGAATAAGTTTCGTGGTACACCAAAAGCTTTTATCAATTATGAAATGGCAAAAGAGCTCTGGGCCGGCAATTTTGGTCCTGCAACCTCAATCCGTTTCAATAAAGGTATCCGGGAAAGTGAAATAACTGAACAGCTTAAAGCTATAACAGATCCTTATAAGTCAGGGTTTACAATCACCGACNTACCCAAGGTATCCTTAAACGCTGCAAATGAAAGCGTCGATTTCAGCACACTCTTTCTGAGTCTGGGATTCTTTATTATCCTGTCCGCACTTATTCTGCTTATTCTTCTTGTTTCAACCTTTTATGAGGCAAAGAAGGATGAGGTTACTACGCTCTATTCTATCGGATTTGCTAAACGGGAGATCGAAAAGCTCCTGTTCTTTGAATCAGGTGCCATTGCAATTACAGGGGCACTCCTGGGAGCTTTTGCCGGTGGATTATTCAACCTTATAATAATAGAGGCTCTTAATTCGGTATGGAAGGGTGCTGTACAGACTAGCACTCTGATTTCCGGATTTGATCCATTATCACTATTTACCGGATTTTCGGTAACAGTCATTCTTATTCTGGTGATACTTAAAATAAAATCATCAGGTTTTTTGAGGTATCTCAGTAAGCCTGAGACCGGTAAAACAATCAAGCCTTCGACCGGAAATAGCTTATTTTATATTGTTATTTTTATAACAATAACAATTCTTTTAGTCGTTTTATCATTTTTCCCCGAAAATAACTCAACAATTTTCTCCTATCTGGCGGGAGTTTTGGTCTTTATAACTATGATACTGATTGTACGCCGGCATTATGTCCGGAAACAACAATCAGGAATTTACAGTTTCAGAAAGAAAAGCCAGATATCAGAATCTTACTACTCTTTTCACCCCTCACAGGCCATTGCCCCGGTTTTATTTCTTGCAGCAGGTCTCTTCGCGGTTATAATAACAGGTGTCAACAGGATGAGTATCAGCGGGAACATGCTGAGATCATCGGGCGGAACCGGCGGGTACCTTTTATGGGGAGAATCATCGGTACCCATACGTGGAAGCCTGGTAAGTGAAACAGGCAGGAAAGAGCTCGGACTTGATGATCCGGAACTTAAAGAACTTACACTGGTCCAGGGCAGGGTAACTTCAGGAAACGACGCCAGTTGCCTGAACCTTAATCATATTGCTTCACCTCCCCTTCTTGGAATTGACCCTTCCGTATTTATCAGGAAAGGATCATTTTCCTTTGCCGCCAAAATGAAGGGAATTGGATCATCAAATCCATGGCTTACAATTGAATATCCTCCTGCGAATGGCTCAGTTTATGGAATTGCCGACCAGACTGTGCTGCAATACGGACTTAAAATAAAGGTTGGTGATACTCTTAAAATAAGAGCTGAAAGCGGCCAGGTACTTAATGTAATTATTTCAGCTGGATTAAAATCATCTGTATTTCAGGGATACGTAATTATAGGGAACGAAAACTTCAGGCGGTTTTTTCCGTCAGTTCCGGGAAACCAGGTATTTCTTGCTGACGGTATTCCTGAGTCAACCCAATTGTATTTAAACATACTGACCGAAAGGTTGTCGGAATACGGGGTTCATTTCGAGCCGGCAGGAGAAAGGCTGGCATCCTTTTTCGTTGTCACAAATACATACTTATCTGTGTTTACAATTCTGGGTGGAATAGGAATGATTCTGGGTGTGACTGGATTGGGCCTGATACTGATAAGGAATTTCAACCAAAGAAAAAGAGACTTTGGTTTAATGCTGGCTGGAGGCTTTTCCTTAAGAAGCATTCAAAAAATTATTTTCGGGGATCATGCAAGAATTCTTATTTACGGGATCCTTACGGGCATTATTTCAGCCCTGATTGCAACAAGGCCTTCCATAATGAACGGTTCCGATCTTCCATGGAAAACATTAGTAATAATGATACTGCTGGTATTCATAACAGGGCTTACGGCTCTGGCAGTTTCGGCAAAATCGGTCAGAAAGGATTCCCTAATAAACAGGATAAGGAAAGAATAGCTGAGATTTGTACTACTTTTTACCCACTGCAAAAAGATAGTGTTGGGTTCTGAAATAGATCATTCCATCAGTAATAGCGGGTGCGGTCATACAAATATCCTTCATCGGGATTTCGGCAAGCAGTTTAAAAGTGCTTCCATCGCTAATGATATAAATAGTTCCCATCTCATCAACTATATAAATCCTGCCATCTGAAGCGACGGGTGATGCAATAAAACTCCCGGCAGTTCCGAGTTTTGCATTATAAACTTCTTTTCCGGTCAGGGGATCGAGGCAATTTATTACACCATTCCAATTCACATTATAAAGTAATCCTCTGTAAAGGAGCATGGTATGCATGTAGGAACCGCCCCTGGGCAGGCTCCACTGAATACCTGAATTTGAAGTTTCATCACCTTTAAGTGTTATATCGCCTATTGCACTTGTTTTTACTGCAATTATTGGTGAACTCTTTCCATGTGCACTGTTGAAATAGATAAGATTATTTCCCACAATTGGTGTTGGGATCTGAATATCTCCTCCCCCGGACATTCTCCAGATCTCTTTCCCAGTTTCAAAGTCATATCCTCCCCTGTGTTTATATCCGTTTACTGCAACACATGTCCTGCCTGCATTCGTGTAGATGTTGGGTGTGCACCAACCGGGATACTCATCTCTTTTTGATTTCCAAAGCTCTCTGCCCGTTTTAATATCATAAGCAGCAACGAATGAGTTATCAATCACATCAACCTGTATAATCAGGACACCCNTATGTATTATCGGGGAACTTGCGAACTCCCATTCCGCCTTTGGCATTGTAAAGAAGACCGACTTCAGAACTCCGAAGTTCTTNTTCCACTGAAGTTTACCTTCAATATCATAACAATACAGTCCCTCCGATCCGAAAAATGCAACTACATATTTACCATCGGTTGCAACAGTTGTGTTTGCGTGAGTTGATTTGGGATGGCGTTTGATCTTTGNGACTCCCTCATAAGAGGTCCTTTCCCAGATTATTTTACCGTTGGCTTTATTTATGCAATAGACTTTCCACTTATGGGCTGATGTATCATTTACGGGAGTAACATCACCATAAAGGCCGGGTTTATAACCTGCTTTGTCCTGCTCACTTACTGCGGTGGTGATAAATAACCTGTTTCCCCAGATGACCGGGCTGGATAAACCCATTCCCGGGATTTCTGTCTTCCATTTTATATTAACGGATTTCTCAAAATCAAATGAGTCAGGAAGATTTGCATTTTCGAGCACTCCTGAAGCCATATATCCCCTGTAACCAGGCCACTGGCGCTCATGTAACAGTTGTCCGTAAGCAAGGGAAGAAAAAAACAGAGAAAAAATAAAAGCAGCTGTAAAATATTTTATGATTTTCATGATTCCGATTCTATTTTTAAAATTTGGCGCACTAAAAATAGAAAATCATATTCTCATATTCAACTGCTGGCAGGTTTTAGAATTTAAAATTATAACCCACTGAAACAACATTAATATCTGAGATATGCGGGAAATAATCACGCTGGAACATGTACTCAAGCTCTAATGAATTCTTTTTAGAAATATTGTACCCGATCCCGGCCATAAACCTGTTTTTTTCAACAATTCTTTCTGACTGACCAAACATCGGAAAGAACAACTCAGTTGATATATAAGGATTTACAGGGAACGATGGAATATTGTAACTCATTTTAAGCTTTATCCGTCCGACTTCTTTCGACTCTTTATCATTTTCATCCTCAAAGTAGGTTTTGTACCGTTGCTGGAACCTGAACCTCGCCGTCAGATCAAAATCACCCAGCGGTAATTTCCCTCTGATATCCGCAAACCATTTATGTCTTGGATGAAACAGGTCATCGTTTTCTTTGAATTCGGTAAACCGGTAAGATACTCCAGCCGATAAATACTTGTTCAGTTTAAATGAGAGTCCCAGATCAAAAAATGCCTCTTCAATCTTTGAAGCATTATTAAACGTCCTCACGTTCGCATCCAGATCGAGCCCAAGGTTTTTTACAAGCTTTTTTTCAGCCGCTACACTGTACCAGATTCCGAAATCGTCCTGGGAAAAAGAGATTGAANAGGTGTAAATTAATAGAAACAGAAGAACAAGTCTCTTAGTCATCATCGTCATCATTCTTTGAATTGTTATTTGTTACCTGACCCTGGTTGATGCCATCGCTATAATAGTAAATNGTAAGATCACATATGTCGCGCAGGAAATTTATCTTCCCNACTTCAACCCTGTTAATTTTTTTAATTCCTGTTCTTTCCTGGAGATCCTTCAGCAGCTCATCATGCTTATCCTCCTTAATCAGGTTGATCTTTTCGTAGATGATGAGTTTTGAAGACTCATGTTTAATAAGCCAGAGTTTTTCAAGTCCGTAGGTAATGAAAATGATAACGATATTTGAAAAAAGNAGATCAACCAGACTTGTCTCGGTATTTGTCAGTGCATTTATTACGGAGACTCCTATTATAAGGAAAAGATATGTCATTTCTTTTATTGGCAGGGCATCGGTGCGGTAACGGATAATTCCGAAAATGGCAAACATGCCAAGGGCAAATCCAATCTGGAGCTTGACGCTCTCGAGAAGAAAGCAAAGAAGAAAAACAATGCTTGAAATAAGTATGTANGTAAAGAGATAGTCTTTTCGCCTGGTTTTTGAATAGTAAAGCCATCTCACAAGTATCATGATTACTGAGATGTTAAGAAGAAATCGCAGGACAAACTCGAGGAAGCCCGGGAGATCAATAATGTGAATCCCTGCAATGTTCACTGCTTCAGGCACTAAGATATCCATTGTATTCATTTTCGATCCGGTTTATTAATAAAATGTTTGGTTTGAGGCTGTTTTTAAGGGGAAGGTCGTAAAGCATCACNCAGCCAATGCAATACTTGCTGAACCCCGTTGGATAACTTGAGAATTGTTTGATAATTCCGGAAAATGGTGAGCGGGATGCAGGTCCTTCACTCTTAAGCTCAACAACTGAAATAAGTGGGAGTCCGATCCTATTATTTCCCGAAATTGAAGAAAAAGAGAGATCCAGATCGATTGTGATGCGCTCAGGTGTATCAAAACCTACAAATGTCATTCTTTTAAAGCTGTTTGAAAGAACTGGTTTTAAGTCATTACAATTAAATTTNATATGCGAGTTGACAAATCCGATTGTATTTTCATCAAAAGAACTGCCTGAAGAAGAGTTTTCCATCCGCCATTTAACAGTCCTGTCCTTCTTTGTTTTTTTCTTTATTTCCAGAAAAGTATTTCCTGTTGATTTATAACTCCTGTACCTTACTTTTACACGACCTGGTCTGCCTGTAACATGCTGATTGAACAAGGTGAAGTCGGGTGTATCAAGATATAATGTATCATAAGATGAAATTCTTATATTNTTGATCTCAAGCACCCTGTATCTTTTCTGCATAAGTAGAAGCAAGTCAGGGATACGGTTAGCCGGCAAAAGATATTTGGTGTCATTCCTGTCCATAAGCTTAACATTATCCATCTCACCGAGCCTGACGGAATTGAATGAATCAAGAATTTTCAATATTTCAGAAATAACNTCCATTTAATATGTTGTGTACACGTATGTCTTTTTTGATTTCAATTTCTTGTTTGAATCATATACAAGTTTCTCACTCCTGAGTCCATTTTCATATTTGTATTCCGAAAATTCGATAAGCCTGCCTGACGGATCAAATTCTTCCTCTTTTGTTTTATTGTTATCCGCATCGTACTGATATTTGAAGTGCTTGTCGATCTTTCCCTGCTTGTAGGTAATATCTTCAATGAGGTTACCTTTTGAATCAAAATACTGCTCGGTATCTTTGTATTTTCGCGCCACCAGCATATCGTATTTTTCCTGTGTGACAATTATGCTCTTAATNTTTTTCTCACTTTCTTTCTGCTGGGCATTCAATGCAACACTCAGACTTATCATCAGAGTCAGGATTAGAATGTATCTGGTTTTCATTTTTCAGGATTTAATCTTTANACCTACGGCTTTTTCTGCCCTCAAAAATAATTGATTTCTTACTTCAACGTAACTGATGGTCTCTAAATTGCTTAAATCGTGGATGATAATACTACTACAGGATGACCCTCCTGCTCCCTCCTGACCCTATCAAAATCAACGGTAAAGATATTTTTACAGGTCGGCTCTTCTGATCGGATTTGTTAATCTAAGCCTTATATCCGGTCAGTCCAAGGTTCAGTTCAGGCTGCTTATCACTAAGGGATTGATAGATAACCAGAGCCGCTCCCAGTGCAGTAGCGTTGTTTATTACAGATGTATATACTTTTTTTGAAGGGAATGACGCGGCAATAAGTTTCAGGAAAATTTTNTTTTTAGCAAAACCNCCTGTTATGTAGAAATTCTCAATGTCGTCGTTTTCCGGAAGGATAAGCCTGATAGCTTCAGAGGTAAGATCACTCAGCTCGCACATAAGCTGGTGGTAACCTTCATCGAACGATTTAAAATCAAAGAGATCTATACGCTCCTTGAATTCCCTCGATTCCGGTCCACTGTTAAAAAATGCTCTTTTATCGCCGCTATACCTGGTCTTCAGCATATTTATAAGATCCTGATCAAACTTTACATTTCTGAAGAAATCTCCGGTCATCCTGAAATGATCGGTAAGCATTTTTACGCCTCTTTCATGCAGATTGCCAAGGAACAGTCTGGATGATTTGACTGGCTGACGTGCNATGCTCATATAGCACAGGCAGTCGTTGTCGAGCTGTTCCACCGAAAGTTTTTCGTTATTGAAAGGATTCATGTTAATGCACCATGTTCCCGATGAAATCAGGAGGAATTTCCCTTTGCTGGCTGTAAAGTAAGGAGCAAGCGACGATGAACTGTCGTGTATTCCAATCCCGGCTTTAATCCTTTTACCATCAATGACGACTTCTGTGAATGTACCTACCGGGACAGGTTCGGGGAGATCCAATTCATTATCGGCTACCCATGGATGGTACTTCATGTTGTCAAAATCCCAGAGCCCTGTATGACATCCTATTGAAGTGTGTTCAGAACAGATTTTTCCTGAGATAAGGTATGAGAGATATTGAGGAAAATGAAGTATATATTTTACTTTGGAAAACACCTCAGGTTTGGTGCTCCTGAGCCATAGAATCTGTATTCCCGAGTTAAGCATACCCAGTGCCGGAGAAGCAGTTCTCCTGCAAAATTCATCCTGCCCGCCATACCTTCTGTAAAGCCTCTCTGGTATTTTTTCATCAATTGGTTTAAGGTAATTGTAAACAGGAGTCAACCTTTTACCATTTGCATCAAGATAGACGATCGTAGCACCATAAGTGGCGAAATTCAGAGCGGTAAGGTCATATTTCTCGGAATGAACAAGCTTGTTTATTGATTCCCTTATCCAATTCTCTATCACCTCAATATTATCACATTCGAACCCGTCATCATCGAGCTTCTCTGCAATTCTGATCTCCTGCTCAAATACAAGCTTGAAATTATAATCAAACAGAAGCAGCTTTTTGTTGGTTTTCCCGACATCGAATACTGCTATAACCTTCTCCTTCATATAACTAATTCCCCTGCTTTGTCATTAACAGATCTCATATTGTAACTATCTCTTCAGCAATACTGCCTTTTCATAATTCATTATCTCTTCGATATAATCCTGACCAGCAGGAACTTTGTTCCGGAGGCAGTAGTAATCCCATACAGCTCCGAATGGCTTTGATTTCATAAGTTCCAGAAAGGATAACCGTTCAAAGGTCCTTCCCTCCTCTTCAAACTTCAGGAGTGTCTGGTATGGTTCAAGCATGGCATACATGAAAGCCATCTGGGCCGACCGTGTACCTATTACATAAGCACCAATCCTGTTAAGGCTTGCATCGAAGAAATCGAGACCGATATTTATTCTGGCAAGAGCTTTGGCCCGTATAATTTCCTGTGTTATGAGTAACAATTCATCATTAAAAGTTAACACATGATCGCTGTCCCATCTTACTCCTCTTGTAAGATGTAACAGCAGTTCATCAATATAAAGAAGTATTGAGGAAATCTTGTCTCCAACCTGCTCAGTCGGATGGAAATGACCGTTATCAAGTGTGATCATTGTGTTATTCTGAACAGCGTATCCGAGGTAGAAATCATGTGATCCAACAACCATCGATTCGGATCCGATCCCAAAAAGTTTGCTTTCGATGGAATCCTTCAGATATTTCTTTGGATACTTAACCGTAAAAATCTCATCCAGAGACTTCTTCAGGAGTTTGCGAAGTCCCATCCTGTCGACTGGTGTGTCTTTTGAACCGTCAGGTATCCAGATATTATGAACTGAAGGAGTGCCGAGCTGTTTTCCCATTTCAGCTGCGATAGCGCGGCATCTCTTTGTATGTTCAACCCAGAATTTTCTGATCTTCGGATTTTTACTTGAGAGGGTAAAGCCATCATCAGCTAAAGGGTGGGAAAAGCATGTGCAATTGAAATCCAGTCCTATTTTCCTCTTTTTTGCCCAATCGATCCAGCCCTGGAAGTGTTTTGCCTCAATCTGATCACGATCGACCTTTTTCCCCCCAAACTCACCATAAATAGCATGAAGACTCAGCCTCTGTTTTCCGGGAAGCAGTGATAATACTTTATCGAGATCATCCCGCATCTGAGCAAGTGATTTTGATTTTCCCGGAAAATTACCGGTAGCCTGGATCCCCCCGCCGCCCAGCTCAGCCCCCTCTTTTTCAAATCCTCCCACATCATCGGTCTGCCAGCAGTGAAGGCTTATTACAACATCATCCATCTGCTTCAGGACTTTTTCAGTGTCAACTCCTATTTCTGCATACTGCTCTTTAGCAAGCTGATATGATTTCTTAATGAGCTCTTTATCCATTTCAGTAATTTTATTATGATGATATTAAATACTTCTG
>JGI20214J51088_10000691_pt1 | contig 23316 bp, 12 predicted proteins | sample WetSurMetagenome_FD_51088 | JGI IMG/M metagenome (IMG submission 51088) | reverse complement strand
CGAGGGGATCTGGTTCGGATTGGAAAGACATGTGATCTCCCCGAATACCGGTTTCAGAAGTATCTCAAGGGCGCTCAGGATGCTTCTGTTATCGTCTGCTANCAGGATGTTACAATTTGNAGAATGCATGTNATTACTTTTTTTGCGCTAAGCTTTATGAAGAAATTATTTCATTAAACAAATGTACCAGATTACCAAATGGAAGTCAATGTTTTGTAAAATATTTTTACGNTTAAANGTAAAATATATTTACTCTGCACAATAATGGCAATATTTAAATAAATGTCTATCTGAATGTTATATGTTTGGCACCATAATAGCTGGTAAACAATAAAAACAAATCCATGCTAATAATTTCAAATCTAAAAAATGCAATAAGGAGTATTTCAAGAAATAAGGTTCAGTCATTCATAAGTATTATTGGGTTGGGAATTGGGCTTGGGTGCATAATACTCCTGCTTGCATTAATACTTCATGAAAAATCGTTCGACAGATTTATACCAGATCACCGGAACCTTTACCGGATTGTATTCGGGCAGTCAGCCCTTACTCAGTATCCTCTTGCCGAGAAAATGAAGGAAGAATTCCCTGAAGTAAAAGACTTTTTCAGGTTTAATCAGACAAACAGCATTGAACTCAGAAATCCGAAGAATGAGATGGTAAGAGACAGAAATTTCGGATTTTCCGATCCTTCCGTTTTTAAGATACTTGGCGTCCGGCTTATCTCAGGTGCCCCGGCTACTTCAATCAGCGATGTGGCGATTTCTGAAACAACAGCCCGCAAGTATTTCGGGAATATACCCCCTATGGGATCAGTGTTACAGGTAAAACTTAATGACAGTATTATTAACATGACTGTATCGGGAGTCTTCAGGGATTTCCCCTCAAACTCAACCCTTAATCCAATGTTCATCGCAGATATAAAACTTGCCGAAAAGTTGAATATGCAATTCCAGAAAACTCTTGGAGATTATGGAAATGAGAGAAACAGCAGCCTGAATTGGAATTATAGTGAATTTCTCTCTTTTGTTATTGTTGATAAAAATGCTGACAGTAAATCACTTGCTGCCAAAATCGGAAAGTACAAAGAACTAATGGACAATAAAGATATTAAGAACCTTGAATATTCCCTTCAGCCGGTCCGTGATATCTATTTAAAATCAGAGAATCTTGGTGGAGGCCGGTTCTGGAGGGTGGGGAACGCCAGTGAGCTCAAATATTATGAAGCAATTTCAATCCTTATATTACTTATATCAGCCCTCAATTATATTCTCCTGACCCGGGCCGCGATATCAGAAAGACTTCATGAACTTGGAACCAGGAAAGTATTCGGGGCATCAGAGAGAACTTTGAGGAAAGAAATTATACTGGAGGCCAATCTTGTTGCAGTTCTGAGTCTGATCCCGGCTGCTTTTGTTATTGATTCCGGGATATCGTTTATTGATACTACTCTGAATAAAACTTTAAGCACAGATATTTTCAGCAATCCTGCTATGTGGTTGCTCCTGATATCGGTAGTGCTCTTTACAGGCACTTTGTCTGGTTTCCTGATCGGATATAATTATTCCAGGATTCCTGTAGACAATTTACTTTCAGGCATATCTTCAGGAGATTCTGGTTCGAACAGATGGAACTATTCATTCCTGATGCTTCATTTCACAATCTTTATAATACTTGTTTCAGGAGTAATTGCTGTATCAAGACAAATAAAGTATTCAATGACAGGCTATATCGGAATTAATCCCGAGAATGTTCTGGTAACGCGACTAAATACAGATGAATTAAGAAAAAGCTTCACGGCAATTTGTGATGAGGTAAAAAAGATTCCTGGTGTTGAAAGAATTGCCGGTGGCACATTTATCCCTCCTTTTGGCAATTATCTGCCTGTAAACCTGGCAACACCTGAAGGTAAAAAAGAAAGATTCGACGGTCTCATAATGGGTGAGGGGATGATTGAACTCCTTGGTATTGAAGTCATTGATGGATCTTCATTTGGCCCATACAAGCCTGGACCTCCAGAAGTTCTGTTTAATGAATCTTCCGCAAAAATTCATAATGTAAAAGCAGGGGACAATTTTCTTGCTTTCAGGGTCAAAGGAATTGTAAGGGATTTTCATGCCCATTCCCTTCACACTCTTATCCAGCCAATGGTCATTCTTCAGCAGAATCCCGACAGGATGGGACTTATAGCTATTAAGACAAGTGGAAATAATGATGAAGCAATAATAAAGAGGCTCAGAGAATTATATAACCAAATATCACCGGATGAAATATTTGAAACCAGTTATCTTACTGACGATATAGAGAATTTTTATGGACAGGAAAGCAACCAGTCACGGATCATTACTGCATTTTCGGCACTCGCAGCAATCCTTGCAGTGATGGGTTTGTTCGGGATCTCCTTGATCACCATCTCAAAAAGGAAAAAAGAGATCGGGATCAGGAAGGTCAATGGTGCATCAATAGCTGAAGTCTTGCTGATGCTGAATGTTGATTTTATCAAATGGGTGCTGGTATCAATAGTTATTGCAGTACCGGCATCCATTTATCTTTTTTCAAAGTGGCTGGAAAGGTTTGCATACAGGGCTGAGCTGAGCTGGTGGATCTTTGGGCTTGCAGGTCTGTCAGCAATTTCAATAGCACTGTTAACTGTCAGCTGGCAGAGCTGGAGGGCGGCCACGAGGAATCCGGTCGAAGCACTGAGGTATGAATGACCTACCAACCAACCAGGGGGGTTTACATATAAAAATCCCCTCCCTGGAGAACCTGCCAAGCCCTGTGTGGGGTTTGGGGGTGGTTTTTTAGACACATCCGGCAACCAGTAGATAGTAGTCAGGATGAGATTATGAACAAATGAGAATATTTAATACAGATACAATGATTTTTCTCAATTTAAAGTCAGCGTTCCGTAACCTGCTTAAGAACAAAGTCTATTCTTTTCTGATAATAGGAGGCTTTGCAGTAGGTTTTGCTGCCTGTATCCTTATAGGCCTTTTTTATCATACAGAAACAACTGTAAATAATGATTTCCCAAACCATAAACAGATTTACAGGATTTATGATGTAAAAAAGAATCGCTGCAACATCAACTGGGATCTTCACCCGGTTCTGGTTACTGATTATGCTGCAGTGAAAGATGCCTGTCCTCTCGATTATAACATAAGCACTGATCTGACAATAAAAGATGTACAAACAAATACCACAGCAGGATTCACGCACCTGCTTACAACAACCGAGAACTTTTTTTCTATCTTCTCAGTGGATCTGGCTGAAAGCCTTTCCGGTAAGCCTTTCGCAGGAAGAGAATCAGTAGCTGTTTCCACTGCGCTGGCTAAATCTCTATTCGGAACCCGGAGCGCTATTGGCAGACAGGTTAATATTGGTAATTACTTCTTTGGAACTGTCACTTCTGTCTTCATTGAATTACCGGACAATTCAAGCTTCAGTGCCGATATCATTTTAAACAGTGAGAATGAAAGATTCCGGATTTCATCAACAAACGTCAATGGATTCAGATACAATCCCACAAATCATTTTGTTCAGTTAAGGGAAGGAATCAATCCGGGTAATTTTATTAATGAGCTGAATGCTACTGATAAACTTAAGGTGCTGGATATAGATAGTCTCTCACTGCAAAGACTTGATGATATTTATTTATCTGAACTAACAATGAAAAGCAGGCACGCTAAAGGAAATCCGTTTTTGCTTAAGATTTTTCTGGCGATCGCATTGCTGATCCTCGTGCTTTCAAGTATAAATTACCTGAACTATTCCATATCGATTCATTATGCAAGATTAAGGGAGACAGGTATTAAAAAGACTTTTGGAGCCGGCTGGAAAGAACTGGTGAACTATGCCCTTACCGAAGTAACCCTTGGTGCAACAGTTGCATTGTTCCTTGCAGTCATAATTACAGACTTTGTTTTACCCTATTCTGACAGACTTTTTGGAAAGATTATGCACATTAACTGGTCGGATCTGCTCGCTGTTGCACCTGTTTTCCTGATATTTGTGATTATTGTTATTTTGATCAACAGTCTTGCTCCGATTTATATCCTTTCAAGATTCAATATCCTTGAGTCANTGTCTGGTTTCAAGGGNGATATTAATAGCAGGCAGCTATGGAAGAAAACCCTGCTTACTTTCCAGCTTACAGTATCCATAGGGTTAATTGCAGTGGTTTTAATAATCTTCCGTCAGCTTCATTTTGTAAAGCACTCTGATCCTGGCTTTGAAAGCGAACGCCTTTTACGAATTAACATCCCATACAGGTTTCAGCAAACTGAAGCACTCAGAAAGGAACTTGGTAACCTCGCTTTTGTAAAGAGTACTACCCTGAGCAGCGGCTGTCCGGGTATGATCAACCACAGAATGGACAATGATNTTGAAGGTAAATCAATTACATTCAATTGTATTTATGTTGGCGATAATTATCTGAATACAATGGGAATGGAACTGCTTCAAGGTCGTGATTTCCTTGATGGTGATTTAAATAGATCGTGCCTCATAAATGAAGAAGGTTATAAGCAATATGCCTGGGAAAATCTTGAGGGAAAGAGATATAACAANGGGCAGGAGGGAGGTTTCGAAATAATCGGAAAAATCAGAGATTTCAAATTCGAATCATACCATTATGCAGTAGAACCACTTGTTCTGCTTTTTACCGGGGCAGAATCCGGGAACGTGCTTTCAGTCANGCTGTCACCAGGGAATACCGGACAGCAAATTGATCAGATCGGTAATGTCTGGAAATCGGTTTCACCTTATGAACCATTCAGTTATGTTTTTTATGATGATTTTTTCCAGTCATTCTATGTTAAAGAAGAGAAACTGGCCAGTTCAATCACATTTTTTATGCTCATTGCCCTTACCCTTACATGCATGGGTATTTTCGGACAGATCTTTATGGTTTGTCTGGGAAGAGTTAAGGAAATTGGTATTCGCAAGATCAATGGAGCGACNATATCTGAGATTCTCTTCATGCTGAACCGCGATTTCATTATCTGGTTCAGTATTGCGTTTATTATCGCCAGCNCTGCTGCATGGTACATAGGAAATCGCTGGCTTGTGAATTTTGCATACCGTATATCCCTTGACTGGTGGAACTTTGTACTTGCAGGCTTAATGGCTCTGATAATAGTACTGGTGACNGTGAGCTGGCAAAGCTGGAGAGCGGCAACAAAGAACCCTGTAGACTCTCTCAGGTATGAATAATTTAACATTTGAAACCTTTAAACTTCTAAATCCTTCAACTCATTGACATTTCATGCAACTTAACCAGATCTTCAGAAGTATCTTCAGGGACCGACTGAACACATTAGTAATAATAATCAGTCTTGCTGTTGGCATTGCCTGTATCAGTCTTATCTCTTTATTTATAAGCCGGGAAATGGGAACTGACGGTTTCCATGAAAATAAGGACCGGATATATGCGNTGAAGTGCGATGATCCATGGATACCGGGCAGTAAAATGTATTATTGCAAGTCAGGATCTGCCGAGTATATGAAAGCCAATGTAGCCCGGGTCGAAGACTTTTGTCGTTACAATAATTCAAATTCGCTGAAAATAATAGTAAATAACGAAGAATACTTTGATCATCCTCAAATTATCGGAGCTTCAGAAAATTTTTTCAGTTTCTTTTCATATAAGTTATTGACCAATAATCCGGGAACAGCACTCGAAGCAGCATCAAGCCTTGTCATTTCAGCTGATCTGGCTAAAAAATACTTCGGTAAAGATGAACCTGTTGGAAAGATAATCACACTGGTAAACCGGAATAAAACAGAAGAGATGACTGTGACAGGGATTTTTGAAAAACCTGTTGATAACACGCAGATTAACTTCGATATGGTCCGTCTGATCGGTAACATCGACAGCCGCTGCTATGTAAGACTTGCAGAAAACACCGATCCAAAAGAGCTGGAAAAGATATTTTCGGAGAAAAAAGAGATTATTCCTGTTGTAAATACCGGGACTTCNGGTCCGACATATTACCTGGAACCTCTGCAGAAGGCATATTTCGATACTTCACGCGGACTGGTTGTTGATAACAACCGTGACTGGAGAGATCTGTGGATTGCATTTATAATAGGACTTATGATAATCGGGATTGCCATCTTCAACTTTCTTGGGGTTCTTGCAAATAAGTTTCACAGGAAGGTCAAAGAATACTATTTAAGAAGGATCAATGGAAGCACCATACAGGATTTGATTGTCCGNTTTACACTTGAAAACTCAATCATTGTCGCGGTATCTTTCTTAATTGCATTGTTCCTTATGCTCGATATGTTACCCTTCTTCAACACACTGACGAACAGCAAAATCACTAATACGTTTATCGGGCAACCTGAACAGGTCACTATCCTNATAGGAATCCTTCTTTTTATATTGCTTATGACATTAGTTTTTGCTTTTCACCTGATCAGTTCAAATCTTGATTTAAACATTTTAAAAACCGATCAGGATCATATGGTAAGGAGCATTCAGATTCCTATTTTTAATATTTTCCAGCTGACCGCTTCTATAGCCCTTATTATTTGTTCACTGGTAATTATCAGGCAGATGAACTATATCACCAATAAACCAATCGGTCTGAATAAAGAGGTTATTGAGTTAAAGATTCCCCCGCAGTATCAAGACAAAACAGGAATATTCAGAGATGAGCTATTGAGAAATAGTTCAATAAAAAATGTTTCTGTCACCGTAGCTTCACCACTTCTCGAACACTTTCTGGTCGCTTTGAAATATCAGCAGGATGGTGTTGAGAAACAATATTCTCCAGGAGGATTCAGCGGTGATGAAAACTATCTCGATGTGCTGGGAATAGAACTTGTTTCAGGTATGGGTTTTTCTGAAACACCTACTGCAAACAGTAACAAATGCCTGATAAATGAGTCATTCGCCAGATTATTTCAGAATCAGGACTTAATTGGTAAAGGAATGCCCGGAATGGAAGGTATTATTATCACGGGTGTTGTTAAAGATTTCCATTATTCAGATTTAAAATCAATGGTGGAGCCTGCATTTATTTCATTTGACAAAAAAGGAGGACACCTGCTTGTGAAAGCGCTGAAGAACCAAACGCAGGAGGCAATGAACGCAATTTCAGTTACATGGCAAAAACTTATCCCCGATTACCCTTTAGATACGGAATCAGTAGGAGAACGTTTTGAATGGTATCACAGAGGTAATATAAACTTTAAAAGACTTATTGTGTCATGTTCGGTTATAAGTCTTTTCCTGTCGATGATCGGACTCTTCGCGGTCTCTTTTCAGAAAACAAGTTTCAGGACAAAAGAGATTGGTATCCGTAAAATAAACGGAGCAAATATCATTGAAATANTGATTTTGATAAACAAAGATTTTGTAAGATGGACTATGATCGCTTTCCTTGTAGCTATTCCGGCTGCNGGCTATGCGATGCATAAATGGCTCGAAAGCTATGCGTACAAGATCGATTTAAAATGGTGGATTTTTCTGCTTTCGGGAGTAATTGTTCTGGTAATATCGCTGATTACTGTGAGCTGGCAAGGCTGGAGGGCAGCAGCGAGGAATCCTATAGAGGCACTCAGGTACGAGTAATCTATCCCAAACTGCTGCAGATGGAGGGCACCTACAAGGTATCCGGGAAATGGTCTGGCATACAAATAGTATGGATAAAATTTGAAAACATGATATACATATTTAAAACAATATTGCGGAATTTTGCGCGGAGACCTTTGACCAATCTGATAAACCTGTTTGGTTTGGCCGTAAGTTTCACTTTAGTAATCATTTTATCGGTCTATTGTTATAGTGAACTTACAACTGACAAGTTCCATAATAATGGNAAACGNGTCTACATGTACAGACGATCAGTTGGTGAAATCTATTCTCCGGGAATCTTAAAGGAAACCATCGATAAAAATGTTCCTGGGGTCGAATCCACGATTAGAATAACCGGAACCTGGGAAGCGCCTGTATTTCAGGCTGAAAACAGGGAACCCATTAAATCTGATCTTATGTTTGCCGATGAAGATTTTTTTAAATTCTTTACCTATAAAGTTATTCAGGGAGATGCTGAATCTGCCCTTAAAGAGCCTCTGACAATTGCAATTACTGAAACCCTGGCGAAAAAACTCTTTGGACCTGAAAATGCCATTGGAAAAATAATAAAGTTAAATAACAACACCGAATTAACCGTACTCGCAATAATTAAAGAGCCAAAGGCCAATTCTTGTCTTAAATTTAGTGCAATTGCATCCATTTCAACACAAAAAATCGTCCAGGGTCAGGATGGAGAGTATACAGATTGGGGATGGATGGATTTTCAGACATTTCTTCTTTTAAATAAAGAGACTAATTATAAAGAAACTGAGAAAGCAATTCTGAGCATTGTACCGGAAGACTTCAAAAAAAATTACGAAAATGCGAAGCTTATCCCTTTGGAAGATATTTACTTTTCAAAATTTATGCTTTATGGTAATGATTATCTTGTCTTCGGGGACAAGAAAAAGGTCTTGCTTCTGGTGCTGTCNGCAGCATTGGTNTTGATTATTGCCCTGGTTAATTTTATAAACATTACATCCTCTCAATGGCTTGGAAGAATAAAGCAAACCGGGATCATGAAAATACTTGGAGCTAAGCAATCGACAATCTTGCTTAATTTGCTCTCTGAATCATTTATTTTCTTCCTGGCTGCACTCTTGATAGCAATATACCTTGCTAGNTCAGCAAACCTTTTTATAATGAAATATACAGGTATACATTTTAGCCGGGAACTGACTTATTCTCCGGCCTTTATCCTTATTTCATTAGTAAGCATCCTATTTTTAAGTCTGATTTTCACCATCATCCAGGCTTTGAGAATATCGTCCTCTAAAGCTATTGACAATCTGAATAATACAATAAACTCAGGCAAAATCAATTTTTCTTTCAATACAATTCTTATAACCATTCAGTTTGTGATTGCTATTGTTCTTATAGCTTTTACTACCCTTGTTCAGAAACAGGTCAGGTTCGGCAGCAATAATCTGGGTTTCAATCAGGAAAATATTATAGGCATAAAACTAACACCCCAGCTGAACCAAAAGAGTGATGTATTGAAAAAGTTGCTGCTGGAAAGGTCCTCAATCCGCGAACTTNCATTCACAAATTATTACCCCGGGAAGGTTATTTCTCAATGGGGAGTCGAGATGGAAATTGACGGTGAAAAGAAACAACTTGATTTTGACACATTTAATGCTGATGCCACATTTATAAAAATGATGGGACTGCAATTAGTCACAGGTCGTTTTTATTCTGACGATCTTGCAACGGATAAGGAGAAAATTCTGGTCAACGAAACATTTTGTCATAAATACAATATTACGAATCCTCTTTCAAAAGGGTTCACAATGGGTAAACGCACCTATGAGATTGTTGGTGTTGTAAAGGATTCGCATTTCAAGCCAGTCAGTCAGCCTATTAATCCTATGGTTATAAGAAATGAACAAAATGCTTCACATTGTCTGGTAAACCTGCAAACCGCCAGTTTTAGTTCACTGTCTGAGGTGATACAGGATATTAAGGCAACAGCTTCAGAACTTTCACCATCATTCCCGGTTGAGGTAAGCTTTTTTAACCAGGCTGTAGAGAATATGTACGAATCGGAATTACGATTTCGCCGTACCTTCTCTCTTTTTGCCGGATGTGCTATTGTTATTTGCTGTCTGGGAATCTTAGCTATGTCACTTTTTGCCTGCCAGAAACGCATTAAGGAAATCGGAATCCGGAAAATAAATGGGTCGAAAGTCCTTGAAGTTATGCTAATGCTTAATAAGGATGTAATAAAACTGGTAGCTGTTGCTTTCCTTATTGCTACCCCAACATCCTGGTATGTAATGCATAAATGGTTACTGAACTATGCCTACAGAACAGAACTCAGCTGGTGGATATTTGTCCTTTCAGGGTTGTTGGCCCTTGTAATTGCATTGCTTACAGTAAGCTGGCAGAGCTGGAGGGCGGCAACAAGAAATCCCGTCGAAGCATTACGGTATGAATAAGAGCAATTTCATACATTTATAGTAAAATATTGTAAATGATAAAAAACTACCTGATCCTTACGTTCAGAAACCTGAAGTCTAACAAGGGGTATTTCATTATTAATCTTCTGGGATTAACAATCGGGATAACCGCCTTTATCCTGATAACATTATGGATAAAAGCNGAAACATCGTACGATAAATTCCATAAAAATGCCCAAAATATTTACAGAGTCGATTATCTTCTTTATGAGGAAGGTATTCTTGAACAGCATTCTGCGTCAGGATCGTCCGGAGTCGGAAAAGAGATAAAGAACATGTTTCCTGAAGTAGAAGACTATACACGGTTTTATCGAACTGAGAGCCTGGTAAAATATGGCGACAAAACCTTTAAGGAGAAAAACATTCTTTATGCACAATCATCTTTCTTTGAGATTTTTTCATTTCCTCTTTCAGACGGAAAGCTTGACTCCAGCATTCTTGCAATAAATCATGCCGTAATTACTGAAGAGACTGCCCGGAAATACTTCGGCAATGAAAATCCTCTCGGAAAAATGATAACTATCGATGGAGCCAACGATTTCGAAGTGGCAGGAATTGTCAAATCAATACCGGAAAACTCTCATTTTAAATTTGATATTCTGCTCTCCTACGAAAATCTGATAAAGAGTTCAAGAGGTTGGGATAATTCATGGGTCAGTGAAAGGGTTTACTCTTACATTCTCATTACGCCAGGGGCTGATGCNAAAGCATTGGAAGCCAAATTACCACAAATACCCGAAGCCTTTATCGGGAAATTTATGAAGGATGCATTCTTCCTGCTGGAATATAAGCTGGTAAAACTTACTGACATTCATCTACATTCTTCTGTCAGCAACGAATTAGAGGTTAACGGCAACTACCGGAGTGTATTCTCGCTTGGTATTGTGGCTTTACTTGTGCTGTTGATCGGGTTTGTAAATTATATAAACCTGGCCACTTCAAGATCAATAGAACGGGCTCATGAGGTTGGCATCCGTAAAGTAACGGGAGCATCAAAACAGGATCTTGTTTTCCAGTTTCTTACAGAGTCGGCATTATTAAACCTGATTGCATTGATAATCAGCATCACCGGTGTTCTTCTTTTGCTTCCGTTCTTCAAGCAGGTTATGCAAAGTCCGCTGCAGCTTGATTACTTTATGGTTTTACTCCTCTTCATTCTGCTTCTTGTTTCCGGATCATTGTTCACCGGACTACTCCCTGCTGTTTACATTTCGCATTTTGCTCCCGGCCTCGTTCTGAAAGGGAAGAATCCGACTGAAGCCCGATGGGTAAGACTACTGAAAAACTTTCTTGTTGTTTTCCAGTTCACCGTCTCAATAATTTTAATTACAGGCACGATCATAATTTACCGCCAGGTTAATTTTATGCGCAATCACGACCTCGGATTCATTAAAGAAGGATTAATAGTCCTTGATGGTCCAAGAATACTCCGGGCAAATACATATGAATCATACATGAAAACCCTCGAATCATTTAAGAATGAAATATTAGCGTTGTCTGGTGTAAGCAACATAACTGCTTCATCAAATGTTCCCGGAACCGAGATCAAAAATTCACGTGTCTTCGGGATCCCNGTGGAGGGTCGTAACACAGAAAAAAGGATTGATGTATATTATATTGACAATCATTTTTTTGATACTTATGGACTGACTCTCCGGGCTGGTGAAAATTACCAGGCATCAATTGAAGAGGAATCGAAAAAAATTATAATAAATGAATCTGCGCTTTCCTATTATGGATTTGAAGAACCGGTAAGCACTATTGGAAAAATACTGAGGAGCGGCAACCAGGAGGTCACAATAAAAGCTATTGTGAACGATTTTAATCAGCAATCACTCAAACAATTACCCAGCCCAATAGCATTTTTCAATCAACCGGCAAATACTTTTTACACAATCAAAGTCAATATGACAGGTATAGAACATCTTTTACCTGAATTGGAGAAGATATGGAATTCACATTACCCCGGAAATCCATTTGATTATTTTTTTCTTGACGATTTTTACAATGAACAATACAGTGCAGACGAGCGTTTCAGCGGATTGTTTCTGGCAAGTTCAATACTGGCAATAATTATTGCCTGCCTGGGGCTGTCGGGATTATCAGCTTATTCCATTTCCCGCCGGACGAAGGAGGTTGGAATCCGGAAAACGAATGGCGCCAGGATCCTTCAGGTTTTGATCCTGTTGAATAAAGATTTCATGAAATGGGTTGGGATTGCGTTTGTAATAGCTGTTCCGGTCGCCTTGTTTATTATGAATAAATGGCTTGAGAACTACGCTTACAGGGTTGAGCTCAGCTGGTGGATTTTTGTGATAGCAGGTATTATTGCCTTTACAATTGCTTTGATTACCGTAAGCTGGCAGAGCTGGCGCGCGGCAACGAGGAATCCGGTTGAGGCTCTCCGATATGAGTGACCCAACCCCCCAAATGAGGTTAGTTTACCCCCAACCCCCCAAGGGGGGCTTAAAGAAGGATTTAATATGAAAATGGCATATAAGGATGTTATAAATAATGAAAAGCCANAGTCCCCCCTGGGGGATTTAGGGGTGAATCTCCTGCAGANCTTAAGATATGGTTTACTTATTTGGGAGAGGTGCTATGTGGAACAAANGAGATTGGTTCATTATTTTCAGGAATGATGTTCTTGTAATGTTCAAACCTTTCAAGTATCTCACTAACAAATGCTACCGATTCCTTTCCCTTGAAATAACCGTATTTTACAACAATGTCGTTATAATATTGCGGTTCCGATTTTTTCAATATCCATACAGCTACATTTCCATCCCATTTATGAGGATCCATTCCGTTTTTTTCGGCAAGCCTCATGGCATCAAGTATGTGACCTGGTCCGGCATTATAGGATGCAAGGATAAATTTGGTCCGTTCATTGTCATCAGAAATCATTGGATCAAAAATGTTATGCAGCCACTTAATGTACTTCGCTCCGGCTTTAATGTTGTTTTCAGGAGATGAAGTGATATCGATACCAAAATTCTTGCCTGTTTCAGGCATTATCTGCATAAGACCGTAAGCTCCGACCCTTGAAATAACGTCAGGCATGAACCTTGATTCCTGATAGATCAGAGAGGCCATAAGTCGCCAGTCCCAGTGTATTGTTGCACTGTATTTCTTTATCAGGTCATCCCATTGTGAGACTTTTCCGGTCGAAAGTGCATAGTAATTGCTTTTCACTATNGCATTTGACCGGGAGTTTTTAAAGTATTTGTTGTAAAGAATGGCAAAGGTCTGTGTTGTTTTAAAATTCACAATCCATTGNTCAAGTTCCTTCTGAAGTTGTTCTGAATTCGTTTTCCTGATTCCCCAGGCTAGATTCTGCAGGTCGCTTAACTGTGTCGCAACATCAATCTCCGGGAAATATGTTGCATTTACCGATGCAAGATTTTCATCACAAACAGCATAGTTTATCTCTCCCTTTTCGACGAGTTCAATAAGCGCTTCTGCTTCAAAAGGCACTTCGATAATATTCAGCGGCTGACCTGTCTCTTCTGAGATCTGGTTTAGAAATCCGGCATGGGATGAGCCNTTCTGGACATATATGCTNTTGTTTGCAAGGTCGGAATGTTTTCGTANCATTTTGCTTTCAATGTCGGAAAATGACATCTTTTGCCATTTGTGGGGTTTTCGCTGAACAAGAACCTGCCTGGTGCTGTCGATGGGTTCAGTAAACCGGATCTCCTCTTTTCTGGACGGGGTAACTGTAAGTCCCATAGCAAGGAGATCTACCCTGCCGTCCTTGAGCATGCTGAAAGCATTTTCAATACTGTTTTCTGATATTATTTCAACGTCAACCCCAAGGTGATCCGAAAATGCTTTAAGTAGTTCATAATGAAATCCCATCGGCTCACCCTTGTAAAGGAAATAGTTCGTTGAGTTGAAATCAGTAACTGCAACAANCTTTCCCCGTGCAATGATTGAATCCAGATCAAATGCGGCGGAGTCTTTTTTGTCCTTGTTGGTTGGATTTTCGGAACATGAAAAAAACAGCGTCCCGGTTATTGTCAGAAGAATAAGTAACTTTTTAATCAAACAAGCTTTTTTTGTGAATCCTTATCTTATTTGTAACCGCGCAAAGATACAAAAATTTTCTCAATCATAAAAAGTCCATGCTATGCCGTACCGNAACATCCTGATATTCATTGGATAAGATGGAACCTGAAAATAATCGTAACCCATGAATCCCGAGTTGATATGATCCAGCATCACGAAGATCCTTGTCCTCCTCAGCTTAAGATTTATGAAAACATTAATAAAAGGATAATTGCCTGTTTGTTCCCTATCCTGCCTGTAAAACCTTCCTGTTGCCGGCATATATGAATACGCATAATAAGATGTATTATAAAATACTTCGGCTCCGATCTGCGTGTTAAGCTGGCCGTTTGTTTTCTTAAAATTGAAAAGATGCTCGAAATAACCTGTTGCCCGCACTGTAGCAAGAGGGAGATCGAGCACCTCCCTATTACTGCTCTTCTGGATCAGCAAGTCGGTATTCAGATGGAACTTCCATGCGCGGAGCTCTTTCTTTATGAAGATTGAGGCAACTGAAAGGCCTCCGGAATGCTGTGATGGCAAAGCCAGGGTATCGAAATCAGTATAATTGTCAATAATGGCATAATTGAATCTAAGGTCTGTACTACGGGCAGGATATGAAAAGCTTGTACCAAGATCGATCCTGAATTCCTTGCCCAGATTATTCTGCCATTCAAAATGGTTGCTTCCCCACTGCTCATACCAGAATGATGGCTGCCGGTTCGCAACCGAACCGGTAATTTTCCATGAAGCAACTCCCTTCTTCCATGCGAACGNTTTGGCTATGACTCCGTTGAGATTGAAATCGCCGAACCTGTAACCGGTAAGGAAAAGTTCACCGGTGGCCGTCCAGTAAAATTTATCCCCGATATTATTATAAAGTTTACCTGTAAGCACGTTATTGTGTTTTCTCCATACAGTGGTATCAGCAAGAAGAGTATCATGAGTCGGTACTATCTGGCTGTATTTAAACAATTCGTTTCTGATCCCAACACCCCCGCCCAGCCTGAATTTGCGCGTCGCGTCGGTCGCAAAATCAAACCTGATGGTGTTTTTAATGCTCCGTGCAAAAAGTGAATCAAAAGTCTGTGTCGAATCGGCATAAACAGAAGTATAAAATCCCGATAAAGGATTATTGTCAGAATATGTCCGTCTGTTTCCGTCAAGATTTAATATATGAGAGAATGTTCCGCTCAGCTTAAAGGTTTTATGATTCCCTGCATCAGTGCTGTCTTTCAATGCCGGTTGTCTGCCTCCGACAGTATAGCGTTGCACGAGCATCAGGTTCCTGTTCTTAAGATAGCTTCGTGCTTTGTCAAGTCCGCCAAGATTAACAGCGACATTTTTTGGCTCGAGAGTCGAAAGCTGGATTTTGTCTTCAATACCACCATTTTCGTTCGTGGTAATATTATTCAATCCGGCTGCAAAATAGGCTTTATACCTGTCACCGCGGTATGAACCGTAAAAAGCAAAATCTTTGTCATCTGCCCTCTGGTAGCTGTACTGTCCGAGGTTGTATACTATATCATAGACAAGCCCGAAGTTCAGCTTCCTGTTTACATTCTGTGAATGCCTGATCCTGAATGTCTGTTCAGCCGTTTCACGGGGGCCTCCCATNGTCCACACAAACTCAGTGAATGGTATCTGAGTATTCATAAAGGCGTACTTTTCGGGCTGGTACATCAGGGGATAGTAATAATTGTACAGGAATTTATCCGGATCGGTTACTCTGTCGAAAAAGTTATACTGATAGAATGGCAAACCATAGCTGCCCAGTGTGGCATTCAGCGGTGAATACTTGTCAGCCAGTCTGTACTGGTGAAAAAGGGAAAAAACAGTGTCAAAAGGGATTTTAACCTCTTCGGTGAGGTCGGGTGAGAGAATCCATTGCTCAATGATCTTCGGTTTTATTGTATCCTGCTTCTGGGCAAATAAACTAGACGAAAAACCGATTAAAAGTAATATTGCAATATTTTGCCTCATCAGCGGCAAATATAGGAAAAATCCAGATTCTATTACGCCCCTGACGGGGCTGGTGGTGGTTGGATATCGCTGTGCGGGGCGATGCCCCGCCATACAATTTATTGTCCCTATCGGCCAATGGTAACTATAAGTCTGTAAGCCTCTGTTATGTTCAGGATGGGCGAAGCCCGTCCGAAGTAAGGACAACTATCTTAGAAAGCCCCATAGGGGGCGTAAAAACTCGTTCCTAATCAACATTATCGTTGAGATAGGCATTATTCTCCCTCAGGACAGGCTCCTCATCATCACCGGTGGACAATGTGAATTTTGAGACTTTGCTGTTATTTTCCTTCTCATTCGGCCCGATTGACATATTCCTCCTGACATATGCCGGAACATCCTCGAATGCCTCAATATTCTCTTTTATGATCTTGTTCGACAGACCCTCCTTTTTAAAGAAACCCTGCATATGTTTCACTTTCTGAAGTGTCGTTTTTGGATTTTCCTTTCCATCCATATCATTCCGGTCATTCAATCCTCTGAGTTCTGTAACTTCCCCCAGACTTTCAAGATCAAAGTCGAGCTGACCCTGTTTCTCTTCTTCTAAATCAGATATCAAAGTCTTTGATGATCTCTGGTGAACTGAAAAAGAATCATCATTTTTATCCTGTAAGACATGTGAGGGTACCGGGTTTTCGCTTGTAAGCAATTCAACCTTTTTAGGCTTTGGTTTCCTGTATGGAGTCAGGATGCTGTTTGAAGGAAATCCGGTTGCAATGACTGTTACACTTATATTTTCCCCGAGGTTTGTATCCTGGGATAAACCTCTGATTATAAGAGCGTCTTCCGACGATTTTTCGTACATGTAATCAGTTATCTGACCCAGTTCATCCATTGTAAGTTCGTTTGCCCCGGCACCTGAGGAGATGTTTACAAGAATACTTTTTGCTCCGGTGATATCATTTGAATTCAGAAGCGGCGATGAAAGTGCATTTTCAATCGCTTTCAGAGCCCTCTCTTCTCCCGAAGCCGATCCCATACCCATGATAGCCACTCCCGAATCTTTCATCACAGTCTCAACATCAGCAAAATCAACATTAATATACCCGGTTACAGTAATAATTTCAGCAATTCCCTTTACAGCAGTAGTGAGAATATCATCAGCTTTTGCAAATGCAGTTGAGACGCCCTGATCGCCATGGATCTCCCTTAGCTTTTCATTATTTATTACAAGAAGTGAATCAACAAATTCGCTCAGCCGGGTAATTCCTTCAATAGCATAACTGATCCTGACTTTACCTTCCGACTTGAACGGAATCGTCACTACGGCAATAGTAAGCAACCCTGCATCCTTGCACGCTTTTGCTATCACTGGAATTGCGCCTGTNCCTGTACCGCCTCCCATTCCGGTNGTCAGGAATACCATCTTTGTGTTGCCTGAAATGGCATCCATCACTTCCTTTATATTCTCGATGGCAGCCTGTCGCCCAACCTCCGGCTTGCTTCCGGCACCGCGTCCTTCTGTAATCGATGCTCCCAGCTGCACCTTTACAGGTACAGGGCTCCGGGTGAGGGCCTGATGATCGGTATTGCAGACCACAAAGTTCACATCCTTTATGCCCTTTTCATACATATGATTCACAGCATTGTTGCCGCCCCCGCCAATTCCGACAACTTTTATAATTGATGATCTTTCGACCGGCAGGTCAAAACTCATTATATCATCTGTCATTGTATTATTATTTAATTGTTTTTGAACAGTATTTTTCATGCAGATACCATATTTGCAACTAGTTTATTTTCTGTTCCTCCACTTCAAACATTTTTGAGATCATAAGTTTGATTTTCTCTGTTATTGGCACTTTGTCATTGGGCAGGTTATCCGGTTCAACTTCCTGTTCCTCGGCGACAGGGTTTTCAACCTTCTGGACTACAGGTTTCTTTACTTTGATATAATCTTCTTTCGTTCCGGCCTCAAATGATTTTTTATAAGTTTCAAGATGTTCAAACCCCCGGATTATAAGACCAACAGCAGTAGCATACATAGGCTGTTTTATCTCATCCCTCCCGTTGCCTGCCAGGTGCTCGTTCGGATAACCGATCCTTACGTCCATTGCAGTTTTGAAATTCATAAGCTGGGTTAAGTGTTTCAGCATTGCTCCTCCACCTGTAATCACCATGCCTGCTGCAAGTTTGTCGGCGTATCCTGAATTCTGAATCTCAAAATTCACTATATCTATTATCTCCTCCATTCTCCACTGGATGATGCCTGCCAGACTTCTGAAAGAGATCTCCTTGGGATTCCGGCCGCTGATGCCTGGAATAGCAACAACCTTATCTTCAGGAGCTATATCCCGGAGAGCCGAACCATACTGGATCTTAAGCTGCTCTGCATGACGTTCGAGTATCGCGCAACCTTCCTTTATATCTTTTGTGATCACATTCCCTCCGAAAGGGATTACTGCAGTGTGTCTGATAATATTGTCGTAATATACAGCCAGGTCGGTTGTTCCCCCTCCAATATCGACGAGCACCACACCTGCCTCTTTTTCATCTTCGGTGAGAACAGCATCAGATGATGCAAGAGGTTCGAGGACCAGATCCTTGAGATTCAGGTCGGCGCGCTGAATGCACCTTTCAATATTCTTTGCCGCAGCAACACGACCGATAACAATGTGAAAGTTTGCTTCAAGCTGATGTCCGCATATTCCGATCGGGTTCTTGATCCCCGGCTCATTGTCGATGATAAATACCTGCGGGATAACATGGATTATCTCCTCGCCCATTTCAACATGTATCTTGTACATATCCTCAATAAGCCGGAAGACCTCATCCTTTTTTATTTCATCATCAAAATTGTCGCGCATCTTTGATCCTCGGGTCTTGATGCTTCTGATGTGCTGACCCGCAATACCAACAAAGACATCAGAAAACACAATGCCTGAAAGTTTCTGGACATCATCAACTGTTGCCTGAATTGCATTTACTGTTTCCTCAATGTTCTGAACAACTCCTCTTCTGACACCTGTTGAAGGAGCCTTGCTGATCCCGAGAATTTCAATTTTACCATTCTCGTTTTTTTTGCCGACAATAGCCACAATTTTTGTGGTTCCAATGTCGATTGCTGCTACATACTGTTCCTTTTTGCTCATAGTCTGAAATATGGTTTTTTCTTTTATCTCCGCCTGCAAACGATCTGGCCTTTGAAAGCCAGATTTATGTTTGAATATTTATTCCACCCCACCTCGGGAAGAACTCTGTCGTAGAATACTTCAAGGTTCTTTAACTTATTTTCAAAATCTCCGGCACTTCCAAGATGAATTGTGTGGTTTCCGACTCTGGGGATAAGGTCAATTTCATCATTGCCGTCAACAAAGATCTGGTCAATCTGGGCCGACCAGAATTCATCTCTGTTAATATACTTCACCAACGGAAAAATATCCTTCAGGATTGAGTATTTAATGCTTGTGTCCAGAACACTGATTCCGTTCAGCATAGCCTGGCTGATATTTATATTACCACCGATAATATGCAGCCTCGGGGTATAGAGATTTCTTCTCCTGATAACAACTCCATCCTCATCAACATAATAATCACCGCCGCCGTTAGGGATCACTCTCATTATCGGAGTACGCTGATCACCAATAATGTGAAGAGTGCCATCGATCGACATAAAGACTTCGGCAGTTTTCAACTCCTTGTAAGCACTCATGGTGTTTTCTATCTCATCCATACGGATATCCCTTACCGGTTTGCCGATTAAATTTCCGTTGCTTCTTAAAATTGTGTTCAGAATATCTCTTTTTGTCACAAAATGATAGTCCGATGAATCTTTAATAGTGATCTCAATCTTCCTGCACAATTTTGAATTATACCATTTTGAATAATAAACAGGCATTATCACAAGGTATAAAGCCGGTATAAGTAATAGTATCCTAAGTATTCTGCTCATAATCCCCTGCTGCTTTTAAGCTTTTCCTCAATCGGAGCTGCCAACTTGTCTATATCACCGGCTCCGATTGTAAGAAGAACATCAATTTTTTCAGCATCAATGTATTCAGTTACCCGGGCAGCATCCATTATCTTCTTTTTCGTCGATTTCATCCTGTTCAGAATCATTTCAGAATTTACACCGGGTATCGGTTTTTCACGTGCCGGATAGACTGGAAGCAGCACAATCTCATCAAGTTCATCCAGAATTGCTGCGAAACCATCAGCATGATCACGCGTTCTTGAAAAAAGATGAGGCTGGAATATTCCCGTAATTTTCCTGCCAGTAAAAAACTCCCTGACTGACGTTATGCATGCCCTTATCTCTTCAGGATGATGTGCATAGTCATCGATGTATGCAAGTCCGGGCAGATTGACCCTGATATCAAACCTCCTCCTGACGCCCTGGAAAAGCATAACAGCTTTGCGGATTTCCTGTTCTGTCACACCGCAATTCAGTGCAACCGCAATTGCAGCCGTAAGGTTTTCAATGTTTATTACCCCCGGAAACGGAAAATGAAGGTCGCGGATCAACCCCTCAGGAGTCTGAAGATTGAAACTGTAGTAATCAGAGTAATTCTTCACTTCAAAGTAGCGGTAATCAGAACCAGGAACTGACCCGTATGTAAATCCTGTAATTCCTGCGGGTACGGAGATCTTCTCCCTGATGTTGAAATTAATAAACAGCTTGCCGTCCGCCCTGATCCTGGAGCAGAATTCATTGTAAGCCCTAATCATAGTCTCATGATCACCATAAATATCAAGATGATCGGCATCGACAGAGGTAACCACTGCCATTAATGGTTTAAGCCTGTGGAACGACCTGTCGAATTCATCGGCCTCCATAACAATATAAGGGCCTTCCCCTGTCAGAAGGTTTGTATTATAATTCTTCGATATACCACCTAAAAATGCAGAACAATCAACATGCGACTGCTTAAGCAGATGTGCTGTCATTGTTGATACAGTTGTCTTCCCGTGAGTACCGGCGACAGCAAGTGTGTCGGCTGCCGATGAAATTTCACCAAGAATCTCTGATCTTTTGTATATCCGGTATCCGTTCTTTCTGAAAAATGAAATTATATGATTTTCAGGTGGAATTGCCGGAGTAAAGACAACTATAACTTTCTCCTTTTTGGATAGCTCGCCAAACAACGGGGGAATACTTTTTAACGTATCCTCATAAGAAATAATACAGCCCTTTTCTGCCAGTGACCTTGTGATTTCTGATTCTGACCTGTCATAGCCGGCAATAAGATATCCTCCCTGTTCAAAATAAAGGGCAAGGGCGCTCATTCCGATACCTCCTATACCGACAAAATATATCCCGTCAATATTTTTAAGGTCGATCATTCTTTAATCAGTTTAAGCACTTCTCTGGCAATTCTCATATCAGCATCCCTTTCGGCCATCCCTGCAATGTTCTGCGACAATGTTTTTTTCTTTTGATTATCCGAAACAAGATTAATTGCTTCATTAACAAGAGATTTCTCAGCCATTCCATCAGGTATAACAATGGCAGCATTCTTCCTGGCAAGTGCCATGGCATTCCTTGTCTGGTGATCCTCCGCAACATTTGGTGACGGAACAAGAATTACCGGTTTCCCAACAAGACACAATTCGGAAATGGTACCGGCTCCGGCTCTTGAAATAATTATTCCTGCTGCAGCAAAAGCAAAGTCCATCCTGTCGATAAATGAATGAACTGAGATATTGCCTGCAGCTTTGACCGGAAAAAGTTTCATGACGTCATCATAATAATATTTCCCTGTCTGCCACAGCCACTGGCAATCTGAATTCCTCAAAGCTTCCAGATTGTTTGACAGACATTTGTTTATAGTCTTGGCACCTAGTGATCCTCCAAGAATCAGAATAACCGGCAAGGAATCGTTAAGGCCAAAAAACCTGAAAGCATCCTCCTTCAGACTTCCCAGATTATCAAAGTTCTGACGTACCGGATTACCCGTTTTTATTATTTTTTCTGCAGGAAAATATTTTTCCATTCCGTCGTAGGCAACGCATATAGCTGATGCTTTTTTTGCAAGCAGCTTGTTGGTTACCCCGGCATAGCCGTTCTGTTCCTGAATAAGAACCGGTATCCCCATTTTCCCGGCCTGGTTCAATACCGGTCCGCTTGCATACCCCCCTACTCCAACAGCAACATCAGGTTTAAATTCCCTAAGTGTTTTTTTTGCCAGGCTCAGGCTTTTCAAGAGCTTTATCAATACCGAAAAATTCTTAAGAATATTTTTCCGGCTGATCCCTGCCACCGGAAGTCCCACTATTCTGTAACCTGCTGCCGGGACCTTTTCCATCTCCATCTTTCCTTCAGCACCCACAAAGAGAATTTCAATATCCTTATCGATCTTCCTCAGAGCATTGGCAATGGAGATAGCAGGGAAAACATGTCCCCCTGTACCTCCTCCGGTTATAATGACCCGCTTATGCCTTTGCTGGTTCATAAATTTTTTCTCCCTCATCCGTTTTTTCCTCTTCAGGAAGTTCTTCCTTCATAATCCTGGCATTGACAACCCTGCTTACACTCAGAATCGCTCCTATCGAAACGCTCATGACAAGTGCAGAGGTTCTTCCCCAGCTTACCATTGGCAGGGTCTGTCCCGTTACCGGGAAAAGCCCGACTGCCACAAGCATATTGATCATGGCCTGCATTGTTATCATAACAATAAGGCCCATAACCATATAGGCAGGGAAAGCAGCGTCGCACTTTTTCACTATGGTTATGCCCCTGAACAGCAGGACCATGTAGGCAAGAATAAGAGGTAATGCGCCGAATAGTAGTCCGTATTCTTCAATTATTATTGCGAAAATAAAATCGGAATTCGACTGAGGAAGCATGTTTCTCTGTGTGCTCTTCCCCGGTGCCTTTCCGAAAAGGCCACCAGTGGAGATGGCTATTTTTGCCTGGTTCGACTGGTAATTTGAATCGTCATCTACCTTGCTTGAAAAATGGGCTTTGATCCTCCTTTCCCATGTTGCAACCCTGTTGTCATCTGAAACCATCACAAGTACAGATGCAAATATAAGTATGCCGACTACAGCAATTCCGACATAAGCCAGCAGGAACTTCATAGGAACCCNTCCGATAAACATTATCGTCATACTTATGCCGAAAACCATAACCGCCGTTGAAAGATTTTCAGGCATTATNAGTCCGCAGACAATTACAACAGGGACCATCATGAATTTTGTCACCACCATGAAGTCGTTCAACTTATCCTTAAACTGACCCAGTACCCTTGCCAGATAAAT
>JGI20214J51088_10000689_pt1 | contig 23327 bp, 23 predicted proteins | sample WetSurMetagenome_FD_51088 | JGI IMG/M metagenome (IMG submission 51088) | reverse complement strand
GTCTGCGCCAGCCGCTCTGTATCTGCGCCGACGTCGACCCAGCCGAACAGGCCGCGCGGCGGCGCGGCGAAGCCGAACCCGGCGTCGTGTGCCAGGCGCTCGGTGCGCGCGCGTGCGGCGTCCAGGCGCAGCAGCACACGCTCGGCGTGGCGGCGCAGCGTACCTTGATGCAGGCACACGGCCAGCGCCTGTTCCAACGGCCCGGGCGTGCTCAGCGTCGACAGCAGTTTGGTGTCGATAAAGCGCTCGACCAGCGCCGGCGCGGCGGCCAGGTAGCCGATGCGCCACTGCGGCGTCAGGACCTTCGAGAACCCCGAGACATAGATGGTGCGCCGCAGCCCGTCGAGTTGCGCCAGCCGGGTGGCATGCGGCGGGGCGAGCCACGCATAAGTGTCGTCCTCGACGATCGTCAGATCGTGGCGCTCGGCCAGGCGCAGCAGCTCGTGCGCGGTCGCTGGCGTGAGCGAGTTCCCGGTCGGGTTGTGCAGCACCGATACCGTCACGTACAGGCGCGGCCGGTGCTCGCGCAGCAATGCTTCCATCACCGCCAGATCGGGCCCGTCGGCGCCGCGCGGCACTGGCAGCAGCCGCATCCCGGCGCGCGTGAGGCGGGCGAACTCGACCGCCCAGCCGGGCTCGTCGACGAGGACGGTGTCACCGGGCTGCAGCAGGGTGCGCGAGATCACGTCCAGCGCATGGGTGGCGCCCACGGTGGTGACGATCTGCGTGGCCGCGGCGCGCACGCCGATGTCGGCGAGCCGCTGCGCCAGCGCTGCGCGCAGGCCGGCGTCGCCTGCCGGATCGCCGTAGCGCAGCCATCCGGCCGCCGCGGCCGGGCCGCTGACGCGGCGCAGTGCNCGCTGCAGCATCGCGGCATCCAGCCATTCGTCGGGCAGCGTGCCCNTGCCGGGCGCGGGCCGGCCGCCTTGCGCCCCGAACATGCTGCGAATCAGTGCCGTCGCATCCACCGGCGCCGGCAGCGCGGGCGCTGCCGGGCTCGACGCCGGCTGACGCGGCGCGGCGCCGGCGTGGCGCACGAAGAAGCCGCGTTGAGGGCGGGCCTCCACCAGGCCGCGTGCCTGCAGCAGGTCGTAGGCGCCGACCACGGTGCTGGCGCTGACGCCGTGGCGCTNCGCGCAATCTCGCACCGACGGCAGCCGCGCGCCGGGTGCGAGCAGGCGCTGGTCGATGCGATCGGCAAAGCGCCGGGCCAGCTGTTCGGTCAAGGTCGCGCCGGCGGCACGGGTCAGCAGGGCGGTGTCGGTGTTCATGCGCGTCTGTACCGATCGAGCGGCCAGCACAATTGATGCAGTGTGCATTCCAGTGTATTGCTGCTGTGCTGAATTGGTCGCATAGACTGGCCGCATGCCTGCCATCGATCCCGCCTCGGCCCGGCGCGGCCTGTTGCTCGGCGTGCTGGGCGTCGTGATCTTCGCGATGACCTTGCCGATGACGCGCCTGGCCGTCGGCGACGCGAGCGCGCCGCAGTTGCCACCCGCCTTCGTGACCGCGGGTCGCGCCGCGCTTGCCGGTCTGCTCAGCATCGCCTACCTGCTGGCGGCGCGCGCACCGCGTCCGGCGCGCAGCCACCTGCCGGCGCTGGCGGTCTGCGCGCTCGGGACCGTCGTCGGCTTCCCGCTCCTTCTGGCGCTGGCTTTGCGACGCGTCGATGCGATGCACGCGGCCGTCGTCACCGGGGTGCTGCCGCTGGGCACGTCTATCGTCGCCGCGCTGGCGCTGCGTCAGCGCCCGTCGAAGGCGTTCTGGGCGAACGCGGTGCTCGGCTGTGCGCTGGTGCTGGGCTTCGCGGCGTGGACGGGCGGCGGCCGCCTCGGCCCGGCCGACGCGCTGCTGCTGGCGGCAGTAGTCTGCGCGTCGGTCGGCTACGTGGCCGGGGCCCGCGTTGCCGCGCTGCTGGCCGCCGAGTTGGTGATCTGCTGGGTCCTGGTGCTGTCGCTGCCGGCAACACTGGCGGTCGCGCTCTGGTTCTGGCCCGCGGAGCCGGTGCGCGCCAGCGCCTGGCTCGGTTTCAGTTATGTTTCCCTGTTCTCGATGTGGCTGGGCTTCTTCGCTTGGTACCGGGGCCTGGCCCTGGGCGGTGTCGTGCGCGTCAGCCAGGTGCAACTGCTGCAGCCCTTTCTGGCCCTGCTGTTCGCCGTGCCGGTGCTCGGCGAGCGGCTGAAGCCGCCGACCCTGGTGTTCGCGCTGGCCGTGATGGGCGTGGTCTTCGTCGGGCGCAAACTGCCGGTGTCGCACCCGGCCTGAACTGGAGAATGAACCGATGTCCTGGTCCCTGGCGCGCCGCGCGGAGCGGCTGAACCCCTCCACGATCCGCGAGATCCTGAAGATCACCGAGCGGCCGGGCATCGTCTCGCTCGCCGGCGGGTTGCCGTCGGCCGAAACCTTCCCGGTCGACGCGGTGTCCGAGGCAACCGCTCGCGTGCTGCGCGAGCAGCCGCGCGAAGCGCTGCAATACGCGGCCAGCGAGGGCTTCGGCCCGCTGCGCGAGTGGATCGCCGCCGACCTGGCGCGCCACGGCCTGCACGCCGATCCGGCGCAGGTGCTCGTCACCACGGGCTCGCAGCAGGGGCTGGACCTGGTCGGCAAGGTGCTGGTCGACCCCGGCAGCGAGGTTGCCGTGGAGTCACCGACCTACCTGGGCGCGCTGCAGGCCTTCGCCCCCTACGAGGCGGCCTTTCGCGCCGTCGACGGCGACGCCGAAGGGCCGCTGCCGGCCGCGCTGGATGCCGCGCGCGCGGCGCGTTTCATCTATCTGCTGCCCAACTTCCAGAACCCGAGCGGGCGCTGCCTGTCGACGGCGCGACGCGACGCGCTTGCCGCACGGGCGCTCGCGCTCGGGCTGCCGATCGTCGAGGACAACCCCTACGGTGACCTCTGGTTCGACACACCGCCGCCGCCGCCGATCTCGGCGCGCTGCGGCGAGCAGGCGATCTACCTGGGTTCGTTCTCGAAGGTGCTCGCCCCCGGGCTGCGGCTGGGCTATCTGGTCGCGCCGAAGGCGCTGTNCCCGAAGCTGCTTCAGGCCAAGCAGGCGGCCGACCTGCACACACCGGGCTTCAACCAGCGCATCGTCCACGAGATCGTCAAGGACGGCTTCCTCGACCGCCACGTGCCCACGATCCGGGCGCGCTACCGTGCCCAGCGCGACGCGATGCGCGTCGCGCTCGAGCGCCACCTGCCGCAGGGCTGCCGCTGGACGGTCCCGGCCGGCGGCATGTTCTTCTGGGTCGAGCTGCCGGCGGCGCTCGACGCCTCCGCGCTGCTGCCGCGGGCGGTCGATGCCGGCGTCGCCTACGTTCCCGGCGCGCCCTTCTTCGCCGGCGACGGCGCGGACCACCAGAACACGCTGCGCCTGAGCTTCGTCACCGTGTCGCCCGAGCGCATCGAGGCCGGCGTCACCGCGCTCGGCGAGGTGCTGCAAGCGGCGCTCGCAGGCGAGCCGGCCGAGGCGCGCGCATGAAGCACCGCTTCCACCAACTCGACGTCTTCAGCGCCGTGCCGCTGAAGGGCAACCCGCTCGCCGTCGTGCATGCGGCCGAGGGACTGGACGACGCGACGCTGGCCGCGTTCGCGCGCTGGACCAACCTCTCGGAGACGACCTTTCTGCTCGCGCCGACCGACCCCGGCGCCGACTACCGCGTGCGCATCTTCACGCCGGGTGGCGAGCTGCCCTTTGCCGGCCACCCGACGCTGGGCAGTTGCTGGGCCTGGCTCGCGGCCGGTGGCCGGCCGCGCGACCCCGATGTCGTCGTGCAGCAATGTGGGGTCGGCCTCGTGCGCGTGCGCCGCGACGGCGCGCGCCTGGCTTTCGCCGCGCCGCCGCTGCGTCGCACCGGGCCGCTGGCGCCGGCGCTGCGCGCGCAGATCGCGGCCGCGCTGCATCTGGCCGACGCCGACCTGCTTCACGACCAGTGGGTCGACAACGGCCCCGGCTGGTGCGCGGTGATGCTGCGCTCGGCGGCGCTGGTGCGTGAGTTGCGTCCCGACTGGGCCGCGCTCGGCGACCTGAAGCTCGGTGTCGTCGGAGCCCAGGATCCGGGGCTGGACACGGCGTTCGAAGTGCGGGCCTTCATCGGCGGCGGCAACTTCGAAGACCCCGTCACCGGCAGCCTCAACGCAAGCCTGGCGCAGTGGCTGATGGCAGCCGGTCTCGCGCCGCCGAGCTACGTCGCCGCGCAGGGCACGGCGATGGGCCGCGCCGGCCGTGTCCACGTGCAACGGGAGGGCGGCGCGGTCTGGATCGGCGGCGATATCGCGCCGTGCATCGAAGGCGAGGTGCGGTTGTGACGGTGCGGGTCGACCATCTGGTGGTCGCTGCGGCCTCGCTCGCCGACGGCGCGGCCTGGTGCGAGGCGACGCTCGGTGTCACGCCCGGTCCGGGCGGGCGCCATGCGGTGATGGGCACCCACAACTGCTTGCTGAAGATCGCGACCGAGGCCTTCCCGGACGCCTACCTCGAGATTCTTGCGATCGACCCGGACTCGCCGGCGCCGCAGCGCGCGCGCTGGTTCGGCCTCGACCAACTGGACCTCGCCGGCGGGCCGCGCTTGATCCACCTGGTGGCGCGTTCGACGATGCTCGACATGCACCGCTGGGGGCTGATCAACGTCGGCCTGAACCCGGGCAACCCGCTGCACGCCAGCCGCGAGACGGCGAAGGGCAGGCTGGCCTGGGAGATCCTCGTACGCGACGACGGCGGCCTCGAATGCGGCGGCGCGCTGCCCACGCTGATCCAGTGGCACGGCCGGCACCCGGCTGCCGACCTGCCGGCCAGCGGTGTCACGCTGAAGCGGCTGGCGTTGCACGGCGTTCCCGATCGCGCGCGCGAAGTACTGCGGCTGCGCGGCGCCGCCGTCTCGTCCGACGGCAGCCCGGCACTGCAGGTGGTGCTGTCGACGCCGAAGGGCGACGTAACGCTGGAATCGCGGTGACCGAAGAACTCTTCCGTGAGGACGCGACGGCGCTCGAGTGCGAAGCGAGCGTGGTCTCGGTCGACGAGCGTGGCATCGTCCTCGACCGCACCGTGTTCTACCCGCTCGGCGGCGGCCAGGCCGGCGACGCCGGCACGTTGCGGCTGGCCGATGGACGCGAAATCGAGATCGTCGACACGCGCAAGGACAAGGAGCGACCGGGCCTGATCCTGCACGTACCGGCGTCGGGCAGTGAGACGACTGCGCTACAGCCCGGGCAGCCGGTGCTCGCGCGCGTCGCCGCGGCGCGTCGCAAGGCGCACATGCGCTTCCATACCGCGACGCATCTGCTGTGCGCACTCGTTTCGCACCCAGTGGACGGCTGCTCGATCACTGCCGGCTATGCGCGGCTGGACTTCCACATGACCGAGCCGCTGGACAAGGACGAACTGACGGCCGGCATCGCGCGGCTGGTGCGCGAGGCGCACCCGGTGCGCCACCGATGGATCAGCGAGGCCGAGCTCGACGCGAACCCGCAGCTCGTGCGCAGCATGAGCGTGCAGCCGCCGCGCGGCCTGGGCCGGATCCGCGTTCTCGAGATCGAGGGCGTCGACCTTCAGCCCTGCGGCGGCACGCATGTCGCGAACACGGCCGAGGTCGGTGCCGTCGTCGTCACCAAGATCGAGAAGAAGAGCGCGATGACCCGCAGGGTCGTGCTCGGCTTTGCCGAGCCAGCTGCTCGCTGAAGCGCTCGCGGGGAATGCTCGCCGGCGCTCGGCTTCGCCGAGCGCGCGAGGGCTGGGCCTACTTCGAGCGGAAGTCGTCGTGGCAGCCCTTGCAGGCCTCGCCGGTGGCGCCGACAGCGGGCTTGAGTGCGTCCACCGTACCGACCTTGGCGGCCGCGTCGAGCTTGGTGACGGCGGCGAAGAGCTTGTCCTGCGCAGCCTTGAACTTGGCCGGGTCCTTCCAGATCGCTTCCTTGGCCTTGGTGTGCAGGTCCATGTCGGTGCCTTCGCCGAACGCGGTGAAGGGCAGGTGGGCCAGCGTGGCGACGATGTCGGCGTTGAAGGTCGCGGCCTTGGCGTCGTAAGGCACCTTGCCTTGCGCCATCGCGGCCAGGCCGCCGAAGTGATGGGCGATCAGCGTCATCGCGCTCTGGCGGTACTTGATCGCGTCCTCGGGCTTCTTGAACTGGGCTGCGGCAGGCAGGGCGGTGGCAAGGCCGCCGGCAAGGACAGCAGCGAGAAGCAGACGGGTCATGAGTGATCTCCGGAACAGGGTTGTGATGACGGGCAACGCGGCGGCCGCGAGGGCCACCGCCACAGTCTAAGCAACGGGCCGACCCACCCGTTCGCCTTCAGGGATTTTCCTGAGTTTCGGCGTCGACCCGCCCCGCTTCGTCGAGGGTGCCGCCGCTTCGCGGTATGGTTGCGCACCGCCATCAGTGCGCCCGACGCGGCGCCGACCCGCCGATGACTGCAGCTGCCGACGCCGCAACCGTCCCGACCCGGGTCTGGGATCTGCCGACACGCCTCTTCCACTGGGTGCTGGTGGGCGTCGTCACCGGCTCGGTGGTGACGGCCCAGATCGGCGGCAATGCGATGGTCTGGCATTTCCGCTTCGGCTACACGGCGTTCACGCTGCTCGCGTTCCGGCTGTTGTGGGGCTTCGTCGGCGGGCGCTGGTCGCGCTTCTCGAGCTTCCTCTACGGCCCCGCGGCGCTGCGCCGCTATCTGCGCGGCCAAGCGCACGCGCACGCCGAGGTCGGCCACAACCCGCTGGGCAGCCTGTCGGTCTATGCGCTGCTCGCGCTGCTGGTCGCGCAGGTCGCCACCGGGCTCGTGGCCGACGATGAGATCTCCAATGTCGGCCCGCTCAACCGCTTCGTCAGCGACGCGACGGCGAGCCGGGCGACCGGCTGGCACACGCAATGGGGCCAGTGGCTCATCTACGGCCTGGTCGGCGTGCACGTCGCGGCGATCGTGTTCTACCGCTGGCGACTGGGACGCGACCTGGTACGGCCGATGCTCACCGGCGACAAGCCGCTGCCGCGCGGCACGCCAGCGGCGGCCGACCGCCTGGCGACGCGGCTGCTCGCGCTGCTGCTGGTTGGCGCCTGCGCCGCCGCCGTGGCCTGGGTCGTCTCGCTCGGCGGCTGATCGAAGGCCGCGCGTGGACGCTCCCGAGATCCACTTGCTCGAGGCCGACACGCCGGCACTGCTGGACGCCGCGCGTGCAATCTTCGTCGAGTACGCCGCCGCGCTCGGCGTGGACCTGGGCTTCCAGCGCTTCGACGACGAGCTCGCGCGGCTGCCGGGCGAATACGCGGCGCCGGCCGGCGCGCTGCTGCTGGCCTTCGTCGACGGCCAGCTCGCCGGCTGCGGTGCGCTGCGCCCGCTCGCCGATGTCGACTACGCAAACGCCTGCGAGATGAAGCGGCTGTACGTGCGCCGCGCGTTCCGGCGCTTCGGCCTCGGCCGTGCGCTCGCCGGCGCGCTGATCGAGCGCGCGCGCGAGGCCGGCTACTCGAACCTGCTTCTCGACACGCTCGACGACATGGAGGCCGCGCGCGACCTCTACGAGAGCCTGGGCTTCGAGGAGATCCCGCCCTATTACTTCAACCCGGTCCTGGGCGCACATTACTTGCGCGCCGACTTGAACGACACGCGCAGCCGGTACTGATCCCGTTCCCCATGGTGGGTCGAGCAAAATGCAGAGCCCCATGTGCTCGAGACACCGACAAGAAAGAGACCGCATGACCCCTTCGACCCTCGAACTGCGCGCCGGCGATCTGCGTCTGGCCTTGCGACCCGACCTCGGCGGCAGCATCGCCGGCCTCTGGCTCGGTGCGCTGCCGGTGCTGCGCAGCACCGAGCCCGGCGAACTGGCCGCGTCGCGCCAGGCCGGCTGCTACCCGCTCGCGCCATACCCGAACCGGCTCGGCTACCGGCGCTTCCGCTGGCAGGGACAGGATCACACGACCGCGCCCAACTTCGACGCCAGCCCGCATTCGGTCCACGGTGTCGCCTGGCTCGAACCCTGGACCGTGCTGTCGTCGGGTGCGAGCGAGGCCGAACTGCAGCTGCAGCACGCCACCGACGCGCACTGGCCGTACGCGTTCCAGCTGCGCCAGCGCTTCGTGCTCACGCCGTCGGCGCTCGAGGTCCACCTCGTGTTCACGAACAGCGGCGCACAGGTGCAGCCGGTCGGGCTGGGCTGGCACCCGTATTTCGCGAAGCGCTCGCGCAGCCGGCTTCACGTCGAGTTGAGCGAGCGCTGGGAGTCTGACGCGAGCGGCCTGCCCACGCGCAAGCTGCCGCAGCCGGGCATCGACGGCGATGTCGCGCATCTGGACTTCGACCATTGCTTCGAGGGCTGGCGCGGGCCGGCACGCATCCGCGACGAGAAGCTGTCGATGCGGTTGAGCTCGTCGCTGCCCTACCTCGTCGTCTACACGCCGCAGACCAAGGGCTACTTCTGCGTCGAGCCGGTGAGCCAGGTCAGCAACGCGCTGCACATGGCCGACCCGGCTGCGCACGGGCTGCGCGCGGTTCAGCCCGGTGCCAGCTTCGACGCCTGGATGAAGCTCGAGGTCGAGGCGGTCTGACGATGGAGATCCAGGCGCTGCCGGTCGCGCCGGCGTTGCTCGGCGAGTCGCCAACCTGGTGGCCCGAGCAGGGCGCGCTCTACTGGTGCGACATCCCCGGGCTCAAGCTGCACCGATGGCATGCCGCGAGCGCAACGCACGACGAATGGGGCTTCGACGGCGAGATCGGCAGCTTCGCGCCGCGCCCCGACGGACGGCTGTTGCTCGCGCTGCGCAGCGGGCTGGTCGCGTTCGATCCCGCCAGTGGCGCGCGCGAGGTGCTCGTCGACGCGCCCTACGACCGCGCCGACCAGCGTTTCAACGACGGCAAGGCCGACCCGCAGGGCCGCTTCTGGGTCGGCTCGATCTGCGACCCGCGCGAGCCGCCGCGCGCGGCGCTGTACCGCTGGGCCGCGGGCCGGCTCGACCGTATCGCGGGCGAGATCAGCGTCAGCAACGGGCTGGCCTGGAGCCCCGACGGCCGCACGATGTACTGGAGCGACACGCATGCGCACCGCATCCTGGCGTTCGACTTCGACGCCAGCGACGGCTCGCTGTCGAGGCAGCGCGTGTTCGCGAGGTTCCCTCTCAAGGTCGCGGGTCAGGACCTCGCGAGTTATGGCGGTCGGCCAGACGGTGCCGCGGTCGATGTCGAAGGGAACTACTGGGTCGCGATGTACGAAGGCCAGCGCCTGTTGTGCTTCGCGAGCGACGGCCGACTTCTGCGCGAGTTGGCGTTGCCGGTGCGCTGCCCGACGATGCCCTGCTTCGGCGGGCCGGATCTGCGCACGCTCTTCGTCACCAGCGCGCGCGCCCACCGCAGCGCGGCCGAGCTCGAGGCGCAGCCGCTGGCCGGATGCGTCCTGACGCTGCGAGTCGACGTGCCCGGGCTGCCGGTGAACTTCGCGAGCGCATGAACGGGCTGCCGATCGAACGCTCGGCTCTGATCGAGCGCCTGGCCGCGCCGCGCACCTGGGACCTGGCCATCGTCGGCGGCGGCGCCACCGGCTGCGGGCTCGCGCTCGACGCCGCGGCGCGCGGCTTCTCGGTTGTGCTCGTCGAGTCGCACGATTTCGCGCAGGGCACATCGTCGCGAGCGACCAAGCTCGCCCATGGCGGCGTGCGCTATCTGGCGCAGGGCGACATCGGCCTCGTGCGCGAGGCCTTGCGCGAGCGTGCCGCAATGCTCGCGAACGCGCCGCACGTCGCGCAGCGCCTGCCCTTCGTGATGCCGGGCTACCACTGGTGGGAGCGCGGCTTCTACGGCATCGGGCTCAAGGCCTACGACGCGCTGGCCGGCCGGCGCGGCCTGGGCGGCACCGAGTGGCTTGGCTCGGCGCGCGTGCGCGAGCTGCTGCCAGGCGTGCAGCCGCGCGGGTTGTGGGGCGGCGTCAAGTACTGGGACGGTCAGTTCGACGACGCGCGGCTCGCGGTGCTGCTCGCGCGCACCGCGGCGGCGCGCGGCGCGCTCGTCGTCAACCACTGTGGCGCGACCGGCCTCGTGCGCGAGGGCGGTCGCGTGCGCGGCCTGGTCGTGCGCGACGCCGAAACCGGACGCGAGGCGACGCTGCGCGCGCGCTGCGTCGTCAACGCGGCCGGGGTCTGGGTCGACGCGGTGCGCTCGATGGATCGCGATGCCGACGCGCCGCCTAGGCCGCCGATGGTTGCGCCGAGCCAGGGTGTGCACCTGGTCGTCGACCGGCGTTTCCTGCCCGGCAACCACGCGCTGCTGGTGCCCAAGACCGCCGACGGCCGCGTGCTGTTCGCGGTGCCCTGGCTCGGCAAGACCGTGCTCGGCACCACCGACACGCCGCGCGACGACCTGGCGCGCGAACCGGCGCCGTTCGCCGAGGAGGTCGAATTCATCCTGCGCGAGGCCGGGCGCTACCTGGCCAGCGCGCCGCAGCGCGATGACGTCCGCTCGGTCTGGGTCGGGCTGCGCCCGCTCGTCAGGCCCGCCGGCGACGAGGGTGCGGCCGGCGAAGAAGGGCCGTCAGCGGTCAGCACGAAATCGATCTCGCGCGAGCACACGGTGCTCGTCGGCCGCTCCGGCCTTGTCACCGTCACCGGCGGCAAGTGGACGACCTACCGCGCGATGGCCGAGGACGTGCTCGATCAATGCATGGCCCGCGGCCTGCTCGAGCGCCGCCCCGGCGGCGTCACCGAGAGGCTGCCGCTGCTGGGCAGCGCACCGGGCCGGCCGCTGTCCGAGCCGCCGGGCGAGCATCTTTACGGCAGCGAGGCGGCGCTGCTCGCGCGCCTGCCTGGTGCGACACGCTGGCTCGGCCACGACGCCGAGACCGGCCGGCCCGCGCTGAGCGAGGCGATGGTGCGCTTCGCGGTGCGCTACGAGATGGCGCGCGAGGTCGAGGATGTGCTCGCGCGCCGCTCGCGGCTGCTCTTTCTGGACGCGGCGCAGGCCCAGGAGCAGGCCGATGCGGTGGCGGCGATCGTCGCCGACGAGACCGGCCGCGCCGTCGACGCGGCGCCGTTCAAGACCCTCGCCGCGCAGTATCGGCGTCTGCCGTGACCGCCGCGGCCGGCGCGGGCGCCAGCGTCGCGAGCAGCGCGCGCACCTGGCCAACGCTGAGGATCTCGCTCAGCAGGTGCGGCGGCGCGCCGCCCGGGGCGTACAGCACGTAGACCGGCACGCCGCTGCGACCGAGCCGGGCGAGCTCTGCGGTGATCGCGGCGTCGCGGCGCGTCCAGTCGGCTTCGAGCAAGGCAACGCCCTTGGCGCGGAAGTCGGCCCGCACGGAGGCGTCGTTCAGCGTCACGCGTTTGTTCAGCTGGCAGGTCACGCACCAGGCGGCGGTGAAGTCGACGAACACCGGCCGGCCCTGCCCGCGCAACTCGGCCTCGCGTGCCGGCGTCCACGGCTCCCAGCCCGCCTGGGTGGTGGCCGTCGCGGCCGCGCTCCCGCGCAACGCCGGCAGCGTCCATGTCAGCGTGGCGGCCAGCAGCGCCAGCGACAGCACGCCGAAGCCCCAGCGCGCGCGCCGGCCGAGCGCCACCGAGCCCAGCGCCCAGGCGACGAAGGCGAGCGCGACGAGCGCACCGAGCAGCGCCGCCGCGCCGTCGATGCCCGTCTGCTGGCCGATCACCCAGACCAGCCAGACGACGGTGGCGAACATCGGGAACGCCATCAGCGACTTGAAGTGCGCCATCCAGACGCCGGGCCGCGGCAGCGCGCGCGCGAGCCCCGGCCAGGCGCTCGCGAGCAGGTAGGGCAGCGCCATGCCCAGTCCGAGCGCGGCAAACACGCCCAGCGCCTGCGCCGTCGGCAGCGTGACCGCGGCACCGAGCGACGCCCCCATGAACGGCGCGGTGCAGGGCGACGCGACGGCCACCGCGAGCACGCCGGTGAGCAGCGAGTCGACGAGCGGATGGCGCGCGCTCGCAGCCAGCCAGGCGCCGGGCAGCAGCGAGCCGAACTCGAACAGTCCGGCCAGGTTCAGCCCGAGCAGCGTGAACAGCGCCGCGAGCGCGGCGACGACCGCGGGCGACTGCAGCTGAAAGCCCCAGCCGAGCTGTTCACCGCCGGCGCGCAGCGCGAGCAGCAGTGCCGCGAGCGCGACGAAGGAAAGCACCACGCCGACGGTGTAGGCCAGGCCGCCGGCAAGCAGCGCGCGCCGGTCGTGGGCCTTCGACGCGAAGCCGAACACCTTCAGCGACAGCACCGGGAACACGCAAGGCATCAAGTTGAGCAGCATGCCGCCCGCAAGCGCGAGCAGCAGCGTCAGCATCAGGCCGGAGCCTGCTGCCGGGGAGGACGGGGCGGGCGCGGGCGCATCCGCTGCAACTGGCGCGTCGCCCAGCGCGGGCAACGCGGGCGGAGCCGCCGCCGCGGGCCAGGGGCCAGCGACCTTCACGGCGATCTCGAGCCCGGCGGTCTGGCCCGGCGTGACAAGCACCACAGGCAGCGCGGCCGGCGCGGCGCTGCGCTGCGGGTCCAGCGGCAGCACCGCGGTCCAGGTGTCGCCGCGCCAGACTGTCTTCTGGACGGCGGCGTTCTGCAGCAGGCCCGGCGCCTCGGGCAGCAGCGACAGCGGCCGACCCTGCCATGCCGAGGGCAAACCGGTCACCTGCACCTCAAGCGTCTGGCCCTGAAGCGTTGCGCTGGCCTGGGCGCCGGGCGCGGGCCGCGGCCGGGCGGCACGTGCGGCGTCGAACAGCGACGTGTCCTGGACAGTCGAGGCCCGGGCCGGAACCGACAACGCGAAATCGCCCGACTGCGGAATGCAGACCTCCCTGCAGACGAGCCATTCGGCGTGCAGTTTGACGTCGAGGCGCTCGGCGGCGTATCCGGCCGGGACGGTGACGGGTACCGGCAGCAGCACGGTGCCTTCGTAGCCGTAGTTGAGCAGCGGGCCGATCGGCAGCTTCTTCGGCGTCGGCCACTCGATGTCGCCGGCGGCCGCACCGCCAGACAGCGTCCACTCGAGCGAGGTCGGCAGGCCGGAGTCGCCCGGGTTCTTCCAGTAGGTGTGCCAGTCCGGCTGGTGCTCGATCTTCAGGCCCAGCCAGAGCGGTTTGCCGGGCGTCACGCCGTCCGGCGCCTGCACCAGCAGCTCGGCGCGCACCTGGGGCGTCGTCACGCTGGCGCCCGGCAGAGCAGCCAGGGCGAGTAGGGGCGCGGCGAGCGCGGCGCCGGCGAGCAGTCTGGAGATCAGGGGCATGGGCATCGATGGACAGGCCGATCGGGCGGCGCGACCGGGAATTCTCGCCGCAAGCGCCAGACGGTGCTTGAGCGGCGATAACCGAGACGGCGGCGCCGCGAAGGCCTGTCCGACCCGAAAGCGCGTCGGGAGTTTCAGGCGACTCCGGGATTCTTCGTATAATTCCGAGGCTTTGCCGACCGCACCTCAGGACCCTTGGCCATGGCGACCGACCGACAAGTCCGCTGGGCCGATGAAGAAGATGCGGCGGCGGCTCCGACATTCAAGGCGCTGACCCGGGAGGAGGCGCAGGCCCTGCGGGCTCGGAACCCACCGCTGTCGCCGTGGCGGGTGGTGGGCGTGCAGGCCGGTGTCGGGGTGGTGGCGGCGCTGCTCGCAGCGCTGATCACCGGCAGACAGGAGATGGCGTGGTCGGTGCTGTATGGCGCCGCCGCGGTGGTGGTGCCGGGGGCCCTGATGGCGCGCGGCATGACCAGTCGACTCAGCAGCGTGTCGCTCGGCGCCAGTGCCGTCAGCTTCATGTTGTGGGAGTCGGTGAAGATCGCGGTCGCGGTCGCCATGCTGATGCTGGCACCGAAGATCGTGCAGCCCCTGAGCTGGCCCGCCCTGCTGGTCGGACTGGTGCTGGGGCTGAAGGTGTATTGGTTCGCGCTGTTGTGGCGCGGCCGTAGAGCAACGACGACACGGGACTAGAGCAGACATGGCAGCCGAAGGACACGAAGCCCCCAGCGCCGGCGAGTACATCGTCCACCACCTGCATCACCTGCAGTCCAGCCCCCAGCACGGGGTGATGGACCTCTCGGTGGTGAACCTGGACTCGGTCTTTTTCTCGGTCCTGCTCGGCGTCCTCGGCTGCTGGCTGCTCTGGCTGGCCGCGCGCCGCGCCACCGCAGGGGTGCCGGGGCGACTGCAGGCGGCCGTCGAGATGCTGGTCGAGATGGTCGATTCTCAGGCCAAGGGCATCGTGCACAGCGCGACGAGCCGCAAGTTCGTCGCGCCGCTGGCGCTGACGGTGTTCATATGGATCGTGCTGCTGAACGCGATGGACCTGCTGCCGGTCGACCTGCTGCCCTACGTCGGCGAGCATGTCGGCGGCTTGCCCTACCTGCGCGTCGTGCCGACCGCCGACCTTTCGGTCTCGATGGGCCTGTCGGTGTCGGTGCTGTTGATCTGCCTGTACTACAACATGAAGATCAAGGGTATCGGCGGCTGGATCCACGAGCTGTTCACGGCCCCGTTCGGCGCGAAGTGGTACCTGTACCCGGTGAACTTCGCGATGCAGATGATCGAGTTCGTCGCCAAGACGATCTCGCATGGAATGCGGCTGTTCGGCAACATGTACGCGGGCGAACTGATCTTCCTGCTCATCGCGTTGATGGGCGGTGCGTTCACGCTCAGCGCCACCGGCATCGCGCTGGCGATCGGCCAGATCGTCGCCGGCACCGCCTGGGCCATCTTCCACATCCTGATCATCGTGCTGCAGGCCTTCGTGTTCATGATGCTGACGCTGGTCTACGTCGGCCAGGCGCACGACGCGCACTGAGCGCCTTTCCCCCGAGTTCTCTTTCCCCCCAAAACCTTCCTATCTGGAGCAAATCATGGAAGTCATCAGCTTTGTCGCCCTCGCAGCCGGTCTGATCATCGGTCTCGGTGCCATCGGTGCTTGTATCGGCATCGGCGTGATGGGCAGCAAGTACCTCGAATCGGCCGCACGCCAGCCCGAACTCATGGGTGAGCTGCAGACCAAGATGTTCCTGCTCGTCGGCCTGATCGACGCGTCGTTCATCATCGGCGTCGGTATCGCGCTGTGGTTCGCCACCGCCAATCCGTTCCTCGCCCAGATCGCCAACCTGCCGAAGTAAGCCGGCGCGCAAGCGCGGGCCGGCGGCCCGCTTCCTGACAGCGAATGCGAGGACATCCCAAGTGAGCATCAACGCGACACTGATCATCCAGATGATCGTGCTCCTGATCCTGGTCGGCTTCACGATGAAGTTCATCTGGCCGCCGGTGGTGAAGGCGCTCGACGAGCGCGCCGCCAAGATTGCCGACGGCCTGTCGGCCGCCGACAAGGCCAAGGCCGACCTGGCGGTTGCCGAGCGGCGCGTCGAGCAGCAACTCTCGGCCGCGCGTGACGACGCCGCCAAGCGTCTGGCCGACGCCGAGCGGCTGGGCCAGCAGCTCGTCGAAGAGGCGAAGGCGCGGGCGATCGAGGAAGGCGCGAAGCTCATCGCCGCCGCCAAGGCCGAGGCCGAGCAGGAATCGGTGAAAGCGCGCGAGGCGCTGCGCGAGCAGGTCGCCGGGCTGGCCGTGAAGGGCGCCGAGGCGATCCTGCGGCGAGAGGTCGACGCCGGTGTGCACGCCGAGCTGCTCGGCCGGCTGAAGGCGGAACTCTGAGATGGCCGAGCTCGCGACGATCGCACGCCCCTACGCGGAAGCGCTCTACGAGGCGGCCGGCGCCGGCGCTGCGGCGCTGACGGCGCAGGCGGACGCGCTGGCCGCAGTGGCCGGCAACGTGCAGCTGCGCCAGTTCGCCGACAACCCCAAGGCGGTGGTGAGCCAGGTCTACGAGGTCATCGCCGGCGTCGTCGGCGGCACGCTCGACGCGAAGATCGGCAACCTGCTGACCGCGGTGATCGAGAACGGCCGGCTCGCCGCGCTGCCTGAGATCGCGAGCCAGTTCCGTGCGCTCGTCAACGCGCGCGCCGGCGTGTCCGACGCGACCGTCTACAGCGCCTACCCGATCGAGGCCGGCCAGCTCGCCGAGGTCGTCGCTGCGCTCGAGAAGCGCTTCGCCCGCAAGCTCAACGCCCGCGTCGAGATCGACCCCGCGTTGATCGGCGGCATTCGCGTTGTCGTCGGCGACGAGGTGCTGGACACCTCGGTCAAGGCCAGACTCGAACAGATGAAGGTCGCGTTAACCGCGTGAGCTCGCTGACGCTCCCGTGTGCGTGATGCAAAAGGAATCCACATGAACCTGAATCCGGCAGAAATTTCCGAACTGATCAAGAGCCGCATCGAAGGCCTTGGCGCCTCGGCCGACATCAAGAACCAGGGCACGGTCGTCTCGGTGACCGACGGCATCGTGCGCGTGCACGGCCTGTCCGACGTGATGGCCGGTGAGATGCTCGAGTTCCCGCCCACCGCCAGCGGCCAGGCCACCTACGGCCTGGCGCTGAATCTCGAGCGCGACTCGGTCGGCGCCGTGATCCTGGGCGAGTACGAGCACATCTCCGAAGGCGACACCGTCAAGTGCACGGGCCGCATTCTCGAGGTGCCGGTCGGCCCCGAGCTGATCGGCCGCGTCGTCAACGCGCTCGGCCAGCCGATCGACGGCAAGGGCCCGATCAACGCCAAGATGACCGACGTCATCGAGAAGGTCGCGCCGGGCGTGATCGCGCGCAAATCGGTGGACCAGCCGGTGCAGACCGGATTGAAGTCGATCGACTCGATGGTGCCGGTGGGCCGCGGCCAGCGCGAGCTGATCATCGGTGACCGCCAGACCGGCAAGACCGCGGTGGCGATCGACACGATCATCAACCAGAAGGGTCAGAGCATGACCTGCGTCTACGTCGCGATCGGCCAGAAGGCTTCGTCGATCAAGAACGTGGTGCGCGCGCTCGAAGCCAACGGCGCGATGGACTACACCATCGTCGTCGCCGCGTCGGCGTCCGAGTCGGCCGCGATGCAGTACGTGTCGGCCTACTCCGGCTGCACGATGGGCGAGTACTTCCGCGACCGCGGCCAGGACGCGCTCATCATCTACGACGACCTCTCCAAGCAGGCCGTCGCGTATCGCCAGGTCTCGCTGCTGCTGCGCCGCCCCCCGGGTCGCGAAGCCTACCCCGGCGACGTGTTCTATCTCCACTCGCGCCTGCTCGAGCGCGCCGCTCGCGTGAACGCCGACTACGTCGAGGCCTTCACCAAGGGCGAGGTCAAGGGTCGCACCGGTTCGCTGACTGCGCTGCCGATCATCGAGACGCAGGCCGGCGACGTGTCCGCGTTCGTGCCGACGAACGTGATCTCGATCACCGACGGCCAGATCTTTCTGGAAACCTCGCTGTTCAACGCCGGCATCCGCCCCGCGATCAACGCCGGCATCTCGGTCTCGCGGGTCGGCGGTGCGGCGCAGACCAAGCTCATCAAGAGCCTTTCAGGCGGCATCCGGACTGACCTCGCGCAGTACCGCGAGCTGGCCGCGTTCGCGCAGTTCGCCTCCGACCTCGACGCCGCGACGCGCAAGCAACTCGACCGTGGTGCGCGCGTCACCGAATTGCTCAAGCAGCCGCAGTACAGCCCGCTGCCGATCAGCCTGATGGCCTCGACGCTGTTCGCGGTGAACAAGGGTTTCCTCGACGACATCGACGTCAAGAAGGTCCTGGGCTTCGAGCACGGCCTGCACCAGCACCTGAAGTCCAGCCACGCGGCGCTGCTCGCCAAGCTGGAGAACGACAAGGCGATGGACAAGGCAGCCGAGGAAGAGCTCACCAACGCCATCACGGCGTTCAAGAAGTCGTTTACATGATCACCCGCGTAGCGGCTTCGCCGCTCCCCCTCGAGGGGGCGACGCCAGCGGCCCGGCAAGGTCGGTTCCGCGGTGTCCGCTTGATGCGCCAAGGAGCAGCTGATGGCCGTCGGTAAAGAGATTCGCGGCAAGATCAAATCGGTGGAGAACACCAAGAAGATCACCAAGGCCATGGAAATGGTCGCCGCCAGCAAGATGCGCAAGGCGCAGGAGCGCATGCGCGCGGCGCGGCCGTATGCCGACAAGATTCGCAACATCACCGCGCATCTGTCGCAGGCCAATCCCGAGTACAAGTCGCCTTACATGCGCAGCTCGGGCTCCGCCAAGGCGGTGGGCTTCATCGTCGTGACCACAGACAAGGGTTTGTGCGGCGGGTTGAACACCAACCTGCTGCGTGTGCTCACGAACAAGATGCGCGAGGTGCAGACCGCCGGCGGCACGATCCAGACCGTGGCGATCGGCAACAAGGGCCTGGGCTTCTTGAATCGCGTCGGCGCCAACGTCGTCAGCCACGTGGTCCAGCTCGGCGACGCACCGCAGCTCGAGCGGCTCATCGGCCCGGTGAAGGTGATGCTCGACGCCTTCGTTGAAGGCAGGCTCGATGCGGTGCACCTGTGCTACACGAAGTTCATCAACACGATGAAGCAAGAGCCGATGGTCGAGCCGCTGCTGCCGCTGGCCGGGCACCGGCTCGAGCACAGCGTGGGCGAGAAGACGCAGTACGGCTGGGACTACATCTACGAGCCCGACGCGCCGACCGTCATTGACGAGTTGCTCACGCGCTACCTCGAGGCCCTGGTCTACCAGGGCGTGGCCGAGAACATGGCCAGCGAGCAGAGCGCGCGCATGGTGGCGATGAAGTCCGCCACCGACAACGCCGGCAACCTGATTGCGGAGCTCAAGCTCATCTACAACAAGACCCGCCAGGCGGCGATCACCAAGGAATTGAGTGAGATCGTCAGCGGCGCGGCCGCGGTTTAAGAATCGAATCCGAAGGAAGCTCAAGACATGGCCACTACTCACGCCCAGGGCAAGATCGTTCAGTGCATCGGCGCCGTCGTCGACGTCGAGTTCCCGCGCGACAAGATGCCGCACATCTACGACGCCCTCAAGCTCGAAGGCACGGCACTGACGCTGGAAGTCCAGCAGCAACTCGGTGACGGCGTCGTGCGCACGATCGCGCTCGGCTCGTCCGACGGCCTGCGCCGCGGGCTGATGGTGTCGAACACCGGCAACCCGATCCAGGTGCCGGTGGGCAAGGCGACGCTGGGCCGCATCATGGACGTGCTTGGCAACCCGATCGACGAGCGCGGCCCGGTCGACCAGGCGCTCACCGCGTCGATCCACCGCAAGGCGCCGAGCTACGACGAGCTGAGCCCGTCACAGGAACTGCTCGAGACCGGCATCAAGGTCATCGACCTGATCTGCCCGTTCGCCAAGGGCGGCAAGGTCGGCCTGTTCGGCGGCGCCGGCGTCGGCAAGACCGTCAACATGATGGAGCTGATCAACAACATCGCCAAGGCGCATTCCGGGCTGTCTGTTTTCGCGGGCGTCGGCGAGCGCACGCGCGAGGGCAACGACTTCTATCACGAGATGGCCGATTCGGGCGTCGTCAACCTCGAGAACCTGGGCGAGTCCAAGGTGTCGATGGTCTACGGCCAGATGAACGAGCCGCCGGGCAACCGCCTGCGCGTCGCGCTCACCGGACTGACGATCGCCGAGAGCTTCCGCGACGAAGGTCGCGACGTGCTGTTCTTCGTCGACAACATCTACCGCTACACGCTTGCCGGCACCGAGGTCTCGGCGCTGCTCGGCCGGATGCCTTCCGCGGTGGGATACCAGCCGACGCTGGCCGAAGAAATGGGCCGGCTGCAAGAGCGCATCACCTCGACCAAGGTCGGCTCGATCACATCGATCCAGGCCGTCTATGTGCCCGCGGACGACCTGACCGACCCGTCGCCGGCGACCACATTCGCCCACCTGGACGCCACCGTCGTGCTGTCGCGCGACATTGCGTCGCTCGGCATCTACCCCGCGGTCGACCCGCTGGACTCGAACAGCCGCCAGGTCGACCCGAACGTCGTCGGCGAAGAGCACTACGGCACGACGCGCGCGGTCCAGGCGACGCTGCAGCGGTACAAGGAGCTGCGCGACATCATCGCGATCCTGGGCATGGACGAACTGAGCCCCGAGGACAAGCTGGCCGTGGCGCGCGCGCGCAAGATCCAGCGCTTCCTGAGCCAGCCCTTCCACGTCGCCGAGGTGTTCACAGGAAGCCCGGGCAAGTACGTGCCGCTGAAGGAGACGATCCGCGGCTTCAAGATGATCGTCGCCGGCGAGTGCGACCACCTGCCCGAGCAGGCGTTCTACATGGTCGGCACCATCGACGAGGCTTTCGAGAAGGCGAAAAAGATTCAATGAGCGGCGCGTACGGGCGCCGGGTGGCGTTGCCCTCCTCGCCGTACGCCTGTACGGCCGCGGCGGGCGCCTTGCCCGACACCCGCTTGCTTGCTCCTTGAACCTTCTTCACGACTGAGGTACTGCGCATGGCCACCATTCACGTCGACGTCGTCTCTGCCGAAGAGAACATCTTCTCCGGCGAGGCCAAGTTCGTCGCCTTGCCGGGCGAGAACGGTGAGCTCGGCATCCTGCCGCGCCACACGCCGCTGATCACGCGCATCAAGCCCGGCGCGGTGCGCATCGAGCGTGCGGACAACGGCGAGGAGGAGTTCGTCTTCGTTGCCGGCGGCATTCTCGAAGTGCAGCCGGGCACGGTGACCGTGCTCGCCGACACCGCGATCCGCGGCCACGATCTCGACGAGGCCAAGGCGATCGAGGCCAAGAAGCAGGCCGAGGAAGCGATGCGCAACGCCAAGAGCGACATCGACCTGGCGAAGGCGCAGGGCGAGTTCGCGGCGATGGCCGCGCAGATCGCGGCGATCCAGAAGCTGCGCCGCAAGTAACCGGCGCGCGCCGCTGGCCGCCTTCGGGTCGGCCCTGACACTGCGGCCGCCGCCGGCGGGCTACGCTGGCGGCATGCACCCCGCCATCCACCGCCAGACCCTGGGCGACCTGCTTCATCGCAGCGCCTGCCGCACCCCGCACAAGCTCGCCATCGCCTGCGGCGAAGTGCGCTGGACCTACGCCGAGTTCGACCACCTGTGCGACCGCATCGCCGCCGGCCTGGGCGAGCGCGGCGTCGGCAAGGGCGACCGATTCGCGATCCTCGCGCGCAACTCGCATGCGTTCGCCGCACTGCGTTTCGCGCTCGCGCGCCTCGGCGCGGTGCTGGTTCCGGTCAATTTCATGCTCAAGGCCGACGAAGCGGCCTACATCCTGCGCCATGCCGGCGCGCGCTGGCTCGCCACGGACAGCGGCCTGTGCGCGCTCGCGCAGGCCGCGGCGGCGCTGCAGACGAAGGTCGAGCAGCTCGTCTGGCTGCCGTCGGAGGAGCCGTCCGAGCCGGCTCCGGGCCTGCTGCGCTTCGATGAACTGAGCGCGAGCACGGCGCCGCTGCCGACGCCGGATCTCGGCGGCAGCGACCTGGCGCAAATCGTCTATACCAGCGGCACCGAGTCGGCCCCGAAGGGCGCGATGCTCACCCACGACGCGGTGATGTGGCAGTACGTGAGCTGCCTTGTCGACGCCGAGATCGCGGCCGGCGACTTGATGCTGCACGCGCTGCCGCTCTACCACTGCGCGCAGCTCGACGTCTTCCTCGGTCCGGCGATCTACGTCGGCGCGAGCAACGTCATCACCGCCAGGCCCACGCCCGAGAACCTGCTGCCGCTGATCGAGCGCCACCGCATCAGCTCGTTCTTCGCGCCGCCCACGGTCTGGATCGGCCTGTTGCGCTCGCCGCTGTTCGAACGCAGCGACCTGTCCAGCCTGGCCAAGGGGTACTACGGTGCGTCGATCATGCCGGTCGAGGTCTTGCGCGAGCTCGCGGCCCGGCTGCCGGGCGTGCGGCTGTGGAACCTGTACGGACAGACCGAGATCGCGCCGCTGGCGACGATGCTCGGCCCCGACGACCAACTGCGCAAGGCCGGCTCGTGCGGCCGTGCCGCGCTCAACGTCGAGACGCGCGTCGTCGACGACGCGATGCAGGACGTGGCTCCCGGCCAGATCGGCGAGATCGTGCATCGCAGCCCGCAGCTGCTGGCCGGCTACTTCCACGACGACGCGCGCAGCGCGGCCGCGTTCGAGGGCGGCTGGTTCCACTCGGGCGACCTCGCGACGATCGACGACGAGGGCTACATCACGGTCGTCGACCGCAAGAAGGACATGATCAAGACCGGCGGCGAGAACGTCGCCAGCCGCGAGGTCGAGGAGGCGATCTACCGCCTGCCCGGCGTGAGCGAGGTCGCCGTCGTCGGGTTGCCGCACCCGCACTGGGTGGAGGCGGTGGTCGCGGTCGTTGTCGCCAAGCCCGGCGCCGGGCTCGACGAGGTCGCCGTGCTCGAGCATTGCCGCGCCCACCTCGCGCCGTTCAAGGCGCCCAAGCGCGTGGTCTTCGTCGACGCGCTGCCGAAGAACCCCAGCGGCAAGCTGCTCAAGCGCGAGCTGCGCCAGGCGCACCATTCGCTCTTCGAGACTGCGTGAGGCCTGGCGATGGCCAAGAAGAACGGCAAGGCGGACGAAGCGAAGGGCGGCCCGAAGAATGGCCGCCTGGGCAAGGCCGAATACTACGAACAGCTCGTCGCGCTCGAATTCGAGCTCAACGACCTCGCGCGCTGGCTGCAGCACACCGGCCAGCGCCTCGTCGTGTTGTTCGAGGGGCGCGACACCGCGGGCAAGGGCGGCTCGATCAACGCGATCCTTTCGACGCTGAACCCGCGCCAGTGCCGCACCGTGGCACTGCCCAAGCCGACCGAGCGCGAGAGCACGCAGTGGTACTTCCAGCGCTACGTGCCGCACCTGCCGGCGGCCGGCGAGATGGTGCTGTTCGACCGCAGCTGGTACAACCGCGCCGGCGTCGAGCGTGTGATGGGCTATTGCACCGAACACCAGAGCGCGCTGTTCCTGAAGCAGGCGCCGGTGTTCGAGAGGCTGCTCGTCGATGACGGCGTCCTGCTCTTCAAGTACTGGCTCACGGTCGACCAGGCCGAGCAGGAGCAGCGCTTCGCCGAGCGGCTCGAAGACCCGCTCAAGCGCTGGAAGCTGTCGCCGATCGACATGCAAGCGCGCTCGAAGTACGCCGACTACGGTCGCGCCCGTGACGCGATGCTGGCCGCAACCCACACCCGTCACGCGCCGTGGACGCTGGTCGACTTCAACGACCAGCGTCGCGGCCGGCTCGCGCTGATCCGCCACCTGCTCGCGCACATCCCCGACCGCAAGGTGCCCGACGTGCCGATCGAATTCCCGCCTCTCGGTCACAAGCCGCTGACCGAGAAGTTCGGCGGCCCGCTGAAGCCCATCTGAGTCGCGCCAGGTCGGCTCAGATCTTTCCCAATGCGCGCAGGATCTTTTCCGGCGTGATGGGCTGAGAAGACACACGGACCCCGAACGGCGCCAACGCGTCATTGATCGCGTTCATCACCGCTGCGGGCGCGCCCGCCGTGCCGGCCTCGCCCGCGCCCTTGGCGCCGAGCAGCGAAGTCTTCGTC